>RCMY010006092.1_pt1 | contig 10139 bp, 6 predicted proteins | sample 2041341 | NCBI WGS metagenome assembly RCMY01 (sample SAMN09708234, study PRJNA481090) | Marine sediment metagenome, whole genome shotgun sequencing project.
CTACGACCCGGCGGAGTTCATCGGCGGGGGCAGCCAGACCTACTGGTCAGCGCTTCAGTCACCGGAGAGCGAGTACCCGCTCATCAACCGCGCCGTGCAGTCGTCGTACCCGCCCGGCTCGGTGTTCAAGATCATCACGGGCGCGGCGATGATGGAGGCCGGGATCCTCACGCCGACGACGCGGCTGAACTGCCCGTCGAGCTACCGGGTCGGCACCGCGACGTTCAAGAACTGGAACACCTCCGGTGAGGGGTTCATGGACCTCTCGACCGCGCTCATGCGCTCCTGCGACACCTTCTTCTACGACCTCGCCTACACCCAGTGGGTTCGTGAGCAGCGAGAGTTCAGCAGCACGGGCAGCGTGGACGAGGTCATGCCCCGCGTGGCTGCGGCCTTCGGCGTCGGTCGCAAGGTCGGCATCGACCTGCCGGTCGAGACGGCCGGCCAGATCCCGTCACGAGCCTGGCGGACCGAGTACTGGGAGTCCACGCGAGCGGTGACCTGCGCGCAGGCGGAGGAGCAGGAGCCCGGCTACTACAAGACGTTGCTGGCCGAGCTCTGCGTCGACGGTGGACGCTGGCGCCCCGGCGACGCCGTCAACTCCTCGATCGGGCAGGGGGACGTGCTGACCTCACCGCTGCAGATCGCGACGGCCTACGCCGCGGTCGCCAACGGCGGCACGCTCTTCCAGCCCCAGATCGGGCAGGAGCTGCGCGACGCGAGCGGGGCGCTGGTCCGGGAGGTCCTGCCGGTGGAGCTCGCGAAGCTGCCGTTGGACGCCGCGGAGATCCGCGAGATCCAGCTGGGCCTCGAGATGGTCGTCATGGGCAGCCGCGGCACGGCCCGTGGCGCGTTCAGTGGCTTCCCGCTGGACGAGTTCCCCGTGGCGGGCAAGACCGGCACCGCCGAGGCCGGTGCCAACGTGCCGTTCGCCTGGTTCGCGAGCTACGCACCCGTCGACGCACCGCGCTACGTCGTGGTCGTCGCCGTCGAGGAGGGCGGTGGCGGCTCGCAGACGGCCGCGCCGATCGTGCGCAACATCTACGACGCCATCGTGGGACGCGACACCGCGTTCGTCGCCGGCCCTGACGACGTGGACTGATCGTGGCACGCAACGAAGCTGTGGACCGCTCGGGCCGGATGGCGCGCGAGCAGGTCCAGGCGCGCTGGACGGCGACGAACGCCCCGACGCGCCATCTCGACCCGGTCCTCATCATCACGGCGCTCGCGCTCTCGGCGATCGGGATCATCGCGATCTTCTCCGCCACGCAGTCACGCCTGACGCTCGCCGGGCAACCGCCGACGCTGTACGCCGCCCGGCAGGGGCTCAGCCTCGCCCTTGCGCTGATCGGCATGGTCGCGTTCGCCGCGGTGGACGACCGTCGGATCCGGTCGATGTCGTGGGTGCTCTACGGCGGCGCGGTGCTGCTCCTGATCCTCGTGCTCACCCCGCTCGGGGTGACGGTGAACGGCGCCCAGCGGTGGATCGTCGTCGGCTCGTTCCAGATCCAGCCATCGGAGCTCGCCAAGCTCGCGGTCATCCTGGTCGTCGCGGCGCTGCTGCATGAGCGCGAGGAGGAGCACGATCTGCTCACGGTCGCCGTGGCGGTGGCGTTGATCGCGGTGCCGATGGTCCTGATCTTCCTGGAGCCCGACCTCGGGACTGCGCTGGTCTTCACCTGGTTGTCCGTCGTGCTGCTCCTCATCGGCGGCGTGGCCATCCGGTGGATCGTCGGGCTCGGGGTCATCGGTGGCGCGGGGATGTTCGGGGCGTTCCGGACCGGGATCATCGAGCCGTACCAGCTCCAGCGGATCCTGAGCTTCCTCGAGCCGGAGACCCCGGAGCTCGCGCAGACGACGCTCTTCCACACGCTCCAGTCCCAGATCGCGATCGGGTCCGGGCAGGTGTTCGGCAAGGGGCTGTTCGAGGGCACGCAGACCAAGCTCGCCTACGTCCCGGAAAACCACACCGACTTCATCTTCACCGTGATCGCCGAGGAGTTCGGCTTCTTCGGATCGGTCGTCGTCCTGGCCCTGTTCGCGATCCTGATCTTCCGAGGCATCCGCATCGCGATGCTCGCCCGCGACACCTTCGGACGTGTCGTCGCGGCGGGCTTCGTCGCGATCCTCGTGATCCAGGTGTTCGTCAACATCGGCATGACGGTTGGGATCATGCCGGTCACGGGCATGCCGCTGCCGTTCCTGAGCTACGGCACCAACGCCCTGATCGTGATGTTCGCGATGGTCGGCCTGCTCGAGAACATCCACATGCGCCGTTTCACCGCCTGATGCGGCGCGCGCTTCGGCGTCCAGCGCCGCGTGTGCAGTGCCGAGCCCCAGCGTTGGGAGCTCAGCCGGCCAGGATCGGGAGGTTGGGCGAGTCGCGCTTGGTGCGCTTCAGCTCGGAGAAGCTCGGGATCTTCGCCGCTGCCTCGATGGCGCGGTAGAAGGTCACGGAGTCCGCAGGGGAGGGGACCTCGGAGATCACGGGGCCGAAGAACGAGGACGCGGCGTCGCCGTCGGGGTCGAACGTGATGATCGGGGTGCCGACGTCCTCGCCGGTGCGGGACAGCGCCTCCTTGGTACCGGCCTCGAAGAGGTGGTCGAGGGATGCGTCGTCGATGGCAGCGGCCAGCTCGGCCGGGAGGTCGAGCGCGGTGAGGAGCGCAGCGAAGTCCGGGCCCTCGGACATCATCGCCATGACCGCCGGCCAGCCACCCTCGGGGCCGTCCTGCTCCCAGGTCGCGTTGCCGATGGCCTCGTAGAGCGGACCGACGACGTCGTCGCCGTGGGCTGCGGCTGCAGCAGCGATGACGCGCTGGGAGCGACGGCCGGCCATGTGCGCGGCCCGCATGCCGTCGGCCTCCTCGTACGGTTCGTTCAGGGTGACGAGGGAGATGTAGGACCAGCGGACCCGGATCCCTGCCTCCTGCTCGACGACCCGCACCCACTTGCTCGTGATCCAGCAGAACGGGCAGGCGGGGTCGAAGAAGAACTCGAGGTCGGGAGTGGTCACGGGGAGGCTCCGGGAGTGAAGTGGTCAGCGGTCGAACGCGCGGGTCGCGCAGGTTCTTCCCCGAGCCGCGACTCGTGGCCCGCCGTGAGTAGGATGGTGGCGTCCTCGCGGCCACACGTGCCGCAGCCTCCCACCTGCCCGACGCCGTGCCCGTGCGCAGCTCGCCGCCCCGCGAGCCCTGCAGCACCACGTCGCCGCAGCTAGGTCCCCGCCGTGTCCTCCTCGCTCCTCAATCCTCCTGACGTCGCTCGAGCCGACCGTGCCGTGATCCGCGGCCTCCGCGGGGCGCCGACCCCGCCATCCTGGTGGGACGCCGTCGAGCAGCACCTCGTGCACGTCCGCAAGCCGGCGCAGTACGTCGGCAACGAGTTCAACGAGTCGCCAAAGGACTGGGGCTCGTGCGACACCCGCTGGCTGCTCTGCTACCCGGACGCCTACGAGGTCGGCCAGCCCAACCAGGGCATCCAGATCCTCTACGAAGTCCTCAACGAGCGCTCCACGACGCTTGCCGAGCGGGCGTACTCGCCGTGGCTCGACCTCGAGGAGCGCATGCGCGCCGACGGGATCCCGGCCTTCTCGCTGGAACACCATCACCCGGTGTGGGCCTTCGACATCTTCGCGGTCACCCTGCCGCATGAGCTCGGCCACACGAACCTGCTGAACCTCCTCGACCTCGGCGGCGTACCGATCCACTCGGCCGACCGCACGCTCGACGACCCGATCGTGCTGATCGGCGGCCACGCCGCGTACAACCCGGAGCCGCTCGCGCCGTTCATCGACTGTGTCGTCATGGGCGACGGCGAGGCCGTCGTGCTCGAGATCGACCAGGCGATGCGCGCGTTCAAGCAGCGCGCCGCCGACGATGCGTCGCTGACCCGCGCCGACCTCATCCGCGCGATGGCCGACGTCACCGGCGTGTACTGCCCGGCGCTCTACGAACCCGAGTACGACGATGCCGGGCGGCTGACGCGTACGAAGCCGCTTGTTGCGGGGATTCCGGCGATCGTGCCGAAGTGCACGATCCAGGACCTCGAGGAGTGGCCGTACCCGCAGAAGCAGATCGTGCCGATGACCGAGGTCGTCCACGAGCGCTTCTCGGTCGAGATCTTCCGTGGCTGCACACGCGGCTGCCGGTTCTGCCAGGCCGGGATGATCACGCGCCCCGTTCGTGAGCGTCGTCCCGAGACGGTCGAGAAGCTCGTCGAGGCGGGCGTCAAGAACACCGGATTCGAAGAGGTCGGCCTGCTCTCGCTGTCCTCCGCCGACCACTCCGGGATCGCCGAGATCGCCAAGAACCTCGCCGACACCTACAGCGGCACCACCACGTCGCTGTCGCTGCCCTCCACCCGCGTCGACGCCTTCAACGTGACCCTCGGCAACGAGCTGGCCAGGAACGGCCGCCGTACCGGGCTCACCTTCGCGCCCGAGGCCGGCTCCGAGCGCATGCGCGCGGTCATCAACAAGATGGTCAGCGAAGAGGACATGCTGCGCACCGCCGAGGCGGCGTTCGCCAACGGCTGGCGGACGATCAAGCTCTACTTCATGGTGGGCCTGCCCACCGAGACCGACGAGGACGTCCTCGCGATCGCCGACATGGGGATCAAGGTCTACGAGATCGCGCGCAAGCACGGCAAGCGCAACAAGGTCACGGTGTCGGTCGGTGGGTTCGTCCCGAAGCCGCACACGCCGTTCCAGTGGTGCGCGCAGGACACGCCGGAGGAAATCCACCGCAAGCTCAAGATGATCCGGATGGCCATCAAGGACCACCACGATCTGAACCTGAGGACCAACGCTCCCGAAGAAGGCGTGATCGAGGGCTTCCTCGCACGCTCCGACCGCCGCGCTGCCGTCGTCGTCGAGCAGGCATGGCGCAACGGCGCGAAGTTCGACGGCTGGCACGAGTGCCACACGCTGGACCAGTGGAAGGCCGCTGCCGAGAGCAACGGCATGAACCTCGATGCCGAGAACGGCCGGGTTCGTGACGAGCACGAGGTCCTGCCGTGGGACCACCTCGACTCGGGGCTCGAGAAGTCCTGGCTCTGGGAGGACTGGCAGGACTCGCTGTCCGACAAGCAGCTCGACGACTGCCGCTGGACTCCCTGCTACGACTGTGGCGTCTGCCCCGGCCTGTCGATCAACCACGACACCGGCTACGACACCCCGGGCCTGGACACCGGCGGCCGTCGTGCTCTGCCGATCGTCCTGACCACACCCGACGAGGAGCCGAAGGCCGGCATCGCCCTGCCCAACGCCCCAGCGCGCATCACGGACAGGCCCCTGAGCGACCGGGCCGACGCCTGATGCAGCGCATCCGGATCCGTTACGCCAAGGTCGACCGCGTTCGCTACGTGTCGGCCCGTGACCTGACCTCCGTGTGGGAGCGCGCGCTTCGCCGCGCTGACCTGCCCATCGCCTACTCGGAGGGCTTCTCGCCCCACCCGAAGGTGTCCTTCCCGGACGCCCTGCCTGTCGGCTACGCCTCCACGGGGGAGTACGCCGAGCTCACCTTTGCCGTTCCCATCAAGCCGGAGCGCGATCTCGCTGCGCTGTCAGCGACGCTTCCGACGGGGATGGACATCACCAGCTACTGGGAGGTGCCCGCAGGGGCACCGAAGCTGGCCCGGATGCTCCGGGCCACGCTGTGGGAGCTCTCGTGGATGCCTGACCAGGTGTCCACGGATCAGCTCGTCCCACCACTGGAGCGTCTGATGGCGTCGGGGACCGCTGAGGTCATCCGTCGCCGCAAGGAGAAGGACGTCACCTTCGACGTCCGTCCTCCGCTGCGCACCGCCCGCGTGTCGGTCATGACCGACGTCACGCACCACGCTCAGCACGATGCACGCATCTCGCGTGCTCGGATCATCCTGCGCGCGGTCCTCGACAACGATGGACCGGCCGTGCGACCCACCGACATCTTCGCCGCGCTGCAAGGCTTCGCGGACGATGAGCTCCCGGCACCCCGCCTCCACACCCGCATCGCCCAAGGCGATCTGGTGGAGGGCGGGTTGAAGGAAGCGCTCGGCAACGAGGTGTTCGCACTGGAACCGGACCTGACCACCGAGGCCGCCTGAACGAAAGCCACACCACGTGAGCGATCAGGCCACCGAAGACACCAACGAGCCGACCCCGGCCGACCCCGAAGCAACAACGACCGACGCAGCACCTGCCGAGAAGGCAGCTGCCGCGACGCGTACGACCACGCGCAAGCGCACCACCAAGCGTGCGACGGCGAAGCCTGCAGCCGAGTCCGGCGAGACGGCCGGGGCTGCCGACGTGCCGGCCGAGACGGAGCCCGAGGCTGCGCCGGCGAAGCCGAAGAAGAAGGCTGCGACGAAGGCGAAGGCTGAAGCCGTCCCCGAGGAGGCCGAGGCCGAGAACACCGCCGAGGACACCGCCGAGGACACCGCCGACCAGGACGGCGACAAGCCGAAGCGACGCCGTCGCCGTGGACGTCGCGGCCGTCGGGGCCGTGGTGGTGCCGAGGGTTCGGACGGCGAGGCAGGCGAGGACTCCGCTGCTCAGGCGGCTCCCGACGCCGCGGTCGAGCCCGCAGCAGAACAGGACGCCGCGGAGCCCGAGGTGGCTGCCGAGGAGCCTGCGAAGACGGCCACCAAGAAGCCGGCCACCAAGAAGACGGCCAAGAAGGCGACGTCGAAGTCCGACGACGCTGACGGCTCCGATGGTGCTGGCGACAACGCCGAGGAGCCCTCCGACGACCAGAAGGACGACGCCACGAAGAAGTCCTCGTCGGGGCGTTCCCGCGACGGACGTTCCCGCAACGCGAAGTCCGGTTCGGGCAAGGGCCCGAAGGGCGACGACAAGGTCGCTGACGCGATCGCGTCCGGCGGCACCCGGATGGCCGCGAAGCGTGGACGCGACGGCGGCGGTGGCGGCCGTGGCCGAGGTCGCGGCGCTCAGCGTCCGACCGGCGTCAGCGAGGAGGAGCGTCGCGCGATCCTCGATGGTCCGCCCAAGACGATGCTCGTCTCGTCCAGCGCCGACCGCACGTCGATCGCCGTGCTCGAGGACCGCTACGCCGTCGAGCACTACGTGACGCGGAAGAAGGACGTCACGTTCGTCGGCAACATCTACATCGGTCGGGTCCAGAACGTGCTGCCCGGCATGGAGGCCGCGTTCGTCGACATCGGCAAGGGCCGCAACGGTGTCCTGTACGCCGGCGAGGTCCTCTACGACGAGCTCGACCTCGAAGAGGGTGAGAACCCGCGCATCGAGGATGCGCTCAAGCAGGGCCAGACGGTCCTCGTGCAGGTCACGAAGGACCCGATGGGCACCAAGGGGCCGCGCCTGACGATGCTGCTGTCGCTGGCCGGTCGCTACATGGTCCTCGCACCGAACTCCGACGTCTTCGGGATCTCCCGCAAGCTGACGGACAAGGAGCGCGACCGCCTCCGCAACCTCGTGAAGTCGATCAAGCCGGACCACCACGGGATCATCGTGCGGACCGCCGCGTCCGAGGCGACCGACGAGGCGCTCGAGCGCGACCTGCGTCGCCTGCTCGGCAAGTGGGAGAAGGTCGAGGCTGCGCTCGAGGGCGCCAAGCCGCTCGACTCCGTCTACGAGGAGCCGCCGCTCGTCGTCAAGGTCATCCGCGACACGTTCGGGCCGGAGTACCTGACGTGCATCGTCGACGAGAAGGAGCTGCACGGCCAGATCACGGAGTACCTCGACGAGGTTGCCCCGGAGCTGCTCGAGAAGGTCCACCTCTACACGCCGCCGGAGCCCGTCGAGGGGCAGGTCACGGAGTCCTTGTTCGACGCCTACCACGTCAGCGACCAGCTCCGGAAGGCCATGGACCGCAAGGTCAACCTGCCGTCCGGCGGCTACCTGATCATCGAGACGACCGAGGCCATGAAGGTCATCGACGTCAACACCGGCAAGTTCACCGGCTCGAAGGGGTCCAACCTCGAGCAGGTCGTGCTGAAGACGAACCTCGAGGCCGCCCAGGAGATCGTCCGTCAGCTCCGGCTGCGCGACATGGGCGGCATCATCGTCATCGACTTCATCGACATGCTGCTCAGGGCGAACCAGGACCAGGTCGTCCGCAAGCTCAAGCGTGAGCTGCTCCGCGACCGCACCAAGACGCGCGTCTCCGACGTCTCACGTCTCGGCCTCGTCCAGATGACCCGCAAGAACGTCAGCCAGGGCCTCGTCGAGGCGTTCAGCTCCAAGTGCGACACCTGCCAGGGTCGCGGCTACAAGATCCACGACGACCAGCTCCACTGATCCGACCCCACCAGATCGCCGAGCGATGGATCTTCGGGCACCAGGCCCGGACATCCATCGCTCGCGGTGTCTGGTCAGGGTGCCGGCTCCGCGGTGACGGCGTCGAGGTCGGTTCCGAGCGTCTCGGGGACCAGCAGGAACAGCAGGCTGGTCAGCGCGACCGGTGCGGCCAGGGCGATCATCGCCGGTTCGAAGCCGCCGAGCTGATCCGCGAGGACGCCGAACAGCGCGAGCCCGCCCACTGCGCCGACCGTGCCCGCCGCGGCCGTCCATCCCGTCGCCGTCGACCGGACGCGCGTCGGGAACGACTCGGCGACCAACGAGGCGAGCGCGGGTCCGAACGCGGAGGACGCGAGGATGGCGAACAGGTAGCCGGCGATGAGGAAGGTGAACGAGCCGCGATAGGTGAGCGCCGTGAACACCGCAGCCGCGCCCATCGTGAAGCCCGCAGCGGTGCGACGTCCGAGGTGGTCGGACACCCAACGTCCGACGACGAGGCCGAGCAGTCCGACCGGTCCCGCTGCCAGGATGAGCAGCGACATCTGGCTCTCGCTCGCCCCGACCATCCGCTCCCCGAACACGAAGAGGTACGTGAAGCCGGGCCCTGAGAGCACGGCGACCGCACCGGCGATGAGCGACAGCAGGACCAGCCGGGTTCGGTACTCCGTCGGCACGGCGCCAGGGATGAACCGCAGCGGCCGGCGACGTTGTTGGGAGGCCCCGAACACGTAGGGGTCGCGCACCCAACGCTGCATCACCGGGATGGTCAGCAGCGGGACGAGGCTGATCAGCATGACGCCCCGGAAGCCTCCCGGGAGCAGGCCCCGCGTCACCGAGACGACGCCGGCACCGAACCCGTAGGACGCCCCGACGAAGGCGATCGCTGCACTTCGCCCGACCGTGCCCGTCTCCTCCGCTGCGGCGACCGCGGTGACCGAGTTGACCGTCGTGAGGAACGGGCGCGCCAGGCCCGCGAGCAAGACGAACACCCAGAAGTCCCAGCTGATCGACGTGGCGACCGTCGCGACGAGCCCGACGACCGTGCACACGAGCAGCGTCCGCCGGCGCCCGAAGCGGTCCGCGAACGCCGTCGCGGGCAGGGCCAGGATCGACGAGCCGCGGATGAAGGCGAGGCCGAGGGACAAGGTCGTCGCCGTCAGTCCGATCTGCGCGGCCATGTCGTCACCGGAGGTGACGTTGCCGAAGGCGGCAGCCACGTCGCCGACGACCGTGACGACGCCGAACTGGGCGACGCCGGAGGCGAACGAGAGCCACGCGAGCGCCCAGACGGCAGGCGTGAGCCACGCCGGCTTGAGGTGGCGGTGTGGCAGCGCAGGGGAAAAGGTCACGTCCTCGACGGTACGCCACCTGTCTTCAGGTGGACCTCGTGACGGACCGATCGGTGGATAGCCTTCCCGGCCCGCTCCAGAGAGCCCTGCCATCTCCGCTCCTGCGACATCGCCGACGTCCACCGACACCCCGTTCTCACGGGCTGGGTGGGCGGTCATCGGTCGCGCCATCCGTCGTGCCCCGTGGGAGTTCGCGCTCGGTACGGCCGGTTCCACGCTGTTCGCGGTGACCACGATCGCGTCCGCCGAAGTCGTCGGCCGCATCACCGACGACCTGATCCTGCCTGCCTACCGGGACGGGCAGTGGACGGCAGCGGGGCTCTGGGCGGCCATCGCCGCGGTCATGATCGTGTCCGTCCTGCGCGCGGTGGGCATCGGGTTCCGGCGCTACGGCGCGTACCGGATGAAGTACCGGCTCGAGGCCGACGCGCGCCGTGCTGTCACGCGGCAGTACGTGGCCCTGCCGATCCGCTGGCACCGCACCCGCACCACGGGGGAGCTGCTGTCGGTCGCGAACGCGGACATCGAGG
>RCMY010009438.1_pt1 | contig 10139 bp, 11 predicted proteins | sample 2041341 | NCBI WGS metagenome assembly RCMY01 (sample SAMN09708234, study PRJNA481090) | Marine sediment metagenome, whole genome shotgun sequencing project.
GGAATTCGGACCAGTAGCTAAGGCGGATCAACTTGTGAAAGAGATGATCCAAAATGACGAAACGAAAGAACCATTCGCCCGATTTCAAGGCCAAGGTTGCGCTTGAGGCGATCCGCGAAGAAATGACGATGTCGGAGTTATCGAAGAAGTACGGCGTGCATCCCACGCAGATTGGGACTTGGAAGCGTGCCGCGATTAAGAATATGGCCGCAGGTTTTTCCAAACGTGTTGGTGATCCTGCACAGGGCGATGACGCGGCGATAGACAAACTTCATTCCAAAATCGGCCAACTGGTGGTGGAACGCGATTTTTTGAAACGCGCCTGGGATCGTTGAGCAAGGATCGCAGGCAGATGTGCATAGAACGGAACCACCCGAGGATCAGTTTGCGGCGGCAATGCCAGATGTTGTCGCTGTCGCGCTCGAATTTGTACTATCAACCGAAGGGTGAAAGTGCCGAAAACCTGCGCTTCATGGAATTGATCGATAAGCAGTTTCTTGAAACACCATGGTATGGGTCTCGGCAAATGGCGCGACACATGCAGCGACAGAGTCACAAATGCGGTCGCCATCGTGTGCGACGCTTGATGCGACTTATGCGCTTGGTGCCCATTTATCAGACGCCAAACACCAGCAAGAAACACCCTCAGCACAAGATTTACCCTTACCTGCTCCGGGGGCTGACGATTGATCGGCCCAATCAGGTCTGGTGCGTTGATATTACCTACATTCCTATGCGGCGCGGATTTCTGTATCTGGTCGCGATCATGGATTGGTTCAGCCGTAAAGTTCTCAGTTGGCGTCTGTCAAACAGCATGGAGGCAGACTTTTGCGTTGAAGCCCTGAAAGAGGCCATCGCAAAATATGGGAAACCAGCGATAATGAACAGTCCCTCTCGTGCATTGCTACGCAATACCCTGCCAGGCAATGGATCAGGGCAGTCAGTTCACTGGCTTTGATTGGGTAAATGCGTTGAAGGATGTGGACGTAAAAATATCCATGGACGGTAAAGGTCGCTGGATCGACAACAGGATGATCGAAAGACTTTGGCGTTCCCTTAAATACGAGTGCATCTACCTCAATGCATTTGAAACTGGTTCAGAAACACGCACCGGGATTGAAAAATGGATCGCGTACTACAACGCCGAACGGCCACATTCCACACACGGAATATTGACCCCAGATGAAGCCTATGACAGAAAAATGGAACCAATGAGATCAGCAGCCTAAATGAAACCCTGATCCACCTTAAGTTGGCTGCAAACCGGTCGAATTAATGGGACCACCTCTCATATCTATGTGATCGGTTTTCTTCCACTCGTAGATTTTGTGAATGCAGAACAAGACGATAGAAGGCTTGTTCTCACTTATAAAATTTTGGGGAAGAACTACGAACTACGTTGGGACCTGCCGCCAGAGGCGACACTGCATCAAGGCGACAACGGGTTCTATGTCGGAGATGGCAAGGGTAATCGATACTTTCCAAACGAAATGGAGTGCATGAAGCGCCTCCAAAATGATTTTAAAGGTAAGCGCGTGTGTGGATGGCTCCTGCATTGCAAGCGTTTTTTTGACGATATTTGCGGTCTTTTTAGTCAGAACAGTCGTGTGTCCGGCCTGTTTATGTGACGGCATTGTCGTCACTGGCCCTGATGAGTTCCGCGAGCGAGGTTCCATTCGGCTTATCGAACCTCAGAGGGCCGCGGACCTTCCCGGAGTGTCCTTGCTCTTGGTTGACTTAATTCCGCATCATCACTTCAACGTCTTGCATCTCTCGGCAGTCGGCGCGGTCAGAACGCTGGCTGCCGGTATTCTTGTTTCTTCGTAAGCATGGCCCAAATGGCACGAGCCGCCTTGTTTGCCATTGCCGTTGTTGCCAATCGGAATGGTTTTTCAGCGATGATTTTGGCTGTCCAAAGATCAACCTTTTCCGGCGAACGCTTGGCCATGACAGCGCGCGACGTCATGCCGACTACCAACAATTTGCGAATGTAACGATCACCCTTCTTCGTGATCTTGCCCAGTCGTTCCTTTCCTCCGCTGGATTTATTGAGCGGGGTTAGTCCGAGCCAAGCCGCCAGGTCACGACCTGTTCGGAACTGATGGGCATCGCCAATGGTCGCGACAATCGCAGACGCTGTGATCGAGCCAATGCCAGGCATACGCATCAACCGGCGTGCATCTGTGCTGAGCAAAGCGTGTTGTTCAATAATCTTGGTATAGCCTGTGATGCGCTGACTCAGTCCAATGAACTGATAGCACTGTATTCCCAGCATGCCGTTGGCGATGTCGGGCATGTCTGGTTGATCACCATCGAGATGGCGCTTTGCAAAGGCTGCTACTGCTTCAACACCCAAGGGCAAAATGTGGCCGAACTCGCGCAGCAAACTACGGATCATATTGGCCATCTGCGTGCGCTGCCTAACGGTGAGGTCGCGGGTGCGATGGATCGAGAGAACGGCCTGTCGGTTTTGATTTTGACAAACCGCATTGTTGGCCGTCTGACAGCTTCGCAAATTGCCTCCGCATCAACCGCATCTGTCTTGCCGCGTTTGACATAGGGCTTCACGTAATTCGCAGGCATCAACCTTACATCGTGGCCGAGCTTGCGCAAAGTGCGCCCCCAGTGATGAGACGACCCGCAGGCTTCCATGCCAATTACGCAAGGGGGCAAAGTCTCGAAGAACGCAAGCAGCTTCGCGCGTTTGATTGCCTTATTGAAGATCACGCGGCCGTTCTCGGAAATACCGTGAACTTGAAAAACATCCTTGGCCAAATCGAGGCCGACTGTCTTTACTGACATTGGGTGGCTCCTTTCTTAGCAGTTGATGACAACTGCATTGTGGCACATTTGATGCCGGGGGAGCAGGAGCCATCCACCTCATCCGCAATGGGCCGCTCTCTTCTGGTAAGTCTTGTCGCAGAGTGATTTTAATCCCCATCTTCAGGATGGCTTCAAACTTGAAAATCTGACTCCACGTCTTCGGCGGCCACGCGCCAAAATTCAACGGCCTCTTTGAACTCTGCCGCGTAGAAGGCTGAGTCCTCCGATCCCGAAGGGTCGCCGTCGAAGCGTCCAACACGACGCGCGCAATCGAAAAAGCCCGGCGCGGGCAATCCATACCGTGCCTTGCTGACCACGAGCGCTGCGATCAACGGGCGGGCGGCGGCGGCGTCCTCCTCAATCAGGCATTCCAACGCGACTGTGAGTTGATGGATCGTATTCGGCGGCGAGAGACCCAAGGCCTTGGCAAGAGCTTGATAGGTGACGGGGGTCGCCTGACCGGCAATTCGGCAGAGATATCCCCTGACCCGTAGCGCCAACACGTTGGCCGTGCACGCGCCGACGCTCGCAGTAGAACCAACAAGTCGCAATTAGTCCCTCCCAATTTATACCAACTTGCGACGTCCTCTCTAAACAGTCAACTTCCGAAAGCGGGCCAGCGTCGAGACCCTTTGCGCAGGTCCGTTAAGGGCCGTTCTCTTCCCATAATTGAGCATGATTTAGCAGATCGCTGCGGCGCGGAAATTGCACGCAAGAAGCTCCAAAACGAACAAAGTTCGCACAGCTTTCTGCGGGCGAAGAGCCTGTCAAATGCGCCAGCCTGCGCTTTCATCCAGACGGCAAATTCAAGCGCAGCGGCAACAACGCTCCCGAAGCTTCCCACCCAAGCGTTTCTCGGCGTAACATGCTTTTGAGCGGATAAGGAGACGTGTGATGGCTTACTATGATTTGGGTTCATATTCGCGAAATGTTTCGACCACATCCAAGAATACCCAAAAATGGTTCGACCGCGGATTGGCATGGACCTACGCATACAACCACGAAGAAGCCATCGCCTGTTTTCGCAAAGCGCTGAGCGCTGACCCTGAATGCGCAATGGCCCATTGGGGCATCGGATATTGCATTGGCCCCAATTATAACAAGCCATGGGAAACATTCGAGGACGACGAAAAACCTGAATGTATTGAAACGGCCCAATCCTCAATTAACGCAGCGAATGAACTTTTGGATCAGGCCACACCGGTGGAACGCGCTCTGATTGAGGCGCTGCGGGCGCGTTATCCCGATACGTCGGACATCGAGGACTACAACCCGTGGAATGACGCCTTCGCCGATGCGATGCGCAAGGTCCATTCCGAATATAGTGACGATCTGGACGTCTGCGCTGTTTTCGCCGAGGCGATCATGAACCGCACGCCCTGGCAGTTGTGGGATTTGCCGAGCGGCCAACCGGCCGAGGGTGCCGGCACTCTTGAAGCAGTCGCTCTGCTGGAGAATGCACTTCAGGCTCTGCCGGGCGCATGGCAGCATGCGGGCCTGTTGCACATGTACATTCACCTGATGGAGATGTCGCCCCATCCAGAGAAGGCCCTGCGCCACGGCGATGCACTGACAACCCTTGTGCCTGACGCAGGGCATTTGCTGCACATGCCAACCCATATCGACGTGTTATGCGGCGATTACATGAATGTTGTCTTGCGCAACCAAGCGGCGATCGTGGCAGACCAGAAATTCCTAGAACGCGACGGTGCCGACAACTTCTACTCGGTTTATCGGTGCCATAACTACCACTTCACGATTTACGGAGCGATGTTCCTGGGCCAACCCACTGTGGCGTTGGAGACTGCCAACGAGCTGATTGCCACCTTGCCATCAGGCACTCTGCGTCCAATGGCCGACTGGTTTGAGGCTTTCATTTCAATGAAGCAGCATGTTTTCATCCGCTTTGGGCGCTGGAACGACATAATGGATCAAGAGCTGCCTAAAGACGAAGGCTTGTATTGTGTCACCTTGGCCATGATGCGCTATGCCCGCACGGTCGCCTTGGCAAACCTGCATCGGATCGACGACGCCGACGCAGAAAGGGCAAAGTTTTACACGGCGCTGGATCGCGTGCCGAAAAGCCGGATGTTGTTCAACAACACCTGCAGAGACATCCTGAAAGTCGCGGAACAAATGATGTTGGGAGAGCTTGCGTATCACAAGGGCGATCACGCCGCCGCCTTTGATCACCTTCGCCGGTCTGTCGAGATTGATGACAACATGCCCTACGACGAACCGTGGGGCTGGATGCAGCCAACGCGCCATGCGCTGGGGGCGCTTTTGTTGGAGCAGGGTCAGGTTGATGAAGCTGAAGCTGTCTATCGGGCCGATCTCGGGCTTGACGCGACCTTGAGCCGAGCCTGCCAGCATCCGGGAAATGTCTGGAGTCTCCATGGCTTGCATGAATGCCTCAACCGGCGCGGAGAGACCATCGAAGCCGCGCATATCAAGCTCCAGCTTGAGAAGGCAGCCGCGCGTGCTGAAGTGCCCATCACGGCCTCATGTTACTGTCGCCAGTAGTGGATGACGGCGTCCTAAATGCCGTTTGATTGGTCCATTCCGCGCCTGAATTGGAGCTTTTCCGGGTTGATTTGAGTAGTAGATTTGTCTGCCCTGCTGTCGCCCACGCCATGCGCGACGGCAGGCCACCCGGTTCATCTGTGCATCGTTAGACCCTAAGCTCCAATGCACTTCAGCTTGGATGGCAAACATTACGCCAAAGCCCGTTTTCCCGCACGGACGAATTCAAGCTCTGAAAAGTGCTACGTTGATGACGACTGACCGCATTGAAAAAGCTGCGCTGCGCAACCCGAGAGGGGCTTAAAGGCAGCTAAGGGCCGTTCTTGTCAGTAAATCCGCCTCTTGGCACACAGGATTGACGGCCGCCTCGTTGGGAAAGTGGTAAACTTTGAGACGGCTCCATGGTAGACTGCGATAATAGTGGATGGAGGGAGATATGCGCTACATCACGATTACCACATGGGAGATTGAGGACGGGGTTAACTATAACTTTGCCCTGCGCGCTATCGAAGAGAAGCGTCTTCCCGCATTAAAAGAGTTTGGGGCAAGCCGCGTCACAGTGGTCCGCACCAGTGAACGGACCAGTGCAGTTATCACCGAATGGCCGGACAAATTCACGAGGGACGCTGCCGAGCTGAAGATCGACGAGGTTCGCAGATCGGCCCACCGAGAGGATCAAACTCGGATGGCGGGGGAGATGAAGGGCGAGATAGTAGCCGACATTTGACGCGCCCGTTTTCACGGTCGCGCAAAGCTTGCGAATGGCATTTTTTGAAATGCGGTCTTGGCATTGTGACCGTTCAAATGCTGCGCTGTCTATGAACGGCCACTTCCGGGGTTGCTGCACCACAGCGCTTGACGATCAAACGAAGGTTCAATTTGGGCCGAGAGTGACGAAGTGGATGGATCACTAGGTCGGTCACGCTGCACCGCCGTATGTCTCCTTCGTGCCCAGCTTTCATTTTTTCTGCGGTGCAGCCACTGTCGGTTTATATGATCTGACCAAAATTCAGACGAACCATCGACAGCCATGCACAGTTATGTGTCGATACCTTTTTAGCGTTTCGACGCAGGATATACAGATGGCCAAAGCGGGCGGTTTCTGGATCTCTGCCTTATGTCAGTTTCGCAATAGTAGCTTGGGCTGACGGCTTAGCGCACCGCGCCTTCTTCTCGCCCCGCATCAGCATGGCGGGCGTCACTATTAGGGTGAGCACCGTAGCGATCACCAGGCCACTTGCGATGGCGGAACTGAGTTCCGTCCACCACTGGGTCGAAGGAGCACCATAAACAATTTCTCGCGTAAAGAAGTTGAGGTTCACGCCGATCACCTTTGGCATCAGGCCAAGCGCCGTGGTCACTGAGGTCAGCACCACCGGCCGCAGACGTTGCGCGCCAGTCCGCAGAGCAGCCTCCAGCGGCGACAAGCCAGCCTTCTTTAGGTCATTGTAGGTGTCTATCTGCACGATGTTATTGTTCACCACGATGCCGGCCAGTGCGATCACGCCGATTCCGCCCATGACGACGCCGAAGGGGCGCCCGGTAACAATCAGGCCGAAGAGAACTCTGGCAATGGAGAACACGATTGCGCTCATCACGACGAAGGCTTGATAGAAATTATTGAACTGGATCACCAAAATCACGAACATCGGGGCGATTGCGGTCACGAAGGCGCACGTTGATGTCGACTGATCCATCGGCGTCGTCGGGGCGGTAGTCGGTCACAGTGATGCCTCGCGTGAGCAGCTGAACCGCCCGTCCGAGGGTCGAGATGTCGGCGCCGAAGCGTGCAGGCTCAGAGCGGTTCACCGCGATGCGCCATTCGACTCCGGGCAAAGGCCGCGTGTTGGTGACGTCGGTAAAGCCGCCGATGTCGTCCATCGCGCTACGGATTTTCTCAACCGCCGCGGCTTGGGCCTGCTGGTTGCGGGCGCGCACGCGCAGACTGATGGGCTTGCCTGCCGATGGGCCGGAGAATGCGGTCTGCACCTGCACGTCGATACCGGGGATCGTCGCCATGTAGGTGCGGATATCCTCGCCTAGCACGGCAGCGGTGCGGCGGATGTCCCATTCGGTCAGTTCAATCTGGATGGTGCCAATCTGATCGGCGGCGTCCTGATTGCCACCGCCCGAGCGGGCATAGATCGACGCGATCTCGTCATAGGCGAACAGGCGTTCCTCGACCCGGCGCACCAGTGCATCCTTTTCATAGATCGAGAAGTTATCGCGGGCGCGGACCTGCACCTGCGCGAACTCGGGCTCGATAGAGGGCGAAAAACTGATGGCGTTTCCGAATTGACCGTAGGCATCGAAGCCCGCAAGCAAGAATGAGATTGCCATAAGCAGCGTCGCCCAAGGCTGCAGGATCGCGAATTGCAGCACCTTCACATATCACCAGCAGCGCAGTCACACCTGCAAGAAAGGCGCCGGGAATGGCGAGCCCCACCAGCAAAGCGGATCGGATGCAAAGGGCCGCGTGGCCGCCGCCAACTTCCTCCCGCATTGCAATACCACGCTGCGCTGTCGCAAGGCAGCTTCTAGCCGTTTTGACGGTCTACGCACGACGCACCCGAGCGCATTACACTCGGAAATTAAACTTACTTTCGCCCAAGTAACATTCTTCTTGCTATAAGATTGAGAGATGCATTGGTGGAGCGACACAATGACGACAATCAGTTTTTATGCACGTGGCGATGGCTCGTCGGCGAACAACGCTGCACTCAATGTCGAGAACACAAACAAGCAGCCAACGGTGCTACTGACCTTCGATAGCGGCCCATCGGGCGACATTGTGTTGGGATATAATGGTGGCGCAGCAGACCCGGACACCAGCGTCATCATCAACGGTATCAGTTACAATTTCAAATTGGAGTTAACCGGAGGTCTTCCCACAGGTAACAACAAGACGCCAGATCCGCTCGAGGGTAAGGCAGTTACTGTTATCTCGGTCATCATCAATGGCTCTACAGAGCGGTTTTTCTTTGTCAATGATGGCAGCGGCACGTTGGCTCTGATGAATCAGTTTGGAAACGGGGCGATCGCACTGACAAACGCCAATTTCGCGCCGCCAGATGTTTTTATCTGCTTTTGTGGTGGCACGGATATCTTGACCCCAGCCGGATATCGAAAGGTCGAGACACTTCAGATTGGTGATCTCGTCCTTAAAGACCAAGGTGAGGCGAAACCAATCCTGTGGATCGGGTGCACCGATGTTTCAATCGCCGAAATGCGACGCACGCCAGAGCGCAGGCCAATCCGCATCGCGGCACATGCGATCGAACGGGGCGTACCATCTTCTGATCTTTACGTTTCAGCCCAGCACCGCATCGTTCTGGACAGTTGGGCCACGGAGTTTTTGTTTGGAGAAGAAGATGTAATGGTAGCCGCGAAACACCTTGTGGGCATAATGGCGGAGACTGTCATGCCGACAGCAGCAGTGACGTATTACCACCTTTTGCTTGAAGACCATGACATGGTGATATCCAACGGTCTGGCGTCCGAAAGTCTTCAGCCCTCATTCAGGTTCTTTGCCGGGTTGTCACCCGATACGCAACGCTCGCTGTCTGATGCTTTGCCTGACGGCGACTTGCTCAAATATTTCAGGCGGCCAGATGCGATGCTCACCCTGAAAGCACGTGAAGCCAAAGTTCTGGCCCTGCAAATATTAGACAACGAATCCCGTCTTGGAGTCATCGACATCAAAGTCCCCCAGAGACATGTGCTTTCCTTGGCTATGTGACCGAAGCCCCAATATTTTCGTTGCCAAATTATTCGCGGCGTTGGTCAAGAGCCGGCTCAGTTGGTTTTCATTTTGATCAACGATCAACATGTGCATTGGCGGGCATATACGGTGGCGCGTCTGCTTCTTTGCAAGACCGGCCTGTCTGTCCGGTTGCTGAAAGGGCTGTTTTGTCCATTGTGCAGACCTTCGGGTTTTGAAAGTTCTGCACAATGGACGAATGGACGATCTGCAGAAACTGCGATGTGGCACGGGGCTGAAGGCGAAAGATCGGCTTTGATCCGTCCCTGCATTTTGCTGGGCCGCCGCTCTGGACTGTGACCCGGTGCTCACTCAGAACAGGCGCATCGCGGCCCGCACCTATTCTCGCAAATGACGGATTAGGGTGAAAAATGACGCCCAGATTAGAGAGTAGAGGAAATTCAATATTGGGAGTGATTTTCACGGAGCGGCGGGCTTTCGGGGCGAGCCGATCTCGCTCATCTATTATTATCCTGTAAATACAGATAGATATCACATTTTATTGGCGGAGAGACAGGGACACTCCACCAAAAGTCTAAGTCATTGATTAGACCGGACATGCAAGAGCGAAGGTTACTCTAATGTCTCACTGTGTGACGCAGTATCGTCCAAAAGTGTCCAACTGTCAAAGGGATCGTATAATGTCCCGGATTGATAGTGATGGGTGCGGTAAGGTTACGATAGTTGAACCCGGCAGGGTTCTAGTGACGGTATGTAAGTGAGCAATACCAATCGTCATGTATGTTTATGTTTGGTTGGTGTTTGAAGGCATGTCATACAGTTATCTGTTACCTGTCTAATACAGATTATTACACAAAGCATTATTGTGTTATTTTAACAGTGGGTTACGATCCACGATACTTATATGTTATTCACTTGTAGTTACAGCTTCATCTACCATAGCTAAGTGATCCAAATAAATGATATCATCAACTGTTATCAAGCAATTATATATACCATAAGGTAATCCAGTATATCGATATAGTTACATTAAAGGTTATACTAGAATATGTCTTACAGTGTATAGATATAG
>RCMY010009823.1_pt1 | contig 10139 bp, 13 predicted proteins | sample 2041341 | NCBI WGS metagenome assembly RCMY01 (sample SAMN09708234, study PRJNA481090) | Marine sediment metagenome, whole genome shotgun sequencing project.
CAGATTGAAATTTTAAAGGATAAAGTTAATAGACCAATTCGTATTTGCGGAATGGTCAAAAATGAAGGAGAACCTGGTGGTGGGCCTTTTTGGATAAGGAATGCCCAAGATCATGTTTCACTTCAAATCATCGAATCTGCACAACTTGACATGTCGAATGAAAGACAGGTGGATATCCTTAATAATTCAACCCATTTCAATCCTGTTGACTTGGTTTGTGGTGTAAAGAATTTTAAAGGTGAGAAATACAATCTTTTGAATTTTGTTGATCATAAGCAAGCTTTTATAACCAATAAGACCAAAGAAGGGCGCGAGTTAAAGGCCTTAGAGCTTCCAGGATTATGGAATGGCGCTATGGCTTTTTGGAACACGATTTTCGTTGAGGTTCCTCTATCAACCTTCAATCCTGTAAAGACGGTCAATGACCTGTTGAAACCCACACATCAAGTATAGATAAAAAGAATGCTTCCCATATATAGCCGGTCCTAATAAAATAGAAAGAAAATCATTTTTTATTATGATGATTTGTTTTTCAATAGTACATTTGCCCCATCTCAAAGGGGTGCTTGTTTAGGCTGGCTGAGATTATACCCAATGAACCTGGGCGGGTAATGCCGCTAAGGGAGGCAAAAATTGCCATTTGGATTTTCCAATGTTTCTTTTAGAAACAATTATCAATTTTAATACAGGATAATAACCCCTTTTATTCGTAAATAATGTATTACGGATGAAACTGCTCTATTCATTAATTATATTAACAACCGCATATGTACATGGCAGTTCAATGCGACCCAAAAAGAACAATAAAAATTATCGCATTAAATTTTTATTCACAGCATTAGGCTTAATTCCCTTTACTATGGGTCTCACAGCCCAAGAAATCCAGAAAGATTCCCTTGAAGGCAAAAAAATAACATTGGACGAGGTGTTTGTTTCCGCTATTCGAGCAACCAAGGAATCACCGGTAACATTTACTAATCTTACCAAAGAAGAATTAAAATCAAGGAATTTAGGACAAGACATTCCTATTTTATTGAATTTTATGCCTGCTGTGGTCACGACATCCGATGCGGGAGCCGGGGTTGGCTATACTGGCATAAGAGTTCGTGGTAGTGATGCCACAAGAGTAAATGTCACTATCAATGGAATACCTTATAACGATTCAGAATCACATGGTACGTTTTGGGTAAATATGCCCGATTTTGCATCTTCGACAGAAAGTTTGCAATTGCAACGTGGAGTGGGTACTTCAACGAATGGGGCCGGAGCTTTTGGAGCAAGTCTAAATATTGCAACCGATGGTATTTCGGATGAAGCTTATGGTCAAATCTCATCATCTATTGGTAGTTTCAGTACATTAAGAAACAACTTAAAATTTAGTACAGGTTTATTAAACGACCATGTTGAGATTTCTGGAAGGTTATCAAGAATTAACTCAGACGGATATATTGATAGGGCCTCATCTGAATTGGATTCTTATTTTTTACAAGGTGCTTTTAAAAATGAGAACACTTTATTAAAGGCTGTTCTTTTTGGCGGTCATGAAATTACGTATCAAGCTTGGTACGGTATTGATGCGGCTACTTTGGAATCTGACAGAACTTTCAATCCTTCAGGAATATATACCGATGAGAACGGATACACCCAGTTCTATAAAAATGAAGTAGACAACTACAAACAAAATCATGCCCAACTACTTTGGAACCAAAAATTGAATGAAAATTGGAGCACTAACTTGGCGCTTCATTACACAAGAGGGCGAGGCTTTTTTGAACAATTTAAAGAGGATGACGATTTTGGCACTTATGGGTTTACTTCTATTACGGTTGATGGTGAAGTGGTGAATACAACTGACCTCATTCGCAGAAGATGGCTGGACAATGATTTTTATGGCACCGTATTCTCAGCAAATTATAAAAAGGAAAAATTGAACTTGATTCTTGGAGGAGGTTGGAATGCCTATGAAGGCAAACATTTTGGCGAGGTTATTTGGGCAGAGTTTGCTCCAAATAGTTCTATTCGGGACCGATATTATGATGATGATTCCAAAAAGACAGATTTAAATTTATTTGCCAAAGCCAATTACAAACTAAGCGACCACTGGGGTCTTTTTGGGGACTTGCAATTTAGAACGGTAGGTTATAAGGCTAATGGCGATGACACTGGTTTGGTCGATGATACTTTCAATTTCTTCAATCCAAAAGTTGGAGCGACATTTGATTTAAACCAAAACAATAACTTCTATTTATCCTATGCTGTTGCTAACCGGGAACCTAATCGAAATGACTATGAAAATGGGAGCCTGCCTCGCCGGCAGGCAGGTCCAAAACCCGAAAAATTGAATGATTTTGAGCTAGGGTGGCGTTTTTTATCTTCAGAGATACAGGTGAATACCAACTTGTATTATATGAATTATAAAGATCAGTTAGTGCTTACTGGCGAATTAAATGATGTAGGAGCACCTTTAAGAGCCAATGTTGGTGATAGTTACCGTTTTGGTTTGGAAATTGATGCGAATATTGCTGTCGGCAATAAATTTGTTATTAGTCCAAATATTGCATTAAGCTCAAACAAGAATAAAGATTTTGTTTTTCAAAGAGATGGGACAATTCAAAATTTAGGAAATACCAAATACCAATATCGCTTTTTCACCTAACATTATCTTTGGGAGCAGGATTTCATATATGCCTATGGAAGAGTTACAGATTTCATTGTTAAGTAAATATGTCAGTAAGCAGTATATGGGTAATATCGATGCCAAAGGTTCAGTTTTGGATGCCTATTCCCAAACGGATCTTAATATTTACTATGTGATAGAAACCAACTCTTTTATAAAAAGTATAACGCTCTCTGCATTGGTAAATAATATCTTCAATGCCAAGTTTGTTTCCAATGGGTATTTCTTTACCTATGATGATACATGGTCTTCTCCTGGACTGACAAATACGATAGAAGGTGCCGGCTATTACCCGCAAGCAGGCACTAACTTTTTATTGGGGGCTACATTGAGTTTTTAACATAGTATCCCTCTGGTTTTTATGTGCTGTAATCGTGATAATTTGTAGATTTATAAATAAATAAATAATTCATACAAATGGACATAACGATAGGAATTTGGCAAATCTTGCTTTTACTCATTATTGCGGCATTATTGATTTTACCTATAATTGCTATTCTTGATATTGTCAAAGGTGAATTTAAAGGTAGAAATGATAAATTGATTTGGATATTGGTGGTATTGTTTTTGAATCCTTTGGGCACCTTACTTTATTTTTTGATTGGGAAAGATCAGAAAGTAAGTTTGTTAGAAATAAATCATTCGAGCACGGATTCTTCGCCTGAAACCAAATAAATGGCAAATTTTAAAAATGTGAGGTGGGGAATAATTGGCTGCGGTGCTGTTACCGAAATAAAAAGTGGACCTGCCTATCAAAACACCGATGGTTTTGAAGTTGTGGCGGTTATGCGTCGCGACCAGGAAAAAGCCGCTGATTATGCCAAGCGTCATAATATTCCAAAGTACTATTCAAATGCTGATGATTTGATCAATGATAAGGATATAGATGCGGTTTATATTGCAACCCCGCCAGATTCACATAAATTTTATGCCTTGAAAGTAGCCAAAGCTGGTAAACCCTGTTGTATTGAAAAACCTATGGCACCCTGTTACTCTGATAGTCTAGAAATTTTCAATGCTTTCAATGACAAGGACACTCCATTATTTATAGCGTATTATAGACGGTCGTTACCTCGTTTCAACAAAATAAAACAATGGTTGGAGGAAGGTGCTATTGGTGAGGTTCGTCATGTACATTGGCATTTGTCCAAACCTCCCAATCAATTGGATTTAAGCGGGGCTTATAATTGGAGAACTGATGCTAGTATTGCCCCAGGCGGATATTTTGATGACTTGGCTAGCCACGGACTTGATTTGTTTATTTACTTTTTGGGCGATATCGAAACAGCCAATGGAATTGCAACGAATCAAATGGGATTGTATTCAGCAAAAGATGCCATTGTAGGCAGTTGGATGCACAAAAGCGGTGTAACAGGTGATGGTAGCTGGAATTTCGGCTGCAATCAGCGCGAAGATAAGGTTGAAATCTTAGGCAGTGCCGGGAAGATCACTTTTTCTATCTTCAATGAAGAACCTATAATTCTTTTGAATTCAAAAGGGGAGGAGAAACTTGAAATTCCTAATCCAAAACATATCCAGGAATTCCATGTATTCAACATTAAAAGTCACTTATTGGGTGAAAAAACCCATCCTTCTTTAGGAAGTTCAGGTTTACATACCAGTTGGGTGATGGATAAGATCTTAGGATTGCAGTAATTTCAATTTAATTAGAAACACTTAGGGTATTACCTCCAAAACTAGTTCGGTACTCCAACATATCATAATAGCGTTTACCATCATCAGGTCTGTTCAGCATTTGTCCTGTAAATAAACTGTATTCGTAATCTTCGCAAGAACAGGTAGCGGTTTGGCCATTAAGTACCATGGTTGAGCAATCATTGGGTGCATGGTTGGGGCAACTGGATTCAAAAGCCCTGAATTGGTTGAATCCTGTGTTCATGGCAAAGAAACCAGCCAAACCTGCACCTTCGGCTCCCACATATACTGCATTACCTGTGTTGGTTAACGGACTGTACAATGGTAGGTTCAGGTTCATATCAAACCTAAAACCAATTTCTTGTAAAAAGGGATTGCGATTTGTAGCATCATTACTACAAGAGGCCAATAAAAACAATAAAATTAAACCAAAAATACGATTCATAAAGCGCTTTCTAATTAGGGATCCTTGGGCAAAATTGAACAAAAATTATGTATATTTGCGTTAAATCCTCTCTAAAAAAGGGGATTTTCCTATTTATTAAACGACGAAGCTATGAGTAACGTATCTTATTACACGGCAGAAGGCTTAAAAAAGTTGAGGGATGAGTTGAATCAGCTTAAAGATGTTGAACGTCCTAATGCTTCACAAGCAATTGCGGAAGCTAGGGATAAAGGTGACTTATCTGAAAATGCAGAATATGATGCTGCCAAGGAAGCACAAGGGTTATTAGAACTGAAAATTTCCAAAATGGAGGAAACTTTGGCTAACGCAAGATTGATTGATGAATCCCAATTGGATAATTCAAAAGTATTGGTGTTGTCAACGGTTAAACTAAAAAACCGAGCCAATGGTATGGAAATGAAATATACATTGGTAGCCGAAAGTGAGGCCGATATAAAGACTGGAAAAATTTCAGTTAGTTCACCTATAGGGAAAGGGTTATTGGGGAAAGAAGTTGGAGATACTGCCGAAATCACGATTCCCAATGGTGCTATTACCTTTGAGATTTTAGAGATAACAAGATAGGTAGCTATCAATAAATCTTTATATTTAATCCTATCAAATCTTGATAGGATTTTTTTTGAATTTTAATTAAAGTAGATGCATCATGGCTAGTATTTTCACTAAGATTATCAACGGAGAGATTCCTTGCTACAAAATCGCAGAAGACGAAAATTTCTTTGCCTTTTTGGATATTAATCCTAACGCCAAAGGCCATACCTTATGTATTCCAAAAAAGGAAGTTGATAAGATCATGGATTTGGATGAAGAAACCTATATGGGTCTTATGGCATTTTCAAGAAAAATCGGAAAAGCGATTGAAGCGGCATTGGATTGTAAACGGGTCGGCATTACGGTAATCGGTCTCGAAGTACCCCATGTTCATGTACATTTGATTCCCTTGAATGAAATGAGAGAAGCGACATTTCAACATAAAGTTGCACCTACCAAAGAGGAATTTGAGGCTATTTCGGCAAAAATTCGCTCTAAAATTAAATAATCCCGGATTGCCATAGATATACCCCGACTCCTATTAATACTATTAAGGAGATAATCAAAATATAAAACAAAGAGGTAAATCTAATTGAAGCCTTTTTCGGGGCAACCATTTTTTGATAATAATTGAAGGTTCGTTCAATATCATCGGTCCAATCCACCGGATAGATTATAGACTCGCATTTGTTGCACCTAATTTTATGCATTACCTCATTGGTGGTCCTATCATATAATTTTCCGTATTTATGCTTTTGCTGAAAAGTTATTTTCATGTCCTGATTAAAACATTCTGGACAATTGTTAGTGATATCAGCTTCCTTGATAACTTCAAATCTTTCCTTCGCCATGACTTAACTATTTACTTTTAAGGAAATCTGCATTATGGTACCTTCTTTACCTGAAGAAAGTACTTTAACCTTTCCTTGATGATATTCTTCAACTATTCTTTTGACCAATGATAACCCAAGGCCCCAACCTCTTTTTTTAGAGGTTACCCCAGGATTGAATATGTTTTGATAATTACTTTTTGGGATGCCACTACCTGTGTCGGCTATTAAAATATTCACATACTTTCCAGCAGGAATTATATCTATGGCAATACTTCCCTTACCCTTCATCGCATCAATTCCATTTTTAACTAGATTCTCAATGGTCCAATTATATAAGGAATGATTTAAAAGAACAGGGAGCTTTTCAACTTTGGAATTGAACGAAAAGTGAATCAATTTAGAACTTCTTCGTTTTAAATAATCGTAGGCTTCTTTCGTCTCTTGAACAATGTCGAATTCTTTAAGTACAGGTAAAGAACCAATTTTTGAGAATCGCTCGGTTATAGTTTCAAGTCGGGAGATATCCTTTTCTATTTCCTTCGTGATTTCAGGGTTTATTTTTTCACTTTTAAGAAGTTCATTCCAACCCAAAAGCGAAGATAGCGGTGTGCCAATCTGATGTGCGGTTTCTTTTGCCATACCGGCCCAAAGTTTATTTTGTTCAGATGCTTTGTTGGTTTTAAAGAAAAAGAAAATAACCGTTGCAAAGAGCAGAATAATAAGCAATAGGGCAATGGGATAATATTTTAATTTGTTCAACACTTCTGAATTTCCATAATACAAAGTGGCCAAATGTTCACCTTGTTGATCGATAGAGATTGGCGTATTTTCATTCTCAAATATTTTAATACTTCGTTGAAGATATATTGAATCCTTAACCTTATCCCCAGGCATATTATTGATCTTGATCGAGCCGTCTTTATTGACCAAGATCATAGGTGTTGAGGAGTTGTTTTGAAGTACTTTAATGGTAAGATTTCCCATATCTATATCCTCGGAATATTTCAAAAGTTCAGACTGGGCCGTGGCCCATATCTCCATTTTTAAGCGCTCTTCTTCCTTGAATTTTTTAAAGAAACTATTGGTATTCCACAAAATAAGACTCACGATAGCAAAAGCTATGGCAAGTAAAAAAAAATTAGAAGTCTTCTTTTTAGGATTAAAATTCATCCAGTTGGTTTGTTGCTTTAAAGATAACGTAAAATGATAATAAATGGTGTGCAAAGCACTTGGGTTCTTGTTTTAAATCGTAGGCAAATTGCCTACATTTGCAAAACTATGACCGATATGATTTCTATACTTCCCAACGATATTCCAATACAAAAATTACATGGATATCTTTTGGGGGCTGTTGGTCCCAGACCTATTGCCTTTGCAAGTACAATAGATGACAAAGGAAGACCAAATTTATCACCTTTTAGCTTTTTCAATGTCTTTAGTGCCAATCCACCAATTTTGATATTTTCACCTGCTAGGAGGGTTAGGGACAATACCACAAAACATACGCTAGAAAATGTACAAAAGGTTAAAGAGGTTGTCATTAACGTGGTAAACTTCGATTTAGTGCAGCAGATGTCACTTTCAAGTACCGAATATGCTGAAGGGGACAATGAGTTCTTAAAAGCCGGTCTTAGCATGTTGAAATCTGATTTGGTCAAACCATTTAGGGTAGCTGAATCTCCAGTGCAATTTGAGTGTAAAGTAACCAAGATTGAAGCTTTGGGAAAGGAAGGAGGCGCAGGAAATCTTATTTTTTGTGAAGTGGTCAAAATACATATTGATAAAGCCATAATTGGTGAAGATGGGAGTATTAATCAAAATAAAATTGACCAAGTAGCCCGTATGGGTGGCAATTGGTATTCAAGAGCTAATCAAGGATTGTTTGAAGTACCCAAACCATTATCCAGCTTAGGAATCGGCGTTGATAGTATTCCGAAAGAAATTAGAATAAGTAAGGTTCTTACAGGCAATGATCTAGGAATGTTGGGCAATATAGAAAAATTGCCTGCCCAATCTGAAATCGAGGAATTTATTAACTTAAACGATAGCCTTAAAGACTTGATTAGTTCAAAAGATAAAATAAAAGTTCATCGTAAAGCCCAGGAATATCTGACTAAAGAAGAAGTCCATTCTGCTTGGAAAGTTTTATTGGCAAAATGAAAAGAATACAATTATTTGAATTTGAAGATTTTGGTTGGTTTCTGCCTGGTTAAGGGTCGGTATGACCAATTTTATTTATTATATTAATAATTATGGTACTTTTTATGACACCATTTGTAAAACCCTTAACTTGGCGACAAATTATTTTTACCTATTTGATTCCGATAATTCCTAGTTTGTTATGCTTGGGACGGTCAAGCTTCTTTGCCAAGAATGTATATACTCAAAGATTTAGACCATTTGCTCGAAGGATTAGGCTCGGAGAATTATATTTGGTATAAGGGCCATACAAAAAAAGAACGGCAAAAAACAGGGAACATACCTTTTGGGGCTTCCGAATTAGAAAATAGAATATTAAACGCTAAACGCAGATTGCATAATTATTAAAACATGGAAATTCAAGGAAAAATTAAGATGATTGATGAAACTAAAACTTTTGGAAGCAATGGTTTTAGAAAGAGGGAAGTAGTAGTAACAACAGAGGAGCAATATCCTCAACATATTTTAGTTGAGTTTGTTCAAGATAAGTGTGATTTACTTAATACTTATTCTGTTGGCCAAGATGTAAAGATCAGTATTAATCTAAGAGGTCGTGAATGGACCAACCCACAAGGCGAAATAAAATATTTTAACGCTATCCAAGGATGGCGAATTGAGAACCTTCAGGCTGCTGAGGGTAATACCGATATTCCGCCTGTACCTCCGATGGATGCTTTTGAACCAGCAGACAATATTAACGATGAAGATCATGATGATCTTCCATTTTAGAGAAACCTATTTTTAAAAGTCATTAAAAGGATTTATTCTATATAAATAGTTGAACTAACCCCGCTGTAAAGCGGGGTCTTTTTTTGTATTCAATATTTGTGTTTATCCATTCATTTTTAATTTAAGTAACTTTAGAGTAAACTGTATTCATGAAAAAAGATAGCTCATATAAACCCTTGACCTTTCTGACCAATGAGCTTTATTTCCCATCGGTTGAAGCTGCAAATGCAGAAGGATTATTGGCAGTTGGTGGCGACCTCTCACCTGAACGTTTAATGCTTGCTTATAAAAGCGGCATTTTTCCTTGGTTTAATGAAGGTTCGCTGGTTTTATGGTGGAGTCCCGACCCAAGAATGGTTCTTTATCCAGAGCGTATCAAGGTTTCAAAAAGTATGCGAAAAATCTTGAAAAACAATCAATTTACTTTAACAAAGAACACTTGTTTTCAAAAGGTGATCGACCAATGTGCAGTGGCAAAACGAGAGGGACAGGAAGGTACTTGGATTACCGATGAAATGACGGAGGCTTACCTGAAATTGCATGAAATGGGATATGCAAAATCGTATGAAGTTTGGCAAGATGGCAAAATGGTCGGGGGACTTTATGGTATAGATTTAGGATATGTTTTCTGTGGGGAAAGCATGTTCAGTACGGTGAGTAATGCATCAAAATTCGCCTTCATTCAATTGGCAGAAGAACTCCAACAAAAAAAATATAGTCTTATTGATTGCCAACTTTATACCAAACATTTGGAAAGTCTTGGAGCAGAGGAAATTCCAAGAACGGAATTCATGAAAATATTAAAAGAAAGTTAGATTAATCCAATAATCGCAACGCTTCACGGCGACTAAGATTAGCCAAATCGTTGTTCTCAGTAAAATCCTTGACCCATTTAGGATTGGTTCTACTATATTCCCTTAATATCCAGCCGATATCTTTATTGATGAAAAATTCCTTGGACCCCAATAGTTTTTGAATGATGTATTGCAATCTTTGGGTATCCATTTTGTCCTTGCTTTTCAATTGATATAGCAAACAGCATCGTTGT
>RCMY010006093.1_pt1 | contig 10137 bp, 9 predicted proteins | sample 2041341 | NCBI WGS metagenome assembly RCMY01 (sample SAMN09708234, study PRJNA481090) | Marine sediment metagenome, whole genome shotgun sequencing project.
AGCGGGCGAATTGCCCCGCCGTGTACTTACTTGCCGCTTGGACACTGGAGCCGAAAACCCATCAAAGGTAGTGAGGGACTTAACAGCAACGCAGGGCTTAAAGCCTGATGCTCATATTGAGCAGAACCGCCCCGCGCTGGTAGCCGCTGCTTTGACCATCATTAGCGCATACTTGCAAAGCCCTGAAGGAATGTTTGAAGGCGCAGCGCCCGATGTAGCAGGCAGCTTTGACGAATGGGACACACTCGCCCGCCAGCCAGTTGCATGGCTTGCCGGTAAAGTTGATGGACTGACAGACCCAAAACAGGCACTTGATGCCAATATAGCCATAGACCCCGAACAAGAGACGCTTGCCGCTGTGCTTACGGGTATTTATGAGTGGCAAGGCTCAAAGCCATTCAAAGCGCGTGACCTATTAGACTATGCTTGCGGCGGCGTGTTTGCACCTGAAACCGAACTAAGCGATGCTTTAATAAGTATGTGCGGCGGTACCGGTAAGCCTAGCAGCATAGGACTAGGTAAGGCGCTAGCATTTAGGCGTGACCGTATAGCGGACGGCTTGAAGCTGACCATTGCCAATAAGAGCACCAAAGGCACCACGTTTAGAGTTATAGAAGTAGCCGATTAAGCCCAAAACAGTAGCCAAACAGTAAAAACAGATTGCCCGCCGTGATGGTGGGCTTTTTGTGTTTAGGGCTTTTTTACTCAAAAAATGGCTAATTATGGCTAAAAAGGTAGAGTTAGTAGTATTAGTAGAGATTATCTATATAGCAAAAGGAACAAGTAGTAGTACCCTATAGTATAGGAGAAACCCTCTACCAACCCTATTTACTCTACCATTACCTTTTAAATCAATGACTTGCAATGACCTACGGCAAACACCCCCACAGCCAAGGGCAAATACGCCTATTTTGTGCCCATTCATGCCCGCACGCTTGGCACCAAACACCCTATAAAAAAGCATAACGATGTTTATAAATGTTTACTTTGAAATCAAAAACACCACCGCCCCGCATGTTGTCTTTTGTTGACATTCAAATGCTTTCTACAGCAAGCCAAAGGAGTATAAAAAAGTATATCGAGAAATGGTTTTTACTTTTACCTACCAATACGAGAACGCCAAACACGAATGGCAGACAGAACAGCCCCACACCTTGCCATTGATAGCCCACAGCCTTAAAACATCATCAAAACAGCATAGAGCCGTATAACAAAAATTAGCCCGCGCCTACTTCAGTAAACTTCAGGTTAGAACCTGATAAAACCTGAACCCCAAATCATTAACAATCATTAACATTGAAAAGCGAATTACCGCCGCGCATGTTGTCTTTTGTTGACCTTGGCAGACCGTACCGACTTGTCAAAACTTGACATTCAAACGCTAGAAGCGGGTAGTTTTTGGAGTCCATAAAAGGGGTAATTTTCGGACAGGTATCGAGAACAACAACAGTCCGATTACAGTCCGTATTTATTCAAAGCAAAATAGCCTAGGTAAAAACCATTAATAGCGTTTACCTAGGCTATTTTATTGGCTGGCAAGAACAGTTACCCAATGATATGAGCCTTAACACGTTGGCTATGGGGGTAAATCTATCCGCTACGAGCTTTTAACCTTGATATGGTACAAAGTTAGCTAATTGGTAGCAATGAGCCTTAAACGTGAGATTAGAGCCTATCAATATTTAGTGTTTTTACTTGGTAGCCTGTTAACATTTGTTAAGGTTGAAAGCGTGCCAGCATGTTGAGAAATGTTGAAGCCTAAAATAATAATACTTGCCGTAATCTTGCCGTATGGCTTGTTATCAAATGTTATGGTCTAAATTCATATGACTACCTTTTACGACCCAAATTGTTGATTAGTTAAACAGCTTAAATTATAGAGTTATCAACAACAAATAATCAGTTAATCCCTTTTTATTACTTTTAATATCTTTTAAAGCTTTTAAGCACGCTACAGCCCTTACACAGCAATGCTTACAGACCCCATATAACAACGTTTACTGTGCAATATAACAACGTTTACTGTGCAATATAACAACGTTTACTGTGCAATATAACAACGTTTACTGTGCAATAGACAACGCATTATGATATTGTTGCTTAATACTAAAAAGCAGGGGTTTAAAATGTCCAAATTAGTAGTTAAAGATAACGCGCTAATTAATGCCAGTTATGGGCTAAGTTTAGTCGAACAGCGGCTAATACTTTTAGCGATTGTAGGAGCGCGTGAGAATAACGCTAATCCTGATTATGAGGGGCGGTTAATGGTAAGCGCCGATAGTTATATGAAAGCGTTTGGGGTTAATCGTAACGCTGCTTATGACGCGTTAAAGGTGGCTTGCAGTGACTTGTTAGAACGCCGCTTTAGTTATCAAACCAACATTAACGGTAAAATAGAGCACCATACTAGCCGCTGGGTAAGTGAAGTTAGCTATGCAGTAAATGACGCTTACGTGAAAATCCGTTTTGCACAATCAATAATTCCCTTAATACCGCTTATTGGTGAGCTTAACAGCCACTTTACAAGCTATGAGCTGATGCAAGTATCAAACCTTAATAGCGGCTATGCAGTCCGCTTGTATGAGCTTTGCATTGCATGGCGTAGCACTGGCAAAGTCCCCAAAATAGAGCTACAAGAACTAAGGAATAGGCTAGGCGTGCTCGATGATGAATACCCACTAATGGAGCGTTTCAAAGCGCGGGTATTATTACCAGCACTTAAACAGATTAACGACCACACCGACATAACCGCCGCTTATGAGCAGCACAAGACAGGGCGAACCATCACCGCCATATCATTCACATTCAAACAAAAGAAAGCAGCCAAGCCGATAGCAGCGGACACGCCCACCAATGCCGATACGTTTATCAAGCTAACACCTGAACAGATAGCCATGTTTAGCAGTAAGCTGGCAAAGTTGCCCGAACTTGGAAACGATGCCCCACCGACAGCAGGTTATGACGACTACGCAAAAATCATAGCCGCCGACTTAGCAGACAAGACCAAGCAAGCGCGGTACTTGCCCCACTTGGAGAAGTTAGGTTTTAAGAAGCTCAAGCCAAAAGCAAAAGCCGCTTAATACTCACGAAATAAGGAATTAAAACTAATGTTAGATACTTCAAAATTAAACAAAGTTGCTAGAATTATTATCGAGTGTTTTGTAGATGCTGGGTATGATGAACCTTACATTTACTCAAAAATTGATAGGCTTGAAAGTTTTGGTCAAGACCAATGGGCAACATTCAGGTGGGCAAGTTCTCAACTGGATAGCACCAACAAAGCAAAGTTTGCTCAAAAGGTGGGCGTTGATGTTGTTATGTTGATGACAGCATTCCAAACAGTAGAGGCAATAGATAACAGCTAAAGAAATAACAAACCACAGCAAGCAACATGCCCGCCTAATCCGTGGGCTTTTTTGTGCCTACTAAAAACGCAAAACTAAACATCATCAAAAGCAAATGGCTACCCTAATGGCTACCAAAACATATATTAAAAACGATAAACAACCACTTTAAAGGCTTACAGCATTTAATTAATAGACCGTATAGGTCTATTAAGTGTGGTATCTTACGTTATCACGTGTTATCATAAGCTATGATTTGCAGAGCCACCGTAGGCAATCATTGACGTGCAGCCCTTATTTAATATGTCTTTTGTATAACTTAGCGAAATGCTACCAAAGCGGCTACCCAAAAGCCTAGGTTTATTATTATGTCTATATCAATTACCACAGACACGCAGTTACGCAAAGCTATCCGCCAAGTAGTGCAAACAGGCGAACAAGTGGCTATACCGCTGGCAGGTTACAAGGGCTTAGAAATACGGATTAGACCATCAAGCGGCGATGCCAAGGCAACCTTTAGACACCGCTATAAACACCCTTACACTGCAAAGCGACCTTACATGACGCTTGGACAATACCCATTCATGAGCTTGGAGCAAGCAAGACGCGCCCACCATGACAACATGGCATTACTTGCCCAGCGCATTGACCCAATGACGCACCGCGAACAAGAACACCAAGCACAGATAGCCGCGCTTAATAACGGCTTTGCTGATGTTGCCGCCCGCTGGTTAGATGATAGCGTTAGCAACCAAGGCAGCAAGCCCGCGCCTAACACCCTAAAATCTTGGCAACGTGCTATTGAAGCCGCTACTGATGAATGGGGCGACACGCCTATAAAAGACATAACAACGCCTATGGTTTTAAAGCTATGCAAGCGCATACAGAATGACAGCGTTTCATTGGGCGGGCGGGTACGCGGTATATGTGAGCGTATTTTTACCTACGCTATTGGGCATGGCTTGATGGACAGCAACCCCGCAAGCAATATCAAAGGCTTGTTACGCACCGTTAAGACCGTACACCAACCCGCTATTACTAACCCGCCCCTTTTTGGTCAATTATTGAATGACATTGACGCGCTGGACGACAGTTACGAGCGCACAGCCTTGCAACTTTTGGCGCTACTGTTTACCCGCAGCGGCGACATGGTAGCCGTTAAGTGGGCAGATATAGACATGCACGCGGGCGAATGGACATTGACCCCACAAAAAGCGGGCGGGCGTGGCGACATGGTGGATAGTTTAATCATACCGCTACCCGCGCAAGCCCTTGCCCTACTCAAAGAGCAGCACGCCAAGACTGGCATGTATGAGCATGTTTTTCATTCTCACAAAACATTGAAAGTGCCGCACATAGGCACGCACAAATTGAACGCCGCGCTTAACGGTATTAAAGACGGCTATTACAAAGGCAAGCACGTACCGCATGGCTTTAGAGCCGCCGCCCTAACGATGATACAAGAACAGTTAAGCTACCCGCACCATCTACCCGATATGGCGTTAGGACACGCGGTAAAAGACACTAACGGCGGCGCATATAACCGCGCCAAATTTATCACCGAACGCCGCGCAATGATGCAAGCATGGGCGGACTATCAAGACGATTTAAGAGTAGGTATTGATTTAATACGCAAAGATTTTAAGGCTACAAAATTACAAAAACTAGGTTAAACCACTACCACCAAAACCAACGAACCCCGCACTGGAGCACAACCCATGAACGACATGAACCATGAAAGCACAATCGCAGTCAACGCCTTTAATTTAGAGGACTTGCACGTAAGCCAACTCTATCAAATCGACCGCCTAACGCATGTTATAGAAGTGGCAAAAATGTCTAGGGATAGCAATAACCCAAAGGCGTTGAGTAGTGTTATTAGCCTAATTATTGATAGCCTAAACGGTACAGTTTCAACGATAGCGAATGACCATGAAAGCATGACCCATTTAATAGATGAAAGCGTAGCAACTACCCCCACATTAGGAGCTTAAGCCATGATGATTTTAGACACCAAGCCAACAGACCAGCAATTAAAAGACCGCGCATTTTGGGACGGCATACCAACAGACGGCGCGGAATATGATGGGTATGAGTACACGCCTAAATATTCCGTTTTACATAATGGTGAACCTATCAACTTTAAGACATTAATAAACGCTTTTTCTTATAAGCTGGCAGTTAGACAGATGCAACGCTTATCTAAAGAGCATGACAACATTACATTAAAGATGACGGGCTATAGTGAAAGCATTGTAAGAATTGACGAAGCTAAAACACTAGAACCCGTTAGCGGGTAACACTGCTACAATGACCATGCAAGGCTAGGATTAATTACCCGAAAACCCGCTATTTTTACACGCCTTAAGCGGGCACGCCTTGCACCTTTTTACGTTTCAAAGGTGTGTAAATTAAAGGCGCGTAAACAATGAAATACTACACAGCACAGCAAACCATAGAGCTACTTAACAAAGAGCTACCACAGACCCCCATGCCTTACGACTTGGCACAACTTGCCGACCTATGCAGCCGTGAAGTATTAACCCCTACCGTGTTTTATAGCAAAGGCTTAGGGCATATCGACCGCGAAGCCCACTACCACCAACAGCACCAAATCATTGAGGGCGCTTGCACGTTCAAGGGGTATCTAACCCATGACGCACTAAGCGACCTATTGACCGACTACGCTAACACACCAACCCCCGCAAGTGATGCACCTATAGCGCAATTTAGTACGGCTACCATTTACGAAACTTGCCGCGCTTACTACGCATGGGGCGACAACGCCAACAGCCCAAAGCCCTATAATCAAGGCGACACAGTGGCACTGTTAAGTAGTGAGCCAAGCCATGACGAACCACACCCGCCGACTACGCACAATATGACGGAAAGCGATATATTTACCGTTACGCCCACCATGCTTAGATTGCCCGCCGATGAAGTCCACCAATTTATTGATGATATAAAAGCAGAACATGCCCGCAATAACGAACAGTTAGACGACAACACCGCCAAGGACTACCTAACCACCATAGGGCTATTGCTGGAGCTATTACAGCGCAAGCCCAAGGGCTTTAATAAAGACGGTACGGACTTGCCCGCGCTATTCCCTAGCCAAGCTAAAATAATCGAAGCCATAGACGAACAAGCAATAACTAACCACCGCTACGGCAAGGTAGAAAAGCGTTTTGGTAATGCCAACAAAGCCCTAGCCGACACGCGCAAGCGGTAACAAACGCCCCGCACAATACGCGCCCTATATGGGGTGCCAATATGCCCTATTTAGGGTGCTGGCACGTTGAGCCGTCCGCATAATGCCCTTTACTTATCACTATAGAGTATGGGCGCATGATGGACAGTTTGGACATTCAAGACCACTTAGAAGCGTGGGGGCTGTGGGTATTGGCGGACGGCAACGGCTTAGGGTATTCAAGCCCAATGGCGGCTATTATGCGGGGGTATGTTGTAGAGCCTTGCAGCCACAAAAAACGCTTTACGCGCTATATCACTGATGATAATGCTTTGATAATTGAAAGGTATGTAACCAAGCTATGTCAATGCCGACCGCTTGAGGGCAAGATTTTAAAATTGAAATACATTGAACAAATGGGCGACCGTACTATAGCCCGCGAATACTTAACGCCGCTTAAGTACGGCGCGGATAGCGAAAAGAAAGTAAGCTCAAGCCAAGCGGCTAACCTTATCGCTTTTGCGGAGGGCTTTATTATTGCCGCGATGATTAATGACGGCTACCAATAACAGACCCGCACAAAACTATTGAGCCTTGCAGCAATGCAGGGCTTTTTTGTGTCTATCAATCGGTAGATAACGCCAAGCGCCCCATATTTACACTTAAAAATAGCACCCTAAATAGGGTACTGATATGCCCTATATGGGGTGCTCAAAAACCGCCCATTATCCATACTGCTAACCACCAATAGCACCCGCAAAGGGTAAAGGAGTTAGCAAAATGCTGAACATATCGAACGACCCACAGACCCCCGCCGAACTACACCCGCAAGGACAGACGCGCATTAAAGCCGCCGCTGCTTTGCTTGGCGTTCATCATCAAACCTTACGCCGTTGGTGGAAAGCCGACAAGCTACCAAAGCCGACCAACATACACGGCATTTTGCTATTCAAAAATAGCGACCTACTCGCATTTATTGAAAGCCAACACGCCAGCGACAACAGCGACCAGCCGCAAGAAATGGAGGCTTAAGCCATGACCGAACTAGAACAGGTTAAGGATATTTTAACGGACATAGCCAACACCGTAGAAATGATGGGCGCAACGGCTGGCAAGATTAAAAAACTGGAGCGTGAGCACCACAATGTAGGCGCATTAGATGCGGAGCACTTTGCGATAGTGTGCGCCGTTAGTGAGTTACGCCGCACCATAGCACCGCTACGCGCACGTAGAAAAGACGCAGAACTAAGCAACGGTATAAGCCCCGCCGATGGTATAGAGGGCTTGCAGAAAATAGCTGAACGCTTTGATAGGGTAATGACCGACCGTTACGACAAAGCCATGATTAGAGAAGCAAACAAAGCCGCCAAGGAGCACAAACGATGAAAGCTAAAAACGACAAAACCCCCAGCGCGGCAAACGTGGGGGCATTGGTAGGACAGACGGCAAGTCTTTGCGTTCAAGCGTGCGTTATCACAGCGACCAATCCGCAAGTAATTGGTAAGGTAAAAAAGCTAGATGACGCGGGTAATATGATAACACAAACAGCGGGTAATCTTATCGCAGGGCACGCCAGCAATACAACATTCAACAGCATGGCAGAACTTGCCGAACTGTTAGAGCAAGCCGACTACAGCCAAGCACTGACAGCGAGCACGCACACCGCCAAGGACGACAACGCCGACCTGGTGACAAAGGACGCTTGGCACCAAGCGGGCAAGCCTAGCCGCTTGATTACTCGCAGCAAAGAGCATCTTATCCACGCGCACGGCGTAGGCGGTTTATTAATTATTGATTGTGACGACATGAGCACAAGCAAAGCGGATTTACTCGCAGCCATTGGCGAAGTGTTACCGCTTGCCAGCACCGCCCATGTTTATACAACATCATCAAGCAGCTATATTTATAACAAAGACACAGGGGCGGAGTTGGCAGGGCTACGCGGGCAACGTGTTTATATTGCCATAGCCGACCAAGGCGACATTAAGCGGGCGGGCGATGTACTGATAGACCGCTTATGGCTGGCAGGACATGGGCACATAGAAGTGAGCAACAGCGGGCAAATGCTGGAGCGCACACTCGCAGATAAAAGCCTTTTTAACCCTACCCACTTGGACTATATCGCGGGCAGTAAATGCCATGAGCCTTTAGAGCAGCGCCGCCCGCCCGCCGATGTGAACGAGGGCAAAGCCTTAGACACCGCAAACACCTTGCCTGACTTATCGGACGCGGACGAAGCACAGCTTAAAGCAGTTAAAGCGGCGGCGCGTGAACTGGTACGCGGGGACGCACTGCTTAAACTGGACAAATACACGGACGAACGCGCCCGCGCCAACCTTAAGCGCCAAGGCATTGAGCTACCAAGCAGTGAGCAGATGCAAGCCGCTAAGGAGAACGTAAGGCGGGCGGTAGATGGTGGATTGCTGACAGGTGAGCAAGTTATAACCCTTGCCGATGGTAACGAGGTGAGCGTGGGCGAATTGCTGCTAAACCCCGCCCTATATCATGGACAGCTTACCCTTGACCCTATAGAGCCTGACTATAACGGCGGGCGTGCTGTGGGGCGCGTTCATCTTTACAACGGACGACCGAATATACACAGCTTTGCACATGGCGGGCGCACGTTTGCATTGATACCACAGCCCCGCCGCATTGAGCACCGCATGGGGGAAAATGCCAGCACCACGCGCCAAACCTTAGAGCTTATGCGCGGCTTGCCTGACTACTACGACATGGGCGACCAGCTTGTGAAAGTAGGCAACGGTTGTGTGGTGCCACTCGATGCCGACCTATTGAGCTTTGAGCTTGGCATGATTGCCCAATATGTAAGGCAAACCCAAAAGGGCGAAATAGCCATAGACCCACCCGAAAAGGTAGTAAAGCAAATCATAGCGCACAAGCGCGGGCGCAATCTTAAACCGCTTAACGCCGTCATTACAGCGCCCACAATTACCCATGATGGGCATATCGTACAAAAGCGCGGGCATGACGCTAAAACAGGGCTTTACTTGTCCACGCTGGACGACTACGCGCCAATCAAACAGGACTTAAGCATTGATGACGCTATAGCCGCCTACCATGAGCTTATGAAACCGTTTGGCACGTTTAACTTTGCTACTGACTTAGATAGAAGCGTGGCATTGTCCGCAATCCTAACCGCCGTTGTCCGCCCCACTTTGACCAAAGCGGCGGGCTTTGCTTTTGATGCCCCTAAGCAGGGCAGCGGCAAGACGTTTTTATGTGAATGTTTGGGGCTATTGGCGACAGGCACACGCCCAGCAATGACCCCCACTATCCAAAAGAATGAGGACGAAATCCGCAAGGTATTGTTATCTATGCTGATGCAGGGGGCGCGGGTTATTGTTTGGGATAATGTGATGGGCAGCTTTGACAGCTCAACGATTGCAACGCTATTTACCAGTGACCTATTTAGCGCCCGCAAACTTGGCAAGAATGAGCAGATAGAAATACCTAACCGCGCTATGTTTATGATGACAGGCAATAACATTTTATTAGCGGGCGAATTGCCCCGCCGTGTACTTACTTGCCGCTTGGACACTGGAGCCGAAAACCCATCAAAGGTAGTGAGGGACTTAACAGCAA
>RCMY010012460.1_pt1 | contig 10136 bp, 6 predicted proteins | sample 2041341 | NCBI WGS metagenome assembly RCMY01 (sample SAMN09708234, study PRJNA481090) | Marine sediment metagenome, whole genome shotgun sequencing project.
TCGAGCGCCTCGGCCAGCCGAACGGCCTCAGGGGCTGTGTGGACCTGAAGCTTCGAGGCGGCGAGGAGGGCTGATCGTGCCACTGACTTGGTCAGTGCATCGGCGGTAGAGGCCTCGTAGTCGATCTCGTGAATACGAAGCTCTAGTGGCACGCGGTCGCCCAACTGCTTGAGCAGTCGCCATACCGCGATGCGTTCGAGCCGGCCCCGGCACGCTCCAAAGAGCAGCTCAGGGTAGAACTGCATGACGATCTTCTCGTAGCGGCCGGCCATTCTGAGCAACCGGGTCATTCCCGTTGCTGAGCCAATCACGAGATTGTGATGAGCAGCCGAGGGAAGCGGCGACATCACCTCGACGTCGACCCCTTTGGCCCGTAACGCCCGAACTTCTTGTACCGCGTACATCGCAATGCCATCTCGATACGGCGCGTATGGGGTGATCATCAGGATGGTCATGATGTTGGCGCCTCAGTCCAGTCAAGCAATGTTCGTTCGGCTCGGTCGAGCACGTCATTCGGGGTGTAGTGGTCAATGACGTACTGGCGGCCAGCTACGGCTAGGGCGGCGAGCGAGGCCGGTTGTTCAACAACAAGCCGCAACGCCTCAACCAGCTCACGCTGGCTCTCAAATACGAGCCCGGCTCCCGATCGTTCGACGTGCCACTTCACGACCTCAGAGCCTGCGTTCGCGATTACCGGCGTTCCCGCAAGCCACGCCTCGAGCACCGTGCGGCTAAAGCTCTCGAGCGCCGACGGCTGCACGTAGGCAGTCGCAGCCGCCATGGCGCTATTTCGATCATCTGGGCTGAGGAAGCCGACATCGATGACACGATCTGCGATCTCGGGCGGTGCGTCAACTGCACCCGCACCCGATGTCACGAGCTTGAGGTTGACGCTCGTTTCGCTCACCAGCGTCGCAAACGCTGCGAGCAGCTCAGACCAGCCCTTCCCCCACTCTCGGCGGCCCGCGTAGTACAGGAATGGACCGCTAATGGAGAAACGTTCACGGAAACCGTCTGGGTCATACGCTGCTGGCTGCTCGATGCCGGCCCCGATGACCTCGTGGCGCGGAGTGAGGCGATGGAGGCGACTCGCAAGCTCGGCCTCTGGGTCGCTCAGAAACCACAGCCCGCGGGAGCCAGAGAAAAGTGGTGCAAACAGATCGAGGTACGCCGCCGGCTCGTCATGCAGGCACGGCATGAGGATCGTGCGCTCGGGAACGATTTGGGACACGGCGAACGTGGTCCAAAACATGTACGGCCCGAGAATGATGGCGCGGTACTCGTTTGCGTGGTCGAGCACGTAGTGCCAAAGCCCTGTCACACGGAGACTGTCGTTGACCCACAACTGCTGCTCGCTGATGCTCGCTCCCTTACCGCTGAGAATCTGGCCACCGATTCGCTCGCGCGCCTTTCCCGATGTGTCAGTTTGGGTCGCGAACCGGCGAACAGTGACGGCGCCGTCGCTCTCGACGCCTTCGGGGTAATAGTTTGCCCACGTCACGTGATCTCGGGCGCAGGTGGTGAGGACATCGACGTCCCAGCCCCTCGCCGCAAAGCCGTGAGCCATCTCGGTCAGTACGGCTTCGGCGCCGCCGACAACCTCGGCGCCATAACGCGGCGGAACAAACGCAATACGCCCACGCGCTTCAGACATTCTCGCCTTTGAAGATCGGCGAACGGGACACGAGCTTGTGAGGCATATCGAGACGATAGCCAGCCCAGGGCAACTATGGAGAGACCCCCCTGCACTCAGCGGCCTATTGTGCTGCTGAGCTATTGAGCGTTTTGAAAGAACTCGTCTGATGAGCCGAATACGACGGCCAGGTCGAGGTCGTCGATCCGCAGCAGCTCGTCGGCCCACTGTTCGGTTTCGGAGTTGCCAGGCGTGCGGCCAAGGATTGACTCGAAGAGATCGCTCGCTCGCGTTCGACGAGACTCTACTGAGTAGTAGAACGATGCCGCAATGGCGTCATAACCTGCGCCACGCTCGATCTGAGACACCCAGTAGTCGCGTCCGCCAGCGTCTGGCTCGCGCAGAAGCACATCTCGATACAGCTGATTGATAAATGACGCGTTTGTCCCACCGGACCGTAAGAAATATTCGCGGGATCCGTAGAACTGCACGCCAATAAACTCAAGCCTGGTATTCCCAGAAAGGACCGAGATCCAGTAGCTGCGTCCTCCCCCATCTGCCCCACGGCCGAGGGCCCGTCGGTAGAGGTCGTCGATAACCACGCCAGCCCACTCGTCGCTGTTCACTAGCGGCGCGACGAGCGTATGACGACCATTCACCTCAAGGACATCGAGCCAGTATGTCTTCTCTCCACCGCTCGGCGTTCGATCGGCAAATGTGCGATAGGCATGCTCAATGAACAAGCTGTGCGTCTCGTCAATTGGACGAACAACGGAACCAAGACTGAACCAATCCGACTTCAGTCCGAGAGCAATACGAATACTCGATCCGGTACGAGTGACCGAGCCTTCGTCGAAGTCGAGTCGCACGGTTTGCACCCGACCGCCGTCGGCGCCCAGTCCGTTTCGCTTGGTGACAACCATCGCCTTTAGGCGTCCAAGGTCGTATTGACTCTCGAGCGATGTCAGGTTTGCGACTGTCGACCAATTGTTGTTCGGGTTGGCAGAAACGGCGTCTCCCGCGTCGACAACGGCCGGGAACGTCCCGCCGGCCGTGTGGCCACCGGTGCTCGACGAGAATTCGGTTCGGGCGATGTTGTTGCCGGATCGTCGGACAATTCCCGCAGTAGCGACAATCGCAGAATCGGTTGACGTTCTCGTTACTGCTGCCGGACCAGATGCCGACGACGACTGGTAGAGGCCGTCATAAACCTGGCACAGCGTGGTATTGCAGGTGTCGGCGTAAGGCTGCTGGCGGGTATCGCCAGCCATAACGTACGAGCGTGCCGCCACCGACTGCACCTGTAGCGCGGCCGCCGTCCATGAGGCAGGGATTTCGCGAGGCACGACACCACGAAGGTAGGTCTCGAGCGAGACCACGTTGACGACACGCGAAATTCCGTTGTGGAAGACGGCGTTAATGTCGCCCCCGTACCACGTCACGCCGCTTGCCTCGCAGACATGGAGTTTGGTTGATGCTGCGCCAGTGGTCGAAGGGGGCTGAGCCACAAGACGGATGGTGGTATCAGCGAACGTACTCTTGGGCGCCCAGGGTCCGCTACAGCTCGTGCCTGACTCGACCACGTAGCCGGCCGCCTGTCGCGTCAGCCTGACATAGCCAGATTCGACTACTTCGGTTTGACCGCCTCCGCCCGGAAGAAGCCCAATCGTTCCTGACGCCAAGCCGACTACAAGCGGTCGGCCCCGCTCTTCCCGTAGTTCGACCCTGACCGCGGCGGGGCTAATTGATGCCGACGCAGGGATCGTCCCAGCGACGGTGCCGCCGTAGAAGTGATCGAGAATCTGATCTGAGGTCCAGTTATGGTCGCGGGCGTAGCCGTATGCCCCGTATTGGCCCATACCCCGCCCATGGCCATAACCGTGACCGGTGACCGCAATCGTCGGACCATCGGCCACGGCTGCCGCGGCAGGCGATGACACGATCAGCGGGGTCGCGATACCAAGCCCTAAGACAAACGCGCTGACTGTTCGTAGAACTACTGAACGAAAATGCATAGCTACCAATCCAGATGTAGATGCCTGCTAGTTGCTTGAGGAACGATTGTAAAACTCTTCCGTTGTCGCGAGCTGAGCCGCAACAACAAAGTCGCCGACCGACTGAAGGCGATTCGCCCAATAGTCGAGGCCATTCGCTTCGGGCGCTCGGCCCAAGAAACGCGAATAAAGGCGAGTTACTCGATCACGCCGCGACTCGATCGACTCATAGAAACCCGATGCCACGCCGTCCGGCCCTGCCCGACCTCGATCGAGCAGCTCCAACCAATATGCGTGACCGCCCGGCTCTGCTTTGCGATGCAAGAGCACTTCGTACAAGGCACTAACGAAACCTGAGTTGCCGCCGTTCTTGATCACGAATTCTTCTGAACCGTAGAAATAGATACCGAGTTGCTGCGGCGGCATGCCGTTCTGTAGGAGGTCGAGCCAATAGGCACGACCGGCAGGCTCGGCGGCCCGACCAAGTGCATTCTGATAAATCTCATCGACGACCGCACCGGCGTATTCTTCGGACGTTGATAGGCGCGTCGCAAGCCATTCTGAAGAGTAGTAGTCGAGCTGGGATACCCATACGTCGAGCTCAACGTCAGTTGCAGGCCTGCCGAGGAACGCTTTGGCCAGCGCATCGACGTAGGCACCGTCCTTCGTACCCCGGACATCAGCGCCCGAGACGTAGTCAACTATTGCCGCATCGGCGGCAACAGGGAACCCGACGGTGGTCGAAATTGGAATTGCGGGCCGTTCGTCACCAAACGGGTTCAGACGCCCTTCACTATCGAGGACCCAGCCACCGAGACCGGAAGGTGATGCGAGAACCGCTCTGGCGGATGCAACGGCGACCTTGTCGCTTCGTGCCCCACCAAATGACGGCAGGCTTCCACTCGAAGTGACGGCCCAGCCGCTCGATCCGTCTGGCAGAAGCGAGACATCAACGACGCCAGACGCACTCGATCCGCCGAGGGTTCGAGAGGGCGCGGACCCAATTGCAAGCAGGGTGCCACCTGACGTGACCGCATACCCGTTTCCGTTGTCGTCGACATCGAAGGCAACAGCAGCCTGCGGCAGCGACGTTGACCCTTGACCACCGAAGCCGATGATCTTTGCGTCACGAAGAATCCAGCCACTGGTTCCGCTGCTATGTACCACCAGGTCGTCGGCTCCTGAGCCGCCAGGTTTGCCCGAGACACTCGGCGCGCCGCCGTATGACTTCAGCGTGCCGTCGTTGAGCAGCATGTAGCCGCGGGTTCGGTTTCCACCTACGGCAACTGCGACCTGTCCGGCTGCGAGTGCGCCAGGCGCCGATGCAGGCACGTCGGCTGCGAACGCAGGCCGAATTCCGCCACCTTGTTCGACCGTAAGAATGGCAGGTCCGTGATCTGCGGCTTTCCACGCGGGGAAGTTATACGGCCCCGAACCAACACGGCCACCGGACAGACGGCCGCCCATGTTTTGAACCGACGGGTAGGCGAGGCTGCCGGGGCAACTGGTCAGCCCGACATCGCGGTGACCGATGATCGTTGGCAGCTGGACCCACTGGCTCGCTGCGAACTTCATGACACCACTACTGGAGCGGTTCTTTAGCCACGTGGTACCTCTCGGATCGACACCGTGCAGTCCTAGCTTCCACGCCGCGACGGCCTCGACGGCACCGATCGCGGCAGGAGTTGGGCTCGAGGCTGCTGGCGATGCCCCAGCTTGATGCTGACCCAAGAGTGCGATGCCTGCGCTGCTCGTGTTGAAGCCACGGGCATGGCCACCCTGTACCGGGCGGGCGACATCGCCGCTTCGACCTTGCCAGATCGTACCGAATCGGTCGACGAGGAAGTTGTAGGCAACGTCGCACCAGCCGTTGACCCGAACATGAGAATAGTAAATGCCCCGGATCATGCTTGCGCTCGACGCCTGGCTGTAGCTGTTCGTTGTGACAGTGTGATGGACAATAACTGCCTGCACGTTGTCGGAGTAGAAGGGGCCACCAGCGCAGCTGCCATTATCGGCGGCCCACGGATGGTCGGCGCCAGCCCACGCGTTGCGGGGTTGGATGGTCGGCTTCCCCGCGTTGGTAAGCGCCGCGAGAGGGGCGTCGAGGGATTCGGTCTGGTCGGTGAGAAGATCGACAGTAAGCGATGAGACTGAGCCCGCGGTTTCTACAACCTGCACATCAGTGGCATCGCCGATCCAGATTGGACCGAGAGCGACGGAGTTGCTCGTGCTTCCCTCTTCTCCACTCAGCCCATCTGGAGCTTCGTCAGGCGACGACTCGATCTCGACCCAATCGCTCCATTCACCATCATTCTTGCTTCTCACCGAAAGGTCGAGGTCGCCAGTCTGATCGTGGATCACGATCATCGTGGCCCCCGCAGGGTCAACTGACGCCCCTGGGAGCTCTCGCACCTGGGCGGCTCCGTTCGTGGAGCCAGTGGCGGCGATAGATTCGGTCAGCTCGAGCTGGACCGTTGCGACCTCAAGTTCGGACGCGACCTCGCCGGCGACTACCTGAGCAGAGGCAGCACTTACCGGAGCGACAAGCGCCGCACACAACCCGAAGCCAGCACACATCCTGGCCATATGGTTGATCATCGTAGACACCTCAATACATCGGCCGCTCGCTCGGGAAACTGTAGTCCTTTTGGCTCAGAGACCAACGGCAGGAGCCAATGACCACACCATCGGCGGCGAGTCGTTGTTCGTGAGGAGCGAGTCGTTGTTCGTAAGGAGAGAGAGTGAAGCGGTCTTCTCTCGCCGACCTGGTGACAGAAGTCGGCGAGTTACCGGTTAGGCGTGCGCAGGGGCTGCGCTGACCTGTGGCATGCACTGGCCCTCGAGGTCGACGATTTTGATGCGATCACGATTCTCGTAGGTGACCTCGTTGTCTGGGTCTTTGTTGAGCTTGTACTCGCGGAAACTCATTTCCATCGCATCAAAGGCGAGGAGCCGACCAACAAGCGTGTCACCAAGGCCAAGAATGATCTTTATGGCTTCCAGGGCCTGAATTGAACCGACGATGCCGGGCAACACGCCAACAACACCAGCTTCGGCGCAGCTTGGCGCGAGCTCGGCCGGTGGTGGCTCAGGAAGCAGGTCGCGGTAGGTGGGACCAGTCAGTGGGTCGAACACAGTGACTTGGCCCTCAAAGCGGAAGATCGAGCCGTGCACAACGGGAATCCCGAGCTTGACCGATGCGTCGTTGAGTACATAGCGGCTCGGGAAGTTGTCGGCCCCATCGATCACGATGTCGAACCCAGCAAGAATGTCCATGATGTTGTCGGCGCCGAGTCGTGCATCAAAGGTGATCACATCGATGTCGCTGTTCATAAGCGTGATGGTCTTCTTCGCCGAGTCGACCTTGCGTTCGCCAACACGATCGCGGTTGTGCAGGATCTGCCGTTGCAGGTTTGATTCATCGACCACGTCCATGTCGACGATGCCAATTGTGCCAACACCCGCGGCGGCGAGATAGAGGGCGGCAGGCGAGCCGAGACCGCCGGCGCCAAGCAGCAGCACCTTTGCTCCGAGGAGCTTCAGCTGGCCAGCCTCACCAACCTCGGGGAGCAGCAGGTGGCGGCTATAGCGATTGCGCTGGTCAGCAGTGAGCGACAGCGGCTGGACCCACTCGCGGCCCTCATCTTTCCACTTGTTAAAGCCACCATCCATAGAAACGACATCGGTGTAGCCGAGTTCGGCTAGTGACTTCGCCGCAAAAGCCGAACGAACTCCGCCTGCGCAATGCACGACGATTGGCGTCGACTTGTCAGGAATGCGGTTCTCGACCTGGGCCTCGAGGTTGCCACGAACAATCGTGACCGCACCAGGAATGACCCCTTGGTCGACCTCGTCTGGCTCGCGGATGTCGAGGATGAGGGAGCCAGCAAGACGGGCGGCTTCGCCTTCCTCAGTGGTAATCTCTCGGATCTCTTCTTTTGTCGCGCTGAGAAGTTCGCGGAACGATGGCATTGAAAACCTCTGGTAGTAATGAGTCTATAAACCTTATCGGATTAGTCAACAATTGGAACGAGTGCGATATTCCAAGATCACGAACGCACTCTAATCGCCAATGATCGCAGCGAGCACTTGGCTGATCGAGCCTCGAACCACCAAGTCGGCCAAGTGATCCATCTCGGTTGGCTCGCCGTTGATGATGATCACCTTTGCTCCGTGCTGCTTCGCGACAGGAACCATGTTGGCAACAGGAAAGACCGCAAGCGTGGTGCCGATGGCGAGCAGTAGATCGCACTCGATGCTCGCGGCCTCGGCTCGACGTAGGTCGTGCTCGATCAGGCTCTGACCGAAGCTAATAGTCGCGGACTTCAAAATGCCCCCACACTCGGGGCACGGCGGATCGTGCTCCCCCGACCTCACCCGATCAAGCGCTTCGCGCATCGGGCGCCGGTAGTCACACGACAAGCACACAACCTCTCGAACCGTGCCGTGAACCTCGACAATACGGTCCGCCGCAAGTCCCGCATCATGATGGAGTCCGTCAATGTTCTGCGTGACCAAAGTGACGAGCTTGCGCTGCCGCTCAAGACCGAGCAAGGCGTGATGGCCCTTGTTTGGCTCGGCCGCCCACACCGGACTGTCGAGCCGGCTACGCCAGGCTCGAATTCGCACCTCAGGATCATCGACGTAGTGCTGGATCGTGGCCTGCTTCTCGGCTCCCGGGTTCTTCGTCCACACACCTTGGGGTCCCCGGAAGTCAGGGATCCTTGAGTCGGTCGAGATTCCGGCACCAGTAAGGACTGTGACCTTCACCGACGCAGCAATCAGAGCCGTCGCCGCGGCAAGTGCTTCGGTGTGGTCTTCGTCAAACGGATCAGCGAAGGACGCCATTGCCGTACCGTACCGCATCGAGACAGACCGGTTCATAACTAACAAGGGGCGTCATCGGGCAATCCACCAGCCCCAGAACTGATGCTCGTAGGATCAATTGGTGGAATTCGATCGAACGGTTATAGAACAGGTCATCGAAGCGACTGGAATGAGCGCCAAGGGCGAGGGCGCGAGCGAACTCCCCCACCCGATGGCAACCGACGCTGAGCTCACGAAGCATCTTGATGCCCTTGGTCGCGACCTGATCATCGAAGACGCGCCCGTTGTCGCAAGATCGACCAAAGAAAAACTGTCTGACCGGGCGAGCGGACGTGACCCCGCACAGAAAGACCACAACTCCCACGTCGTCCACGCCCTTCACCAGCTCGACCATCGGACTCGATATCAGCGAGCCGAAATCGACGAACTCCGAAACGAACTCGCCGATGCGAGAGAACAGATCGTGCAGCTCCATCGTCGCATCGACCGGCTCTCCGGCGACAAATGAGCTTGCGCATCGGCTTTATCAAGCCAGACCATGGCTTTCGTGGCGGATTCGAGGTTCTTGTCGACCAATTGGCCAACGGCCTTCGTCGACGGGGCCACGACGTAAGCATCGTCGCGGTTGATGCGGTTACTCCCCCACGCCATCTCTACGGAGTTCTCGTCAACGGTGCATTTCACCAATGGCACAACGAGTACTTCAACTACTTGACGCTCGTCGAGCGGACCCAGCGTCTCGCGCTTGACGACTTCGACGTTGTCGTTGCCACGCAGCCGCCGACCTGGCACGCCAGGCACGATCACATGATTGGCTTGTTCTTTCACCAAGGCCGTGTGTTCTATGACCTGAGCGAGGAGTTCGTCGACAGCGGCTTTGTCGATCCGACCATTCATGCCGCCGCGGTTCGCTCCGTTCGGTCGCTTGACGATGGCGTCATTTCAAACGTGAGACACTGGCTCGCCGGTTCAGAAACGGTTGCAGAACGACTACGCACCTATTGGCAAGTACCTAGCCACTTGATTAGCCCCTACCGGCATCCTGCGTTGGCCGCGCCAGTTTCGATTGGCAGGGCCAATACTGCGGACACTGCTTCAACCAGAATCGCTATGGTCAGTCGCCATGAATGGCCTAAGCGCACTGAGCTCGTCATCGCCGCAGCCCAGCGCCTGAGAACGGCAACTCATGTTGATGCGGTCGGCGGCGGCTCACGACTGTCATACGTCGAAGACCTCGATGGCCTGCTCGGCACGCAGGCCGACATCTCCCCCACCTCGTTGTGGCAAAACCAGGGAGGCTCGACGGCAGGCTGGACACCAAGCTCGTTGCCTCCGAGTGGTCGAGTGACCTTTCACAACAGGCTCGCCGACGTCGACCGTGATGTGATCGTCGCCGCCGCAGCAGCGGTTGTCGCCCCGGCATACGCGGAAGACTACGGACTAACGGCGCTCGAAACATTCGCCGCCCGCAAGCCGCTCATCGTGTGCACCGACGGCGGTGGACTGACTGAGTTTGTTTCCCACGGCGAGACGGGACTCGCAGTTGCACCGACGCCGATGGCACTCGCCGAGGCAATGGACCAACTCGTCGCTGACCCCGCAATGGCCGCCCGCCTCGCCGACGCCGGGCACGAATTCGGTCGAAGCTTTACACTTGACGCTGCCCTCGATCAGTTCGA
>RCMY010014309.1_pt1 | contig 10135 bp, 7 predicted proteins | sample 2041341 | NCBI WGS metagenome assembly RCMY01 (sample SAMN09708234, study PRJNA481090) | Marine sediment metagenome, whole genome shotgun sequencing project.
CCAATAGCCGGTCAATAGCCGGTCAATAGCCAATACGCCAATACGCAACAGCGGACTTGAAGGCCGTCTGAAAAACAAGCCGGCTTTCAGACGGCCTTTGGTGTGTTTGTTCAGTCTTAAAATAATCGATAGTAAAACATGTGCCGCGGTGGTGTTTTGAGCGCTGTAATGTCGGATGAGAATGAGTTTGCATGGTATCGGACATATCACGCCAAAAGGCATTGGGCTATAATACGTTTTTATTTTTCACACAGCACAATCATGAAACATATCCATATTATCGGCATTGGCGGCACGTTTATGGGCGGCGTGGCCGCTATTGCAAAAGAAGCCGGCTTTAAGGTGAGCGGTTGCGATGCCAAAATGTATCCGCCGATGAGCACCCAGCTCGAAGCGCTCGGCATTGATGTGCATGAGGGTTTTGATGCGGTGCAGTTGCAAGATTTTGCGGCTGATGTGTATGTGATTGGCAATGTGGCCAAACGGGGCATGCCGGTGGTTGAGGCGATTCTCAATCGGGGTTTGCCTTATGTTTCCGGGCCGCAATGGCTGGCGGAAAATGTGTTGCACAGCCGCTGGGTGCTGGCGGTGGCGGGCACGCACGGTAAAACCACCACGGCCAGTATGTTGGCTTGGGTGTTGGAATATGCCGGTTTGGCGCCCGGTTTCCTAATCGGCGGGGTGCCGCAAAATTTCAGTGTGTCGGCGCGCCTGCCGCAAGCGCCTGCTCAAGATTCGGGCAGCCGTTCGCCGTTTTTCGTGATTGAAGCCGATGAATACGATACGGCTTTTTTCGATAAGCGCAGCAAATTTGTGCATTACCGCCCACGAACATGTGTGTTGAATAATCTTGAATTCGATCATGCCGATATTTTTGCGGATTTGGCCGCGATTCAAACCCAATTTCATCATTTGGTGCGCACCGTGCCGGGTGAAGGGCTGATTGTCTGCAACGGCACGGAGCCCGCCCTGCGCGAAACGCTCGACAAAGGCTGCTGGACGCCGGTGGAATTTTTTGGCAACCACGATGGCTGGCAGGTGGCCAATGTGCAGGCCGATGGGGCATTTGATGTGCGTTTACACGGTGAAAAAGTGGGGCATGTGGCTTGGGCGTTGATGGGTGAACACAACCGGCTGAATGCTTTGGCCGCTATTGCGGCTGCCCGTCATGCGGGTGTGTCTATCGGGGCGGCATGTGAAGCCTTGGGTGAATTTAAAAATGTGAAGCGGCGCATGGAAATCAAAGGCATGCAAAACGGCATCACGGTATACGATGATTTTGCCCACCACCCTACCGCCATTGCCACCACCGTGGCCGGCTTGCGCCAAAAAGTGGGCAATGCGCGCATTTTGGCGGTGCTGGAGCCGCGCTCGAACACGATGAAGCTGGGCAGCATGAAAGCGGCTTTACCCGAGAGCCTGCAAGCGGCGGATCAGGTGTTTTGCTATGCGGGAGACGTGGATTGGGATGTGGCCGAAGCGCTGGCACCTTTGGGCGAGAAGCTGCATGTAGGCCGGGATTTTGAGGATTTTGTGGCGGAAATTGTGCACGAAGCGAAAACGGGCGATCATATTTTGGTGATGAGCAACGGCGGCTTTGGCGGCATACACGATAAACTGCTGCTGGCGCTGAAGCAGGGTTGATGCCAATTTAAATAAACCATTGCTGTATAATATGCAAAGGCCGTCTGAAAACTTTTCAGACGGCCTTTGCAGAGCGCAAGCCCGCTGCTTCTGTGCAGGTAGGCGTTTAGTTTGAAGCGAACCCAATCTGCCTTGTTATACCAATTCTAAAAAATAACCTTACAAAATAAAAGCAGTTCGGCAGCATCATCTGCGTAGGTCGGATTCTTGAATCCGACGTTTGGCCAACGGCGTGCCTTGTTCTGCGAACAAGTGTCGGATTCGAGAATCCGATACTACAGGCTGCCTGTTTGTATATTATTTTTTTGAATGGGTATTACTGTGAAGCAATAAGCATTAAAAATGCCGTCTGAACGATTTCAGACGGCATTTTTTGTTTTCTTCAATCAGCTATTTGCCCGCCTTGGGCTTGCTCCAATTTCTGACGCGCGTTTTGCACGGCTTGCTCCAGCCCCTGAATGCGCTGCTGATAGCGGACATAATTGCGCTCATTGCCATAGCGCACTTGTCGGCCGGCCTCCAGATTCTTTTGTGCCTGCGCCAATTCTTCCTGCGCGCGCTGCACATCGTTTTGCTGGCTGTTGGTGGTGTGCGCTGCTGCGGGTGCTTCTGTGTTGCGAATGGCAGGCGCAGGGGCGGCGCTGTAAATGCTCGGTGCGCCCAAGTTGGCCGGCCGGCAATGGCTGCCGCTTGGGTTTTGGGTGTAAGTGGTTTGGCCGTTTTTGCCGCTGCACTCATACACAGAAGCGGCAACAGCAGGCGCAGCGGCGCTCATCAGCAAAATGGCCCATATTTTTTTCATGGCAGGCTCGTTGATTAGGGTTTAAAAGAAGATGAAAACAATATAAGCATTTGTGCACACGTTTTCAAGCCAGCCAGAAATACCACACCGCCAATAAAACCAGCGCCACCAAAATATTGCTGGCGATAATCAGCCACCAGCCCATCCGCGCAGCCGGCCGGCTGCTTTGCGGCTTGCCGCGCCGGATATAGAAAAACGGGCTGAGCAGCACAGAGAGGGCGGACACCAAAATAATGATGGTGTAGTAGATTTTTTCAGTGCTCAAAATATTTCCGTTAATAGTAGAATAAAATAACAGAGGTCGTCTGAAATAATTTAAATTCAATTAATTAAAAAGTTTTAAGAAGTTGAAGAGAAAGTAAACAATCAAAATCAAACATATATTATTTGATTTGACGCAATATCATGCAAGCCCAGCAGCGTATATTTGTAGCTAAATTTCAACGACACACACCCAAAGAAAGGAATTTGAAATGGCTGCTGTTAAATCCATCACCTCTCCGATGAAATTTCTGATCCAAGCCGGCTTGCTGGCCGATTTGGGCAAACACATCAAACAATACGGCGATGCCGGCCTGATTATCTGCGACCCCTTTATCGCCGAAAAAGCCGCAGCCGATTCAAAAGCGAGCTTGGCTGAACACGGCGTGAAAGGCGTGTTTACCGTGTTTGGCGGCGAATCGTCTGATGAAGAAATCAACCGCCAGCAAGCCGAATTCGACCAAGCCGGCTGCCGCTTTGTGGTGGGCATCGGCGGCGGCAAAACGCTCGACACCGCCAAAGCCGTAGCTTACTACAAAAACGTGCCGGTGGTGATTTTCCCCACGTTGGCTTCCACCGATGCGCCCTGCACCGCGCTGACCGTGGTTTACAATGCCGACGGCTCGTTTAACCGCTATCTTTTCCTGCCGAATAACCCCAATGCCGTGCTGGCCGACACCAAATTGCTGGCCGCCGAGCCGGCGCGCTTTTTCGCCGCCGGTGTGGGCGACGGTTTGGCCACTTATTTTGAAGCGCGCACCTGCTATGCCAGCAACGGCATCAATCTGGTGCTGATGCAGCCGAGCCTGGCCGGCTTGGGCATTGCCAAAATGTGTTATGAAACCATACGCGATTACGCGCCGCAGGCCATGAGCGCCGTGGCGGCCAAAGCGGTGACACCCGCGTTGGAGCGCACCATCGAAGCCACTATTTACATGAGCGGCGTGGGAGCCGAATCCGGCGGTTTGGCGGCGGCGCATGCGATTCACAACGGCATGACCGCGGTGCACGATTTACACGGCGCGATGCACGGCGAAAAAGTGGCTTTCGGCCTGGTTGCCCAATTGGTGATGGAAGGGGTGCCGTCTGAAGAATTGGAAGAAGTGATCGGCATCATCAAAGCCGTGGGTCTGCCGCTTACCTTGGCCGATTTGGGTTTGAAAGAATTCAAAGAAGCCGAATGGCGCCAAGTGGCCGAGCTTTCCTGCGCTGAGGGCGAAACCATCCACAACGAGCCTTTCAAGGTAACACCGGATATGGTTTACGATGCGATTGTGGCCGCCGACCAACTCTTGCAGCAATATAAAGACTGAGCGCGCGATAAATAACACAAAGGCCGTCTGAAAAGTTTCAGACGGCCTTTGTGTTATTCAGAAACAATCTGAGCATCATCAAGAAAAGAAAAAACATTCAGACGGCTTGTGGATTTGTTGGGTTTGTAACCCAACCTACCCGCCGTATCACTTTTTTTTATGCATTCCACTATATATACTCGCCCGGCTTCGGCTTGCGCCCGAAGGCCGTCTGAACATTCAGACGGCCTCAAGATACCACGGCAGCAGGTGGCCGAATATGATACAATCGCCGCCGATTTAAATGATTCTTTTGCAAAAGGTTTATTGAAAAATGATTTCTACCAACGGCATTACCATGCAGTTTGGCGCCAAGCCGCTGTTTGAAAATGTATCTGTGAAATTCGGCGAAGGCAACCGCTACGGCCTGATTGGCGCCAACGGCTCGGGCAAGTCGACTTTTATGAAAATCCTCGGCGGCGATTTGGAGCCCAGCGGCGGCGAAGTGGCGATTGAAAACGGCGTGCGCTTGGGCAAATTGCGTCAAGACCAATTCGCTTATGAAGACATGCGCGTGCTCGATGTGGTGATGATGGGGCATGTGGAAATGTGGGCGGCGATGACCGAGCGCGATGCGATTTATGCCAATCTCGATGCCACCGAAGACGATTATATGCGTGCGGCCGATTTGGAAGCCAAGTTCGCCGAATACGACGGCTACACCGCCGAAGCGCGCGCCGGCGAGCTTTTGAGCGGCGTGGGCATTTCCGAAGATTTGCACAATGCGCTGATGAGCGAAGTGGCGCCCGGCTTCAAGCTGCGGGTGTTGCTGGCGCAGGCTTTGTTTTCCAAGCCCGATGTGCTCTTACTCGACGAGCCCACCAACAACTTGGACATCAACACCATCCGCTGGCTCGAAGGCGTGTTGAACCAATATGATTCCACCATGATCATCATCTCGCACGACCGCCATTTTCTCAACGAAGTGTGCACGCATATGGCCGATGTGGACTACAACAGCATCACCATCTACCCCGGCAATTATGATGACTACATGCTCGCTTCGGCCCAATCGCGCGAACGGGCCATGAAAGACAACGCCAAAGCCAAAGAACGCCTGCAAGAGCTGCAAGAATTTGTGGCGCGCTTTTCGGCCAACAAATCCAAAGCCCGCCAAGCCACCAGCCGCTTGAAGCAGGCCGATAAAATCAAGTCGGAAATGGTCGAGGTGAAACCTTCTACCCGCCAAAACCCGTATATCCGCTTTGAAGCCGACGAAAAAAGCAAGCTGCACCGCCAGGCGGTGGAAGCGGCCGGCGTGGCCAAGCGCTTTGATGTGCCTTTGTTTAAAAACCTCAATTTCATGCTCGATGCCGGCGAGCGCCTGGCGATTATCGGCCCCAACGGCGCGGGCAAATCCACGCTGCTCAAATTGCTGGCCGGCGCTTTCAATGCTGAATACAGCGACGGCTTGGCTGCCGATGCCGGCCACATCAAATGGGCGGAAAAAGCCAATGTCGGCTACTACCCGCAAGACCATGAAAACGATTTCGATGTGGAAATGAACCTCACCGAATGGATGCGCCAATGGGGGCAAGAGGGCGACGACGAGCAAGTCATCCGCGGCACCCTCGGCCGCCTGCTTTTCGGCAGCAACGATGTGGTGAAACAGGTGCAGGTGCTCTCCGGCGGCGAAAAAGGCCGCATGCTCTACGGCAAGCTGATTTTGCTCAAACCCAATGTGCTGGTGATGGATGAGCCCACCAACCACATGGATATGGAAAGCATCGAATCGCTCAATATGGCGTTGGAAAAATACAACGGCACGCTGATTTTCGTGTCGCACGACCGCCAGTTTGTGTCCTCGCTGGCCACCCAAATTATCGAGCTCGACGGCCAAGGCGGCTACGAGCATTATTTGGGCGATTATGAGAGCTATTTGGATAAAAAAGGCGTGTAATACCCATCTCAAAAAATAATCTTACTGCGTTGGCTCGCTCTGCCGTGCTATTGGCATGGCCGGCGGCCCGCCGCTTGGTTGGCTTATACCAATCCAAAAAAATAACCTAACTTCGTTGTCTCGCCTTGCCGTACGTGTGTACTGTCGCAGGCTTCCGCCTTGTTAGCTTACTTTTTTGAATGGGTATAAGCTTTTTAACAGAGCAAAGGCCGTCTGAAAAATGTTTCAGACGGCCTTTGGTTATCATCAAAAATTTGAATCACTGTTTATAAACAATAAGTTGATATTTTTACCGGGCAGCGCATTGTCCGCTTGCCTGCCTACATCGACCACTCGCTGTCGGTTAAATCGTAAATCCGCTGAATATCGCTCAAAATGCCTTTGAAATCAATGTTTAAATCTTTCAGACGGCCTGTGCGGATATCAAACACCCAGCCGTGCACAGTGGGATATTGCTCGTGCAGATAGCGCTTTTGCACGCAGGCGATTTTAATCAGATTAATGCATTGCTCCTGCACGTTTAATTCTACCAAGCGATCGTAGCGCGCCTGCTCATCGGCAATCGCATCAAGCTCATCGCGGTGCAGGCGGTAAACATCGCGTATGGTGCGCAGCCACGGGTTGAGCAAGCCATAATCGCGCGGCTGCATGGCCGCCAAAATGCCGCCGCACTGATAATGGCCGCACACCACAATATGCTTCACCTTCAAATGCTCCACCGCATAGCGCACCACCGAAGCAGCGTTGATGTCGAGCGCATTGACCATATTGGCGATGTTGCGGTGCACAAACACTTCGCCCGGTGCCATGCCCATCATTTCTTCGGCGCTCACACGGCTGTCGGCGCAGCCGATATAAAGATAATCCGGCGTTTGCGCGGCAGAGAGCGTGTCGAAAAAATGCGGGTCGGCCTGCAATTTCTGCTCGGCCCACAGGCGGTTGTGTTCGAAAATATCTTGTTGGGTTTTATGGGCCATATTATTGTCCTGATTGAAGTGTGTGGTTGCTATATTATCGAAACGCTTACTTTAGCCCCAACAAACGCAGCGGGCAAGTGCGGGTTTTACACAAGCTTAACTTTTATGCCGACCATGCGGATGCAAACGCAGCGTGTCACAAACCATACACAAAATCTGTGGATAAGCTTGTGTATAAATAGGGCTTAAGAGGAAAAAACCTTGTTGCAGCAAACGCTGTTTATCATTGCCTAAAATTCAGGCAATAAAAAATCATATAAAAATCAATCAATTAAATTTAATCAATCAAGGAGCAAAACGCCATTAAGAAAAAGCTTAGCAAAAACAAGGCCGTCTGAAAGCTGTGTATGAAAGCGGTTGACAGCTGGGCGAAATGGCTGAATCCGCCGAGAAAAACATGTTGTTGCCGCCTTTTCGCGGTACAATCACGCATCATTTTACACACCAGAATTTACCGATTATGAAAGCCAGCCAGTTTTTTATTTCCACCTTAAAAGAAGCCCCCGCCGAAGCCACGTTGCCCAGCCATCAGCTGATGATACGCGCAGGTTTGGTGAAAGGCGTGGCTTCGGGCCTCTACACTTGGATGCCGATGGGCTTGCGCGTGTTGCGCAAAGTGGAAAACATTGTGCGCGAAGAAATGAACCGCGCAGGCGCAGTGGAATTGCTGATGCCGGTGATTCAGCCGGCCGAATTGTGGCAAGAGAGCGGGCGCTGGGAATTTTACGGTAAAGAATTGTTGCGCATCAAAGACCGCCACACCCGCGATTTCTGCATGGGCCCCACTTGCGAAGAAGTGATTACCGACATCGTGCGCAAAGAAATCACCAGCTATAAGCAATTGCCGAAAAATTTCTACCACATCCAAACCAAATTCCGCGACGAAGTGCGCCCGCGTTTCGGCGTGATGCGCGCGCGCGAATTTGTGATGAAAGATGCCTATTCCTTCCACGCCGATTACGAATCATTGGTAAACGAAGGCTATCAGCCCATGTATGACGCCTATTGCCGCATTTTCGACCGCCTTGGCCTGAACTATCGCCCCGTGGCCGCCGACACCGGCAGCATCGGCGGCACCGGCTCGCACGAATTCCAAGTGCTGGCCGAGAGCGGTGAAGACGTGATTGCCTATAGCGACACTTCCGATTTCGCCGCCAACGTTGAATTGGCCGCCACCCTGCCGCTGGCAGGCGAACGCGCCGCCGCTGCCGCCGAATTGGCCAAAGTGCACACCCCCGATGTGAAAACCATCGCCGCCTTGGTGGCATTTTTAAATATTCCGATTGAACAAACGCTCAAATCCATTGTTGTGGAAGGCGAAGAAGCAGGCGAAATCGTGCTGCTGCTTTTGCGCGGCGACCACGAATTCAACGACATCAAAGCCGAAAAACTCGCCGGCGTGAAAACCCCGCTCACCATGGCCGACCCCGCGCAAATCCGCGCCCAATTCGGCGCCAATGGCGGCTCGCTCGGCCCCGTGGGCTTCACCGGCCGCGTGTATGCCGATTTCGCCACCGAAAAAGGCGCCGATTGGGTGATTGGTGCCAATGAAGACGACCAACACTACACCGGCTTCAACTTCGGCCGCGATGCCGCCGAGCCGCAATTTGTCGATTTGCGCAACGTGATCGAAGGTGATGAGAGCCCCGATGGTGAAGGCCGCCTGAAACTGGCGCGCGGTATCGAAGTGGGCCATGTGTTCCAATTACGCACCAAATATTCCGAAGCCATGAACGCCACCGTGCTCGACAACAACGGCAAAGCCAAAGTGATGGAAATGGGCTGCTACGGTATCGGCATCACCCGCATCGTGGCCGCCGCCATCGAGCAAAACAACGACGAGCGCGGCATCATCTGGACCGACGCCATGGCACCCTTTGCCGTGGTGATTGTGCCGATGAACTATAAAAAATCCGACAGCGTGCGCGAAGCGGCCGATAAGCTTTATGCCGACCTGATCGCCGCCGGCGCCGACGTGCTGCTCGACGACCGCGACGAGCGCGCCGGCGTGCTGCTCAACGATTCCGAGCTGCTCGGCATTCCGCACCGCATCGTTATCGGCGACCGCGCCTTGAAAGAAGGCAATGTCGAATACGCCGAACGCCGCGCGGGTGAATCGCAAAGCGTGCCCGTGGGCGAAGTGGTGGAAAAAGTGCTTGCCGCGATAAATGCGAAATAATCAAAAGGCCGTCTGAAAAGTTTTCAGACGGCCTTTTTGTGATAGGGCAAGCCTGCTTGAATTTAGTTTGCATATAGTGAAATGCAATAAAAAGTTGCACGCAACTGCATTTTGCAACGGCGTAGGTTGGGTTGATAAACCCAACGTTTCAGACGGCTTGTGAATTGGTTGGGTTTACAACCCAACCTACCCGCCGCAGCACTTTTTTATGCATTCCATTATAGCATTTTGTATATTGCTGATTTTATTTTCGAAAAATACCGAAGGAGCTTGAAATGCCGAACGTGATGCTCGAAACCCGCCCGGTGCAGGTAAACAATATCTTCTGCATCGGCCGAAATTATGTCGACCATATTGCCGAATTGAAAAACGAAACGCCCACCGAGCCGGTGGTGTTTATGAAGCCGAACAACAGCATTCTGCATCAGGGTGCGGCCATTAAATTGCCGGCTTACAGCGCCTCGGTGCATTATGAATGTGAGCTGGTGTTGCTGATTGGTGAAGATGCAGACGGCATTGATGCAGAAAATCCGCTGAAAATCATTGCCGGCTACGGCGTGGGGCTGGATTTGACCGCGCGCGATGTGCAAGGCCGTCTGAAAGAAAAAGGGCTGCCGTGGACGAAGGCCAAAGGTTTTCGCGGCGCGGCTTGTGTGTCGGATTTTGTGGCGGCGGATAAATTGAGTCGGCCGCAAGATTGCGAATTCACGTTTAAAGTGAATGGCGAAATGCGCCAACACGGCCACACCTCGCACATGATTTACCCGCTGGCGGCGATTTTGCAGGAGCTGGCCGAAAGCTATGGCTTGCGCGCAGGCGATGTGGTGTTTACCGGCACGCCCGCCGGCGTGGGGCAGCTGCACAGCGGCGACAAGCTGGCGCTGGATTTGGCCGGCGTGGTGCAGGCGGCGTTTGAAGTGGTGTGATACCCATTCTAAAAAATAACCTTACAAAATAAAAGCAGTTCGGCAACATCATCCGCGTAGGTCGGATTCTTGAATCCGACGTTTGGCCAACGGC
>RCMY010006094.1_pt1 | contig 10134 bp, 9 predicted proteins | sample 2041341 | NCBI WGS metagenome assembly RCMY01 (sample SAMN09708234, study PRJNA481090) | Marine sediment metagenome, whole genome shotgun sequencing project.
GCGGCCGTTGTCGTCCACTGGAGAGTAGGTTTCAATGCCGTACCTTTGCCCGGTTTCATAGTCGTCGGGGCCATGCCCGGGCGCGCAGTGCACGAGGCCTGTACCGCTTTCCAGGGTTACGCATTCACTGAGCAGGATGGGAGCGTCACGCTCGTAAATGGGGTGACGGGCTTTCAGCAGTTCCAGTTGCGCGCCTTTGGCCGCGCCCAATACGGTGAATCCGGCCGCGTCATTCCAGCCGAACATATCCCGGCAGGTTTCCAGCAGGCCTTCGGCCAGGAGGTAATAATCGTCGCCAACGCGGGCCAGCACGTAATCAAATTCGGGATGAACCATAATGGCCATGTTGCTGGGGATGGTCCAGGGCGTGGTGGTCCAGATCATGGCATAGGCGCGGGTAAGATCCACGTCGGGGAAAAGTTTTTTCAGCCCCGGGTCGGCCAGGGGGAAGCGCACGAAAATGGAATCCGAGGTATGGTCGGCATATTCCACTTCGGCTTCGGCCAGGGCTGTAACGCAGGAGGCGCACCAGTAAATGGGTTTTTTGTGGCGCAGGAGCGACCCGCTTTCCATAAAATTGGCCAGTTCCTTGGCGGTAATGGCCTCATACTCCGGCTTCATGGTCACATACGGGTCTTCCCAGACGCCGAGCACGCCCAGGCGCTTGAATTCCTCGCGCTGAATGTTCAGGTATTTATCGGCCCAGGCGCGGCATTCTTTGCGGACCACGTGGGTGGGCAGCGTTTTGGCTTTTTCGCCCAGCTTTTCGGCCACTTTGTGCTCAACCGGCAAGCCGTGGCAGTCCCAGCCGGGCACGTATTCGGCCTTCTGCCCCTGCATATTGCGGCTTTTAACAATGAAATCCTTAAGAATTTTATTCAGAGCTGTGCCGAGGTGAATATGCCCGTTGGCATAGGGAGGGCCGTCATGCAGCACAAAGCGCTCGGCCTCGGAATTGGCCGCGATCATGGCCCGGTAGGCGTCGCTTTCTTTCCAAAACTCCAGGGTCTTGGGCTCGCTTTGCGTAAGGTTGGCTTTCATCGGAAAGCCGGTGTCGGGCAAATTCAAAGTATCTTTATATTCTTTCATATGGGGCTATTTCCTTATAAACTCAAACCCTGCGGGGGAAATACAAAACTCGCCCGTCGGCGCGTCCTTGTTTGCGGCATCCGTCGGCGCGGGGCATAAAAGTGCGCAATCTTTGCGCAAGAGGGCGGGGAAGTCAAGTTTTTCAGCAAGATTGCGGGACCGAGGGGGGAGAAACAACAGGGACAGGGCGGCTTCTTTTTTGGTCTGCTTAGGCAAGCAGGCCTTTAGCCTTGCACCGCTGCGGCCATTTCCCGCAAGATAGCCAGGGTTTCCTCGGCTTCGGCCAAATCCATCCGCCTGATGGCAAATCCTGCGTGGGTGATGACGTAATCGCCCACGACAGGAGCCTCCGGCAGGAGCGCTGTGGAAATCTGCAAGCGGGTGTAGGCGGATTTTTCAGGCGTGGTCGCGCCTGGGGCGGCGTTCATTTGCGGCGGGGCCTGTCCGATATTGATGTCCTCGATCCGGATAAGCGCTTTTTGGTCGGGCAGAATTTCTTCGACATACCCGGGCACGGCTAAACACATGATTTCGACTCCAGATTATTTGCAGCGGCGTTTTTGCAGCAAGTTTTTTTCAATATATAAGAATATGGGAGTCGGGGTCAATAAGCGCAAGAGGCGAGCGCGGAAGGGGAGCGCCGGGCACAGGGGTGCCCGGCGCCCTGATCAGCAGTTATTTCGGAGGCATAAAACTGCCGTAACTGCCTCTCTGGGGGGTTACTTTGCGGTATCCACCTTTCCGGATTTAATATCTTCAATCAGTTGTAAAATTTCCTGGCGCAAAGCCTCCGGCACAGCCGGATTGAAAGTGCCCAGGCTCATGGCCTTGGGTTCTTCAAAGCCGATGAGGTATTCCTTACCTTCCAGTTTGCCGTCGTAGGCGATATTAAGCACCCGGAAAATGGCCTGCGACCAGTGCATAACCGCGGATTGCAAAATAGTGTCCGGCCATTCCGGATAGTGATCGTAATAAATGCCGAAAGCCCAGACGCCTTTTTCTTTGGCGGCCTGGAAGCTGCCCATAATGGCGTTGTCCATGGTCGGGTAAATCATGTCTGCGCCTTGGCTGATGCAGGTCAAAGCGGCTTCTTTGCCTTTGGCGATATCGTCCCAGTCGCTGGTCCAGGCGGTCAGCACTTTGCCTTTGGGGTTCGCGGCCATAAAGCCGTTGGCAAATCCTTTTTGCTGGTCCAGTGTAAAGGCGATCTGCTGCGCGCCGATATAGGCGCCGACACCGGTTTTGCTCATTTTACCGGCCAGATAGCCCAAAGCGTATCCGGAATCTACATCTTTAAAAGCGCAGGCAAACTACGTTCTCGCTGGGCGTGATGCCGTTAATGACTATGAACATGGTTTTGGGGTAGCGCTTGGCCACCCGGTCGGCGGCATCCTGGAATTCACCGCCCATGCCCAGGACCACGTTGTAGCCGCGTCGGGCGTAGTCGGCCAAGGCTTCGGCCTGGTCGGGCTGGGCCACTTTTTCGCTGTAAGCCACAGAGATGCCCAATTGTTCCTTGGCCAGCATCATGCCTTCATAGCCGGACTGGTTGGCGCTTTTGTCGGTAATTACGCCGGGCAATACAATGGCCGCTTTAAAATCTTTAGCCTGAACGGGCGAAAAAGCCCCCAGCAACAACAGAAATAGTGTTGAAAGCAAACTGATTGAAAAACAGGCGCGTTTTTTTCCATTGAACATAAGATTCTCCTGCTACAACAGCCGCATGCGGGCGCGGATATCGCCCGAAGCAGCCGGCTGAGGGTTCTTGCCGATGTCCCAAACAAAATTGGATAAGGTTACTTGAGCTTTTTTCAGAAAAAATGGCAACCACGATAAAACGTGCATGGAGTATGTACCAGAAATGGCTGGCGTGTCCGAATATATGCTCGCTGGAGGCAAAAAGGGATAAATGAAATAGGAAATGTGAAAAAAATTAAAAAAACTTGCCATTAAAAAACCCGCCAAAGTCACTACGGTTTCAGCGGGTTCATATGGAATTTGAATGTTGTCGAGTCAGCTTAAGCAGCGTTTAACCAACGCAGCCAACTCCTCGACAATACGGCGGACCTGTTCGCCGTTTTCACCTTCCACCATAACTCTGGCCTTGTTTTCCGTGCCTGAATAGCGCAACAGCACGCGTCCCCGTCCGGCCAGTTCGGCTTCCGCAGCGGTGACGGCAGCGACGATTTCGGGGCAGTCGCTGAACGGCGTTTTACGCTGCACCGGCACGTTGATCAGCTCCTGCGGGTAGGGCTCCAGCAGGTGGCCCAGTTCGGAAAGGGGCTTATTCTGTTCACGCATGACTTTAAGCAACTGCAGGGCGGCCAGAAGGCCATCGCCCGTGGTGCCGTATTCCATAAATATCAGGTGTCCGGATTGTTCGCCGCCCAGGATGGCCCCTTCGCGGCGCATAGCCTCCACTACGTGGCGGTCGCCCACCGGAGCGCGCAGCAGCGTGCCGCCGCGCTCTTTCATAAACACTTCCAGAGCCATATTGCTCATGACTGTGGCCACCAGCATATTTTTAGGCAGGCTGTTTTTGTCCATGAGGTCTTTGGCGCAGATGGCCATGATCTGGTCACCATCAATGGCTTTGCCGTGTTCGTCCACGACGATGAGGCGGTCGGCGTCGCCGTCCAGGGCAAGGCCTATGTCGGCGCGCACTTCACGAACTTTGGCCGCGATAATTTCCGGAAAAAGCGAGCCGCATTTATCGTTGATATTCAAGCCGTTGGGGTCCGTGCCTATTTTAATGACTTCCGCGCCCAATTCTTCCAGGGCTAAAGGTGCCACGCGGTAATTGGCGCCGTTGGCGCAGTCGATGACAATGCGCAGACCGCTGAGGTCCAGTTTTTCCGGAAAACTGTTTTTAAGGTGCACGATATAGCGGCCGGGAGCATCCTCGACGCGAAAGGCGCGGCCCACCATATCCGAAGCCGGGTATTCCCATTGAAAGTTCGGGTTGAGGACCATGTCTTCAATGGCCTCTTCCGCGGCATCGGGCAGTTTAAAGCCGTTTTGGTCGAAAAATTTTATGCCGTTATCCTGGTAGGGGTTGTGCGAGGCGGAAATGACAATGCCCGCGTCGGCACGCATATTGGTGGTCAAAAAAGCAATAGCCGGGGTCGGCAGGGGGCCGACCAGCAGCACATCCATGCCCGAAGCGCACAGCCCGGCGGTCAGGGCGTTTTCAAAAAGATAGCCGGACAGGCGTGTATCTTTGCCGATGACTACCCGGTGGCGGCGCTGGGAATGCGTCCGGAAATAGGTGCCCGCCGCCAGCCCCAGACGCAGGGCCATGTCCGGCAGCATAGGATAGGTGTTTACTTCGCCGCGAATGCCGTCTGTGCCGAATAATGCCATGATAGTCACTCCTTGGCAGATATCATAATTCTTTTATTTTATGCTGCAAAGCGCATAAGCTCAAGCCTGACGGCCCAAAGGCGCGGTGACTTGAACAAGCCTTCCTACAAGATGGTCAGAGTCACTCTGCTGGGGGTTATTTTAATAACCTTACTGTTTTCGGGGGCGCTTATCCGAACAGTCAAGCTGACGGAGTCCTTCATATTTTCATTGGCTTCAACAGTGGCGTAAAGCGAGCGCAGTTCCGGTCCGCTTGCTGTCCAGCCAAGGGGCACATCCAACTGCACCTGTACAACTTCCGGGTCAAGAGACGAGTTTTCGGGCAAAGAACCCTCGACGCGGACCGGAACCTGTAAGGTCAGCACTTTGCGGGAGCCCTTGATATTCAGTAAAATATTGACTTCAGCCGGCTGCGCTTGCACTCCGGCTGGCGTGATCACTCTGGCCTGGGTTTGCAGGGAATTTTGGGTAATATCCTGCGGCATAACCACGGTGGCGTTTACAGAAGGCAGTTGTGAAATAATGGTTTCCGGGCCGCGCAGGGTTACGCTGTGGGGGGAGGACTCCATTTCGCCCAGACGTAAGCCTCTAGGCAAGGCATCGCGCAAGATCGGCGCAATAACCACCCTGCGCGAGCTCAAGACATCCACAAAGAAATCCAATGCGGGCGGCATGATTTCCAGAACTTCAAAGGCTCCGGAAAAAGGCATGTCTTCCGCCAGCAGGGTGATGGCGTTGCTGCCCCTGGTTACGCTGGTCAGGTCCAGGGTGTATTGCAGCTTGCGTCTGTCCAGGGCGCGCATGAGACCTTCCGGTCCGCGCACGCGCACGCGAATAAAGTCCGGCGGAGCGTCATTTAGAATATATTGTTGGGGCAGGCCTTTTATTTCCAAGGGTACTTCCACCCAAGCCTCCACTTTTTCGCGTCCGACTACGCCATACCAGAGGGTAGTAGCCAGCAGAATCGCCACCAGAGCTATTTGCCAGTTGAATTTAAAATAGGGCTTAAGGTTAAACTTCACGCTTTGTTTCCTTATGCGCTTAGTTGAAAGACAGCAGCCGGCGCAGATGCGCGCTGTCGGAGCAGGGATAAAGCTGTCCGTTTATGGCCACGCTTATGCTGCCGCGTTCTTCGGAAACAACGATGGCCAGGGCGTCGGACTCTTCGGTAATGCCTATGGCGGCGCGGTGCCGGGTGCCGTATTCATCGGCCAGGTCCGTTTTGGTGGATAAGGGCAAAATGCAGCCGGCCGCGTTGATTTTATTATGATTAATCAGCACCGCGCCGTCATGCAGGGGCGTTTTGGGGTAAAAAATGGTCATGAGCATGGCGCGGGTCACATCGGCATTGATGATGGTGCCCCAATCAAGCAGATCGCCCAAAGAAACTTTGCGCTCCATAACAATAAGCGCTCCCACTTTCGACCGGCCCATCTGCACGCAGGCGCTGATGATTTCTTCCAGCACTTCATCGTCCACGGTGGCGCGCCTCTGCCACGGAAACCAGTGATGCGTGCCCATTTCCGTGAGCGCCCGGCGGATATCTCGCTGAAAAAGCACAATGATGACCAGAAACAACGAGCCCAGAAAGTTTTCCAAAAGCCAGTTCAGGGTATAAAAGCCCATTTCCAGCGACAGGAAATAGACAACCATGAGCAGCATGAGCCCATAGAGCGCGGCTACGGCTCTGGTGTCGCGCATGAGTATGATCAGGCGGTATAAAAGCAGGGTCACCAGGGCGATGTCCACCAGATCGCGCCAGCTCATGCTCAGGTTTGCCAACATGACTGATCCTTATTGTTTCAGAAGCGGGTAACGCTTTTGCATAGTCCGCGCCGTCTGCAAGGTCAAGAAAAATGAAACTGCGCCTGTGCCGATCTTTTTAAACCAGGCCGTGCGCCAGTTGCAGGGCCTGGCCGGCCGCGCGCACATCGTGGACGCGGTGCGCCCAAACCCCGCGCGCGCCCATAAGAGCTGTGGCCGTCATGGTCAGGGGACCGCGTTCTTCAAGGGGAGCGCCGGCCAGATCGCCCAAAAAAGATTTATAGGATAAGCCCACAAGCACAGGTAGTCCCAAAGTGTAAAACCGTTCGATATGCTTAAGCAGCGCCAGGTTGTGCTCCAGTTTTTTGCCGAAGCCTATGCCGGGGTCAATAAGTGCATGATCTTCCGGGAACCCGCCGCGCACAAGCTCTTCCAGCTTGCGTTCCAGAAAGGCGTATACTTCGTCGACTACATCGGCGTAATGCGGATTTTTTTGCATATCAGCAGGGCGCGTTGGGCAGTGCATGAGCACATAGCCGGGTTTGTGCTCCAGCAGGACTTCTTTAAGCTCAGGCTCAAACGACCAGGCCGAGATGTCGTTGATGATCGTTGCTCCGGCTTCAAGAGCGGCGCGAGCGGTGTCGGCTTTATAAGTATCCGCGGAAAAAGCCGGGCAGGAAGCCGCCTCTGGCCTGTTTTGAGAAAATGCTTCCCGCAGAGCGGCTAAAGCGGGCAGGATTCTGGCGCACTCTTCAGTTGCCGAAAGCGGCTGCGCTCCGGGCCGGGTGGATTCGCCCCCCAGATCCAATACAGCGGCCCCGCTTGCGACCAGGCTGCGGCATTCAGCTGTAAGCTCGGCCAAAGCATTTTGGGCGGCAAGCGGCTTGCCGTGGCGCGTAACACCGCGCGCGGAATCGGAGAACGATTCCGGCGAGAGGTTCACAATGCCCATCAACAAAAAGGGGGCAGGACCCAACATCCTGCCCCCGCCGATAATCCATTGTTTATTCGTCATCTCTGCGGCTGCTTCTTCCGTCACGGCGTTTTTCATCGTCGCGTCCACCGGCCTCCTCCTCATCCCCGGACAAGGGGCGGCGGCCTTTTTGCGACAGGCGCACTTCATCGTTATCCGCATCTCCAGGCGGTACCGAAGGAGCATCTTGCACCGCGCGGTATGCTTTTTCCGCGCTTTGCGGTGTGGGCTCGTCATTGTCGTCCTGACCGGGCCCCTGTCCTTCCTTCGGGGCAGGTTTATGTCCGGATTTTCCGCCGGAAGATTTCCGCGCTTCTCTGGCCTGGGTCTGCATGGTTTTGGGTGAAGTGGTCATCGGTTCCACGCCCATTTCCCGCATGATTGCGTCCAGATCATCACCGGTAATGGTTTCTCTGTCCAGCAGCACTTCAGCAATTTTATGCAAAACTTCCATGCGTTCGCTGAGAATGGATTCGACTTTTTCTCTGGCTTCATGGATGAGGCGCTTAACTTCGCTGTCCACCAGGCGGGCGGTTTCCTCGCTGTAGTTGCGGGCATGCATGAGCTCGCGTCCCAAAAATACTTCATCGTGCTGATCGCCGATGGCCTGGGGTCCGATGCTTTCACTCATGCCCCATTCGCAGACCATTTTGCGGGCAAGCTTGCTGGCGCGCTCAATATCGTTGCCCGCGCCGGTGGTGATGTCGCCGAAGACCAGGTCTTCGGCCACTCGTCCGGACAGGAGCACGGCCAAGTTGTTGAGCAGATAGCTTCTGGAGTAGCCGTGGCGGTCGCCCTCGGGCAATTGCATGGTCACGCCCAGGGCCCGGCCGCGCGGAATAATGGAGACTTTATGCACGGGGTCGGTGCCGGGCAAAAGCTTGGCCACCAAGGCGTGGCCGCCTTCATGATAAGCCGTGATGCGCTTTTCTTCGTCAGACAGAATCAGACTGCGACGTTCACGACCCATAAGCACTTTATCTTTGGCAAACTCAAAATCATCCATGGACAGCTGGTTTTGATTGTTTTTAGCCGCCTGCAAGGCCGCTTCATTAACCAGGTTTTCCAGGTCGGCCCCGGAGAAGCCAGGCGTGCCCTTGGCGATGATTTCCAGATTGACGTCGCTGCCCAGCGGGGTTCGATTGCTGTGCACCTCAAGTATGCGTTCACGGCCGCGCACGTCCGGGGTGGGCACCACTACTTGGCGGTCGAACCGGCCGGGGCGCAGAAGCGCGGGGTCCAGCACGTCGGGGCGGTTGGTGGCGGCAATGAGAATTACGCCTTCATTGGACTCAAAGCCGTCCATTTCCACCAGGAGCTGGTTAAGAGTCTGTTCGCGTTCATCGTGCCCGCCGCCGAGTCCTGCACCGCGCTGGCGGCCTACAGCGTCTATTTCGTCAATAAAGATCAGGCAAGGCGCGTTGCGCTTACCTTGCACAAAGAGGTCGCGCACGCGGGAAGCGCCCACGCCCACAAACATTTCCACAAAGTCGGAACCGGAAATGGAGAAAAACGGCACTCCGGCCTCGCCGGCCACTGCGCGAGCCAGCAAAGTTTTGCCGGTGCCGGGAGGGCCCACCAGGAGCACGCCTTTGGGAATGCGCCCGCCCAGGCGGGTAAAACGGCGGGGGTCGTACAGAAAGTCAACAATTTCCGTAAGTTCTTCTTTGGCTTCATCCACGCCGGCCACATCGTCAAACGTGACCTTGGGGCCTTCCTGGTTGAGCATGCGCGTGCGCGCCCGGCCGAAGGCCATGGGTCCGCCCTTGCCGCCGCCTTGCGCCTGGCGCATTGTGTATATCCAAAAGCCGAGAATTAAAAGCAGCGGCAGCCACATGACCAGAGCGCTTACAAACCACGAGGATTCTTCCGGGGGCGTGACTTTTACGTCTACGTTGTTGTCCATAAGTTTGGAGATGAGCGCGGGGTCATCCTGAGGCATGTAAGTTTTATATTCGTGCTTGGCTCCGGCGGTTCCGGACGCGGCCACAATATTCTGGCCCTGGATAGTTACTTTGTTGATTTCACCCTGGGTGACGCGATGCAGAAAATCACTGTAGGTAATTTCCTGCTCGGTCGTGCCGACATTCTGTCTGGACATGGAAAACAGGGCGACCATGAGAATGACGATACCGCCCCACAGCAGCATGCTCCGGATTAATGGATTCAAAGCGAACTCCCTCTGAGTAATATTTTAACAAATGCCGACCGGCTAAACTGTACAACGTCCGCCGCGAGATGTACGTTAAGCGAAAGGCGGTCACAAAGGTTGTTGAAAGGTCGACGGCGACACATAGAACTATGTTAATTCCTTGTATGGCGTTTGACAATCTTTTTCAATCCGCGGAGTTATGCACAAACAAGTGGAGGCGTACATGGGGCCCGGTTATATTATTAAACCGATTGATGCAGACGGACTAAGTGAGGCTGTTTGTCTGATTCGCGACGTCTTTGCTGAGTTTGTGGCTCCTGACTGCTCTCCGGATGGGGTTGAAACTTTTGAAGCTTCTATTGACTTGGAAATTTTGTTGGACAAGTTAAACAGGTCAGAGCTTCTTTTTTGGGGGGCCTATGACGCCTGCGGCCGGCTGGCCGGGGTTATTGCCGGACAAGCCCCCGGGCATATCAAGTATTTGTTTGTGGAAAAAAATTGTCAACGCCAGGTGGTTGCACGGGCGTTGCTTGATATTTTGCAAGGCCATTATTCCGCTTTGGGCAGCCGCGCATTTACTGTAAATTCCTCGCCATATGCCTTGGAAGTTTATAAAAAAATGGGCTTTCAAGAGCTTGGGCCGGAAAAAATTGTGGACGGCATCCGATTTATTCCCATAAAGGCGAATATTTAAAGCGACTGCCGGTTTTCATTTCACAGCGCTTGAAAATTGAATCCCGGCGGTTGCCCGCCGGGATTTCCGATTGCCGTAACAAGTTTATTAATAAGGCAC
>RCMY010006096.1_pt1 | contig 10133 bp, 10 predicted proteins | sample 2041341 | NCBI WGS metagenome assembly RCMY01 (sample SAMN09708234, study PRJNA481090) | Marine sediment metagenome, whole genome shotgun sequencing project.
AGGGTATATTCCGGCTAGAAAAGCGGCGCGAATTAAACCCATTGTTGCACTAAGGGACGAATAATATGAGATTTTTATTTGACAGAAATACTTGGCAAGAGATTTTCGGTTCTATCAGCAAGAACAAGACGCGTACCATTATTACGGTGATTGGCGTGCTGTGGGGTATTTTTATCTACATAGCCCTATCTGGTGCCGCAAAAGGAATGGATAACGGGTTTGAGAATATGTTCGAGACCATAGCTAAAAATAGTATGTTCGTTTGGGCACAAAGTACAAGTATGCCAAATGAAGGCTATAAGACAGGTAGGCAGATGCAACTAAAATTGGGAGATGCTACGATGATTGAGAACCGCATTCCCCAAGTGGAATATATTGCGCCACGGAACGTAATGGGTTTTTTCGGTTCGCCACCGGCCAATATTGGGCGAAGAAATAAAACAGGTAGCTATACCTTGTTCGGGGATTTCCCTGAGTTCACGAAAATTGCGCCCAAGAAAATATATGATGGAGGACGTTTTATCAATGATGAGGATATCGATCAAGGCAGAAAGGTTGCCGTTATTGGTGAACGAACCCAAAAAGAACTTTTTGATAAAGCAGAAAATCCTATAGGCGGATTTATAGAAATTGATGAGGTGTATTTTCAGGTCGTCGGCGTGCATAAATTCGAACAGAGCGGTGGATTTGGTGGAGATGGCGATATCTTTATTCCTTTTTCCACATTTAAAAAATTGTACAATACGGGCGATAACGTGGGTTGGTTTTCCATTGCCGCCTACGATGATGCCGATGTATTAAAGGTCGAGGAAAACATCAAAAACCTATTGAAGAACATTCACCATGTGCATCCCGACGACGACCGTGCTTTCGGCTCGTTCAATCTTGGCGAGCAGTTTAATAAAATTGTAGGTTTTGCCGATGGTATCACTTTCTTATCGCTCATAGTAGGCATAGCGACGATTTTGGCAGGAGTTATCGGCATAGGTAACATTCTGTTGATTTCGGTAAAGGAGCGTACTAAAGAATTAGGTGTTCGAAGGGCCTTGGGGGCCACTCCCGCCGAAGTCCGGAACCAGATTATATTGGAATCCGTTTTCTTGACCGTTATCGCTGGTATCATGGGAATCATTATAGGCGCGATGACTTTGGCCTTAATCAATAACTTTACACAGGACATTGATTTTCCCTATGCCAATCCGACCGTTCCGATTCCATATGTCCTTGGTGCCTTGGTCATAATGGTAGTGTTAGGCACTTTGATTGGACTAATACCTGCCCAGCGTGCCGTGAGCATAAAGCCCATCGATGCGCTTCGGGAGGAATGAAAAAAGAAAAAACATCCATTAGCAAAAATTTCAAACTTTAAGCTTTAAACACCAAACACCAAACACCAAACACCAAACACCAAACAATAAATAACAAACGACAAACACCTTTTCGAAATGAACAAAATTGTAAAATACATCCTTATTGGGGTTTTAGTGCTCGGAGCACTTTGGGCGGCGGCCTTTTTTATTAAGTCGAACAGCAAATCGGCCGTAACTTATGAAATCCAAAATCCTTTTATTACTAATATCGAAAAGAAAACGGTAGCTACCGGTAAACTGATTCCAGAGGATGAAATCGAGATCAAACCACAGATTTCCGGTATCATACAGAAAATTTATAAAGAGGAAGGCGATAAGGTAAAAGCAGGCGATTTGATCGCCATGATCAAGGTGGTACCCAATGAGCAGGCCTTGAATCAAGCTAGGGGTAGAGTAAGAAACGCCGAACTTGCCCTGAACAACTCCAAAATAGAGTATGACCGAAACAAGACCCTTTTCGATAAAGGGGTCATTGCCAGTCAAGATTTTAACACCCTCCAGCTACAGTATAATCAGGCGCAGCAAGAAATAGAAAATGCCAAAGCCGATTATCAGATTATCCGTCAAGGTTCTGCTGGTGGCTCTTCAAGTGCGAATACCAATATACGGGCAACCGTAGACGGCACCATTTTGGAAATTCCGGTGGAGGAAGGCGATCAGGTCATCGAAAGCAACAATTTTAACGATGGCACTACGATTGCCACAATTGCCGATTTGAGCAACATGATTTTTGAGGGAAAGGTGGACGAAGGCGAGGTGGCTAAACTCAAAGTAGGCACACCCCTAAAAATCAATCTTGGTGCGGTCGAAGGCAAGGAACTGGATGCCAAACTTCGATTTATAGCACCGAAGGGAATCGAGGAAACCGGTGCCGTCCAATTCAAGATTGAAGGCGATGTAGAGGTGAAGGACGATATTTTTATTCGAGCTGGCTATAGTGCCAATGCATCCTTGGTGCTTGAAAAGAAAGACAGTGTTCTGGTAATTCCGGAAGCGCTTTTACAATTCGATAAAAAGACCGATAAGCCCTATGTGGAAATTGCTGACGGTGCCGTCGAAGACCAGAAGTTTCTGCGCAAAGATATTGAAATCGGGATTTCTGACGGGGTGAACGTAGAAATCGTATCCGGACTCACGGAATCCGATAAGGTAAAAGTTTGGAATAAGACGGAGCCTATTAAGAAAGGCGAAGATGAAGAAGAGGAAGCAGAAAGCAGCGAAGAGTAAAGACATCGATCAAAAACAATCAAAACAATCAAAAAATGACCTTTAAACTAACCGCTTTACTTCTATTGTTTTCAATAGGGGCAATAACGGCACAGCAAAAAAAATGGACCCTTGAGGAATGCGTGGTCTACGCCGTCGAGAATAACCTGACCATAGAGCAATACGAACTGGATTTGCAAAATGCAATGATAGATAGATCCGATGCCGTGGGGGCTTTTCTTCCTGATGCCAACGCATCTCTAAGCGGGTCGGGTAACACCGGTCTTTCATTCGACCCTACTAATAACCAGCCCGTCACCACTACTATCTTTACGGCTACAGGTGGGGTGACGTCTTCGGTTAACCTGTTCGATGGTCTTCGGAATATTCATCGTCTGAACCGGGCCAAACTGAACGCCCTAGCCAACCAGTATCGGTTAGATGACCTAAAGGACGACATTCGTCTCAGCGTGGCCAATGCCTATTTGCAAATATTGTCGAATAAAGAGACGCTCATTGTATTCCAGGCCCAATATGCCTTTACAAAGCAGGATTTGGACCGAACTAAGGAGCTAGTAGATGCTGGAGTTGTTCCGCAAGGCGATTTATTGGAAGTCGAGGCTACTGCGGCCAATTTGGAGCAGCAGATTGTAACTACCGAAAACCAGGTATTAATTTCAAGAATAAACTTGGCGCAATTATTACAGATAACGGACTATGAAAATTTCCATGTCGCAGAAGCGGACTATGAAGTACCTCCTTCGGACATCCTCAACAATTCTGCCAAGGAAATCTTTGCCAAGGCCCTGACTTTTAGAAACGACATTAAATTTTCACAGTCGAACATCGATTTGGCAGTGAAGGACTTAGCGATTGCAAAAGGGGCAAAATATCCTACGATAGGGGCTTTTTTCAACTACAACACCCGATATTCCGATCAAGAGCGTTTCAATAACGTAACGGGCATGTTGGAAGCCGAAAGTTTTGGCGACCAGCTTTGGTTGAACGATGGTATCTCATACGGTGCCCAAATGAATATTCCCATCTTCAACGGTTTTAGCGTAAGGAACAATATAAAAAGGGCGCAAATCGACGTGCAGAGGTCGGAATTGCGGTTGGAGCAGGAAAAGTTGGATCTGGAGACTAACATCAACCAAGCCTACGTCGATGTGAAAAGCTTCTCAAAAGCGTATTACGCCGCCCAGAAATTGGCGGAGGCCAGACGTTTGGCCTATGATTACTCCAAAGAGCGTTACGATGTCGGCCTGATGAACGCCTTTGATTTCAGCCAGGCACAGTCCCGCGTAGAAGATGCCGAAGCCGAGGTCGTCCGAACCAAATATGATTATATCTTCAGGATCAAGGTGCTGGAATTCTATTTTGGGGTGCCCATCGATTTGAATTAAGGAAAACAAGCCCACTTATCCGATTCAATATATTTTTACTGCGATTATGCCTACCATCCTAAATCTAGAAACCGCCACCACAAACTGCTCGGTAAGCCTTGCCAAAGATGGAAAACTCTTGGCTATCAAAGAGCACGATACGCCCAACTATTCCCATTCCGAACAGTTGCATATTTTTATCCAGCAGGTTTTAAAGGATGCCAAGCTAGAGCTTTCCGATGTGGATGCCGTAGCGGTCAGTAAGGGTCCAGGGTCTTACACGGGTCTACGTATCGGGGTGTCCGCGGCCAAAGGCTTGTGTTTTTCCTTGGATGTGCCCCTGATTTCGATTCCTACTTTAGAAAGTATGGCCTATCAAATGAAGCGTGGAACTACCGATTTTAGTATTCCCGTTTTGGACGCTCGACGGATGGAGGTGTACTCGGCCGTATTCGACCAAGACATAAAACGGATCAGGGATACCAAGGCAGAAATTATCGACGGGAATTCTTTTTCGGAGTTTGTTGAAAAGGGGAGGGTACTACTACTTGGCAACGGGGCCGAGAAATGTAAGGAGCTTTTGCAGCATCCTAATTTCAGTTTCGATACCTCCGTTGTGCCATCCGCAAGAGAAATGGCCACTTTATCCCATAAAAAATTCGAAGCAAGCGAATTTGAAAATGTCGCCTACTTCGAACCCTATTATTTAAAGGATTTTATTTTGATTCGCAGTAAGACCTAACAGGTCTTTTGCTCATCTGGTGTCAGTGTATCTCCATGGTCGTTTTGCCGACAAATGTTTCCTTGACATTGAAGGTAGACCTGTTAGGTCTTAATTTCTCCGGTGAAGTCTGAAACTTATACTCCGGGCAGCAATGTCAACTTTGTCAAAGTTGTACTAACTTGTTAATCAGGAGGACAACTCCATCGAGAATCCGATTTTTTTGAAATACGAAAAACTTTATCAAAGCTCCATTGCGAATTTTGAGTGGCTTTTGACCATTCTTAACGCCCAGTACCCAGTACCCAGTAAATTTCCAACATCTTTAAACCTTGCCCTCTTTACAAATATATCGTTCTCCTATTAGTGCGTTCTGTGCTTCTCGTAAAATTTTGGGTATTTTTTTACTTTTATTTTAAATCTTTTCGTAGATTGTAAGAACTTCCCCCCTATATTTTTCACAATCCAAAACCATTTTCGAAATGAGAAAGCAAATCATGTACTTTGCTTTCCTCGTTCTTTTGGCTGGTTGCACAAAGGAAGAGGGAACAAAATCAGAGAAAAACGGATCAATCACTTTCAACGGTGAATTAATATCCCAAAGTTCTAATTTATCGGCTAAATATGAAACTCCCGAATGTTCGGAGAAAGTACCGGTATTGATTCGATATCTTTTGATCGATTCAAAAGATGCTCCAATAATAGGCGAATCCCCTATTGTTCTGGAAGGTGACAAAGTGATTTCCACAAGCGGGGTTTCGGTGCCTGAAGGCAAGTATACAGTAGAGGATATCGCTCTTTTAGCTTCTGACGGAACTGTGGTACAAAGAATGCCGAACAAGCTTACGACCGGGTTCGATTTTACCAATTTCGTGGATATTTCGACACCCTTCGATATAAACGTATTGGGAGGCGAGGAAACACCTTGAAGGGTGATCTATTGTGTTATTCCGTACAGGAGGGTGATTTTGGCGATGGTACGATAGGTGGCATATTCACTATTAAAGATTTACAGACCATGTACCTCCGTATCACGGAAAGTGATGCTACCTGCATTGACAAAATAGAGATAGAAATAGATGGGAAAATCACCGATACTATTACAATCGACGGTGCGGGGCTATATAATAGCCCTGTACCGGCCGGGTTGTTCGGAATGATAATTAAGGTTTATTCGGGCGAAACCCAATTAGAAGCCCAGGGCATAACAAATACATATAACGAGGATGGTATTCTAGATTCGGATGATATTATTAGCTTCCATGATATTTGCGATGGAATAGACTCCCGACCTGTTAAATTGTTCGATTATCGCAATGGGGGTATAGTGGTCTGGGTCGACCCGGCAGATCCCACCCATGGCTTGGTGTGTGCCATTTCCGACCAAGGAGGTGAAGGAGCACCTTGGGGCTGTACCGGGGTTGAGGTCATGGCACCCGATCAAGATCCTGAATCCCTTAATCACAATGGAACCAGTGTCGTAATAGGCTCCGGAGCAGCCAATACCTCCAATATCTTATTTTCTTGTCCGGAACCTGGTATTGCTGCAAGGTTAAGTGCCGATTATGCGACAACGGTCGATGGTGTTTTCTACGACGATTGGTTTTTGCCAAGTCGAGACCTTTTGAACGAAATGTACTTGAACAAAAATGCGATCGACGCCATAGCTTTGGCCAATGGAGGCACAGCCTTTAGCAATGACCTCTATTGGAGTTCCTCACATGTACTGCCTGATTTTACCTTTTTTGCTTGGGAGGTAGACTTTAATGATGGGCAAGTTAATGGTGGAATCAAGGATCTAGTCCTCCATGTACGTAGTGTTCGTGTTTTTTGATGCACGGCTATTATCCAATAAAAGGTTCAAAATATGCAAAATTTCTACAATCGCATGCTTTGAACCTTTCATTGGTTTGAAAGACTTTACATTTCCAAAATAAAAATAGGGCTTGATAACTATAATCGATAGAGTACTTTCCTACGCCTTCAACGCCTCCCCCTTAACATGTATATCGCGCTGCGGAAACGGAATCTCGATTCCCGCTGCGTCGAACCGGTTTTTAGTCTCTTCCATCACGTAGAAGTGCGCCGGCCAGAAAACACTGGTATCCGCCCAAAAACGCAGCGTAAGGTTTACAGAGCTGTCGCCTAGGCCATCAACATATACTTCAGGAACAGGTTCCTTTGAAATATTTTCGTTGTCGGCACAGATTTGCAACAGAATATCCTTGGCCTTCTTGATGTTGGAACCGTAACCGATTCCGACCTTGATATTGTCCCTTCGTTCTGGTAAGGCATTGTAGTTGATAATATTCTCATTCGATAGATTACCGTTCGGGACTACGGCAGTCTGGTTGCCAAAGGTGGTGATTTTTGTATAAAAGATGTTAATTTCCTGTACCGAACCGTCGACGCCCTGGGCCGAAATCCAGTCCCCGACCTTGAAAGGCTTAAAAATCAGGATGAGTACTCCACCGGCAAAATTTGAAAGCGAACCTTGCAAGGCAAGGCCGATAGCCAGTGCGGCAGCGCCAACAGCCGCAATAAGCGAAGACGATTGTACGCCCAATTGCGTGATGACGAGTACGAACAAGAGTACTTTTAAGGCAACATTGATAAAACTCTGTAAAAAAGATTCCAGCGCGAGGTCGTAGTCCTTCTTTTCAAAAAATTTTCGTAACATCCTGTTGATAAACCCGATCAACCATAGCCCTACTACGAGCGTAATGACGGCTACAATGATATTTGCGGCCAGGTCGGGGAGTACCTCCCAGGCCCAGTCGATGGCCTTGTCTACATGTTCTTGATAATTCGAAATTTCGTTCATAAATATTAATTTTATTTGTCATTCCCGCACTTCGGCTGCGCTCAGCATAAACTTCGGCGGGAATCTTTTTTGTTGTTTTGGTTTTTATCATTCCTACTATGGTGGGAATCAAGTTTATATAATTCACCCTCGCTCATTAAAATATGTCAAAATGAAGTCGGGTAACTTAGTTAAAATACTTTTTGTAATCAAGAAAAATGATATTAAATTATTGTCAAATGTATTGATTGGATTTCACTCGTCTCAATACTTCTTCCGTTCGGGTGGTGGGCAACTGACAGGCACCATGTCGACAGACATACATCAAGGTCCGCCCTTCGACATATCTATCCTGATATAGCGATAGGGTACTCTCTTTTTCGGCAGCCGCCAAAATACTGTTCGGCAGATAATGCAAACTGATTTCTTCCGCTTTTTCTTTAAAGGCATCACCCACAATGGCAACTTCATAGAAAGGGCGTTGAAAATACAGCGCCAGTTGTAGCCAATTGGCGTGGTTTTGGGCATTTTTTTTAAAATTTTCCTGCACGTTTTTTAGCATTTGCGATGCAACAGCTTCATAACCCGCACTCGGAAAAAACTTTGAAAGCTTGAACAGGTTTTTCGCCATAATGGAATTTGATGCCGGCACAACATTGTCAGTGGTCTCAATAGTTCTGCGGATGACATAATCGTCTTTTTTGGAAGTAAAGAAAAACATGCCGCTGCGTTCGTCGAAAAAATGGGCTTGGCAATATTCGGTCAAGGTTTTTGATCGTCGCAGCCAAGTTTCATCGAAGGTCGTTTCGTACAATCCGATAAAACCGTCGATAACGGATGCATAATCCTCCAAATAACCGTTGATACTGCTTTTACCATTTTTATGGTTGTGGAAAAGTCCGCCATCCTTTTTAATCAGATTGTTAAGGATGAAATCCGCATTTTTTAACGCTAGTTCCAAATATGACTTATTCCCGAGGTGCCGATAGGCATCGGTCAGTCCCTTTAACATCAGTCCGTTCCAAGAGGTCAATATTTTGTCGTCGAGCCTTGCCCGGTTTCTTTTGTTGCGTTCGTTCTTTAGGGTTTCTAGACAATCTACGATGATTCCGTTTAGTTGTTCAACGGTGAGGGAATTTTTATGGGCGATTTTTTCTTCGGATGCGTTACGTATCAGAACATAATTCCCATGTTCCCAATATCCATAAGTATTGATATTGAAATAATCCTGAAAAACAGTGAAATGGCTTCCTAAAAGTCGTTTCAGTTCGTCTTCCTTCCAGACATAGTAGGCCCCTTCTTCGAGCGTGCCGTTTTCGGTATGGCTGTCTGCATCCAAAGAAGAATAAAATCCAAAGGTATCCGACATCAATTCTTTCTGAACAAAGTCGATGGTCTTTTCCACCGTTTGTCGGTACAGTGCATTTTGGTTCGTTGCAAAAGCTTGGGCATAAAGGCTGACCAATTGTCCGTTATCATAGAGCATCTTTTCGAAATGCGGAACATGCCATGTGGTATCGACGGCATAGCGGGAAAAACCTCCGCCCACATGATCGAAAATACCGCCCCAGGCCATTTTGGTCAGCGAGGTGTTCACATATTCTAGGATAGAATCGTCTTTTTGAGCAGTGCCATAATGGAGTAAAAAGTTGAGGTTGACGGGCATCATGAATTTCGGGGCGCGATTGTAACCGCCCATCTCGGTATCGAAATAGCGGGACCAATCTGTAACGGCCTTATCCATTTGGTCGAGACCGAAACTATCGGGAGTATCTACATTTTCTATGAGATTAAGGGCCTGGAGTCCCTCGGCCATACTTTGTGCGTAGCCTTCGATTTTTTGAGGATCGTTTTGGTAGAGGTCCGATAGCTGTTCCAAGACCTGAATCCAATTATCCTTCTTTACGAAAGTGGCGCCCCAAAACGGACGGCCATCCGGTAGGGCCACGATGTTCAAAGGCCAACCACCGCTACCGGTCATCATCTGAAGGGCATCCATATAGATATGGTCTACGTCGGGTCGTTCTTCGCGATCGATCTTGATATTGACGAAATTAGCGTTCATGGTTCGCGCGACTTCCTCATCCTCGAAACATTCATGTTCCATGACATGGCACCAATGGCAAGCCGCATAACCGATACTGATAAGTAAAAGTGTATTCTCGCTCTTCGCCTTTGCCAAAACTTCGGGCTTCCAAGCTTCCCAGTTCACGGGATTGTGGGCATGCTGCAAGAGATACGGACTCGTTTCGTCAATCAGGGCGTTCGTGAATTCGGGTTTCATCTATCTAGTTATTTGGAATAGGCGTATTTCTAAAAGTATTAATTGAAGTTAAACCGGCACTTAGGCATAAAAAAAGCATCCCGCGAAAACAGGACGCTTAAAATCTTATTTCGAAAATATTAGTCTACCTCGAACGTGATTTTCACGTTGACGCGGTAGTTTACCATTTTTCCATCCTCGACCGTAGCGCTCTGCTCGTTGACGTACACGGATTTAATGTTCTTAACCGATTTGGAGGCATGAGCTACTGCGTTCTTTGCAGCATCTTCCCAACTATTATTGGAATTCGCCAATACTTCTATAACTTTTAAAACTGCCATAATAGAGTTGTTTTTAGATTTAGCCCAATATAATAAATTAAATG
>RCMY010006097.1_pt1 | contig 10132 bp, 7 predicted proteins | sample 2041341 | NCBI WGS metagenome assembly RCMY01 (sample SAMN09708234, study PRJNA481090) | Marine sediment metagenome, whole genome shotgun sequencing project.
ATGCTGTCGCGCCTCAGTTATGTCAGCTTGCGTACACCGCCCATGCCCTACAAGCTGCTGAAACTGGCGGAGGCATCTGGGTAATCAAGAGGCTTTTTACGTTGTGCGATTAGCAAGTAAATGGCGAAAACTCATCCCGTTTGAACTCCGAAACTTGAATTACTCATAGACCATCGTTTTCCGAGAGTATCCAATTCCCCGGTTAACAGTAATAAGCCGAATCTGATGAGTGGTGATTAGATCGAAGAGAATCGCCTGTCAGCCCTCTGTGAGGAGAATTGATCAGGTACTTAGACACAAACACTGGCGCATCACTTGCTAGACATTAAGCAGCAATTCACCCATCCACTCTGCCAAGAAAAAAGAAGTTAAATGAATACATCAAGCACCGCTCAGGAACAGCAATGCGCAGATAATAATGTGACGGAGGCTGAAGTATTCGCAGAACCTCGATTGTTGACAGGAAATATCGAGGGCGTGGTTCTGGATATGCTGGGTGGATGGGTTGTAGATACAGAATGTGGCGGCAAAGGAGTTCCGTTGGAAGTCTATGATCATAATAAAATGGTAGCGTCTGGGGTCGCGGATTTACACCGACAGGATCTGGAAGAAGCAGGCTACGACAAGGGTGCATACGGTTTTAATTTAGCAATTGACCCATCAATACTTGACGGCAATGAACACCTACTTCGGCTGCGAGTGGCCAGCGTCAATGAAATAATATCGACCAAAACAATCAGGGTAACGCCATTCGCCGTGTCGCGAATCGAAGAAGTTGAAGCGGGTGTCCTAACAGGCTATATCAAACTTTCGGAGTACCGCGACCACACAGGCTTTGATATTGAACTGCTGGTCGACGGCGAACTGGTTGCAGGGGGCGTATGCTCGCAGAAAGACGGATTTACAGATTACCCGTTCTCAGTGGCAGTGCCGGCAGAATTATTTGACGACAACCTTCATGTTTTCACTGTAAGGCTCAAGGGCTTGACCACCAGTCAGGAGCCTTATCAGGATCGCTTGCCGAGTATAAGAACACCTTGGCAGTATCTGAGTGATAGTGGCAGCGGAACACGTCTAAGTGCATTGTCGAAGGTGGCTGCTTATCGCTATGCTTCATTGCAGTCAAATCTTGTCGGTGCAGAGCTGGTTAAGAGTGGAGGGGAGTTGGCTAGGCACCTGTCGAATGTAAAGCAGGCTCACGACGTTCTGGTGGAAGGTTATGAAAACAGGGCCCAGTTCCCCGACCTGTGGCTACCTGAAGTATCCGAACCGGATGTTAGTATTATCGTGCCTGTTCACAACAATTTTTCACTGACGTTTCATTGCATGGCTTCATTGATTTTAGCAAAGAATGATGCGACTTATGAGGTGATTGTCGTAGATGACATGTCAACGGATGAAACAGTAGAAATGGCGCAGTATGTGCATAACGTGCGCATAGCCCGGAACGAAATCAACCAGGGTTTCCTGCTTAGTTCCAAGCAAGGCGCTGAGCTGGCAAAAGGCAAATACATTGTATTCCTGAATAACGACACTGAGGTCACCTGCGGGTGGCTCGATGCACTCATGGAGTCATTCGAGCAGTTCGACTCGGTGGGAATTGCGGGTAGCAAACTCATCTATCCGAACGGCAAGTTGCAAGAAGCCGGAGGTATTGTCTGGGGGAGCGGTAAGCCCTGGAATATCGGCAATGGACAAAACGCAGAACACCCGATGTACAACTACACTCGTCAGGTAGATTATCTATCAGGTGCTTCACTTATGATCCACCGAGCAGTGTGGGAGGAAATCGGAGGCTTTAGTGAGGAGCTAGTACCTGCATACTATGAAGATACTGATTTGGCTTTCAAGGTGCGGGAAGCAGGATACAAGACTATATATTGCCCTCATTCCACCGTGGTTCACTTCGAGGGAATGAGTAATGGTCGCAGCGTCAACGCAGGGATAAAACGTTTTCAGAGTATTAACGCGCCGAAGTTTCGTGCCAAGTGGCGACATGCTTATCGCCATAACGGTATTGAAGGCCAACGATTATCGCTGAACATGGATCGAGGTGTTGATTTTCGGGCCTTGGTGGTTGATTATGCCACCCCCCGGCCCGATCAAGATGCTGGTGGATACGCAGCGATCCAGGAGATTCGTCTCTTGCAGGAACTCGGTTGCAAGGTGACCTTTGCCCCAAATAATATGGCTCATATGGGGCGTCATACCGAAATACTACAAAGGCAAGGAGTGGAATGTATATTTTCTCCATTTTATAATAGCATTGGAGATTTTCTCAAAGAACGTGGACAAGACTATGATTTGGTATACATCACAAGATACGATGTTGCTGAACAGGTGATCGAGAGCGTAAGGCAGTTCACCGATGCGAAAATTGTTTTCAATAACGCCGACCTGCATTTTTTACGTGAATTGCGAGCTGCACTGGCATGCGGTGATATTTCACTTGAAGTACCGTTAAACACGCGGGATCGTGAACTGCAAGTGATGCGAGATGTCGACGCAGTTCTCTCCTATAACGAAGTTGAGCATTCAGTCATAGCTTCACACAATTTCACCGAAGAAAATGTCTTCAAGTGTCCGTGGGTACTTCAGGATCGACGGTCAGAGGTGGGGTTCGAACAGCGAGAAGGAATTGCCTTTCTTGGGGGCTTCGATCATCAGCCAAATCGAGAAGCAGTAAAGTACTTCGTGCATTCGGTCATGCCGTTATTGCGCATAGCACAGCCAGGTATACAGTTCCACGTCTACGGAAGCAAAGTAACACCGGATATTGAAGCGCTCGCTTGCGACGATGTGCTTATAAAGGGATATGTTGAATCATTAACCGATGTCTTCGACACGTGCCGCGTATTTGTTGCACCGTTGCTTTCCGGTGCAGGAATCAAAGGGAAGGTGCTTGAGAGCATCGCGCATGGTGTTCCATGCGTGTTATCACCAGTAGCGGCTGAAGCAACTGGCCTGTTACACCGGCACAGTGTGTTGATCGCTAATGAGCCTGAGCAATGGAGTCGGTACATCACTGAACTCTATAATGATGCAACGTTATGGGAGGGTATGGCCGATCGATCGCATGATCTTGTAAATACGCAGTATAGTCATGGAGAGGGACTGAGAAAAATGGAGAATGTACTGCGCTTTATAGAGCTGGAACCAGCTGAGAACAGACCGTCATTGTTCAATAGTTCTGAGGTAAAACTTCGTGCGTGACATTCTAGTTCACTACCATCTATTCAAGAACGCCGGTAGCTCCATCGATCGCTGTTTAAAAGATTCATTCGGCGATTTATGGCACGCCTTTGACCCTGAAAGTCGCTCAGGACTTTATGCGGCAGAGGAATTTGATAAAATCATAATGCAAAACGAAGATTCGATCGCATTTTCTTCTCACTGCATCGTACCACCCATAACTAATCGAGTCGCTCGCGTGCACCCGATTATAGTGCTTAGGGAACCGATATCCAGAGTTATGTCCGCCTATTTGTTCGAGTGGAAAAAGCAAATGAATCTCGATGAATTGTATGGCGGGTTAGACGAATATATTAGCCTTAAGTTCTCAATGCCTCGGATGAATGCAATTGAGAACTTTCAAACTTTGCGGCTTGCTGTAACGGATGGCTCTAGTCGACGCCCAAAAGGAAGTTCTTCCGACAATGAGTTGATTGATACTGCATGTAACTTGATCGACCAGCTTCCTGCATTCGGTTTGGTTGAACGTTTCGATGAGTCCGTTTCCTGGATGCAAAATGTATATGAAGGCACGTTTCCTCAACTGGAACTCAAGCCAGTTGCAGCGAACGTTATACAAAAGAATGTTAATTCAATGACTGTTCGTCACAAGGCGATATTGGACCTTATCGGAAGTGAGTTGTTCGACCAGCTGGTTCTTCGAAATCAAATGGATATCCAAGTCTATCAATATGCGCTCGGTCGTTTTAATGTACTGTCAAATAGAACCAGAAAGGCTACTGCCAGCGATTCACGGTGAGTTGGGCAGTCGGCTAGCCGAAGCTCTTATAAAACCTGCAACCATGGCATAGCCTCGCTAGTTTATCGTCAGCTATCAGGCTAATTTTTTTAACAGTATTCGAGGGTTTCCTGCAGTGGCCATACACGATCCTCCCGACAGACAGTGATTTTAGAGATTCCGGCACGAACGAGGCGGGCGCACACTATGTAGTGTTAGTGCCTCTATACTAAACATAAAGGTGTTACCTTTGCTTAAAGAAACTCATGTCCCTGGTACGAGTGATAGTTCAGATTCAGTGCCAGAGCTCACTGAAATTTACAATCAGACATTTTATGATGCCCAGATCGCCGGCTCTCTGCGTTCTGCAAAAAGTATTTTGAGCTATGTCTTTGAAATATACAAACCGAATTCCGTACTAGACTTGGGGTGTGGTATTGGAGCCTGGTTATTGGCAGCGAGTGATCTTGGTGCTACCCAACTAACAGGTATGGATGGCGAATGGGTCGATCCAGAAAAATTACTAACCAAAGAGATCGAATTCTACCCAGTAAATTTCGAATCTGACATCCAAATTACGAACCGGTACGATTTGGTAATTTCTGTGGAAGTCGCTGAGCATGTCTCGGAACGACGTGCTGATGCATTTGTATCAAGTCTCTGCCTGGCATCAGATGTTGTCTTATTCGGAGCCGCGATATGCGGTCAGGGGGGGGAGAATCATATTAATGAACAGTGGCAATCCTACTGGGCAGACAAATTTGAAGCTAAAGGTTATCTATGCCTAGACTTGATCAGGCCAGAAATGTGGAATGATGTCAGTATCGAATGGTGGTATCGTCAGAATACCTTCCTGTTCGTTAAAAAGGGATCTGACAGCATTGACGCACGGACAGCGCAAGTTTCCTGCCGCAGTATGACTGACCTAGTTCATCCCGAAAACTACATGGCGAAGTCGAGGCTGTCTGATCGATTCGCAACAATCAAAATGCGGGAGAAACTGCAGGAACAGAAAGAAGACGCCGATCTTTACCGCGTTCTGGCAAATTACTTTGAAAAAATCGACCTGGAAGTTGCTCACCGCCTCATGCTAGAAGCGGTGAAACATAGGCCCGATGGACCCTACATAAATAAGAGACTGACCGAACTGAGGTCTCTATTGAGCAAGTAATGGCAACGCCAACCTTACCCACACCCGTAAGCATGGGAAAGGCTAAATCGCCGAGTCGGTACCGGTGCTAACAATCGCAGTATAATTTGAGTTCTTTAGAAGAACCTATGGATAGTCTGGAGCGACGAATGGCGTCATTGACACAGTATCCGGAGTCTAAGCCATGTTGCTGTTTCCCGCTTTATCCCAGCAGCCATTGTCTCTTCCCAATTCATTCGACGAGAGACATGTTTTCTTGGATTCAGACTGACGCTCAGCAAAGAGTGGGAAGGTGGTCGACTGGGCATGCCATCACTCCGTTTTGACGACGATGAGTTGAGTGCCGATCGATCCGGCTTCAGCCGTAACACCAAACCTCCGGCTTTAGCCGGTGGTCGTTGATAAAGTTGACACGCAAATCCGGATGCGAATCGTTCAATGCGATATCGTTGGTGAACCGAAGGCCGCAACTGAAACCTTTATGTTCAAATCATCCGGTGCCGATTCTGTGCACTCCGAGCCATTGAGCCGCTCGCACACTTCATCGAACAACGCCGCATTGCTACCCGGTCTGGCACCGATGATGAAATCCATCCTGTAGCGCAATAAATCCTGAATATGAGGTCCATTGGCCGCAAACGCATCGTCGATGTGCTGCCGGAAGCTCACGCAGTTTAAGGTTGGCCTGCTGTTCACAATTGAATGGGTTGTTGTGACGGTTCCCGTGTTGGTCATACACGTGTTCACGTTCGGCCGGAATAGGTGTTCACAATCACCCCTGGTTCTCTGGTGCTTACGTAAAATCGCCATCATAGTTTGAGTAAGCGGAAGTTGGACTGCAGAGTTTTATCTGGTACGAATTCTGCAGACAATATCTGAACGGTCAAATATAAGTCTAAAGATTGCAGCGGCAGCAATGCAAATAACTAAAATTTTTGTCTGAATGAATGGTACTTCTATACCGTTTGATTGGAAACTACATTGTTTTAGGCCTATGCAAATATCTATAGCATTTACGTCTAAACGTTGAGATATAGGATGATTGGTGAATTACTATGAACCAGGTATGTGCTAAAGAACTTCACGAAGAAATAATGAAGCAGGACAACGACGAAATGGTGGAATTTATTTCTTCGAAGTTTGCGGAACTCTATAGTGAAGTAGAAAGATTAAATAAAAAAGTAGAACGGTTAAGTTTTTCTTTCGAACAATCAGAACTTTTATTCAGTCTCCCCGAAGTTGAATTGCTATCGCGCTCCAAACTCAATCGTGTAGTCATCCATGCCAGTGACCCTGTATCGCTGGAGTCTAATATGTACCAACTCGAAGAAAATAGTGGAACACCGTACCGTTGGCTGGGTCCCAAACGTTTAACAAAATTTACTGTCCCGATAGAACGATCTCAAAAAAAGACAGTTATTCTAAGTTTGCTGTCTCAGATTTCAGATGGATTTTATGGGTCGTTAAAATTGTATGTAGATGGAGAGCTATTACCGCATGAGGTAGAGTTATCCAACGGGTCTGCAAAAGTATATGCAAATCTGCCCGAATCCAATCGAGTGCAGGACACTGTTGTTGCGTTATTCTGCCCGGAAGTGTTTAGGCCCATCGATCTAGACAGTGAGACTTCAGATACGCGCCAATTGAGCGTGTCTTTCTTCCAACTGGAGATAATTTAGCGATGCTAAAGATCGCAGCCGTAGTCTGTACTTACAATCGTTATGACTACTTGGTCAAGGCTATACACAGTTTGCTTGCGCAGTCTCTACCGCAGAATAACTATGAAATACTGATCATTGACAACACTCCCGACGCAAAAAACGCCCCGGGTAGGCAGCTATCTAAGGAATTTAGCGGGCTCAAGAACCTAAAGTATATTTTTGAGGAAACGCCAGGGCTATCTAACGCCAGAAACGTGGCTATGGTGAATACCGAAGCAAAGTACATCTCATATCTAGATGATGATGCTATCGCTTCCGGCAATTGGTTGGAAGCGATTATTGAAGCTTTTGAATTAACAGATGAAGTGGGTGTAGTGGGAGGGAAGATCCTACCAATTTGGGAATCCAAGCGCCCTTTATGGCTAGCAGATTCTATGTTGGGTCATGTAAGTGTAGTCGACTGGGGTGGTAGTCTTCGCGTAGCGGAGGAAGACGAATGGTTTGCAGGAGCAAATATATCTTTTCTCAGGAGCTTATTACTCGCCTGCGATGGCTTTTCTACCAGTCTAGGACGAGTAGGAACTGGTAACTGCTTAATGTCGAATGAGGAAACACAAATCTTGCAGTATATCAAAGGTCAAGGGCATAAAGCTGTATACGCACCGAAAGCCTTAGTTGACCACATGGTTGAAAAAAAAAGGATCACCAGAGATTGGTATCGTCGTCGGATTGCATGGCAAGCAGTATCGGATTTCGTAATGAACGCTGAATCTCTAGATTTGCAAATGTCAAAGTCTCTGAAAAATATTAAAGCTTATCTAGCGAGTCTTCCGCCTTTACAAAGAAACGTTCAAGGGTTGTATCTTGCCACGGACGACCCAGGAACTTTCGCGTGGCAGTTGTCAGCGCTTTATGAATTTACCACACTTACTTTAGCCGGATTTGAAGGATTGGAAAATGTGTAATCCAATCTATCGTGCACTTGTGGTCTCCCCGACACCTACTTGGCCACTAGATTTTGGCAATAGAAAAAGAATATTCAGCGTATGTAAAAACTTGAAGGCAATTGGCTTTGAAGTTCATTTTGTTCACTACGCGTCGGAAAGCGATTGGCGATCGAATTTACCTATGGATTCAAGAATTAAAATGGATCTGCAGTGGGATTTTGTAGACCACGTATTTCCCTCAGTTGAACTTCATGCGTGGCCTAAAAGCGCTGCGGATCACATGATTGACGAATGGTGGGATCCCGTATTGGAAAACCATTTAAAAAGTGTTTTTACGTCAAGAGTCTACGACCTTGTTCTTGTTAATTATACATGGTTGAGCAAGGCACTGGAATTTGTGCCTGCTGGGATATTAAAGGTATTAGATACACATGATAAGTTTAGTGGACGCAGGCAACTGCTTGAAGCCAACGGGATTGAAAAAGAATATTATCATACAACAGAAATAGAAGAATGTAAGGGTTTGTCACGGGCAGATCTGGTTTGGGCGATAAAAAAAGAAGAAGAGCGTGAATTCTCAAAGATGGATATTCAAGCTGCTCTGGATACTCTTGTACATCTTGATGATCTACGGATATCTAAATCCCCCTATACAAATCAGGATAATTCTTTTCTCACGTTCGGTTTTATAGGTGCCAGGAATAACATTAATAAAACCAACATTCAAAACTTTCTTGAAGTAGCAATTCCGATTTTTGAAAAATACCTTCCTCCCTTGGAATTGTTGATCGCAGGATCTGTGTGTAAGGACCTTGTTCTAAAGGATAATTCGTTCGTAAGACTCGTAGGCTATGTCGAAACCACAGATTACTTCTATGATGCGATAGATGTAGCAGTTATACCTATGGAATTCTCTACTGGCCTGAAAATTAAGGCTGGAGAGGCATTGTCGCAAGGCAAGGCACTAATTTCTCATAAGCATGCAATGGAAGGTTATCCGGCCACCCATCCTTTACATAGCTGCTGCTCATTTGAGGAAGTTGCAATAGCAATGTGCGAGTTAGCTTATGAACCTGAAATGGTCGTCGATCTTGCAGCGGCAACATGCGTATCAAATGAGAGGTGCAATAGTGAGATTAGTAATGTTTTTACTAAGTTAAAACGCAGAATTGCCAGACGTACAAGCGTAGTGTGTTTCTTGCCTGAACAATTCGGCGACGAGAGGAAATCGTTAATTCATTGGTTTGTTTACGCGCAGATGGAATGGCTGGGTTGGCGAGTATGTCCTGTTTTTTTGTCCCTCCACAAAAAACACTATGAGTTTTCTGACACCAGGGTGCGTTACGTCACAGAGGAGCAAGCTGTTGAGATGCTATTGGCAAACGGAAACACTACTATTTACAATCTTGATGAAAAACTACCACAGTCGATACGTTCACTGAGTGCAACTATTTTCGAATACTTCTGTAACGCTGAAGGTAGCAACTGCGTGAAGCAATCTTTTCTTGGTGGAAATAACTCTGTGTTAGTCCCTGGTTTTGGAGGCAGGAAAATCCCATGGCTGTCACAGCTACAAGAGGTTGGCAATGTGAGGAAGGGTGTCGCTGTAATAATTGGTGATAACCCACTCATTGGACTAAAAGAATTATTGTCTTGTTTGAAACTTGATTCGACAGAGGAAGTCGTAGAGTTCCAGTTGAGCTCGTTTTATGAATTAGAATTAACCGTGAATGAATATATTGATCGAAATAACTCGACGCCGAGGATAGTAGTGGTAGGGAAAGCTAATGATACATTGAATTATGCAGAACAATTGTTAATTGACATGTGTGTTTCGCATGGCATTAGGGTCATATTTTCCAATGACATATTTGATTTTACTTTTGATATGGATGCTCCTATATGTGCTGAATTAAAAAGCGAAATATATAGTAACTATTTCTTCCCACATTGGGAAAAAGCTGAAGGGCTGATTAGAAATTCTATTAATAAAAGATCAACTCTCGTTCAGCCCGTAGAAACTGCTCAGAGTTTAGTTTCCAACTGATCAGAAAAAGAAATTATAGGAGTTAGTAATTATGAAGCAAATGTTTTGTATAATCGCAGGGCAGCGCGCCGGAACTACTGCATTGCACAGTGCAATATCGGGTGCGGGTAAATTCCATGATTTTGGTAAAATCTTTCATAACGGAGATGCTCGTGGATGTGGTGCTTTCGTCGATTATGCAAATGATAATTCTATTAAATTTACAGATTTATCAGCAATTCACGGCCAGTTGAACAATGTTAGATATATCAGCAGGTTGAGATAGTTCAGCAAGATAGCTCTTCGTACACTATCTTCAAGGAGCAAGTTCACCGACACTTGCTACTTATGGCTGCTCCCGCCGCTCGATTTCGTAAG
>RCMY010006098.1_pt1 | contig 10131 bp, 9 predicted proteins | sample 2041341 | NCBI WGS metagenome assembly RCMY01 (sample SAMN09708234, study PRJNA481090) | Marine sediment metagenome, whole genome shotgun sequencing project.
CCAGTGTAAAGAAGTAGTCGATTTCCCAAGCGGAGAGCTGGGGCAGGGTGCGTATACCGAGGTAGGGCGTTTGCCAGTGGGGAACCATCGATCTCCTCCGTCACAAATCATTGCTTCGCGACAGGGCATCATGCGGCTAATTGCCGAGCGGAGTGGGTCAAAAAATGGCAATCTGGGAATAATATCGAAATCACTTTAAGAAAGTGTATTGGTCATTTGATAAAGATTAGGTTTAAGAAATAACGGTTTTCAACTTGCTGATCTTAATACTGTTTTTTAGAGCAACCCGCCGTCAAAATTTGGATGAAATGTTAGTGTTCCCCTGTCATGTGAGTTCTATCGACAGCATCACACGGCTATTGCATTCGAAGTCAATTCGTGTCAGAGTAATTTTACAGCTACTGCTTATAAATCGTTAGCGACACAGGTGTGAACCATAATCGTCAGGTGTTGTGCTGTTAGTAACTCTGGATGAGAGAGTTGGGTAATAATAAATTGTTGAATGTTCAATCCAGTTAGAGGCAAAAATTTTGAAAAAGACACCGTTGCTTTTGTTGCCCGGTACTCTCTGCGATGAAAGGCTTTGGACTCATCAAATCCAGAATTTAGAGGACGTGGTCGAACCAGTGGTGATGCCCGTCGGTACAGCGGGTAGCCTTGGTGCTCTGGCCACCAGCATACTTGCACAGGCACCATCCACATTTGCCCTGGCCGGCCTCTCCTTTGGCGGCATTTTAGCATTTGAAATTTTGCGTCAGGCACCGCAACGCATTACTCACCTGGCGCTATTGGATACCAACGCGCGAGCTGATTCGGAAATAGGCATTGCCGCCAAACGCGAACAGCTGGCGATGGCGTCGACGCGGGGGCTGGAGTGGTTACTACGGGAAAAAATGATGCCATCATATCTGGCTTCCAAGCACCTGGACGACCAGATTCTGGTGCAAACCATTATCGAGATGGCAATGGATAACGGTCTGGAGGTGTTTTCCAATCAGATAGAGGCCACTATTAATCGCCCCGACAGTCTGGCCGAGCTTGCGCAGATAGGTTGTCCGACTTTAGTACTGTGTGGCAAGCAGGATCAACTGTGCCCGCCAGATCGTCATGAAGAAATGGCGGCACAAATTCCCAAGGCCACTCTGAAAATTATTGAAGACTGCGGTCATATGTCTACCCTGGAACAGCCGGAACAGGTGACTGCAGCGATGCGGCAGTGGTTGATTCGATCCTGATTGACGCTTAGCCGAGCCTCGGACTTCCGCACCGCAGCGACAATTTTGTCTGTGCTGCCACTCGACAGAGACTCTGGCGGGTGTTGATAAATTATATGTTTGGAGCAAGTACTATGAGTGATTTTCAGAGCTGCAAGGCACTGATTCGGGAATACTACCAGGAACTGGAGGCAGCTACAGTCGATACCGTGGCGGCGGTGATCGACAAATACACCAGCGCTGATTATCAGTGGCAAGGTGTGCACCCGTTTAATGAGCAGCGCAGTGCGGAGGCGGTGGCGGAAGTTTTCTGGAAACCTTTGATGCACGCCTGGTCACCGCTGCAACGACGTGAAGACATTTTCTTTGCCGGGCACAATGATGTTTTCCGCCATGAAAATGGCAAGGAGCAACCCTGGCCGGAGAGCCTGGATCGCGTCGCCCATCACGAGGAGGACGGCAGTGTTTGGGTGGTCAGCATGGGGCACTTTCTTGGACTTCTGGACAGAGACTGGCTGGGTATCCCCGCTACCGGCAAGATGACTTTCTTACGCTACGCAGACTTTAACTGTGTTCGCAATGGCAAGATCGCTCAGAGTGGGTTCTTTTGTGACATTATCGACGTGATTCAGCAGGCGGGCATTCAGCCGTTGCCGCCCCAGACCGGGGCGTCGTTTGTCTACCCGGGGCCGCGCACCCACGATGGCGTGCTGCTGCAGGACCAGGACCCGGCCGAAGGGGTTGAGACACTAGCATTGCTCAACCGTATGGTGGACGATCTCAGCCAGCTAAATCTGAGCGGTCAGGATATTTGTCCACCGGAGTACCTGGCCCGCACCTGGCACGAGGATATGATCTGGTACGGCCCGGCGGGCATCGGCGCGACCTACTCCATCCGCCGTTATCAGGAGCAACATCAGCGGCCCTTTCGCACCGGCCTGGCCGGCAAGGTATTTAACGGTCATGTTGCCCGCTTCGCCGAGGGCAACTATGCCGGCTTTTTCGGCTGGCCCAACCTGAGCAATAGCCCGATTGGGGGTTTTTTGGGACTGCCGGCCAGCAATGTCAAAGCCGACATGCGGGTGGTGGATATCTACCGGCGCGAGGGCGATAAGCTGGCGGAGAATTGGGTGTTGATCGACATACCTTACTGGTTGAAGCAACAGGGGCTGGATATTCTGGAGCGCACCCAAAAAATCGTCAGCGGCTAATGTTTGCAAAACTTACTATCGCGCGACGGCCCGGCCGGAGTGATTGCATGCCAGTGGTGGTTGCATTAGGATGCACTGATTTACTGCATCTATATGCAAGCTGAAACAAGGTCATGATTATCTATGGTAGCAAGCAGTGCTAAAAACCGCCATGGTGGGCGCGCCGACAAGTCCGGGGCCAAAACGCGTAAGCTCGGAATGACCGAGGACGGCAAACGGGTGACTTCCTACGATGTCGCTCGGACCGCAGGTGTCTCTCAGTCGGCGGTATCTCGCTGTTTTAAACCCGGTGCCAGCGTATCGAAAAAAATGCGTGACAGGGTGATGGCCGTGGCCAAGGAACTGGGCTTTCAGCCCAATGCTATCGCCCGCAGCCTGATTACTCGCCGTTCTAACATGGTTGCGGTTATTATTAATAACTTCACCAACCTCTATTATCCGGAGTTGCTGGTACAACTGAGTCGCGGTTTTGATCGACGCGGCATCCATGTGCTCCTGTTCACCCTGGAGCAGGGGAGTGATGTTGATAAAATCCTGGGTCAGGTTTGGCAGTACCAAGTCGATGGCGTCATCTCTGCTGCGCGCCTGTCGGAAGAACAGGTTGTATTTTTCGAGGAGCGAGGAGTGCCATTGGTGTTCTATAACCGCTCACTGCAAGATTTCCCAGTGAGTGCAATTTGCTGCAATCAGGAGGAGGGCGAGCGGCTGCTGGTGAACAAGCTGCATGCCGCCGGGCATAAACGCTTTGGTATTATTGGTGGCCCCCCCGATTCAGTCGTCAGTTACCAGCGCACTCACGGTGCTCTGGATCGTCTGGCCGAGCTGGGTTTCAAACAAGTGCCGGTGATCGAGGGCGACTACAGTTACGACAGTGGTCGCACTGCGTTTCGAGAGTTGATGAAGAGCAAGAAATCAGCCCCTGACGCAGTGATCTGTGCCAACGATGTAATGGCGATTGGTTGCCTGGACGCGGCGCGCCATGAATTCAAGTTACAGGTGCCGGAGCAGGTGTCGATCGTGGGCTTTGACGGAACGGCAACGGGCGCGTGGGCCAGTTACCGCCTCACCACCATAGATCAACCCCTCGAGATTATGGCTGAAGCTGCGGTAAATATGCTGATGGAGCGAGTAGAAAACCCCGAATTGCCGCCGGAGAAGCGCTCCTTCAGTGGCGTATTTCTCGAGGGTGAATCAGCGCGATTAGGCTAGATTGCAACGCTCATTAAGCACCCGCCGATGCTAGCGCGCATTTTTAGTACTTACCTCTGCATTCGAAGTACGCTTGTTTTGCAGTGGTGCTTGACGAACGTCTGATCTGGAGAACTGTTTTATGAGTGATACCCCTGCCAGCCCAAACTACCAGCAACCCGCTTTCCGCCAGCGACTGCTGAACCGGGAGCCTCTTATCGGCACCTACCTGAAGACACCCTCATCGATCACCTGTGAAGTGTTGGGGTTGACCCCGCTGGATGCAGTCTGTATCGATGCGGAGCACGCCCCATTCGACCGACTGCAACTGGACGGGTGTATTTTCGCTCTGCGCGCGGCCGGCATGCCAGCGCTGGTGCGGGTGGCGTCGGCGGAGCCAGCGGAACTGCTCAATGCCCTGGACTGCGGAGCCACCGGAGTAGTGATTCCTCATATATGCTCGGCGGCCCAGGCGCAAGCAGTAGCCACAGCAGCGCACTTTGGTCGGGGAGGCCGGGGCTACGCCGGTTCGACCCGTGCCGCCGGTTATACCACCAAGCCCATGGCCGATCACAAAGCCGATAGTGGGCAGAGTACTGCCGTCATCGCGCAGATTGAGGATATCGAGGCGGTCGATGCTATTGAGGAAATCGCTGCGGTAGATGGGATTGACTGCCTGTTTGTCGGGCGCATCGATTTGACGGTGGCTTTGGGTGCTAACAGCCCCGATGATCCTGCGGTGCTGGAGGCGGTAGAAAAAGTGTGTGCCGCGGGCCGTAAGGCGGATAAATCAGTGGGGATGTTTGTGCCCAGGGTTGAAGATACGAATTACTGGCGTGAACGGGGTGCCAGCCTGTTTTTACTGTCATCGGATCATTCGTTTTTATTGCAGGGCGCTCGCAGTTTGGTGGAGTCATTTCGACAAGATCCTGACTATTAAGCTCTGCGGAATAGCCTGGGGGGCATTTTGTGATCTACCACAATCAACAATCTCAATTGCAACCGCGCAATGATCTGTTTGAGCTAATTGAGGCCTCCCTGGCAAATAAAGTCTACTGGTCGGCGCACAACAGCAATGATTGTATTTCCACCGGCTGGCGGGTGCTTCCCTACTGTGTGGTGCTCTATATTCGGGAGGGGAGATACCTCTGCTATTTAGAGGTCAAGTCGTCTGTAACCGGCACGCTCAATCAAATAGAGGTGTGCGCGGGTGGGGGTGACGTAATGTTGATTCCGGCGGGTATCAAGCACCGTCTCTCGGTTGAGCGGCCGACGGTTGCTGACGGTCTGCATATTCAATACAGTCTGTTCCAGAACCTCGATGTATTGTCTTTCTATAAAGTTCCGCCAGTTACGGCTGCCGTTAACGCAGCTAACCTGGTTCAGTCTGTTGATCAGTTAACGGCGACATTGGAGGAGCTTAAACAGACGTCTACAATCAGTAATATCGTATTGAAGCGCAGCAGTGCTTACCGCCTCTTTTACGATATGCTGGCGGTGTCTGCGCCGGTGCCAGACAGGGAGCTGCGGCTGGGTCAACTGAACCGCCTTCAGCCAGCCCTGCAATTGATCAGTGAGCAGCTTTATAGCGTCAAGGTGGAGGAACTGGCTAGCGCCTGTGCGCTATCTAGAAACGGTTTCTCGCGCCTGTTTAAGCAGGTGATTGGCGTGCCACCCCTTCGCTATGTAAAGCGCAAGCGTATGGAGTACGCTATGTCAAAACTGGTTTACAGTGACGCTTCTATCGCTGCGATCTCCAGCGATCTGGAGTTTTGTGATCAGTTCCACTTCAGCAAGTCCTTCCGCGCCGAAACCGGCGAAACCCCGTCCCAATATCGGGCCAATATTCGAAAGACCCTGTCACTGTCATTGTAATTCCAGGTCCTCAGAACATGGGGTGAAAAACACATAAATTGGATCGTTTGCTTCATGTTCACAAACGCGCCTGGAAATTATGCTAGCCGAGTTGGAGCTTCAGTACGCAAATGCTCCGGCGAGGGAAATAGCAAATCATGCGCACTGTTTATCACCATTTGTAATGGAGTCTCACAATGAATTCGTCCGTCAATCAAGCTAACAAACGACTAATATGGGAATTTTGGCAATCTCTGGAAAAAAGAGGCGCAGCTAAAATAACGGATCTGGTCGATTCAGTAATGAGTCCTGACATCAACTGGTACGGACCCGATCCAATCAATGATCTTCAGGGCACTGAGGCTATTGTCAGTGGTTTCTGGCAGCCCCTGTTGCAATCCTTTCCGGACTTGAAGCGGCAGACGCATATATTCTTTGGCGGTAGCTCTAATGGTCGCAAAGACGGCGATGCATCCAAGGATGGTCGGATGTGGGTCACCGGTACCGGCTACTTTAACGGTACCTTTGCGAACGATTACCTCGGTATCCCAGCTACTGGGTCGAAGGTCAGCATTCGCTGGGGAGAATTTTACCGTATCGAAGAACAGAAAGTCGTTGAAATTTACTGCCTGCTGGATATTGTCGATCTGATCCAGCAAGCGGGATTCAATGTATTGCCGGCCAGCCTTGGCGAAGACCATGTCTATCCGACACCCAAAGCCGCTGATGGTATTCTTCTCGACGCTCAAAATGTGCAACAATCTTCATACACTCTTGATCATATATGGCAGTTTATTTACGAAAGTTTGAACCAGTATGATGAATCAAACCTGGAGAGCATGGGGGTCAGTGACTTTTTTCCACCTGAGATTCAATGGTATGGCCCCGGCGGTATAGGTGCTTGCTACAGCTTGGCTGAATTTGAGAACTATCATCAGAAGCATTGGTTACATGCTTTTCCGGACCGAGAAGTACAGGATCTAACTGCTCTTTTCGGTGAAGGTAATTATAGTGGTGGGCCAGGCTGGGCTGGTGTCAAGGCAACCCATAAGGGAGAGTACAAGGGGGTTCCGGCAACTGGCAATGCAGTTGAAGTCAATGGTCTTGATTGGTGGAAACGCGACAACGATCAATTCATTGAAAATTGGGTTTTTGTTGACATGGTGCATCTGTTTCGCCAATTTGGTGTCGATTTATTCGAACGCCTAGCTCAGCAGGTCGCAGAGAAATCACACCGCGAAGCGGCGGGTAACTAGAGTTTGCCCGACACTATTTGGAGCGGCACGAAAATTCGTGCGGCTTCAGTGACGACAAATTTGGCTGATTTTATAGGGGTCTCACGACGGCATAATGCTCTATGTTCGTGCCCCATTATTCACATCTAATAGGAGTATCAACAATGAAAGATTCTCGTCCGGAACAAGCAGTTTTAACCAAAGATAACGACTTGAGCAAAACGCAGGAAACGTTGGGCGTTATCGATGCTATGGTCGATGGGCTGAACGATCATGACATTGATAATATGGGTCGATTTTTCAGCGAGTCCTTCCGCTGGATTGGTAATGCAGGTTGTGGTTTTAAACAAGGCTTGAAAGAATTTCAGGAAAATTGGCAGCGACCTTTTCAGGCAGCGTTTTCAAACAAGGTATGTATTGATGAAGCGCGTATTACCCAAGGCGAGTGGTGTGCTGCTTTCGGCCGACAGGAAGCGGTGCATTCGGGCACTTTTATGGGAATCGCGCCAACCAATAAGCGGGTCGAAATACGTTATATGGATTTTTGGAAGGTTGTGGAAGGTAGAATCCAGGACAATTGGGTAACGGTTGATTTTCCCTACATTATGCAGCAACTGGGTGTAGACCCTTTTAACGGCCATGGCTGGGAAAATAAGGACTCGGACAAAAGTCCGCTCCAGAACGGCGAGTGATGGCACTATTTTCCGCCGGCTGCCCATATCTGAGGGTGGGCGCCAGGAACCGGTAGATTTAGATTTAAAACAAGGCCAGAGCTTTCTGGCCTTTTTCTTGTTTGATGACCCGCCTTTTAACGAGTATGGGATGGAATCCTCAGAAAACGTGCACAAAAAAAGCCGCCGCCTTTGAGCAACCGGCTTTTTGATCAACAGTATATTTCTGGCCTAAAAGTTATCTGGCGGCACTATCGAGTGCTTAAGGTATGTATTTTTCGAGCAGTAACAGCAGGGTAGCAGCAAAGAACGCAGCAAGCCAGTAACTGAATATGTCGAATTTTTCCGGTACTTGGTACCATTTCCCTTCCTTCCGGCAATTGTTCATGGCGAAATATGTCCAGATGCCCTCGCACCGTTGGCTGCCAGGGTGAGTTGCACTATCACCTGGCTGGTGCCGTAGACAGTGAAGTGGAAAACGGTCATAGCTATCACGCCGAACAAGATGGTGGTGACTTTTGGAAGGCTTGTGGAAAAGTCAATCGGATTGAGATTTCCCCTAGGCCTTTAATGGCGCAAGGGTTGCACCGAAATCAAGTGGTAGCTGATCGGCCAGAGCATATTTTTCTGCCGCCAGTCAATAGAATCAAGGCTTGCACCACGTCTGTCCATATGACCGCAGTAATCCCCCGATGGCGGTGTAGATCAGAGCAATCTCCGAGATACCGTCGGTATAAGCCCAGGCCGGAGCGCCGAGAATCGTAAGAGCACTGACCTAGGTGCCGAGCACCGAAATACCGATAGCCCACCACGGGGTGGAGCAATCACCGAGGAAAAAGTCCCCAGCGGAATCAGCTTTTTCCCAAGCAGATATTCGATATAGAGATTGATTACGATGTAAACCCCCAAGAATAGACCAGTTCAGCGCTCCGAAGTCGGCCATGGGTAGTCCTCAGTTTTATTATTTGGAAAAAAGTGGTGTACCGTGCGAGTAGAACGGCCAGTTTACTCTGACCGAACCCTATCAGAACCGGACGTGCAGAAATTCAGTACTAGGGGTTAGCGAGCAAGCGTTTATGCCAATGTGGGACGTTCGGGTTTATCTCCACTCACCGCTGAATAGACAAAGCTGTGGCCATTTACAAAATTAAGCCGGTAGGGTACCCCCTGGGGCAAATTAAAGGTATTCCCCCTTGGTCAATAAAATCTCTCGCTGGAAAGCACCGTCCTTAAGGGTCAGCAATGTATTACCATCAATAATTAATCAACACTTCGGGCTCGCCGCGTCTGAGAGTGGGCACTTTGCCGCCCTTGTCCACCTCGAAGGCGAACACGCATAAGCCATCTTCACTTTTAATCTGAAAATCGTGGCCGCTTGTGGCGCATCCGCTAAGGTTGTTTTGCTTAAATCGCCCAGCGGCGAACGGCTTAGAAGTTGGACGATAGCTTACTCTCTTGACGACACGTGAAAGCATTTGGAGCAACAGAATAGTTATCAAATGCTGTCAATTGCTTCTCACTCAGCGGAGGCATTACACCCATATCGTCAGGCATAAGGTGGCCGGCAACCGAATCAACCAGTCTGCCATTCTCGAGCAGAAAAAGACCATGCGACTTCGCTTCTTCGATAACCTGCGGATGCCAGGTAATACCGCCAGCATCTTTGCCAAGAAATGCAAACAGGAAGCCGTATTCATTGCCGACAACGTCAAATCTGCGGAAGCAATTGGTGGGAATTGAAACCATATCTCCCGGACCCAGAAATGCCTCTTGCTGGCTCTGGTTGCCCCAGTAAAGGCGAAATTGCCCTCTGAAAATAATAAAAATCTCGGCGCTGGCGTGATTGTGCAGGGAGTTTTTAATACCAGCGGGCTGGCCTGCGCCGCCTACGTCAAATCCCTAGTTATCCCGGATGTGCACTGGCTGATCCGGATTCTCCGCCACTCCGGCGCCGATGATACAGTAGTTTTCTTTTTGGTCGCTGCCGGGCGTGCGGGTGTCAATAAATGCGGCCTTACCCGGCAAAAGTTCGGCATAGCGAACCAGGTTGCTATCGATATCATAGGTATCGAGTGATGAACCTACCGGGTCTTGTGGAGCACTTTCCGTCTATGTTACTCGCCTGCATCGCACCCTCATCAGCTAGCCAGGCGCATAAATAATTGACATTCCGCAAACATCGCTGAGCTTGAGTTAACTGCCAGAGCCCTAATAAGACTTCACAGAAGAAAAGCACCGCCGGGAGCAATCGCTTATTTTGCCTTACGCCCCCGCCGTGCAAAGTGACGGTTTAACGCGCCGGATTCTAGAAGCTATATCCCATTTTGATTCCATAGTTTTGCGGGTATTGATAACTCCCTTGCACCAGGTCGTTGCCACCTACATTGGTTCTGGCCAGCACTTCTTCATCTTCGATATTTTCAATATACGCCGATACAGTCCACTGCTCGTCAAGCGACGTCCAGATCAGGCGAAAATCGGTTTTAGTGAAAGAGTCCTGAACCTGGGTGGAATAGACGACTATGTCATCGGTGTTGTAGTCGTCTGAATAGTAGAACTGTATAAACGGTGTCAGCCGGCCATTGTCGCCCAGATCGAAATCATAGCCTGCGCTTAAGCTCAGAGTCAGCTCGGGTGCCCACGGTGGCGTTTCGCCTTCGAGATCCAGAAAGCCATTGCCACCGGCCGGCGTGGAAGCGTCGATACCGTTATTCAACTGAAAGGGATTGGCGGCACCAAATTCACCGTACTCATTGTC
>RCMY010006099.1_pt1 | contig 10128 bp, 9 predicted proteins | sample 2041341 | NCBI WGS metagenome assembly RCMY01 (sample SAMN09708234, study PRJNA481090) | Marine sediment metagenome, whole genome shotgun sequencing project.
GCCGCCCCGACCCACACCAGGGTTGGCCAATCTACGTCAAGCAGGACAAGTAAGGGAATCGCTGCGACCACAACCACAAGAGACCCAATCGCTGCCACTTTCGTTAACTTCACGAGCGCCCCCCAGATGACGAGCAGGATGAGCGCTGCCAGCGGACTCGCCCAGATAACGACTCCGAGACCGGTTGCGATCCCCTTTCCACCTTTGAACCGGTGGAAAAGCGGATAGCAATGCCCGACTACTGCCATAAAACCTGCCCCGGCCACCAGGCCGGCGCTCAGTAGTCCAGACCCTGCCGGAGCCAGCAGCCATGCGACAAGTCCGGCAGCCAACCCCTTGAGTAGGTCACCTGCCAGCACGGCGACAGCGGCACCTTTGCCCATCGTTCGTAGTACGTTGGAGGTGCCAGGGTTGCCGCTGCCTACGGAATAGATGTCGACGCCCTTGAGTTTGCCTACCAGGACGGCAAAGTCCACGCTGCCGAGTAGGTACCCGGCAGCCAGTGCAAAGACGCTCATCATTTTGGGAAGTCTAGGCAGCCAGTAAGATCCCCTTGTTACTGACCGAGGAAGTTATGCCAACGTACGTGTATCGCTGCGGAGACTGCGAAGAAACCATCGAGGCCATGCAACGGTTCTCGGATAAACCCCTGCGCAAGCATCAAGACTGCGGAGGACCACTTACCAAGGTGCTCCAGGCGGCCGGGGTGGTGTTCAAAGGATCCGGGTACTACTCCACAGATTCGCGTACACCCGAAGCCACCTCCGACTCTTAAACTGACCCCTTCCGTCGAGGGGGCGGTTCCGATACGGTGCCTGCATGTATTGGTTCGCTCGACCACCGTGGATACGGTGGGCTTTATCTACAGCCCTCGTGCTCACCGCGTTCGTACTTGAAGTAAACGCCCCGGCCACCAACCCGAGGTGGTTCGCCGTAGCCGACGTCACAGCTGGTGACGAGCTACAACCGTCGATGTTCCGCCAGCTTCAGGTTCCGGTCGGACTCATCCCACTGGTTGAACCGTCCGGGTTCGCTGAAACGGATATCCACACCGGCGATCCGTTGACGGCTGGGCACCTCAGCTCCTCGGACGTTCCAGTGCCAGACGATTGGTGGATCATCGAGCTTGCCGTCCCGTCCCATCTACGAGCCGGCCAGGAGGTCCTGCTGGTCGTGTTGGACGACGACAGTTCGTTCACTGTCTCCGGACTGGTCGTTGCGGTCGAGACCGGGACTGACCCCTTCGGAGGACGATCGGCCAGCGGATCGATCGCCGTCCCATCGGGGTCAGCAGCCACCGTGGCCGTCGCCGCGGCGGGTGGCAATGTAACCGTGCTAACCGCGAACGGCTGAAACCTTCACCAAATGACCTAACCTCCTCGGCGTGATCGAAGCCATTATCTGGGGCCTGGTTCAAGGCTTGACCGAGTTCCTACCCATCTCATCAAGCGGTCATCTCGTGTTAATTCCTCTGTTACTCGGCTCAGACCCCCCCACGCTGGCCACTTCGGCAGTTCTTCACCTCGGTACCCTCGCTGCGGTAGTCGCCTACTTCCGTAAGGACCTCACGGCACTCACCAAGTTCCGTCACGACCCCGAGGCCCGCAAGACGCTCGGCTGGTTAGCGATCGGCAGTCTGCCCGCCTCGGTCGGACTACTGGTCAGAGACGGCGTAGAGACCCTCCAGCGATCAACCACCGCCGTCTCGGTGGCGCTCATTGCCACCGGAATCGTGCTGTGGATCAGCTCACGCTTTGCGCAGGGCGATCGACGAATCACCGACATGCGAGCCAAGGACGCCACCGTGATCGGGGCCGCTCAAGCTCTGGCACTCATACCAGGGATATCGCGGTCTGGAATGACCATCGCCGCCGGGCTCGGTATGAAGATGGACCGGTCAGAAGCCGCCCGGTTCTCTTTCCTGCTCGGTGTCCCCGCCATCGCCGCAGCCGGACTGGTTGAACTCGTTGAACTCATCAACGTCGGCGGTGGAGTCGACGGGGCCATCTGGGTTGGGGTTCTTGTGGCAGCCATTTCGGGTTATGGCGCCATTGCGTTTCTGCTTCGAGTTCTCACATCGAGGGGGCTCAGCCCATTCGCCTATTACGCGGTACTTGCCGGTATCGCCGGATTAGTGCTTCTATAGGGGAACAATCCCTCACAACTGACGGTTTTCTTAGATAGTTCATATCCCGATTTCAGAAACACGGTTCACAATGGCATCCATGACCACGAGCAAACGTACCCGTAGAGCGCCCTGGATTCTTCTCGTCTTCTACGTCGGTGCCACTGCCTTGCTCATCAACGCCACCCGAACTCCAAACCTTGCGATTGCCACCCCGACCGCTTCCACCCAGCAAATCTCGACCGTCGTTCCTGGAGCTGATCCGGTAGCCGATATCGCCGCCGCCGTCAGCCCGGCCGTGGTTCAGATCTCGACAACCCAAGGCCTCGGATCTGGCGTGATCTACGACTCGGATGGGCTCATCCTGACGGCGGCCCATGTCGTTGAGGGCGTCACCAACGTCGACATCCGCCTGTACGATGGTCGCACCGTGCCTGGCAAGGTGCTCGGCACCCACGAACCCACCGATATTGCGGTGATCAAGATCGAGGGTAGCCCTGACTTGCCGGTGGCTCAGCTGGCGATCGGCGCCGACATCCGGGTCGGTCAACTAGCTGTGGCTCTTGGAAGCCCGTTCGGACTAGAGCAGACGGTGACGGCCGGGATCGTCTCGGCTGTGGACCGCAACGTGTCGATGGTGTCGATGGTCCAGACCGACGCTGCTATCAATCCGGGCAACTCGGGAGGACCGTTAGTCGACGGAAGCGGGCGCGTCATCGGAATCAACGACCAGATCTTCACCAGTTCGGGCGGCAACGACGGGATCGGATTCGCGATCTCAATCGACCTCGCCGTCATCGTCGCCGATCAGATCGTTGCTGGCCAAGACGTCAAGACCTCACTCCTCGGCATATCCACCGTCGCCACCGCCGACGTACGCGATCCAGGCGTCCTCGTGGACGAAGTATCGGCCGGTTCGGCCGCTCAACAGGGCGGAATCGAAGTTGGTGATGTGATCGTGTCGTTTGACGGGGATGCCGTAGCCGACATTCAGCAACTCCAGGTCAAAGTCCTCAACACCCCTCCCGGAACACTGGTTGACATTGATCTCCTGCGCAACGGCGAACGCCTCACTATCACCGCAACTCTCGGTCGGGGCGAATAACCCGAATCAACAGGCCGTTTGGCCGATTGACTCGGGCTGGCGTCACGTCGGATACTGACGGTGGAGGTGCCCATGGAAAAAGACGTCGTACTCAACCTGCATCTGTCCGAAGACGACACCAACACGCTGGCTTTCGCCACGCTAAATCTGCGCGGTGACCACTTTGAAGCCCTCGGTTCGTCCAAGCGAAACCCGATCGACCCGCCGATGCCCGTCGTAGGTGAAGAACTGGCCATCGCCAGGGCTCTGGCGATTCTCCAGCAGAAGGTAACTGACGCCGCAACTGGCAAGATTGAACAGTTTCTGCGCTAGCCAGCCCTAGCGCGGCAGGCTACTGGCTGTAGTTGCTGGACATCCGCACCGTTTCGGCGAGGTGGACATTGACGAGGGACGGGAGCCCGGACGCTTCGGCGCGTTCGAGGGCCGGGCGGATCTCGCCGGGATCGGTGACGAACTCACCGTGTCCACCGAGCGCCTGCACCATCCGGTCGTATCTTTTCACCCCGAGGTCGGTCGCGACGAGACGGTCGGGGTAGAAGGCGCGATGGAACGTCTTGATATTCGACCAGACGCCGTCGTTGCCCATCACTCCAACGATCGGCAGACCGAGTCGAACCATGGTGTCATATTCCATCCCGTTAAACCCGAACCCGCCGTCACCGAATACAATGCCGACGCGCCGATCGGGGAAAGCAACTTTGGCAGCAATGGCAAAGGGAGCCCCGGTACCGAGTGTTCCAAAAGGCCCCGGATCGAGGACATGACCGGGATTCGAAACCTGCAGCCAGCGGGCGGTCGTCGAGACGATATCCCCGCCGTCAACTGACACGATCGAATCAGTACCGAAGAACTCAGCCACATCTCGCCCAAAGCGCTGGGGCATCACCGGCGAAGAGTCATCGTCGGCTTGCTCGTCGAGTTCGGCCTGCTTGGAAACCTCGACCGCTCGCATTTCGGCAGCCCAACTCGTGGCCGGAGCGAAGCGGTCATTCAATTCGGCCAATTGCCGCACCACCGCTGCCGGGTCGGCGTCTACGCCGAGATGAGCTGGACGATTCCAACCGATCTTCGTGGCATCGGCGTCGACCTGGACTACGGTCGCCGATGGGTTGATTTTGCGCCCGTATCCGGTGCGGAAGTCCCAGTCAACACCGAGACCGACCACCAGATCTGCGACGGCGAACGCCGCCGAACGAGCGTGGTTGCCGAGCAGCGGATGACCGTATGGCAGGCATCCCCTGGCCCGGCTGTTTACGTAAACGGGAGCTTGGAGAGCCTCCGCCAGGGTACGCAGGGCGCCAGCCCCAGATGGATCAAAACCTCCACCGGCGAAAAGGACCGGGCGCTCAGCAACGACCATCTGGGCGACGATGGCTTCAAGTTCGGTAGGGCCGATAGTTCGGTCTCGATTGGCACGATAATCCGTCGGCCAATTGACCTCGGATTCCTCGACCATGTCGAGCCCCACGTCCATCGGGACGTCAAGAAAGACGGGTCCACCGCGACCCGAGAACGCGGCTCTCGCCGCATGTGCGATGTGGTCGGCGAGTCGATTCGTTTCCCAGGCCGACCCTGCCCAGGCCGTTATCGAATGGAACATCCGAGGATGGTCCATTTCCTGCAGGCCACCCATCAGTTCCTGGCGCTTCAGGTGGCGGCCCCCGATCAGCAGCATCGGCGTATTCGAGTAGAAGGCGTTGGCGACTCCGGTGACAGCGTCGGTAACTCCCGGCCCGGCTGTGACAACTGCCACTCCCAGCTTCCCGGTGAGCCGGCTGTACGCCTCGGCGGCATGGGTGGCCGCCTGCTCGTGGCGCACGTCGACGACCCGGATGCCTTCCTGGACGCAGCCGTCGAGGATGGCGATGATATGCCCGCCGGTCAGCGTGAAAATCGTGTCAACGCCTTCGGCGACGAGGGCTCGTGCGATCACCTGACCGCCATGGATCTTGGCCATCTGACCTACCGTATGACGAGCTCGGGGTGGGTCCGAACCCGCGGTTTGATGTTGATCAGGGCCTCAGCGGCGGCAACGAACGCCTTCGCTGCGTCGCTGTCAGGAGCGGCTACGGATACCGGTTGCGCATTGTCGGCCCCTTCGCGCATCGCTGACAGAAGCGGGATCTGACCAATCAACGGGACACCGAGATCTGCCGCCAGCGCTTCTCCACCGCCCGAGCCGAAAATCTCGTACCGCTTGCCATCATCGCCGACGAAATAAGACATGTTCTCGATGACCGCGATTACCTCCTGATTCACTTCGGCTGCCATGAGAGCGGACCGGCGTGCTACCCGTTGGGCGGTTGGCTGAGGCGTAGTCACGAGCAGCAACTGAGCCCGCGGAAGGAACTGCGACAGCGAGATGGCGATGTCGCCAGTTCCGGGTGGCATATCTACGAGCAGGAAATCTGGATCATCCCAGTACACATCGGTGAGGAATTGCTCGATCGCCTTGTGCAGCATCGGGCCACGCCAGATGACGGCCCGGTCGTCGCCAACGAAATAGTCCATCGACATCGCTTTCACACCGTACGCGGAAGGTGGGACGATCGATTCATGGATCACGACGGGGGCAGGTCCCGCTCCGAGCATCCGGGGAATCGAATATCCCCACACATCGGCATCGATCACACCGACAGAATGACCTAATCCGGCCAGTGCCACCGCCAGATTGGTTGCCACGGACGATTTACCGACGCCACCCTTGCCTGAGGCAATGCCGATGACCCGGGTCGGACTTCCCGTGCCACCTACCACGGCTTTTCCGCTGGGGAGCACCGCCTCCATCATCGCCTGGCGGTCCTCGTCGCGCATGTCGTTGACCACGAGGTCGACTTTCTTGACTCCGTCGATCTGCTCAGCGGCTGTCACAATCGTCTGTTTGAGGTCTTCGTAGTCGACCAGGCCTGGCACGGGAATGGCTATCTCAAGCGTCACGCCGCCTCGCCGACCAACCTCAACGCGGGTCAGAATGCCGATGTCGCCGATCGGGCGATGAAGCACCGGATCAGGAATGGCGCCGATAATGGACTTAATCTCTGCTGCGTCAGCCATGGTTCCTCGGGGGATTCGGACTGAAGAAACTATAGTGACGCCTAGTGACGACATATCCGCGCTCCCTCGATGAGACGATCGGCGATCTCACCGCTTCCCTTGGCGATCCGACGCGCCGGGGCATATATATTGCAGTCCGGGAGTCGTCGATACCAATGACCGTCAGCCGAGTCGCCGAGCTCTTCGAGATCCACGCCAACGTGGCCCGGCACCACCTCGATCGCCTGGTCGACGACGACTATTTGCGTACGACAAAGGTCAGCCCGGCCAGTGGCGCCGGGCGGCCTGCCAAGGGCTACCAGTCGACCAACAAGACCATCGACGTGCACTTTCCGTCTGCCAGACGAGATCTACTCAACGAACTTCTCATTCGGCTGATCGCCGAAGTCGACCACCCGAACATCTCGACGGTTGCCCGAACGGTTGGCCGCCAATACGGGATGGAGTTGGCTGCCGAGATCGGCGACATAGAGGACGACGGATACGGGTCGGCCGTCATGGCGGTGGCAACGGCGATGACCGGGGTCGGTTTCGGGATTGCCCCTTCTCCGGACGGAACCGGCTTGCTCACCAGTCATTGCCCATTTGGAAGCACGGCCCAGTCCCACCCCCAGGTCGTCTGTTCGCTGGATCAAGGACTCGTCGATGGGCTTATGGAAGCGATCAATCCCGGCTGCACGACCGAGGTGCGCCCCCATGCGGGCGCCGACGACAACTGCGTAACGAGGGTGCACGTCACCATCGGCGGCCGAGCCGACTAACCGCCAACCTCCACCAGCCGTCGGGCGGAACCCAAACTTGCCGATGGCATAAGATCAGCACTTCTTTCTGAACGTCGGCGATTCCAGGTCCCCATGGCCGGTGTCTACAATTGGTTCCAGAATAAGAATTGAGGAACACCATGAAACCTGACCCTTTCTCGGCTCGAGCAACACTTTCCACGCCGCTCGGCGACCGGACGATTTATCGGCTCGATGCCCTCAAAGACATCGCCGATATCGACACCATTCCCTATTCCATCAAGGTGCTCCTCGAGTCGGTTTTACGGAACTACGACGGTCATGTGGTTCAGGACGAAGACATCCGTGCGCTTGCGTCCTATGACGCAAGCAAAGTCGGCGAAACGGAGATTCCCTTCACACCCGGCCGAGTCGTGCTCCAGGACTTCACTGGTGTTCCGGCAGTGGTCGATCTGGCCGCCATGCGCTCGGCGATCGTCAGGATGACGGGCGACGAAGCGGCTGCCCAGCTCGTCAATCCTCTGGTCCAGTGTGATCTGGTAATCGATCACTCAGTGCAAGTTGACGCGTTCAACTCCGGCATGGCACTGCAGATCAATGCCCGGTACGAATTCGAACGCAACCAGGAACGGTACGAGTTCCTCAAGTGGGGCCAGTCGGCATTCTCGAACTTTCGAGTAGTACCACCGGCCACCGGGATCGTTCATCAGGTCAACCTCGAGTACCTCGCCAATGTGGTCTGGGACAACGGGACCGAGCTCTATCCAGATTCGCTGGTGGGAACCGACTCGCACACCACCATGATCAACGGCATCGGCGTGGTCGGCTGGGGCGTGGGCGGCATCGAGGCCGAAGCAGTCATGGTCGGCCAGCCGATCTACATGCTCATTCCTGAAGTGGTCGGATTTAAGCTGACCGGAAGACTCTCAGAAGGCGCCACGGCCACGGACATGGTCCTGGCGGTCACTCAGCTACTCAGAGAGCATGGGGTGGTCGGAAAATTTGTAGAGTTTTACGGCCCGGGCCTGGCCGACATGCCGCTGGCCAATCGAGCCACGATTGCCAACATGGCCCCCGAATACGGGGCAACGGTTGGCTTCTTCCCTGTCGACGAGCAAACCCTCACGTACCTCCGCCTCACCGGCCGCGACGAAGCCCTCATCGAGACCGTTGAGCAGTACTACAAGGAACAGGGCCTGTGGCGCGACGAAGCCCGCTCGATTACCTATTCCTCCAATCTCGAACTCGACCTTTCGACGGTCGAACCTGCCCTGGCCGGCCCCAAACGACCCCAGGATCGAATCCTCCTGTCCGGGATGAAGTCACAATGGGAACAAGATCTCGTCAATACGTTCCACAAGGCTGGCCCGACCGCGATCGGAACCGTGGAAATGATGGCCGACGAAGGTGGTCCCGCCGTCAGCCTCGATGCTGGCCCGGCCGGGTCCGCAGTGAGCTATGACGGGGAAGACTTCGAACTGAACCATGGCGACGTCGTGATCGCCGCCATTACCTCGTGCACGAACACCTCCAACCCGGCAGTCATGGTAGGCGCCGGCCTAGTGGCTCGGAGAGCGAGAGCGGCTGGCCTCAACCGTAAACCGTGGGTAAAGACCTCGCTGGCTCCCGGCTCAAAGGTCGTGACCGAGTATCTCGACAAAGCCAACCTGACGGAAGATCTCGAAGCGATCGGGTTCTTCACGGTCGGCTACGGATGTACAACCTGCATTGGAAACTCCGGTCCGCTCCCCGATCCTATCGCCGCGGCCATCGACAACGACGACCTGGTCGTTACTTCTGTTCTGTCGGGAAACCGTAATTTCGAGGGGCGCATTTCGTCTCACGTCAAAGCGAACTACTTGGCTTCGCCCCCGCTCGTGGTGGCATACGCCCTAGCTGGAACTGTCGACATCGACCTCACGACTGAACCGATCGGACATGACCAGAGCGGGCAGCCGGTGTACCTACGTGACCTGTGGCCGACCCAAAGTGAAATCGACGAGATCGTGAGCACAGCAGTGACGCGCGATCAATTCATCGAACAATACGGCAACGTATTCCATGGTCCGCAAGAGTGGCGCGATATCGAGACCGTTGGGACGGCACTCTACGCCTGGAACGACGCCTCAACCTACATCCAGGAACCCCCGTTCTTTGAAGGGCTGACCACGGAACCAGGCACGATCGAACCTATTCACGGAGCCCGGGTGCTCGTCAAGGTTGGCGACTCGGTGACGACCGATCATATCTCGCCGGCCGGATCCATCGGCCCGGACACTCCGGCCGGTCAATATCTCACAGAACATCACGTCGAACGTCGGCTGTTCAATAGTTACGGCTCGCGCCGTGGCAATGACCGGGTAATGACCAGGGGAACGTTTGCGAACATTCGGGTCCGAAACGAACTGGCACCCGGGACCGAAGGTGGATGGACGACCGATTTCACCGACGGGACGATAAAGAGCATTTACGACGCCAGCCTGGCGTACAAGACGGCTGGCATCCCGCTCGTCGTCCTGGCCGGTAAGGACTACGGCATGGGCTCGTCGCGGGACTGGGCGGCCAAAGGAACCTATCTTTTGGGTGTGAAGGCCGTCATTGCCGATTCGTATGAGCGTATCCATCGTTCGAACCTGGTTGGCATGGGAGTCCTTCCGCTCACGTTCGTACCAGGAGAAACCGCCGTTACGATCGGACTGGACGGCACCGAGACATTCTCGATCGCCATCGACGAAGATCTGGTGCCCCGTCAAGAGGTTTCGGTGACGGCCACCAGGACTGACGACACGACTGTGACGTTCCGGACGATTTGCCGAATCGACACACCCGTCGAAGTTGATTACTACCGCAACGGCGGGATTCTCCACACCGTCCTCAAAGCCATGGCGCTTGCCCACTAGTTGACGAACACCATCGAGCGGCCCTTCGGGGCGGCTAGCGTTGTCGTTCATGAAGCAACCGCTTGTGTGGATCGACCTTGAGATGACTGGCCTCGACATCGACAAGGACGTCATCCTGGAAATCGCCGTGATCATCACCGACGGACAGCTGGCCTCAGCCATCGAAGGTCCCGAGCTCGTCATCTCCGCGTCGCCGGAGCAGCT
>RCMY010013310.1_pt1 | contig 10128 bp, 7 predicted proteins | sample 2041341 | NCBI WGS metagenome assembly RCMY01 (sample SAMN09708234, study PRJNA481090) | Marine sediment metagenome, whole genome shotgun sequencing project.
GCGATGGCACAGATCAGTATGACCCCACAATCGTTCTGGCAAACTGCCAACCGGAAACCCCCGCTTATGACGACGAAATCTTCGGACCTGTTGCTGCGCTTACCAAAGCAAAAGATAGCGCCGACGCCAACGATAGCCGTTACGGGTTGGGCGGCGGTAGCTTTGGCAAGGTTAAAAAAAGCGTTGTAAAGCTCGCGCGCGACCAATTTGATATGGGCATGATCCGCATCAATTTCCTTTGTGCGGCGGACCCCGACATGCCGTTTGGTGGCGTAATAGATTCAGGTATCAGACGTGAACACGGTGGCTATAACATGAGAGATTTTGTGAATGTCAAAGCGATCTATCGGCCCTGATGCGGTTTTGAAGTAGACTAACAAATGATGGGATAAACCGTCCGTTGTCAGGGCCCGATTATACTTAGCAATAAACGTAGCAATAAGGAGACCCCTATGATTAAGATCCACTGCCTCGCCTATTCTCGCGCAATCCGTCTGGTATGGCTAATGGAAGATCTCGATCAGCCATACAGTCTGGTTCAATACGATCGAACTGACAATTTCCGAGCTCCGGATAGTCTCAAGCGTATTCATCCGCTGGGCAAGTCACCGGTCATTGAGGATGAAGAACTCACTTTGGCAGAATTGTCTACGCTATCTTGCTGACACATTTGACGATGAGGCGCATCGCCCTGGAGTGGGGACGATAGACTATGTTTGCCACGAGGAGCTGCTCGATTACGTCGAAAGCTCTTTTGCAGACGTAGCGCTCAAACTATTGCTAGCAAAGCTCGGTGGGCAAGAACCACCAGAAGAGGCACTTGTTGAGATGAAAAAGCACTACGATTACGTAGCGCAGCATTTGCCTGAGGATGGTCTGCTTTTCGGTAAAACTCCGATGCTTGCGGATATACAGTTTTCCTATCTTCTGGCAAACCTGTCACAAATGAGGTTCCTGGACAACGCGCCCCGGCTTGAGAGCTACTGGTCGGAACTGCAGCAGCAAACAGGTTACAGGGCCGTTATTTCCAAGACCGGACCTATGGCTCCGGACCTCTGACTCCAGCCTGGAAAGAGCACATTCCATACAGTTTCCATTCAATCTCATTTGCCCCACCTTTCTCTGAAGATTCAGGCAGCATCTGCAGGGTCAATTCGTTGCGGCCTGGTCGGAGATCACAGCAACCAGTACATATCGCATCGATATTGTGTCATCGCGGCGAGTGCGCTGGGCGTTCTTTACTGATGGCAGCAGCGCACTCACTAAGCGGCTCGTGCCGCGTCCAGTCCTCAAGCACAAGTGGTAGCTTGCGTCGCCAGTTCGGGTAAACGTCGCGATCGGTGCCGGGCAAGTTGATCTGTTCACTTTGACCCAGCAGATCTTCCATATTGGCAACCAACATCATGGAGCGAGTACGTGCCAGGTACAGATGGATCGCCTTGATCAGTTCGGTGTCCATGATGCCGGATACTCGGTATCCTTCAGCGCTCTCATGCGAAAGTAGTGATTCACTGCTGAGTGCGTCCAGCAGTGAATCACGGTCAATAGCTCGTTGCTGAACCTGTTGGGCGAGCATGTCCTCGCAAGGGAACAGGCTGAGTGACTCACGAAGCGCAAGATCGGCACCGCTCCAGAAGCTGCGCAAGGTTGGAAGATCGTGTGTATTGGCTCCGACCAGCGCGTGAGCCGGATACTCGTCTGGGCGCCGGAAACTCCGATCTCCATCGTAGTTTTTCTCAAAGTACAAGAGACGATAGGACAGTACGCCAGCGGCTTGCAGTTTCTGTCGAAGCCCGTCGGGCACTGTGCCCAGGTCCTCGCCAATTACAATGCAAGTCTGTCTCTGACTCTCGAGTGCAACAATGGCCAGAAGATCATCTATTGGATAATCTACGTAGGCTCCCTCCGACGGGTTCTCACCAGCGGGAATACAGAAAATTCGCATCAGCCCCATCACATGGTCAATGCGTAGTGCGCCGGCAGCGTTCATGTTTTTTCGTAGAATATCAATGAATAACGTAAAGCCCGATTCCCGCAGTGCCCGTGGGTTTAGTGGCGGCAGGCCCCAATTCTGACCATTGGCGCTAAAATCGTCCGGTGGAGCGCCCACGTCAACATTGCCCACGAACAATGTCGGATTGACCCAGGTATCACTACCGCCACCGGCTACGCCGACGGCGAGGTCGCGGTACAGACCTACCTTCATCCCCTTGGCCTTGGCTTCTGCTGCTGCTTTGTCCAGTTGTTCGTGTGCCAACCACTGCAACCAGGTATGAAACTGGATGCGTTGTGCGTGTTGTTCGGCAAAGTCTGCGACCGCGTCCGAGTCGGAATTGAGAAGAGGCTCAGGCCATTGGTGCCAATCGCCAGCCATGCTGTCCCCGGTTATGAACTGGACTTCTCGCAACGCTTCGAAAAGCGCGTATTTCTGCAATGACGGGCCGTGTTGCGACTGGAACCTTTGAAAGGCGAGTGCACGCTCCGAGTTACTGTCCAGGTGATTCGAGCTAAACGCGTCGAACAAGGCTTCGAGTACAGGCAATTTTGCTTTTGACACCGCACTGTAGTCGACGAAGTCTGTACCGCGCAACTTGTCGAGATTGAGATCGCCTGGTGATGAAGAACAGGATCGGTCAGCCATGGGCAAATTGTCAAAGTCATCCAGCTGCTCGACATCGATGTACAGTGGGTTCAGAAAAAGGCGACTTGAGGGACTGTACGGACTGGCTTGTTCAGGATCATGCAAGAACATGGCGTGCAGCGGGTTGATGCCTACCACATCGGCACCCAGACTGGACGCCACTTCAACCACGTTGAATAAATCTGTGAAGTCACCAATCCCCCAGTTGCGCGAGGACCTAACGGCATACAGCTGGACGGCTAGTCCCCAAAGGCGCAGCTCATCGTTAGCAATACCCTCATGAGTAGGCAGATAACAACGAGCAGGCGCCACGATAAGTGGGGTTGTGCGGCGCATAGTGCGATCGAGGTTGGCTGAGCTATCCGCAATATCGATGGTGAGTCTGTGATACCCGCACGTCAAATCGGGTAATGACAGGCGAAATCGTGCCAGTTCCTGATCATCGATGGTGGTTCGGTGGGCATTTGCCCAGCCTTCGACGTCTTGATGATCGCCAGCTGTCGCCAATTGACACGGCGTGAAGGTGTCTTCGAGTCTCTCACCATCCTCGGTTTCGATACTCCAACACCAGACCCAATCGACCTGGTAAGTCGGTATGACAACTTCGACGACGACTGGCTCAGGCTCGCGCAGTACCGCCACTGGTGGTAGTCCAGCGCGCCACAGCGTCTGTCGCTCCGCGTGCACTGCTTGCCCAATTGATTGCTCGGTGTCGTCGACCGACTCCAGTACGCCGAAGCCGACCATCAGTTGTCGGAGAGTTCGCTCCGACAAGAGATGCCGTGTGCCACCTGCATCCCAGTACGATTGGTTGACACCGTACAGTCTTGCAAGTCGCAGAAGGTCGGGTGCGAGGTCGAGTTCATTCATGAGTCATTGAAAAGTGCCAGGGTGTTAGCCGATGAACGTAACCCAGACCTTACATCAGGGTGTTGATTTTGTAACGTCCCCGTCTGTCGGTGTTCTGGTCGCCAACGCATAGCCGTGATGGGTCGCAAGCTTGAGGAGCGTGCAAACCAAGTGGATTTTACCAGCGATGAGGCTGTGTGTGGAGTAAACGCCTGACAGCCTGGCAAGCGTTCTGCGCGGATCGATTGCTGATGATGCCAGCCACCGTTGGGAATGTGAAACGCATGTATTAGCGAATGTTCATCACAGAAAGTCAAGATGCTGATTTGATGCCTGAAAAACGACTCACGGCATGAGCCAAATGTTTCTCTTTTGAGCATCTACGATGTCGTGCTAATGTAATAGTGCCGCAAGGAAAGCGGCATCGGTTGCCCTGAAGGGACAATCCGATGACAACTATTTCTTGAGGGATTAATCATGAGTACTTATATAGTGACTGGAAACTATACAGCCAGTGCGATGAAGGGGATGTTGGCCAATTCGAGTGACCGGGAGGCAGCTGTTAGGCCTTTGGTAGAGGGTTCAGGTGGCAAGTTGAATGCGTACTACGCGACGACTGGTGACACCGATTTTTTAATGATAGTTGAGACAGACGAGCTCCAGGGTATGATTGCGGCACTGATGGTTGCGGGCGCCAGTGAGTCGGTGTCGAATCTGAAGACGGTACTTGCGTTTTCGAGTGCTGAGTTCATGGCAGCACAAAGCCGCGCAGGTACGCTTTTGTCATCTTTCAAGGCGTCGAACCAAACGTAGTCATGAAATGATATCGCCTGCCGCTTTCGATGGGCGATGTCGGTTGGTTAGCGAATGCAAGATTTCCTGATTTAGTCAAGTTCTACAAGCACAGCAGGTTATGGCGATGTACAAGCCATTGTTGGCCAGATGTAGCAGTTTGTACCGCTTGAATTGGTTGCTCATCACGCCCAACAATTCGGTATTGCGTCACGCCATGACTATCAGAGGCAGCGTCATTTTCAACTAAATGCAGAGAGCCTGTTCTGAAGAAGATTATGCGGACCGTTTCGGGTTGCAGGCTATTTCGTCAGTCATACCAATTCTCGCGTGAACCTCGCCAATCAAAACAGTGTTCTCGCCAAGTACGACCAGAACAAAAGCGTCAGGGGTCCAGCCAGTGTAGAAAGCAGGAGTGTGTTCGAGGCTACGGCCGCGCCGGTGCCGAAGCGCGTGGCCAACAGGTAGGGATTGATGCCGGTAGGCATGGCGGCAGCGACGATCACGATATGGGCCTGCGGTGGAGAGAGCCCAATGGCCAGTGAAACCATTGTTGCGATGCTGGGCATTAACAGCAGTTTCAGCACGGTCATTGTCGCAGCCTGTGGCACATTGCGAGCTATGCCAAAGCGATGCAGGCTGAGTCCGAGGGATATCAGCGCCAGGGTGCCAGCCACGGCGGCGAGACGGTCGATCAATTCGCTGAGGAAGTCAGGTAGATTGAATGGCAGGAAGCGCCAGATCACACCGGCCAGAATGCCGAGTACCAGCGGATTCGATGCAAGGGACACCAGGAGTCGCCGCAGCGTGGTTAAAAGACTCGTCTGGCGTTCGCGCAGACCATCGTGCATTTCGGCTCGCTCGTTGAGAACCACCGAAGCCGTCATCATGATCGGTAAGTGTATTGCGAGGATCAGTGACAGAGTCTCAGTCCCTGATTGACCGAAAAGTGCGAAAATCACCGGTAGTCCCAGTAGCAACAGGTTGGAGAAGCTCGCGGATAACCCGGCCACCACTCCGGAGCGCGCATCTCGACCGAAGCTGCGTCGTATGACCAGCGTTGCCACCACCCAGGTAAGCATTATCGAGGTGAAGTAGGTTGTCCAGAGGGCCAGTGGCTTGACATTACCGAAGTCGGCTTGCGAAAGGGTACGAAAAAGTAAAGCGGGGATTGCCACTGAAACTACAAAATCACCCAGCGCTTCACCGGCACCTTCGCGCAATATACCGCGCCACGCGAGGACATAGCCAATTGCTACAAGAGCGAAAACCAACGCGAGTGTATTGACGATTCCCATTAAGTGAAAGCACTCCTGTCGTTGCGGCGCCGTCAGGTTCATGCTGGCAGGCTCCAGCCGCATAGTCGATCATATCAACCTACCAGCACAGCGGTCTCGAAGATTGTTTCCTGTACGAAAACAAGACTGTTGCTCGTGTTCAGCGGGTACTGCCTGCTGACCAGTTGGTTCGAGCCCGGCATATCGGAGATGAGTGGGCAGCCGGAGTGATCAGGCAACCCGCTTGCCAGTTTGCAGCAGTGCGAGCGCGATTGGCATAGGGCTGGGTTTGCCGATGTAATAACCCTGAACATAGTCTATGCCGATTTCCGTTAATACATCGACGGCTGCCTGGCTCTCGACAAACTCTGCGATGGTCAGTATTCCCATCGACTTGGCCACCTCCTTGATCGCACGCACCATCGCCTGGTCCACCGTGTTGTCCGCGATATCCTGGACGAATTGTCCGTCTATCTTGAGTACATCGATGGGCAGGTTTTTCAGGTAACCGAACGAGCTGAGTCCAGAACCAAAGTCGTCCAGTGCAATGCTCGACCCCATTGCACGTATGCGTCGCGCCAGTTCGACCGCTACCGAGAAGTGCGAGATGGCCGCCGTCTCGGTCAATTCGAACCAGATTCGCGTTGGATCGATGCCCAGGGCAGCGTACTCCGCTTCGATGAAATCGATCAGTGTCGGATCGGCGGCCGACTGTCCGGACAGATTACAGTGCGACCCAGGGCCATCACCAAGGTCGGTCACCAGACGCAGCGCCTCGTGGATTACCCAGCGATCGATCTCCCGCATAAACCCGTAGCGTTCGGCGGCCTGGATGATCGCAAACGGGGTAATCTCGCAGCCGTCTTCACCCGTGAGCCTGAGCAGGAACTCGAAATGCTCGATCGCGAATCCGGCTAATGAGCTATCGATCTTCGCGATCGGTTGTACACACAACCTGAAACGGCCTTCCTCCAGAGCCTTCTGCAATTCGGGCAGGCGATTGAGTTCACTTGATCGCTGATGCATGGCGGCATCATCGGCGGCATAGACGTACACGTTATTACGACCAAGATCCTTCGCGGCATAGCAGGCAAGATCGGCTGCCGCGAGCACGTCTCCGACATTGGACCACGACTCGTCCAGTGGCACGAAGCCGATGCTGGCGCGCACCGCGAATCCGCGGCCTTCATAGTGGAATACGTAGTTCTGGAAAAAGTCATGCACCTTGTCGGCGATGTGTTTTGCATCGTCGGCCGATGTGTCAAGCAACAGTAGTCCGAATTCGTCGCCACCGAGCCGCGACAGCACGTCCCCCTTGCGACACAGCGATGAGAGATTGCCGGTCAATGCCTGCAACAAGCTGTCTCCCGCACTGTGACCGCAGGTGTCGTTGACGACCTTGAACTGATCGAGATCAATGTAGCAGAGGGCATGGCGGCGAGCGCTGCAGGGCATATCCTCAAGCAAATCGTGTAGCCGGTTTTCGAAATACAGTCGATTGGTACAGCCCGTCAACGCGTCATGATTGGCCTGAAATTCAAGTTTGCGCGTCAGCTCTCGTTCACCACTGATGTCGCGCAGCACCAAGATGTAGCCTGCCGTCTCGTTGCCGGGATCGGCAGACTGAGACACCGACAGGCGCAGGACCGTGTCCGGCAGTAACGTTGAGCCTTCAGATGGATGCGATTCGCTGCTGGCCGGAACCAGATCGACATGCGGCGACTTACCGTCGGCGAGCGCGTCTAGATGGGTGTTCAATTCGAAACGTGTCCCGTCGATTTCGTGTCGGAATTCGAGTAGCTGCGCCAGCGGTACGCCGAGTGTGCTTGTACGCGGACGACCTATAAGCCTGGAGGCGGAAGGGTTCAGGTGCAATACCCGATTGTTCGAATCAAGCGTGATGACTGAGTCCTCGATGGCATTCAGTGTCCGGTGTGCCTTCTCGCGTTCGGAATTCAATGTAGTCTGGCTCCGCTCGCGCTCTGCGGCGTCTATCCGACGATGTCGATTAAATGCGACTGCGAGGACCGTCAGTACGAGCAGGAGCGCGAGAAGGACGATGAACGCGCCGAGGAATTCGTTCGGCATTCCCACGTCACTGGCCAGAGTCAACGTGAGTCTGGCCTCGCCAACGGGCCATTGGTAGATCACCTCGGCTTGTGAGTTCATGACGATGAAGTGGTTGTCGCTCAGCGTCGTTGCGTGACGTTCCAGCAGAGTCTGGCGAGTGCGCCCCTGATCGATATGCAGGTCCAGATCGAAACGCGAGAATACACCTTCGATGCTCTCGATCATCGCGACCGGATCCGCCGCGATCCAGTAACCGCCGTCGAACTGTTGAATCCGCCCTTTAGCATCGGAGGGTGGATGCTTGCCGCGGTAGGCTGCACGGAACAGCAGCATTTCGCCATTCATGGGCCAGTTTCCAGGCACGCTAGTCAATAAAGGTCGATCCTCTGTGACAATGTTGTCTAGCGCCGGTCCGAGCCCATCGATGGTGCCGAGATCTGCACCCAGCAGCGACACTCGGGAGAGGTCCATCGGTTCCAGCATGGTGATCGGATGATAGCGATTGCGACGTTCGCGTACTGAGGTCCTCCCGATCTCGTCAATCGCAACGATGCGAAAGGCATACAGCCCGCTCTCGATCATTTGTTGTTCGAAATCGGTTCGTGCCGTATCCGCCAAGGCAGTCCAACGTCCCATGCCGCTGACATAAGGCGCCTGAGCGTGCAGTTGCTCGGCGAAGGCGACTAGTTGTTCGTTTTCATCACTGTGGGAATTGGCGTAGTGCATGCCGACCAGCGCCGTCATCAATGTATCGAGTTTGTCGATCCGGGCTCCAATTTCACGCTCGATACTGGCGGCTTCGGCAGCGAACAATGCCCGTTGTTGCAGTCCGTTGACTGCGAAGGCAGTCCACACCACCAGTGGCAATACCACACCGGCAACCAGCAGACAGCCGATGAGTTCGGCTCGGTTCAATCCTTGTTTAAGCGAATACCACACGATGGCAGTCAGTGTTTGAATGTGTTGGATTCAGAGTGCCACCCTGAGTGAAAATTTATCAAAGTGCCCGCTTGGCCTTGCGCGACAACCAAAGGGGAATCGAGACTTCCAGATGCTCGGCAAGTGTGGCGTTGTGCCAGGTCTCCCATTTGCGATTGGTTAGTAGCGGAATGGCCGACGGTGGTGTTCCGTTCAGAATGGCGATCGCAGCTTCACCTGCCCGTTCGCCGTGCTCCTCGGGCACTTTCGTATAACCGATGGTCGACACGTGCATCATCCATTCGTGATTGGTGAAGCTCGGCCGCCGCGAGTTTTCGAGCGCGTGAGTGCGCGCCTTTTCGTCGTCCCAGCCGGGGATTCCGGAATGGCTACCAATGATCACGAAGTCATACGTCTGCGCTTCGTCGAAACGTGCCTGCCAGTCCGCAAAGTCATCAGCGAGAAGCCCGGTCAGGGAGATGCCTTTGGTAACGACTGCAGCTCGCATGCGTTCGAAATTCTTTTGCTCACTCAATGTCCGGCCACCGATGTAGGCCACGCGGGCGGCATCCGGCACAATCGCAAGTGCTTCAGCGATCATCGGTCCTAATGGCGCGACTTCAACGATGCCGGTGACATTGGGCCGCGGGAAGTCGTATTCCTCCACGGTCCAGTTGATGCCCGAGAAAACCACAGACACGTTAGTGTCGACGAGATAGGGGACGATCAGATATTTGGCGGCATTGTCATCGGAGGTGATAACAACGTCCGCGTCGAGACGCTCTATCAGGTCGTAGGCCGTGGCCGCTGCGGCCTGCATTTCAGCGATCGACTTGTGCCGTTTCGTGTCCATGTCGAACTGCTCGATCACACAATGACCGGCAAGCGTGGCACGCAGACCTCGCTCGACACCGTCAGACCAGCTGTATCCTCGGTGGTAGGAGGAAATGTAGACACATAGCGGCCTGCCATCGTGCATGACAGGCGTGGAAAGGCTGTCGACGGATGAATGAGACGCCCCGGCGAGACCGACATCAAGGAGCGCGTACAGGCAAAGGAAGGCTGTGTGAAGAGGGTGCCGCAGGGCGTAGCGCGCAGATTGGTTTCGCATGTTGAGTCAACGTCCTCGGGACGATAGCATTCGCGTGTTGTTTAGAGTTCGCTAGTTCTCTATGTTCTGTATCTGTTGTTAGCGTCCGGTCGCACGCGCACTTGATGCCTGAATGGGCCATTGGCATCGATCTGGAACCGTTCGGCGACTTGAGGGTGAGCAATACGGTATCCCCACGTCCAAAGCGTGTCTGTTACGCTTGCGATCTGGTTCGCAGTAAGAGCATGTAGGCAACGAATGTAGATGGCCAACAAGAAACAGATTCGACATCGTCGTCTTCTCGGTTTGCTGGAGTCGAGCCCGAATATGCGGGTGAACGAATTGGCAGACAGACTTAGTGTGACTGCTGAGACCATTCGACGTGATCTGGATGAGTTAAGCAGCAATGGAGTGGTCGACCGGACGTATGGCGGTGCCATGCTGAAGACCTCGCAGGAGCCTGTGGTCAACATCCGTCACAATCTGATGGT
>RCMY010006100.1_pt1 | contig 10127 bp, 7 predicted proteins | sample 2041341 | NCBI WGS metagenome assembly RCMY01 (sample SAMN09708234, study PRJNA481090) | Marine sediment metagenome, whole genome shotgun sequencing project.
AACGACGCTGCTGCGGCCGTGCAGCGCGCTGATGCGGGTCTCTTCGAGCACTACCTGCTCGATCAACGAGCGCACAGCGCGGTGGCGCCCGCCTGTGTGCCGATCATCCCGCTGCTGGGCGGTTCGCTTCGATCGACCCTGTCGGCGCACGAACAGCGCCTTGTCACCGTGCATCTCGGTGCAGGAGACACGCGTCGTGACGCGGAGGATGCGCCGACCGGCTGCGACGCCTGTGCGCGCCGCATTGCGGTCAGCCGCGAACTCTCGACACTGCTCCCGGCGGCAACGGTCCCCGATCTGACCGGATTGTCGGTCGAGCGGTACCGCGCAGCATCGGGGGTCCGCCCGATGCTTGCTGTCACCGATCCCGACGAACGACGTCGTCGATTCGCCTTCGGGGCGATCTTTGGCGCTCTGCTGCTTGCAGTCGGCGCGGCGGTGTTCTTTGCCCGCGAATCGCTCGACGTCATTGACGCAGATCCGCCGGCCGAGTCAAGCCCGACTGAGACGGTCGATGGCACGCCGACGAGTGCGCCCGACCGGGCGACGACGATTCCCGCGCCGACGACCACGGAGCTGGAACTCCGTCCGTCGCCAACCGGAACGGTGAACGGCGTTGCGTTCGTTTTCGATGGAACAGCTGCGGTTGGTTTCGCCCCGCCGCCGTCTGACCTCTCCGTCGTATTGTCGAGCCCCGGCCCTGTCTTCGCTGGCGGTTCTGGAACGATCGACCTCGCCATCACGAACTCCGGCGACGCCACGGTCGAGACCGCTGCCACTGTTGAAGTGCCCAGCGGCGTGGTCTTCGAGACCGTCATCGATGGGCCCGCAACGTGTATCGACCCCGTTGATCGGTCGGTGCGCTGCGACGTGTCGATTCCGGCTGGTACGACCGAACGTGTCACCGTCCGTTTCCGTGTGAGCAGCGTCGTCGTCGGCCGACTCGTCGTCGAGTCGAACCTCGCGGTCGAGTCCGTCGAGGTGCAGATCGCGGCCATTCACCGCCTCGTGCACTCCTCCGTCGACGAGGGCCAAATGATCACCGCAGGCAACACGTTGATGACCTGTGTCGAGACCGTTCCGTCCTGCACTGATGCGCGCAACGGCGTCGGTGACATCGTGAACCGGTGGGATTTCCCCTCGGAGTTCATCGGCGGCGACCTTGGCCCCGGGTGGTTCAATTCGTCGTCGGCCACGATCGATCTCGGTGCCGGCACCGTCGACGCGGCCTACCTCTTCTGGTCGGGCGACTTGAGTGAACGGGACGTCGTCATTCCCAATGACGGTCGCAGCGGCCGAGTCTTGATCGTCCCGCCGGGTGCCGATGCCGCAATCGAGCTCGACGCCGAACACATCCGTCTCGGCGATGTCGATGCCACGCAGTATTTCGGGTCGGTCGAAGTCACTGATCTCGTCAACCTCTACGGATCGGGCGAGTACACCGTCGGCAATGTTCAGAGCGCTGAGGTGCAGGGCTCATACGCCGGATGGTCACTCATTGTCGTGACTCGCGACGACGCGTTCCCGCGCCGCAGTAACGCCGTGATCAGCCCGTTTTCTTGGTTCTCGCCGGACGACCCGTACGCCATCGAGATCGCCGTGCCCTTTGGGCCCGAGCATCGTGCGACGCTCGACGTCGTTGCCTTCGAAGGCGAGCGAGGGTTCGTCCCGGAGCAGTTGACCGTTGCCGGCAAACTGCTCAGCGACGCCGCGTTCGACAGTTCGATCATCGGGCAACGAAACCCGAGTTACGACAACAACTTCGGGATCGACATCGACGCCTATGATCTCGTCATCGACGCATCTACGGGCAACCTCCCCATCAAGGTAACTTCGGACAAAGATGGCATCCGCCTCGCTGTCCTCGCACTCGCCGTCGACGTCGAATGACCTCGGGTGTCTCGGCGTCGCTCGCAGCGACCGACCGAGCTCAGCATCTCGAGCAAGCACGAACTGCGTTGCCGGCGCAGGGCCTGCGTTCTGGCGGTCGTGCGTACTGTGGGACGCTCTGTGAGCTCACTGACGGGTGGGTGCAGCAGCTCTTCGCTGACGCCGTCGCGGCTCACCCGCCGACAAAAGGTCGTGTCGCACTCCTTGCGGTCGGCGGCTACGGGCGCGGGGAGTTGGCGCCCTACAGCGACCTCGACCTGCTGCTCGTCCATGACCTGAAGTCCAAGAAGGCACAGGCCGCGATCGAGCCGATCGCCAGCGCGCTCTGGTACCCGATGTGGGATGCCGGCATCAAGCTCGGCCACGCCGTGCGCAGCGTGAAAGAACAGATGGCGCTGGCTTCCGAGGATCTCGATTCGGCAACCGCATTGCTGACCGCGAGGCCGCTCGCTGGCGATGAGTCGTTGGCCGATGAAGTGATCGCCAAGGGCCGGGCCTCATGGCTCACCAACTCCGAGCGATTCCTCGGCGGCCTCCGGAGGCGGGTGCGGCAGCGCCAAGACGACGCCGGCGATGTTGCGTATCGGCTCGAGCCTGATCTCAAACTGGGCCACGGTGGGCTCCGCGATGTGCAGTCGTTGATGTGGGCGCGTGAGAGCGGCCTGTCGATGCTGCCCGAAGATCTCCTCGAACTCGACCGCTGCTACGACACCCTGCTCGGGGTGCGCGTCGCATTGCATTCTGCAACCGGTCGTCCGGGGGACGTGCTTCGACTCGAAGATCAGAATGCCGTATCAGCTGCAGGTCATTGGACTGATGACGACGAACTGATGGCAGACATTGCGGCAGCCGGACGCACGATCGCGTGGCTCGTCGACGAGAACTGGGGCCGCTCAGTCGCTACCGATGACCGACTCCCCGACCGCGCGATCTCGTCAGGAATCGTGCTCCGCAACGGCGAGATCGAGTTGTCGGATCGCGCCGATCCGACGAGAGACACGACACTCGTGCTGCAGGCCGCAGTCGCAGCAGCACGTAACGATTGTCGAATTGGCCGGGCGACACTCGACCGACTCCATGATGAACAGCCGACCTGGACGGGCACGTGGCCGGTCGGGGCGAAGGACAAGCTGGTTGCTTTGCTGCTCGAAGGGCATCGGTCGATCCGCGTGCTCGAAGCGCTCGACCAACGCGAACTGTTCGCCCGGCTGTTGCCGGAATGGGAACCCAACCGATCGAAGCCGCAGCGCAACGCGTACCACCGGTTCACGGTGGATCGGCACCTGTGGGAAGCCGCCGCGAATGCTGCAGCACTGGTCGACCGCGTGGCGCGACCCGACCTGCTGGTGCTCGGCGCGTTGTTCCACGACCTCGGCAAGGGCTACCCGGGCGACCACACGATCGTCGGCATGGAGTTGGTTCGCCAGGTCGGACCGAAACTCGGTCTGAAGAAGAGCGATGTCGACACCTTGGTGGCGATGGTGGAGCATCACCTGCTGCTGCCTGACGTCGCCTCCCGACGCGATCTCACCGACGAAGCGACGATCAGCCAGGTTGCCGATGCGGTAGAGACGGTCGAACGCCTCGACCTGCTGCACGCGTTGACTGAGGCGGACTCGCTCGCGACGGGCCCGTCGGCGTGGGGCTCGTGGAAGGCAGAGTTGGTCAACGAGCTCGCTGCCCGGGTGCGCCACGTGCTGGGCGGCGGTGATGTTGCCGAGGTGACGTGGCGGTTGTTCCCTGACGCCGAGACGCTGATGTTGATGGCCGCCGGCGACATCGCGGTGAGTCGTCGTGACGACTTGATCACCGTGGTCAGCCCGGACTCTGCCGGCGTGTTCAGCCAGGTCGCCGGGGTGCTCTCGCTCCACGGCCTCGATGTTCTCACGGCGACGGCGTACTCCGATGCGTTGGGGATGGCCGCTTCGCAGTTCCGCATCGTGCAGCCGGAATCCGGAGTCAATTGGAGGTCGTTGAAGACCGACCTGTCGCGGGCACTGGCACATCAACTTGCCATCGAATCTCGGCTCGTCGAGCGCGCCAAGACCTATCGGCGTCGCCGGCGAACCCAAGCGCAGCAGCCCGGACCGCCGAAGGTGGTGTTTCACGATGACGCTTCGAGTGATGCCACGGTGATCGAGGTGCGGGCAGTCACCAAGATTGGCATCCTGCATCTCATCACCAAGGCGCTCGGCGAGCTGGGCCTCGACATCCGCCATGCGACGGTGCAGTCGGTGGGGATGGAAGTGGTCGACACGTTTTACGTCCGCACGTCGACCGGTGATCTCGTCACCGACAAGTTCCACCGCAAGGAGATCAAGCGGGCTCTGCTCCACGTCGTGGGGTGAACAGCCGGATGACCCGTGCATTGCTGTGATGTCGTAGCGTTCGGCCTGTGACATCTCCCGACGACGTAGGCCGCGACTCCGCCAACGACCGGGCCCACGACTTGGCCCGATGGAGCGAGACGCTGGCAGGCATCGCCCGAACCGGTATGGGATTCACCGAGAACTTGTATGAGCGCGAGCGCTTCGAAGAGGTGCTGCACGTGGCCGGCGACATCAAGGCTGCGGCCCGCGGTGACGCTCCGACCGAGCAACTCCGCGACGAGTTCGTCGGCGAATGGGTCGATTCGATTGGCGAAGGGGTGCCGGGGTACGTGACGCCCAAAGTGGCGATCGGTGCGATTGTCGGCAATGACAACGGAGAGCTCTTGCTCGTGCAACGCAAGGACTCGGGCATCTGGTTGTACCCGACCGGTTGGGCCGACATCGGGTACTCGCCGGCCGAGGTCGCGGTGAAGGAAGTACACGAGGAGACCGGCATCGAGTGTGAGCCGACCCGCCTGCTCGGTGTGGTCGACGGTCAGCGCATGGGCTTCAGCCGATTCGGCATGTACATGCTGCTGTTCCACTGTCAAGCGACAGGTGGTTCACTCGCGCCGCATCCGCTCGAAACCGGCGATGTCGGATGGTTCGCCGACGGTGCGCTCCCCGAAGCGACGGCGGGAGCTGGCTGGTGGTCGACGATGGCTTTCGAGGCGATCAACGGGGTGCATGCCCCCGCAACGTTCGACGACGTGCGGTCTCCGATCTGGCGCACGGGCGACTGACCCGGCGTTACTCCTGGTCGCGGAGGAACTGCTCGACTTCGTTCATCAACTCGTCGGGGTCGACCGGCTCGGCGCCAGCCATCGAGGAATCGTCAACGCCTGAGTCATCGACGATTTCTTCGAGTCGCGACAGGTATTCGACCATGTCGTCGTCATCGCCAATCAGTGCCGAGACGCGAGCGTCGTACTCAGCGGCGCCCGTCGCGAGTGACTGGAGGGGTGCGGGCGTTCCGATCATCGTGCACGCCCGCTCGACGAGGGCCATCGCCGCCTTCGGTGACGGGACCTGCGAGGCGTACCCGGGCACGGCGGCCCAGAGCGAGGCTGTCGCGAGGCCGCCACGGTGCAACGCGTCGTGGAGCACACCGACGATCCCCGTCGGGCCCTCGTACTGCGAGCGTTGCAACTCGAAGCGTTCGATCAAGGCGTCGTCGGTCGCTGTGCCGATCAGTGGGACGGGCCGCGAGTGCGGAACGTCGGCGAGCAACGCGCCAAGCGACACCGCCATTGTCACGCCGTACCGATCGCAGATCCCCAGGATCTGTTCGGAGAATGCTCGCCAACGCAGCGCCGGCTCGGGACCGAGGACCAAGATCACATCGGTGCCAGGCAGCGAGACCGACCAGACGCCGACAGTGGGCCAGACGATGCTGCGCTGGCGGTTCTCGTCGAGCTTCACCTGGGGGCGGACCGTCGCAAAATCGGTGAACGCCTCGGGGTCGATCTCGGCGAGTGCCTTGGCACCCCACGCCTCGATCATCGTGCGGAGCGCCGTCGACGACGCATCGCCAGCGTCGTTCCACCCGGTGAACCCAGCAATGAGGACGGGTCGCGTCAGGGTTGGTTCAGCCAGCCAACGAACGTGCTCGATCCCCACAAGAAGCACGCTACCGTCCAGTGACCGTGAGTCAGTCCAGCGAGTCCCCAACGAACACGTCCGCCGAATCAGCTGCCCAGTCAGATGCCCACTCGGATGGGGGCGCGTCCGCGGCGAGGGCATCGGTGAGTATCGCCACGGCCGTCGACGATGAACTGGTTGCTGCGTTCGCCCACCTGATTCCCCAGCTCTCCCAGTCGTCGCCTCCGCCGGACGCTGCGCAGCTGGGCGTGCTGGTCGATGGCGCCGACACCGTGCTGTTCATTGCCCGTGTTGATGGTGCGATCATCGGCAGTCTGACGTTGGCGTTTTACCGCATCCCGACCGGCCTGAAATCGTGGATCGAAGATGTTGTGGTCGACGACGCGGCGCGCGGCCACGGTGTCGGTCGCTTGCTGAATGAAGCGGCGTTGGCCGAAGCCAAGCTGCGGGGAGCGAAAGACGTCAGCCTGACAAGCCGGCCGTCGCGTGAGGCCGCAAACCGGCTCTACCAACGGATCGGCTTCGAAGCGCGCAACACCAACGTCTACCGCTACAAATTCTGAGTCGGGCCAGCTCGTCCGATTGCGGCGTTGCGTCTCACCGCTCATTGCCCGAGGGCAACTCGGGTTCATCGCGCCTTGCACTCGGACGACCGTGATCCCGACTCAGATGCATTGGGGGAGATGAGTGGTTGCGGACCTGGGAGAGATGTTCCGGGCGGGGCGAGGTGTGACAATTTCTTAATCGGGGGCGGCGGCTCGGCGGAGGTCTTCGGCTGACTGGCGGACTTGCCAGTCGCGATCTTCGAGGGCGCGATCGATTGCGGCCTCGACGTCATCGCCCTCGAACGGCGCGAGCGCGAGCACTGCTCGCCTCCGAACGGCGGGCTTGTCCGACGTTGCGGCGATGATCGCCTCGACCGCCGATGGGTCGCCGATCGCTCCAAGTGCGGCAACCGCGGCTTCGCGCACGAGTGGCTCGCTGGCAGCCGTGGCGAGTTCGATGAGTCGGAGAACCACGGCCGGGCGCCGCGACTCGTGTTCGCCACAGGCCCACGCCGCGGTCTCGACGACGTTCGAGTCGGTGTCGGACAGCGACGGCACGAGGTCGACGTCCACATGTGTCGCCGCAACTTCGGCTGCTCGTCTGCGAACTCGTGGGTCGATGTCGGAGAGCGCGCTCGCCAGATCGGCATCGGTGAGGTCGCCGAGGCGTTCGAGTGCGCCAAGGGCGGTGGCACGGACCGTGGGATCGGCGCCGGCCAGGCCTGCGCGGGCGACTTCGAAGTCGCCGGTGTGGCCAGCGACAGCAACGTCTCGTCGCCGCGGCTCGCTCATGTCTTCAAGAGGTCGGTGAGCGTGATCACGGCGACCGTCAACGCAAAGGCGATCACAATCGCGAGGACAGCGCCCATCACGATGGCAAGGCCCGAACTGGCCACAATGGCCCACACGCGGCGCAGCACGTTGGGGCGCCTGTAGAGCGGCACGGTGGTCTCGGCAACACCGATCGGCACCCATTTTCTCCGGACAACTGGCTCCTTGCGTGGTGTTCGCGCCGTGGCCCTGGCAGTCTTGCGCCAACCGGTGGCGATCAACGCCGCCGTGGCAAGTGCGACCATCCAACCGGCCTGAGTGGTGAGATCTGTGACTGACACGACGAACGACACGGTACTCAACAGTCCGCAGGCTGCACTGGCACCGCCCGTACTGGGTTCGGTTGACATCATTGCTCCGGGCGCCGGATCGGCGACCCGAGCAGGGTCGCGGTGGGGCTGGCTGCCGGCCGGCCTCGGCTTGCTCGGAGTCCTTGGCATCGGTGTGGCCGCATTGGTTCCGGCCACGCTTGTTGCCGAGAAAGAGAACGCTCGGCTGATGGAGTTGCAACCAGCGCCCTACGCGCAGGTTCCTGCTTCAGCGGAATCGGTCAACGATCGTGTCGTGTTCGGTGATCTTCCCGACGATGTCGAGCGCTTCGACCCCGTGGGAAACTTCTACTTCGTCACGGTCAGTGCCCCTCAACAGTCGTTCCTCGGTTGGTTCGCCGGCCGCGGGGACCCCGCCATCCAGTTGCTGACCGAGGAGGACAAGTTCGGTGTGCGAACAGCGTCACAGCGCCGGGAGGCAGCGTTGCAGCAGATGCGAACGGCCTCCCAGGAGGCACAGTTCGTCGCCTTGACAGCCGCTGGCTACGAGCCCGAGATCAGTCTTGGCGAGGTCGTTGTCGAAGAAGTGCTGTGCGCGGAGATCGGCGACGACGGGCTGTGCGCCAACTTCTTTCCGTCAGACGAAGCGATCGATCCCTCGGACACGATTCTGGAAGCCGAAGGCGTGGCGCTGAATTCCGTCGAAGACCTGTCGGCGGTGCTCGAGGGTCGGCAGCCAGGCGACATCATTGATCTTCAGATTCGGCGCCCGGACGTCGGTGTCCTCGATGTCGAGGTCGAACTCGCCGCGTCACCGGACGACCCGGATCGCACCATCATCGGGTTTCGGCCCTTCGACACGCGAGTCGTGACGCTGCCATTTGAGGTGAGCATCGACACCGGCCAGATCGGTGGGCCGTCGGCGGGTTTGGCGTTCACACTGGCGTTGATCGACGAACTCACCGTGGGTGAGTTGACCGGCGGGAAGAACATCGCGGTGACCGGGACCATCTCGCTCGACGGGTCGGTTGGACCGATCGGCGGGGTGACGCAGAAAGTCAGCGCCGTGTGGCAGCACGGTGTCGAGGTGTTCCTCGTTCCGGCGTCGCAACGCGAAGTGGCCGATGGCAACGACGAACTTCGCAAGCAGCTCGACGATGCCGGCCACGGCGACGTCAAGATCGTCCCGGTGGCCAACCTGGATGAGGCATTGCAGGCACTGGTCGACCTCGGTGGCGACCCCCTGGTCCCCGTCAACGCACTCGACGACACCTGAATCGGACGGCGCGGTCGCCGCGCCCAGCTGGCCGACCTGAACCACGAAGCGCGCGATTGCCACCACTTGAGTTGCCCGGGCGCGTACCTTCGTGATATGGCTATGTCGTTTTCACGCCCCGACCCGTCGTCTCCGACGTCGATCGCTGATGCATCGTTCGGAACGAGCCGTCGCGGTTTCGACCAGGCTGAAGTCCGCGACTTCCTTCGGATGGTTGCTGCAGAGTTCGGGCGCCTGAGCGAACGCGAACGGTTCTTGGAGCGTGAGCTCGAGACGGCTCATGCCCAGGGTGATGTTCGCGGACCGGTCGACGAAGAGACGATGATCCAGGTTCTCGGCGAGGAGTCGGTGCGTGTGCTGACCACGGCCCGCGAGAGCGCCAACGAGATCCGCTCCAAGGCGGAGCAGGCCGCAGCTCAGATGCTCCACGAAGCCGGCGATGAGGCGACGCGGGTTCGCGAAGAGGCCGACATCGAAGCCTCGCGGCGGCGTGCCGACGCTGCAGCGGACGCCGAGTCTGAACTGTCGATGGCCAAGCAGCAGGGCCGCGAGATGGTCAATGAGGCCCGGGCGTACCGTGAGCGGGTGCTGAGTGAGTTGGCTCGCCGCCGCGAGCTCGCACGTGAGCAGATCGAGCAGCTGATCCACGGTCGCGACCGGCTGACGCAAGCCTTCGAGCGAGCACGACTCGTCGCGGTCGATGTGGTGGCCGAGATGCAGCCGCTGGGCGAGCCGAACGAATACGTCAACTTGACCCCGACGACGGGGCCGCTTCCGGTGATGATCGCCAATTCGCCACGGCCCGCAGATGCCGCGGACGAGGCGGTTGCCAACGAGATCACTGACATCGAGCCGACGCCAACGGACGTGTCCCCGATTCCGGTGGAGGCCACGGGCGGCCTGCGGATCGTCGATGTCGATACAGCCGAGGCTGATGAACAGCACGCTGAGGCCCACGACGCCGACGTGGATCGCGATGAGGATGACGGCGATGCAGAACGGGACGACGCGGCTCGGGACGAAGAGGTCCAGGAACTGGTGCCGAGCGACGACGCTGAGATCTTTGGTGCGACCGCTGATGACGTCGCCATGATCGGCGCGGTCGACCCGGTCGGCCCAGCTGAGACGGACGAGCCGGTTGCTGGCGAGGTTGATGATTCAAGTGATGTGGTCGTCGACCTGTTCGCTCGACTGCGCGCGGGCGCCGATCACGAGGAAGTTTCCGCCACGGAACTCGACAATGACGTCTGGCCCGCCGAGGAGGCCGCCGCCGACCACGCTGCAGTCGCAGCAACAGACGCAGCAACAGACGCAGCAACAGACGCAGCAACAGACGCAGCAACAG
>RCMY010006101.1_pt1 | contig 10127 bp, 7 predicted proteins | sample 2041341 | NCBI WGS metagenome assembly RCMY01 (sample SAMN09708234, study PRJNA481090) | Marine sediment metagenome, whole genome shotgun sequencing project.
ATTCGATCTCGCTCTCGGCAAGTGTGGGATGACACAGAAACATCAGGCTGGTATCCCCCAGTTCCCTGGCGACGGGTAGCGGACTCTCGGGGGCAAAACCGGTCCCGGCGAACGCTTTCTCCCGATAGACTTCAGAGCAGCTACCCGTATAGACCGGGATGCCCTGCGCTTCCAGATTGGCCAGTACCCTGTCTCTCGTCCAGCCGCCTGGCAGTTTACCCGGTTCAACAAATACATAGGTCTTGTAGGCCGCATGCTGAACCTGATCCGGTACCGTCGGTACGCGCAACCAGGAAAGCGGCCGACAGGTATCCCAGATTCGATTGGCATTGCGTTCGCGAGTGCGCTGCCAGTCTGGCAATCGGCGTAACTGAATTCGGCCGATGGCACTCTGCATTTCCGTTAGCCGCCAGTTCGTGCCAAAAGACTCGTGCAACCAGCGAAACCCGGGCGGATGAGTCTTTTCATAGACAGCATCCCAGGACTTTCCATGATCCTTGTAGGCCCACATGTCTTTCCACAACTGAATGTCATTAACCGTGACCATCCCGCCTTCCCCACCGGTGGTCATGATCTTGTCCTGACAGAAAGACCAGGCGCCAACATGACCGATGGAACCGACAGAACGGCCCTTGTATCGGGCACCATGGGCCTGTGCGCAATCCTCGATGACCTTGAAGCCCTGTTCATCGGCCAGTGCCATGATCGAATCCATATCTGCTGGCCGGCCAGCCAGATGCACCAGAACGACTGCCGTGGTGTTGGGTGTCAACGCGGCAGCAATAGTTTCCGCACTGAGGTTTTGAGTGTCTCTGTCTACATCAGCAAATACCGGATTGCAGCCAGCGCCAACGACACTGGACACTGAGGCTATGAAAGTACGCGGGGTCACGATCACATCATCGCCAGGCTTGACCATGAATCGCAAGGCGATGTCGAGTGCCAATGTGCCATTTCCAAGCGCCAGCGCGTACTGCGTACCTACCGCTGCAGCAAATTCCTTTTCGAATTCTCGTGTTTCCGTGCCGGTCCAATAATTGACTCTGTTGGACCTGAGTACACGTGACACAGCATCCACCTCCTCTTCAGTGAAACTGGGCCAAGGCGAAAAAGGCGTTCCGAGCATCAGTCCTGTTCCTCTACCTTGTTTGAAAAAACGACTACATTCATTTGCATTACAAGATCCACTGAGGGCCAGGAGCCCATGATTGGTTCAATTATCAACCATGGCCCAGGGAATGAACAGAGGGCTCGGACAGCAAGTCTTGCCTTTTTCAGGTAACAACCCTTAGATGAGCTTTCCTTTGCACATCATGCACAGATTCCTGTGATTTGGGCGCCGGAAGTGTGTGCTGTGCTGAATTGAATACGATTTCCTGCAACCGTTGCTTGACGATCAGATCAGGCGTGCCCACCTTGAGGCTGTCGCAGAGCCGGCGCAGTAGTGGTTCCAGTTTTTCCCAGTTCAAATGCCGTTCTTCTGCCGTCAGCACTTTGGGTACCACTGTTTGTGCGCAGGCGTGATCTATGAAGAGTTCTTCATACATCTTTTCCCCGGGACGCAGTCCAATGATTTTAATGGCAATTTCAGGAGCCCGGCCACCTGCCTGCTCGATCTGGCGTTGGTGAAGACGAATCATGGTGTCTGCCAAGCGCGAAATCTTGATAGGTTCACCCATTTCCAGCACGAACACATCCCCCCCCTTCGCTACGGAACTCGCCTGCAGTACCAATTGGGAGGCTTCCGGAATAGTCATGAAGTAGCGCGTGATGTCCGCATGAGTCAGCGTCACGGGACCACCTGCATCGATCTGCTTCTGGAATTTGGGCACCACGGACCCGGTAGAGGCCAGTACATTACCAAAACGCACCATGGAAATGATGGTGGAGTGGCCCATCAACGACTTTGCCTGCAGAATCAATTCTGCCACCCGTTTGGTACAGCCCATGACGCTGGTTGGACGTACGGCCTTGTCTGTGGAGATCAGCAGAAAATTCAGCACCTTGTTGTCAATGGCAGCCTCGACCACGTTCAGCGTTCCGAAAACATTGACCTCTACCCCTTGCTGCGGATTGGCCTCTACAATCGGTACATGCTTGTAGGCTGCAGCGTGATAGACCGTATCGAAGTCATTGCGTTCGAACAAATTCCGCACACGTACCTTGTCTGTCACCGAACACAGTACAGGTTCGAACTTCAGTTTGACATCAAGGTCTGACATCAGCGCTTCGATGTCTTCGGTTATGTGGTAGATATTGGCTTCGCTATTGTCGAGTATTGTCAGTCTGGATGGCTTCAATCGGACAATCTGCCGGCATATTTCTGATCCGATTGATCCGCCCCCGCCGGTTACCAGCACGGACTTGCCTTCAATACATTGCTTGATATAGTAAGGATCGGGTGGTACTTCACAACGTTCCAGGATGTCTGTGATGGAAATTTCCCGGAACTCGCCGTAGTCGGCCCTGCCACTCATCAGCTCAGCCATACTGGGTAGTGTCTTGAACGGAACGGACAAACGCTCCAGGCGATTGACCACCGCCAGGTATTCCGAACTCTGCATGGAAGGCAATGCGATCACTATCTGTGCAACGTCGTATGCTTTCACCTGCTGTTCAAGGTCTGGCGACTCACCGAAAAGTACCGGCAAACCAAATACTGTTGTTTTCCCGGCTCTCTTGAGCTCTTCCGTGTCATCAATAAAACAGACGGGCCGAAATTCTGATTCCCGCCTCAACATGGCTACGAGTTGCTGTCCCGCACTGCCCGAACCATAAATGGCTATTGGCAAACCGAATGCCTCAGTATCGAACATCTGTCGCCAAATCAGTCTTGCGCTACAAGTACTCAGCACAAACAGCAAACCGTAGATCACGAAGACGGAACGTGGGTTCACCTCAGAAGCCGGAGACAAGAACATCTCGATCATCAGGAACAAGCTGGAAGCCACCGCCCCTTTGGCAAGCTGCTGGTAGAGACGCATATTGGATGTGCGAACAATCCAGCGATAAATGCCGAGACTGCCAAACATGATGACCGTGATTACCGGCAAAAACAGGAAGAGGTACCAGTTTGACTGAAACTCTGAAAACGGTTGCCCAATCGTCAAGGTAAAAGCCAGCCACAGTGACACCACCACCAGTGACGCATCTATGACAATGCTGACCAACTGCTTGTACCCACGCCCAGTACCAGACAGGTTCTGCACAGCGGCTGCCAGAACTGCAGAAAACTGGGACTCATTTTTGCCGTTTGACCGCATACCTGACTCGTTTCTACTCTCTATCTCTATATATATAACGTCTATATAACGTGCGGGGAGACTACTCAAGCCAGGACGTATGAAAGGAGCACTACGTCAAAGAATTGCCTCACCAGTGAAACCTTGATTCGGGCGAAGCGCAGTTGCCGCATCGGGTAACAATATCCACGTGAAATCTTCAAGACGCTTCATATTGGATGATAGTTCAGATATCCGGGCTCTGCGTCGACAAGCGCCCGGCGCTCACTACAGCGTCATTGGTTCATGCGCGGCCGTACTCATCCCCCACTCTGACGATGTCATCTTCACCCAGGTAGGATCCAGACTGCACCTCGATCAGCTCCAGAGGAATGCTGCCGGGGTTAAAGAGCCTGTGCATGGTGCCGAGCGGAATGTAGGTTGATTCATTCTCCGTCAGCAGAATTTCTTTTTCACCGTTAGTCACAATGGCTGTGCCTTTCACCACAACCCAATGCTCCGAGCGGTGAAAGTGCTTCTGCAGAGACAATTTGGCACCTGGCTTGACACTGATGCGCTTCACTTGAAATCGGGGGTGCAGCTTCAGGCTTTCGTAGTGGCCCCAGGGTCGGTAGCAGGTCGTGTGCTCCGTCAGCTCCGAACGCTTCTGTTTTGTCAGAATGGCAATGGCTTCCTTGATGCTCTGAGCGTTGGAATTGTCAATAACCAACACCGCATCCGAGGTTTCGATGACAGAGATATTATTGGTTCCCAGAGCCACAACCAGGCGAGAACTGGAATGCAGGTAGGTGTCTTTGGCATCATGATGCAAAATATCACCGGTACCTGAATTACCGTTCTTATCCTGAACACTGGCTTTGTGCACGGCATCCCAGCTGCCAATGTCGGACCAGTCAGAATTGAACGGCAACACAACAACATTACTGGCATGTTCCATGACCGCGTAATCCACGGACAGATTTACGGATTGCGCAAACGCTGACTCCTCAACCCGCAGAAAGTCGAGATCTGTCCTGGCTTTGTCGACAGCCTGCCGGGTGAATTCGTGCATATCCGGCTGCAAGCTTGCCAGGGTATCCAGAAATACTGACGCCTTGAAAACAAAGATGCCGGCATTCCAGTAGCAGTTGCCAGCGGCAATCAGGGCCTGAGCTGTCTGCACATCGGGCTTTTCGATAAATTTGGCCACCTCTCGGCCATCGGTTTTGCCACCGATTGCCGCACCGGATTCAATATAGCCATAGCCTGTTTCAGGGCCACGTGGCGCAACACCCAGGGTAACGAGTTTGTCATTCCTTGCCAGTTCAACTGCATCGGAAACTGCGCTCAAAAACGCGTCCGTATCCGCAATCAAGTGATCTGCGGGCAAAACGACCATGACAGCGTCGGGATTCTGCTTGATCAGATGCCAGGCGGCAATGGCAATAGCGGGGGCCGTATTGCGCGCGCAGGGCTCCAGCATGATGGTGGAGTTCTGTACGCCCATCGCCAGCATTTGCTCTGCAGTGAGAAACCGATGCTTCTCGGAGCAGACGACAAGCGGTGCTCCTGTATCGACGCCTTCGAACCTTGCCACGGTCTGTTGCAGCAGCGACAAATCACTGCCCAATGACAGAAACTGTTTCGGATAGTCTTCGCGAGACAAGGGCCACAGCCGTGTGCCAGAGCCGCCAGCAAGAATTACTGGAACTACCGCACCTGAAAATTTAGTCACCGATCCACTCCAGATCATGTTGGTGCAATAGTATAGTTGTTCAGGCGCGGAAGTCGAATTCAGCTGCGTTGGTGCACCGGCTGGGGACCCAACTTGCCCCAGGTTACCGGAGTTGACTTGCCTCAATAGCCGATTTCAGGAACTCTAAAGCCTTGTCTTGTCAAGTGCGGCAACTTCATTGTGCACTACGTCTTTCCCATGCTCAGTATCAGAAGAATGCGACAAGCCTGGCCTTTTCGATACTGAATATTCAGGGAATGTTTTTTCGATATCCACACTTGGAGATTCAGGCCCATTCATGGTCACTCCGTATTCCGTCAATTTTCCCTTGCCAAGAATACGAATGGAGCAGCTGATTCCGACATACTGCAACACTGTTATTGAAACAAAACCCCAGAAAAAATACGACTGGCCTATGCTGACATGGTTGGCAACCATACCAATGCCTACAAATACCATCTGGCAGATCACTAGCGCGATCAGAGTGTTTTTTCTCGTCAGGCCCAGATCCTGCAGAATGTGATGGAAATGGTCCCGGCCAGCCGCAAACGGAGAACGCCCCTGCACAATTCTTCGAACCATAACCGACACCGTATCAAGCAGAGGTAATCCCAACAGCCAACCTGCCGATGTCGGCGTAAACGCAGGTGTATCGTTCTGGCTCAGGCTGATCAGCAACGTCAAAAGTACCAAACCCACTATCATTGAACCTGAATCGCCCAGGAATACTCTCCTGTCAAAGCCAAACACACGTAGATTGAACAGTAAGTAGCCAGCCAGCAATCCCAGGACAAAAAACGCCAACACGGCTTCCGGGATCGAATTTGCCTGGAACGCCATTACCCCAATCCCAGCCAGGCTCAGGGATGCAAGAAACCCCAGCAGGCCGTCAATTCCATCGGACATATTTGTCGCATTCAATACGCCGCTGGTGCATATCAAGGTAAACGTTGCTGCCGTGTAAGCTCCCAGGGTATGGGAATAATTTCCTGCAATACCGTCCAGATGACTGATTTTCAAATCGAAAGCCACAATCAGGCAAAAACCTATTCCCAATTGACACAGGATACGGAGTCGAGCCGACAACTCGAAACGATCGTCTAATGCACCCAAAACAAAAAGGGGAATACTGAGAGAAATCACCGCCCACACTGCCGGCGATTTTGGTAAAAAAGGAGATATCAGTAGCAGGGCTGTCAGCAACACCATTCCACCAGCAAGAGGAACTGCGCCCACGTGTCGCTTTCGAATGCTTGGCCTATCAACAAGCCCGACGCGGCGAGCGAGAGTACTTGCAATAGGCACAAGCACTATTGAGCTTATTAAACCGAGAACTGCTATTAGAAAAACAAACTCCATATAAACGAACCGAAATAGCTGAATTTAATCTTGATTGGTGAAAGCAGCTTGACAACAATGCCTTCAAGTTTTCCCAACTGTTACCACTCTACCCTGAGCTGAACCGACTATAGCAGACTGGTTCTCTGGAATTGATGTCTCGAAAATAGTCAGTATATTGCATACAGAACCGAGATTGCCAATAGAATTTGAGCACTCATGTTACTGCCAACTGGCCATAAACACTGAGCTTCAATTGTCACTAATAGTCAACATTCTCAATCTTCCAACCTCTCAGTCCCGCAGCACCATCAACGTCGATTCACATAAACTTGTCCTGCCGTGGCAGGGACACTACGGGGTTCCCCTGTTGCGCGCCCGGCCCTGCTGAATAATTGCCGTGAATGAGAACCAGCACCGGTTCCAGTTATTCAGACCGAATTAACCAGTTACACGTTCACAAGACATTGAAGTGCCGCAGCTAACCCCAGCGTTTCATGAACTATCTTGATTACCCAGATTTCTCAGCCAGTTTCAGCAGCTTGTAGGGCATGGGCGGCGTACGCAAGCTGACATAGCCGAGACGCGACAGCATGCCCGCCAGATCATGGCGGCGGATGAATCGGCACTGGAATTCGGCCAGGTAGCGCGCGACATGCATCGATGACACAAGGCGATAAGTTTCGGTCAACGCTGACTGATGTTGCCCAGCGTCGTATTGACCCACTTGAACGTCGGATTTTCTACCGACTTTCTCCCGCCGCCGCTGACAATGAGCGTGTGGCTGCAGTCTCGATTGATGACAGCTGCAATGCAGGCCAATCCATCGGGGTAGACACCGGCTGTTGGCTTGAGCTTCCTTTTTTGCGAATGCTTCGATCTGCTCATGGGTGACACCACTGACCTTCTGCGGTGCTATGCATTGTGGTTTTCCTTGCCAATCGGTTTGTACAGCCGCGACGACAGGTGTTTTTCCTGGGGCGCTCGACCCACCTTGCCGCCCGTGTGCTCACCACCGATGCAGGCATCATCGATCTCCACGCGATCGGTCACGAGCCTCTCGTTCGAGCATCACTTGCATGAGCTTGTGCTTGAGCATCCAGGCGCTGTGTAGCTCACACCCAGCCCCGGCGTATCAGCCCCATCGCCAATACCCCGATCTTTGACTGAGTGCGGTGGTACGTACCGTGAAACCAGATACTAAGCGGCAGCTTGGTGTGTTCGAAAACAGTGCCTGCGGTCAGCGAAGCCTGTCGGCGACAGCTGGCGCACTGGTACAGATTGCGTGAATCCAGTCGATGGCCCTTCGAATCGCCGCATTCTGGGCAAACGAAACCATCTGACAAACGTATAGCCTCCAAAACTGTCTTGCACTGGTCCTCTGTGCCATAGTTCTCCTGATACGCCACCTCGCTGAGGCCTTTCTGAAACTGGATTGCGTTGCGCGCCATGACTGACACTATATATACAGTACTGGTATGTTATACACCCATGGCCAGGGCTGATGCATGTGGGTAATCAAGTATTTTAGATATAGTGTAATACTGCGGCAAGTAATCTAGACAATATTAGTAGTGTTCTCAATAGTTTCTATTATGTACTTTATCAAGACTTCAACTAGAAGAGATGTGATATTTGGCCTGTTTTGTTATATCGCATATATTCATTACTATTTTCGTTCTTCGTAATTATCTTTATAATCAAGCGAAAGAGAACATTGAATTCAGTTTGTTTTATTATTATTTTCAGTAGATTTTTGATTAGTAACGCAGCAACGATTTCTCGAAGATCTACGATAGTTATGGCATCTACGATTTTATATATTGCCTATCATAGACGAAGCTTCGGCCTGAACGCCCGTCACTATGCATTTCCATTGCCGTTATTTGGGGGGAATCCTGGTGGAGCTCAAGGGACAGGTCCGCAGCGGTCATGGAAATAGCAGCCATGAGTCAGGCAGAGTTCGCGAGGTATTGTCGTGAGAAAGGCTCAATGACGCTCAACCCGGACGAAACTGGGAAACGCAGCGTAATTAAAAGCTGTAACTATCTTGACAAACCGCGAGTCTGATTACACGATACTTCTCGCTGCCATCGCATCCTGAGCGCTGCACTAATCATGAACTTCCAGATCCACGTAGACCATGATCAGCATGAAGAATTCCAGTCGCACAAAACGGAACCACAACACTAATAGTCCTTCAATTTGATAATTACGGATTCAGCGAGCCGGAGTGCGCAGCCTGTCCATTGGCAACTATCTGTAGTGACACCGCCAAGATGACCCACGCAGAAATGGACCCTCGCTCATGACTGATGAGGTATACCGCCCACAGGATCGAGAAGACAAGAAATCTGGATATTCTCAATCGTTGTGCAGCGCTCACTATGCTGAGTATCAAGGGATGGTAATGCCCGGATAGGTGGGCGATGAGTGCCACAAGATTTGACCCCATTCGCCCTGAAGGCACGCCATCAGGAGTCTGTGCGCCGATGATACTTGCCACACCCATCGCACCGTCCGCAGAATCGCTGCTGCGCAGTCACTGAAAAACGGACCACCGGGATATCAAATATCTGATGACGACACCTCAGCTTGGTCTGCACACTCAACCATGCAACACATTCCGAATCTTGCCGACCGAAAAGACTAGTGCGATCACTGCCGCAATGATCAATCCTGTTGCAATGGCTATATGCAAGGTTAAATCCGTCAGAATCAGCATAGCCAGAATACTGACTCCCCCAATCAGTACAGCCAATGCCATTCGCAGCCCATATCGCCATTGCACACGATGCACATGGAGTTTTGGCCTTACAAAAGGATTGAAGCTTTCCGCGAAGAAGACAAAAGCCAGATAAGTCAATACTATCAGTGCGGTTAGAGCAATCATCGGAATAGGAACCCCGTGAAAATGTGAAACAGTTCGCATACTATACGCCCGCTCTGCAGACCACGCCAAGCAACTTTATATCTGTAAACGGATTGCCAATTCTTCATATTGATCACCACATTCATATCGATCACAATAGATGTGCCCAGACCAGGCGAAGCTGCTTACACCTGTCAAATCTATCTCGTGACTGCGTCCATTCCACAAGTGCCGTTCTGATTGCGGGATGCACATACAGCTATCGCGTACAATCCTCTGCTGTTACCACCTGCAATGAGACTATGACGAAGTGAGCCTACTGTTTTTCATTGCCCTCCTGGTTGTGGGCTGGTTGTTGTACAACCTCTACCTCAAGAATCTGTTGCTGCAGGGGCAACCGGGCAAGGTGAAGCTGGCGTTGATAGTCCTTGGCGTCATTTTCCTTGTCATGGCAGCCACAGGCCGTGCGCCGGCACTTTTTGCACTACTGGGGGCCGCCATGACGCAAGTCTTCAGGATTGCGCCACTCCTCATACGCTTTGCCCCGTCGCTACGCCAATTTTGGGGCTCTGCGATTCCCGGCGCTGCTGGAGCCAGCCAGGGTGCTGGTGTGTCCCGGGTAGCCACCGCCACGATTGATATGACTCTGGATCATTCCACAGGGACCATAGACGGGCTGATCAAACAAGGACCATTCGTTGGCAGGCAATTGAGTCAACTCAGCCTTGCTGAGCTGAAATCGGTGTATGCCTATTGCCAACAAAATGACGGGGAGGCACTCCGACTGGTTCAGACCTATGCGGCGCGGGCACGCTCCGGTGAATGGCAAGAGCCGCATGATGAGCAGGAGCAGGGACAGGATTCAAACCATCCAGCGCCCAACAACGCCATGTCAGTTGCCGAAGCTCGGCAGATTCTGGGAGTCAACGACTCGGCCAGCAAGCAGGACATTGTGCAGGCA
>RCMY010006102.1_pt1 | contig 10126 bp, 8 predicted proteins | sample 2041341 | NCBI WGS metagenome assembly RCMY01 (sample SAMN09708234, study PRJNA481090) | Marine sediment metagenome, whole genome shotgun sequencing project.
AAGCAAGCGCCCCGGCCCCTATTGTGCCTGAAGCGGATGCAAGTCCTGACCTTGTCGATGCTGTCGATGCTGTCGATGCTGTCGATGCGTGTCCTGCGACCTTGGACGTGATTGCCAGCGACCATGCCATGCTTGACCTGACCTTAATCGCACCGTGCAATCTGTCTGAACGGGTGGTGTTGCGGCATGGCGGGTTGGCTGTGACGGGGATCACCTCGACCAGCGGTATGTTGTTTGCCAGCCTGCCGGGGATGGACCCTGCGGGCGAGGTGACGGCGCTGTTTTCTGATGGGCTGTCGCTGACGGCCGCCGAGGCCTTGCCAGATCTGGGGCTTTATCGCCGGTTTGCGGTGCAGTGGATGGCCGAAGATGCTTTTGCGATCAATGCGTTTGAGAATGGCGCGGAATATGGCAGCAAAGGCCATGTCTCGGCTGCCAACCCGCAACGCGCCTTGCCAAATATACCGATCAAGGGCGGTTATCTGACCCGATTGGGCGACGCTGATGCTGCGCTGCCGATGTTGGCCGAGGTTTATACCTATCCGATGGACCTGACCGCGCCGGTTGCCCTGACCATTGAGGCCAGTGTGACGGCGGCGACCTGTGACCGCGAATTGCTGGGCGAAGTGCTGCTGAGCGAGGGTGGCACGGTGGTAAAGACCGATTTAACCATGGCGACGCCAACTTGTGATGCGATTGGTGACGTTCTGGTGTTGAACAATCCGCTTCCTGACCTGAAACTAGCCGCAGCGAACTGAAGTCGTCACGCGGGGTTTTATGCGGCTGATTAACCGGAGTGCTGCGATTTTCGCGGCACTCTTTCTTGCGCAGCTGGGGCTTGCGCAGCAGGCGATGGCACAGGATGTCACGCTGACCGCCCGTGATGGGGGGCTGGCGCTGAACGGCCAATTGATCAGCTATGACGGCGAATTTTACCGGATCGAAACGGTCTATGGCGGGCTGACGGTCGATGCCGAAGGGGTGATCTGCGATGGTCCGGCCTGTCCGGATTTGACCGCCCCTATGGCGGAGATCACGGTTGTGGGCCCGCCGGGACCTGCGGGGCGGTTGCTGCCCAGCTTGTTTGCAAGCTTTGCTGCGGCCCGCGGCCTGACCTATGTTCCGGGCGATGTGGCCGAGATTTTGGAGCCGGGGTCAGGCCAGCCGCTTGCCCGGATCAAGTTTGAACCGATGAGCGCGGATGCCGCAGTGGCCGCAGTCTTGGCGCGCAACGCCGCGCTGACCATTGGATTTGAAGCACCGCCGAGTTTGCGAAGCCGCGCCGTGGGGTTGGAGGCGCTGATCCCGATTGTGGCGGTTGAAAACCGGTTTCCCGCGATCAGCAGCACCGATTTGGCCGCCGCTTTGACCGGGGCGGTGACGAATTGGCAAACCTTTGGTGGCCCCGATATGCCGATTGTGGTGCATGGGCTGACCGAGGGCGCGGCGCTGACCCCCGCCATTGCCGCCCGTGTGGGGCGTATGGTTGCCGGGCCGCGCCATGCAACCGCGCAAGCGCTGGCAGCAGCGGTGGCGCGCGACCCTTGGGCGATTGCGCTGACGGGGCAGTCCGAGCAGGGGCCGGCGCGGGCGCTGCCGCTGACCGATGCCTGCGGCTTTCCGCTGCGGGCCACGCCGCTTACGGTAAAGGCCGAGGATTATCCGCTGACGGCCCCTTTGTTTTTGGCTACCGCCCGGCACCGCCAACCCTTGCTGATCCGTGAGTTTCTGGAATATCTGGCAACCGATAGCGCCCAAGCCGCGGTTGCCGCCGCAGGCTATGTTGACCGCCGTTTGGGTGTGGCGCCATTGACCGAGGATGGTGAGCGGTTGCTGGGCGCCATTCGAAACGCTGGGGCCGAGGTGCCCTTGGCTGATCTGCAGCGGCTTGCGGCGGCCATGACTGGCGGACAGCGCCTGTCACTGACATTTCGATTTCAGGATGGGTCAGCCCAGTTGGATGCCCATTCCCGCGATAACCTTGCCGACCTAGCCCGCCAAATTGCAGCCGGACGGTTTGACGGGGAAACCCTGATGTTTGCCGGGTTCTCCGATGGCACAGGCGTTGCTGCGGTGAATTTTGCCTTGGCCAAAAGCCGGGCCGAAGCGGTGCGCAGCGCCTTGCGCGCCCTTGCCCCCGATTTAACGCCCGCACAGATGCCTGTGGTCGAGGCGTTTGGCGAGGCCTTGCCGATGGCTTGCGACACCACCGCCACAGGCCGCCAGATCAACCGCAGAGTTGAACTTTGGTCGCACCCGGCGCGGGACGCAGAACCGTAAGGGGCTTTGATTTCGTTGGGTAAAACTGTGATTTTTACAAATACCCCTCTGCCCGAAAACTCAACTCGCGTTCTTTGCCGATGATTAGATGGTCATGCAAGGTGATGCCCAACACCTGTGCTGCATCCTGAATTTGCCCGGTCATGGTGATATCGGCGTCAGACGGTGTTGGATCACCGGATGGGTGATTATGGACCAAAATCAATGCGCTGGCATTCAATTCCAACGCGCGTTTGACCACCTCACGCGGGTAGACCGGCACATGGTCCACGGTTCCGCGTGCCTGCTGCTCATCGGCGATCAGTACATTCTTGCGGTCCAAAAACAGAATGCGAAACTGTTCCGTTTCGCCATGCGCCATCGCGGTATGGCAATAGTCCAGCAATGCATCCCAAGACGACAAAACCGGGCGGTTCATCACGCGCGCACGCATCATTCGCTGGGCGGCAGCCTCGACGATCTTCAGCTCTTGCACTACCGCATCACCAACCCCTTGCACTGTGACCAGCCGGGCGGGCGCGGCGGTGATCACGCGATTGAAATCGCCAAAAGTATCAAGCAAACGCCGCGCGAGGGGCTTTACATCCTGCCGAGGGATGGCGCGAAACAGCACCAGCTCCAACAGCTCATAATCGGGCATCGCGGCGGCCCCACCCTCCATAAACCGCGCCCGCAATCGCTTGCGATGATCGGCGATATAGGAGGGCAGCTTGCCGGGCATGCCTGCGACGGGCACAGCCTCATCCATCTCCGCGAATAGCGGTAGGGCGGCTTCTTGAAAGGCATTGTTCTGGCTCATGCAGCCACGCTGCCACAGCCATGGTAAACGAAGCGTTAATCAAACCGCCCCGCAGCTTCATCTTGGTAAAAATACCTACCCGGTTTTGCAGATGGGAAAGCCTGACAGACAAAAGACCCGTCAGGGCCAAGGCCGGGGGTTCGATGCCCCCGGCCTTGGCAGCCCCTTGAAGCGTTTAACAAGGGTTGGCATGTCTTGGTTTTTCTTCAATCTGTCGCAGATTCAAGCAAAACCGCTTCACCCCTTCATCCCGTCCCAAAAGGTTTTCACCTTGGAAAAGAAGGTCCGACCCTCGGGGTTGTTGTCTTCCGACATCTTTTCAAACTCGCGCAGCAAGTCCTTTTGCTTTGAGGTCAGGTTGACGGGGGTTTCCACCGCCAATTCGATCAGCATATCGCCAATCCCGCCACCGCGCAGGGCAGGCATACCTTTGGACCGCAGGCGCATTTGCTTGCCGGTTTGGCTGCCGCCGGGCACTTTCACGCGGCTTTTGCCACCATCGATCGTCGGCACCTCAACCTCACCACCCAAGGCGGCGGTCGCCATGGTTACGGGCACGCGGCAAAACAGATGCGCGCCTTCGCGTTGGAAAATCGCGTGTTCGCGCACCTCGATAAAGATGTACAAATCGCCCGATGGACCACCGCGCAGACCCGCCTCGCCTTCGCTGGCCAGCCGGATGCGTGTGCCGGTTTCAACGCCCGCCGGAATGTTGACCGACAGCGCGCGCTCTTGTTCCACACGGCCTGCACCGCCACATTTCTTGCACGGATTCTTGATCGTTTGGCCCATGCCGTTACAGGTTGGGCAAGTGCGCTCTACGGTGAAAAAGCCCTGCTGCGCCCGCACCTTACCCATGCCCGAACAGGTTGGACAGGTCACGGGTTCGGCGCCGCCTTCGGCACCCGACCCACGGCACGGCTCACACGCCACCGAGGCTGGCACGTTGATGGTTTTTTGGATGCCGGAAAAAGCTTCTTCCAGCGTGACGCGCAGGTTATAGCGCAGGTCTGACCCGCGTTGCGCGCGGCTGCGGCCGCCGCCACCACGTTGGCCACCCATAAAGTCGCCAAACAGATCCTCGAACACATCGGAAAAGGCCGAGGCAAAATCGCCATTGCCACCACCGGCATGGCCGCCGCGCGACCCGCCCATGCCACCTTCAAAGGCGGCGTGGCCATAGCGGTCATAGGCGGCTTTTTTGTCGCCATCCTTCAACACCTCATAGGCCTCGTTCACTTCTTTGAACTGATCTTCGGCCTTGGGGTTGTCAGAATTGCGGTCAGGGTGCAGCTCTTTGGCCTTGGTGCGATAGGCTTTCTTCAGCTCGTCCGCTGACGCGCCGCGCGCTGCCCCAAGCACTTCGTAATAGTCACGTTTTGCCATGGCAAACCTCTGCTTTTTGAACGGCAGAGGGGCGGCCTGATACGCAAGGCCGCCCCGTCTGTCGTTCCTGCGGTGTTACTTCCGCTTTTTATCGCCCAGATCTTCAAAGTCGGCATCAACGATATCATCGTCAACCGACCGCGCCTCATCGGGTTCTTCACCGCCCTCGGCCTCTTGGCTGGCTTTATAGATCGCCTCGCCAAGCTTCATCGCGGCCTCGGTCAGGTTTTGCATCGCGCCTTTGATCTTGCTGGATTCGTCGCCTTTCAGCGCTTCTTCCAAAGGCTGCATCGCAAGTTCGATGGCTTCTACAGTGGACGGGTCCACCTTGTCGCCATGCTCTTCCAGCGATTTCTTGGTGGAATGCAGCAGGCTTTCGGCCTGGTTGCGGGTTTCCACCAAGGCGCGGCGCTCTTTGTCGGCCTCGGCATTTTCCTCGGCGTCTTTCACCATCTTTTGGATATCCTCGTCGGACAGGCCGCCCGAGGCTTGGATGGTGATGTTCTGCGCTTTGCCAGTGCCTTTGTCTTTGGCGCCAACGGACACGATACCGTTTGCGTCAATGTCAAAGGTCACTTCGATTTGCGGCATACCGCGTGGTGCGGGCGGGATGTCTTCGAGGTTGAACTGACCAAGCACTTTGTTATCGGCAGCCATCTCACGCTCACCCTGGAACACGCGGATCGTCACGGCGTTCTGGTGATCTTCGGCAGTCGAAAAGACCTGAGATTTCTTGGTCGGGATCGTGGTGTTGCGGTCGATCAGGCGGGTGAACACGCCGCCAAGGGTTTCGATGCCCAAGGACAGTGGTGTAACGTCCAGCAGCACAACGTCTTTCACGTCGCCTTGCAAAACGCCTGCCTGAATGGCGGCACCAAGGGCCACAACCTCATCAGGGTTCACACCCTTGTGCGGCTCTTTGCCAAAGAACTTGGTCACTTCTTCAATAACACGCGGCATGCGGGTCATACCACCGACCAGCACCACTTCGTCGATGTCAGATGTGGACAGGCCAGCATCTTTCAACGCGGCTTGGCACGGCTTGATCGACGCTTTGATCAGGTCGCCAACCAGCTGCTCCAGCTTGGCGCGGGTCAGCTTCATGACCATGTGCAACGGCGTGCCACCTGCGCCCATCGAAATGAACGGCTGGTTGATTTCAGTCTGCTGGCTGGACGACAGTTCGATTTTCGCCTTTTCAGCCGCTTCTTTCAAACGCTGAAGCGCCATTTTGTCGTTTGTCAGGTCAACGCCATGCTCTTTCTTAAACTCCTCAGCGAGGTAGTTCACGATGCGCATGTCAAAGTCTTCACCACCAAGGAAGGTGTCGCCGTTTGTGGATTTCACCTCAAACAGACCGTCGTCGATTTCCAGAATGGTGATATCGAAGGTACCGCCACCAAGGTCATAAACCGCGATGGTGCGCGCCTCTTTCTTATCCAGACCATAGGCCAGTGCGGCCGCGGTTGGTTCGTTGATAATGCGCAGCACTTCAAGGCCAGCGATTTTGCCGGCGTCTTTGGTGGCCTGACGCTGGGCGTCGTTAAAGTAGGCAGGAACGGTAATAACCGCTTGCGTTACTTCTTCGCCAAGATAGCTTTCGGCGGTTTCTTTCATCTTGCCCAAGATGAAGGCAGAGATTTGGCTGGGCGAATATTTCTCACCGCGCACTTTGACCCATGCATCGCCATTGCCGCCGTCTACGAGTTCGTAGGGCAGGTTTTTCTTGTCCTTGGCGAGGTGGCTGTCGTTGATCGGGCGACCGATCAGACGCTTTACTGCAAAGACGGTGTTTGTTGGGTTGGTCACAGACTGACGCTTGGCCGCTTGGCCGACAAGACGTTCTGTTTCTGTAAAACCAACGATAGAAGGCGTTGTACGAGCACCTTCGGCGTTTTCAATAACTCGGGGTTGCGAACCATCCATGATAGCTACGCAAGAGTTGGTTGTCCCGAGGTCGATCCCGATGACTTTGGCCATGATAAATACCTCTTCATATTCGGCGATGTTGTGGCGATCAGGCCCGTTATGGCCCCTGATCCCCGATCCCAGTTGTAGACGGCAAGGCACGGCCGCCTTTTCCGGCTACCGAGCGTATATAGGGGCGGGATTGTGGCCCTGCAAGCACCCGTGCGGAGGGTTTTTCATCTCAATTGCAGGAAATTGCGTTGGATTTGTTAAAGGCTGGTTGGTTTTCGGGGTGTTGGCGCGTTATTCCCAGCCGTAATTAAAGCTGATGCTGATGCGGTCCTCGTCGGACATGTTCACAGGCACCTCATGGCGCAGCCAGCTTTCCCATAGCAAAATGTCGCCGGGTTTGGGGGTGGCATAGATGAACGTGCGCAGGTTTTCGGGCGCGTCTTTGGTGCGGGCGGGGGCGGCCATCATCATCGGCAAGCGCGGATCTTCGAGTTTCAGGGCTCCTGCACCGGCAGGAACCGACACGTAAGTGGTGCCGCTGATCACGCTGTGCGGATGGATGTGCGACGAATGCGTGCCGCCTTGGGGCAGGATGTTGATCCAGATGGAATCAAGTTTCAGTTTCTTGCCATCAAGGTCAAAGGCAAGGTCGCGGGCAAAGGCTGCGACATGTTTGTCGATGGCTTTCACAAGGTCTTTGAAGGTTGGGTCACGCCACGCCAGATCGGCCAGCGAAGCATAGGAGGTGTAGCCGGGAAAAGCGTTTTCCTCGCACCAATCCTGACCTGCGGTGTCATCTTCGGCGATGGCAAGGCAAGTGTCTTCCAGCGTGTCAGGGCTGGGGGCTGGGCCAAGTTCGGACAAGGCGGCGCGGTAAAAGCGGGTGACGAAAAGGCTGTCGATTTGGGGCATGTCAGTGTCCTTGGCGTTTTGGCAGCTCTGCCACCAGTGTTTGCGCAGCCAAGCGCGGGTCGGCGTGTTGCCAGATGGGGCGGCCCACGACGATATGATCGGCGCCTGCCGCAATGGCGCTGGCCGGGGTGGCGATGCGTTTTTGGTCATCTGAGGGCGACCCCGTCGGGCGCACGCCGGGGGTCACGATCAAACGGCCCTTGGCGATAGGCAAAGCGCGGATCAAGGCAGCCTCATGCGGGCTGGCAATCACGCCATCGGCGCCGGCCTCTAGCGCGTTGTTCGCGCGCTCAACCGTGATTTGGGTGATGTCGCCGGGTTTGATAAGGTTGGCGTCCAGATCGGCGCGATCAAGCGAGGTAAGGACGGTGACGCCAAGGATTTTCAGATTGGTGCCAGCAGCACCCTGTTTGGCGGCGCGAACCACTTGCGGGTCGCCGTGGACGGTCAGAAAATCAAGGTCATATTGGGCGATGCCGCGCACCGCAGCCTCTACCGTGGCGCCAATATCAAAGAGTTTCATATCCAGAAAAATGCGCTTGCCGTGTTCTTGCTTTAGCTCAATCGCAAGGGCCAAGCCGCCGCCTGTCAGCATGCCCAGACCGATTTTATAAAACGACACAGCATCCCCGATGCGGCGGGTCAGTTCTTGCCCGTGAACGATATTCGGCACATCCAGTGCCACGATCAAACGGTCATCGGCCATATCAATCCCCTATCTTTTGCAAAACCGCTGCGTGATGGGCGCAATTTGGGGGCCTGTCAAGCTGGGCGCATTGACTTGGGGTGCGCAGAGGGATTCAATCGCTGCAAAAGCAATATGAGGCCGCGCATGCAGATTTCCCTAGAGTTTGAACGGCCTGAGGATGGCCCTGCGTCTGGCCCGGTGACGGTGGGGTGGTTTTTGGCCAAGGATAAGGGAGCGGTTTTATTTGACCCACCCGAGCGGCTGATCGTGCGCCAAACCAGCAAGACCCATGGCAAATCGGCCAGCCGTTGCCCGGCGGTCATTCAGATGGAAAGCCGGTATTTCGTGGTGAAATGCCCGTTCGATCTGCACATCGGCTTTGGTCGCGATGACAAGGGCAAGGCGCATTTGATCAACCGGGCGGGGGCGGGGTCGTCCATCCGGGCGAATAAGATTTCCGAGGTGATGGTGCTGGCGAATGAGGCAGAGTGGCGGTTTCCGGACAGGCCCACGGTGCAGCTGATGCTGCCCTACTGCTTTATCGCGGATGAGACGGTTTACATGACACAGTTGGGGACGTTCGCACATTACCGCGCCGACCCGCTGCCCGGCACAATTTTTGGCGGGCGTTTTCCGATCAATCTGTGGCCGCGCCCGTTGATGTGGGCGTTTGAATGGCACGACCCGACCAAAGATTTGATTCTGCGCCGGGGGGAGCCGCTGTTTTATTGCCAGTTTGAAGCGAATGGCCCTGAGCGCCCTGTACAATTGGTCGAGGCTGAGCGGACAGAGGCGCTGGAGGCCTATATGGACAAAATCTCAGGCGCGGTGAACTATGTGAACCAGACCTTTAGTCTGTTCAAGGCCGCCGAAGCGATGCGACCGCCCAAGCTGTTGAAGGCGAAACCCAAGGATTAGGGCCGCAGGATTTGACGCTCGGCAGCTTGGACAAGCCCGCGGACCAAGGCGCGATGTTCAATGCTTTGCGCGGCGGGCAAGGTGACGCCGATGCGCAAAGGCATGGGCAGGCCGGGGGTGAAGAATTCGACAGCCGCCTCAAAATGGCGGCGCGTGGCGTTATAGATCACATCGGCAATACGGGTGGCGGTGATGGCCATGGGTCGGATCCTTTCAAACCAGCTGCCGCGGTGGCGGCTTGCTTAGGGTAACAACGAACAGATGAAGATTTGGTTTCATGTTTTTTAGGGGCTGGGCGTTCACAAGTGCTTGAAACGCCGCAAAACCGCCCCCAAGTTTAACCCGAGGCCCGAAGATGGGATGTGCCGCAACAGGGCATCTCAATGGTCGGGAGCTTAACCAAAAAGGAGAATACCGATGAACATTGAAAAGTTCACGGAGCGGTCGCGCGGGTTCTTGCAGGCTGCCCAAACCATTGCGATGCGTGAAGGCCACCAAAGGCTTGCCCCCGAACATTTGCTAAAGGCCTTGATGGATGATGATCAGGGCATGTCGGCCAACCTGATCCGCCGTGCGGGGGGTGACCCTGCGCTGGTTGTGCAGGCGTTGGACCTGACCATGGGCAAAATCGCCAAAGTGTCGGGCGATGCGCAGCCTTATATGGACCCGGCCACAGCGCGGGTGCTGGATGAGGCGGAAAAGGTTGCCAAAAAGGCGGGCGACAGTTTTGTGCCTGTCGAGCGGATTTTGGTAGCAATGGCGATGACCAATACCAATGCCAAGGATGCGCTGGTCGCAGGGAATGTGAATGCCCAAAGCCTGAACGCCGCGATCAATGACATCCGCAAAGGCCGCACCGCCGATACGGCCGGGGCCGAGGATACGTTTGAAGCGCTGGCAAAATATGCGCGTGACCTGACCGAGGCTGCTGAGCAGGGCAAGATTGACCCGATCATTGGCCGGGACGAAGAGATTCGCCGCGCGATGCAGGTGCTTTCGCGCCGGACCAAGAATAACCCGGTGCTTATCGGTGAACCCGGCGTGGGTAAGACCGCGATTGCCGAAGGGTTGGCCTTGCGCATCGTGAATGGTGACGTGCCAGAATCCCTGCGCAACAAGAAGCTGATGGCGCTGGATATGGGCTCGCTTATTGCCGGGACCAAGTACCGGGGTGAGTTTGAAGAGCGCCTTAAAGCGATCCTCAAGGAAATTGAGGCCGCAAG
>RCMY010006103.1_pt1 | contig 10124 bp, 9 predicted proteins | sample 2041341 | NCBI WGS metagenome assembly RCMY01 (sample SAMN09708234, study PRJNA481090) | Marine sediment metagenome, whole genome shotgun sequencing project.
GCCTTGCTGGCGGTAATTGGTTACTCCCTGAACGACACCATTGTCGTTGCTGACCGCATTCGTGAAAACTTCCGCAAGATAAGAAAAACTGCTGCCGCGGAGGTGATTAATATCTCACTAACGCAAACGGTGGCGCGCACCATCGTCACGTCGTTAACCACTTTGCTGGTGTTACTGGCTTTGTTTTTTTACGGCGGCGAGATGATTCATAGCTTCGCTGAAGCGCTGATCATAGGCGTAGTCATCGGTACGTACTCGTCTATTTATATTGCAACGAATGTTTTATTGCTGATGAAAGTAGATCAAAAGGACTTGATCATTCCTCCAAAAGAAGGCGTAGAGTTCGACGATGGAATGCCTTAGCGGGAGCTAAATGCGGTCAGATCGCCTTTCCTCGACCGCTGCTGGGCTCTGCTTAAATGCTGCCTAGCAAGGGTTTTATTGTCTGCAGCATGGGCTTGAAGCATTTTGGATTACCGCAAACAATATTGCCTGTCTTGAGAAAGTCCTGGCCGCCGTTAAAATCGCTGATTAATCCGCCCGCTTCCTGAATCAGCAGAGCGCCGGCAGCAATATCCCATTCGCTTAAGCCAATTTCCCAAAACGCGTCGTAGCGCCCGGCGGCAACGTAGGCCAAATCCAGCGAGGCGGCGCCCATGCGGCGAATGCCGGCGCTATTGGCCGCGAGCTTTTCCAGGGTTTGTATATACGCGGGCAGGTATTCATGTTGGCGTGACAAAAACGGAATGCCGGTAGCTAACACGGCGCTTTCCAAACTTTTGCGGTTGGAAACCCGTATGCGCTTGCCGTTGAGTTGCGCTCCCTGGCCTCGGCTGGCGGTAAATTCTTCGTGGCGCACCGGGTCATAGATGACCGCATGTTCGAGTTTGCCTTTGTATTTGCAGGCGATAGAAATGCCGAAATGTGGAATGCCGCGCACGAAATTGGTGGTGCCGTCGATGGGGTCAATTAACCACTGGTAATCGCTAGGTTCCGAGTCGTTTGACGCGCCGCTTTCCTCGGCCAGAATATGGTGGTCAGGATATGCCTTGTTAATGTGGTAGATGATCTCCTGCTCGGCCTTGCGGTCCATATCGCTAACGAAATCATTAAGGCCTTTTTCCTCGACTTGCAGCAAATCCATCCGGTCGGTGGCGTGCATGATGTTGTCACCGGCTTTGCGTGCGGCGCGCAGAGCGATATTAACGACGGGATGGATATTCATAGGAGTCAGCCAGAGTTAGAAAGCTTGGGTTAGAAAGCTAGGTTGAGAAAGCCGCGCATTATACAGTGCGCGCGCCGTGTCGTGGCGCTTCTGCTAGTGTAGTGTATGGCGGCTTTGAAATTTGATAGGCTTTGAACTTAAGTCGGCTTTTAGCGTAGGCATTTAATAAATGAGCGATACACCACTGACCAACATCCGCATTGTGCTGGTTGAAACCTCCCACCCCGGCAATATCGGTGCCGTGGCGCGGGCCATGAAAAATATGGGGCTGCGTAATTTATATCTGGTCAATCCGAAAAATTTTCCAGCCGAGGATGCCTTCAGTCGCGCTGTCGGTGCGTCCGATATATTAGAAATTGCAACGGTGTGCGAGGATGTAGAAACCGCCATCGGCGATGCCCGCCTGGTACTAGGTGCCAGTGCCCGCCAACGCCGCATTCCCTGGCCGTTGCACGAGCCGCGAGCGGCAGCCGCGCAAACTATCGTTGAGGCGCAACAGCACGAGGTGGCAATTTTATTTGGCCGCGAAGATCGCGGCTTGAAAAATGAAGAGCTGCAGCAATGCCATCTACACATCAACATTCCTACCAATGATGACTACAGTTCCCTTAACTTAGCGATGGCTGTTCAAGTAGTTTGTTACGAGTTGCGCATGGCGTGGCTGGCGCAAGTAGACAACATTGACACAGACCAGCAATGGGGCACGCCGCTGGCCAATGCCGCCGATACGGAGCGCTTCTTCGAACACCTCGAGCAAACATTGGTCGCGCTGGATTTCCTCAAGCCCAGTGCGCCGCGGCAATTAATGACTCGGCTACGACGTTTGTTTAACCGCGTTCGCATGGATGAAATGGAGCTAAATATTCTACGCGGCATACTAACGGCGGCCCAGCTAGCGGCCAGCAATAAGGTAGATTCACCGAAGTGATTATATACTTGACTAAAATACTTGGTTTTTCGTAGTCTAGCCCCAAATACCCCACAGCAATCCCATGCAATTACCAATTTACTTTGATTACGCAGCCACCACGCCGGTCGACCCGCGTGTTGCCCGGCAAATGAGCGACTGTATGCTGCGCGACGGCATCTTCGGTAACCCCGCCTCGCGCTCGCACAGGTTTGGTTGGCAGGCGGAAGAAGCCGTGGAGAATGCTCGCCGCCAGGTGGCAGAGCTACTCAATGCTGACCCGCGCGAAATCGTCTGGACCTCGGGCGCGACGGAGTCCGACAATTTAGCGTTAAAAGGCGCGGCGCATTTTTATCGCGAGCGCGGTAAGCACATCATTACCTCTGCCATCGAACACAAGGCGGTGATCGATACCTGTCTCCAACTTGAGCAGGAAGGTTTCGAGATTACCTGGCTAAAGCCTGACGTGCAGGGCATTGTGCAACCGCAGGCGGTCGCCGATGCTATTAGGAGCGATACGATTCTGGTATCGCTAATGCACGTCAACAACGAGATCGGCACGCTCAATGACATCACTGCCATTGGCGAAATAACGCGTGAGAAAAATATTATATTTCATGTGGATGCAGCCCAAAGTGCCGGTAAAATACCGATAGACCTGCAGGCGAGCAAGGTCGACCTGATGGCAGTGTCGGCGCATAAAATGTACGGCCCCAAAGGCATGGGAGCGTTGTTCGTGCGGCGCACACCGCGCGTTGGCCTTGTGGCGCAAATACACGGCGGCGGGCATGAGCGTGGTATGCGCTCCGGCACGCTGGCAACCCATCAGATTGTTGGCATGGGCAGCGCCTGTGACATCGCCCGCCGCGAGATGAGTGCCGAGAACCAGCGCATCACGGCGCTGCGTCAGCGTTTTTTAGGCGGCTTAATGCAGCTGGACGATGTGCAGCTCAATGGCCATGAGAATTCATGCCTGCCCGGCATTATGAACATCAGCTTCGGCCAGATTGAAGGCGAGCTGCTGATGATGGCGCTTAAAGATCTTGCAGTATCCTCTGGCTCTGCCTGTTCGTCTGCCAGTCTCGAGCCCTCTTATGTGTTGCGCGCGCTGGGTTTTAGCGATGAGCGCGCGCACAGTTCGCTGCGTATTACCCTGGGTCGATTCACCACGCAAGAAGAAGTCGATTATGCGCTGGAACAGATCCGGCACACAGTGGAGAAGCTGCGCAAAACCTAGCGCGCTTGGCTGCGGCTAACTAATCAACACGTCACAAACTCTCATACTAATTTCGCAACAAATTCTCTATAATAGAAAGGTTTACTTAACCCTTTTTACCAACAATTCATCAAGGAACCCGCATGGCTGTTGAACGTACACTTTCTATTATCAAACCCGATGCCGTCGCGAAAAACGTGATTGGCGAGATTTACAGCCGCTTCGAAAAAAACGGCCTGTCTATCGCAGCCGCCAAAATGGTTCAGCTTAGCAATGAAAAAGCCGAAGGATTTTACGCTGAACATAAAGAGCGTCCGTTTTTCCCGGACTTGATCAAGTTTATGACGTCAGGCCCAGTCACAGTACAAGTGCTGGAAGGCGAGGGCGCGGTAGCAAAAAATCGTGAGCTAATGGGCGCTACTAATCCGAAGGAAGCTGACGCGGGTACTATTCGCGCTGATTTTGCCGAATCTATCGATGCCAATGCCGTACACGGTTCCGACTCGCCCGAATCGGCAGCACGTGAAATCAGCTATTTCTTCGACGCAGCCGAACTCTGTTCGCGCGCTTAAAAGCACAACCAGGCCGCCTCGCATGCAAATATTCCCCACTCCGCAAAAAGTTAATTTGCTTGGGCTAAGCCCCGACAAGCTGCGGGAGTTTGTGTGCGGTTTGGATGAAAAGCCGTTTCGCGCCACGCAACTGCTGAAGTGGATGCATCATCGCGGCGTTGCTGATTTTGCTGCGATGACAGACATCAGCAAATCGTTGCGCGAGCGTTTGAGCGAAGTGGCTGAAATTCGCGCGCCGGAAGTAGTGGAAGAGCTGCAATCGAAAGACGGTACGCGCAAGTGGATTATTCGAGTCGAAGGCGGCAGCTGTATTGAAACAGTAATGATTCCTGAGCAGGGCCGACGCACTTTGTGCGTTTCCTCGCAGGTAGGCTGCACGCTGGATTGCAGTTTCTGCGCCACTGGCAAGCAAGGCTTTCAGCGCAACTTAAGCAGCGCCGAAATCATCGGCCAGCTATGGATCGCGTCAAAGGCCCTGGTCGAAGCGGGGGAGCCGGTCAATCGCGCCATCAGTAACGTGGTAATGATGGGCATGGGCGAGCCATTGCTCAACTTCGATAATCTGGTCGACGTGCTGCAGCTGATGATGGACGACCTGGCCTACGGTATTTCCAAACGCCGTGTCACCGTCAGTACGTCGGGCGTTGTGCCGGCGATTGATGCGTTGGCAAAAGTCTCAGACGCATCGCTGGCGATCTCTCTACACGCGCCGGATGATGAGCTGCGCAACGAGTTAGTACCGATTAACCGTAAATACCCCATAGCAGAATTGTTAGCAGCGTGTCGGCGCTACCTGCAAAGCCTGCCCGACAGTAAGCGCGTCATCACGGTAGAGTACACGCTGATTAAAGGAGTCAACGACTCGGTGCAGCAGGCGCAACAGACCGCCGCGCTACTGCGCGACTTTCCCTGCAAAATTAATCTTATCCCGTTTAATCCGTTTTCGCTGTCAGATTACCAGCGCCCATCGGGCAATGCCGTTAGCCGCTTCCGCGACGCGCTGCAGCAGCAGGGTTTTACGGTGACCATTCGCTCGACACGTGGTGAGGATATCGACGCCGCCTGCGGTCAATTGGCGGGTGCGGTGGCCGATCGCACGCGCCGCAGCGAGCGCCATCGGCTACTAAACGAGTCACAACTCCAAGCCAACACTATCGCCATTGCAGGTTAAGTATGCGAGCTAAAATTATAATTGCGTTGGTTTTTCTCTGCTGTTGGCTGGCAGGCTGCGTGACTACCGAAAAACCGGTATTCGCCGGCGCCGACACCAGTAAAAACAAAGCGATTAATTCACGTGTTGATCTGGCCTTAAGCTATCTACGCAAGGGCGACGCCGAGTCGGCGCGGCGTAATCTTAAGGCGGCGCTAAAAATAGACCCTAAAAGCCCCCAGGTGCATGACGCCTTAGGTACGGTGTTTACCAAAGAGGGTGAGCCGGAGATTGCCGAAAGCCACTACAAAAAGGCCATTTCCTACGACTCAAGCTATTCTAAAGCGAGAAATAACTACGCTGCCTTTTTATACCAGGAGAAGCGTTACAAAGAAGCGATGAAGCAGCTTAAAATTGTTACCGATGACCAACTCTATAATGAACGGCTGCGCGCTTTTTCTAATTTGGGGCGGGTCGCTGTCAAGCTGAAAGACACGGCGACAGCAGAAGAAGCATTCAGTCGTGCGCTGAGGATGGAGAAAAAATTCACACCGGCGATGCTGGAATTAGCGGTTATTAATTTCGACCGTGGCGATCTTGATGTGGCTCGCCAGTATTACGATCAATACAAATCACTGGCGAAGCAGTCGCCACGTGCGCTGTTGTTTGGCATTCGCCTTGCGGAAGCGCAAAACGATCGCAGCGCCAAGGCTAGTAATGCGCTGGCGTTAAAGAACCTTTACCCGAACTCGAAAGCGTACCAGCGCTACAAATCGGGTAGCTACAAGGAGAACTAGGATGCAGTGCATTTCACCTATCAAGCGGCGTAAGTCGAAACAAATCTTCGTTGGCGATGTGCCCGTTGGCGGCGATGCGCCGATTGCCGTGCAAAGCATGACCAATACCGAAACCTGCGATGTGGAAGCTACTGTCGGCCAGGTTAATGCACTGGTAAACGCGGGTGCCGATATCGTTCGCGTGTCAGTGCCGAGCATGGAGGCTGCCGATGCATTCGCGCACATTCGCCGGCAGGTAGAAGTGCCGCTGGTAGCAGACATTCATTTTGACTACAAAATTGCACTGGCCGTTGCTGAAAAGGGTGCCGACTGTTTACGTATTAATCCGGGTAATATCGGCCGAGAAGACCGCATCCGTGCCGTGATTGACTGCGCCAAAGACAAAAATCTGCCGCTGCGCATTGGTGTCAACGCCGGCTCGCTGGAAAAAGCGCTGCAGCGCAAATACGGTGAACCAACTCCGGAAGCTTTGGTGGAGTCAGCATTCCGCCATATCGATATTCTCGAGCGGCTGGACTTTCATAATTACAAACTCAGCTTAAAAGCGTCTGACGTGTTTATGGCTGTTGCGGCCTATCGGCTGATTGCTACCCAAATAGACAAGCCACTGCACCTCGGTATTACCGAAGCCGGCGGATTGCGTTCGGGTACGGTCAAGTCGGCGGTTGGCCTGGGCATGTTGTTGATGGAAGGTATTGGCGATACGCTGCGCGTGTCGTTAGCCGCTGACCCGGTTGAAGAGGTCAAGGTTGGCTACGACATACTAAAAAGTCTGAAGCTGCGCAGTCGCGGCATCAATTTTATTGCTTGCCCCAGCTGTTCGCGGCAAAACTTCGACGTCATCAGCACCATGAATGAACTGGAACAGCGCTTCGAAGACGTGACGCAACATTTAGACGTTGCCGTCATTGGCTGTATCGTCAACGGACCGGGAGAGGCAAAAGAGGCTGATATAGGCCTCACGGGTGGCACACCCAATAACCTCGTTTACGTTGGTGGCAAGCCGGATCATAAAATCAAAAATGCTGAGCTGGTTGACAGCCTCGAAGCCACAATTCGCGCCCGCTTGGCAGAAAACGAAGATGCTAAAGACACCAACTTAATCGCATCTTCACGTTAACTAGTCCTGCTATAATGCGCGCCCTTTAAAGCTGGATAGTTCTTACCTTGCCTGATTTCAAAGCCATACGTGGCATGCACGATATTTTGCCCGAGCACACGCCGCTGTGGCAGCATATTGAGCATTGCGCGCACAAGCTGCTGGCGCGCTATGGCTACCGCGAGATTCGTTTGCCCATCGTCGAGCAAACGGCACTGTTTGCACGCTCTATTGGTGATGTCACCGATATTGTCGAAAAAGAAATGTACAGCTTTAAAGACCGCAACGACCTAAGTGTTAGCCTGCGGCCCGAAGGCACTGCCGGCTGCGTGCGTGCCTGTGAAGAACACGGTTTGCTCTACAACCAAACTCAGCGCCTGTGGTACGCCGGCCCCATGTTTCGCTATGAGCGCCCGCAAAAAGGCCGGCAGCGTCAATTTCATCAAATTGGCGTAGAAACCTTCGGCCTGGCCGGGCCAGATATTGACGCCGAGTTGCTCGCTCTAACACTGCGCTTGTGGCGCGAACTGAACGTGGAAAGTGTGGTCGAACTGCAAATCAATAGCATCGGCACATTGGCGGCGCGGCAGCGTTATATAGAGGCGTTGCGTGACTATTTGCAGCAGCATAAAGATGAACTGGACGCAGACAGCCAACGACGTTTGGACAGCAATCCGTTACGCATTCTCGATAGCAAGAACGCGGCAACGCAGCAGTTGCTCGATTCAGCCCCCGACATCAGCGAATATCTTGATGAAGAATCAGCGCTGCACTTTGCACAATTACGCGAGCATTTAGACGCACAAGGCGTTGTCTATAGCGTCAACACCCGGCTGGTGCGCGGCCTGGATTATTACAGCAAAACCGTGTTCGAATGGGTGACCGATAAGCTTGGCGCACAGGGCACGGTGTGTGCCGGCGGCCGCTATGATGGCCTGGTTGAGCAGTTAGGCGGCAAGCCCACTACGGCGGTTGGTTTTGCGCTGGGCATGGAGCGATTGTGCTTGTTGCTGGAAGCCACAGACCATCCTGCGGCCAATACAAACGCAGCCATCGACGTATATTTTTTGGTGCTTGACCCAACGCTGCAGGTTGCGGCGCAGGTCAGCGCCGAGCGTCTGCGCGATGCCTTGCCCGGTCTGCGCCTGCAATTACACTGCGGTGGCGGCAGCACCAAAAGCCAAATGAAAAAAGCCAATGCCAGCGGCGCGCACTATGCGTTGATCCTCGGCCTGGAAGAGCAAGACAAGGGCGTATTCGCACTAAAGGCCCTGCGCGACCCAGCGCAGCGCGAGCAACAATACCTGAATGAACAGGCCGTGCTGGAATTACTAGCGCAACATATTTCGCACGCACACAACATCTAAAGGAGGGAGATTCCAGTGGAGTCGTACCGTACTGACGAAGAACAAGTCGAAATCTTGAAGAGATGGTGGGCCGAAAATGGCAGCACCTTGCTAATCACCGTTGGTTTGGCATTGGCCGGGGTATTCGGCTGGCAAACCTGGCAGCAGCGGCAAAGCGATGCGGGCAATGCCGCGTCGTTAGTATATCAAGAGCTGCTCAATAGCGTCGTCACCGAGAAAAAACTGAACGAGACAGAGGTCGCTTCTGTGGCCCATGTCGTCGACCAAATTCAGAGCGACTTCGAGGGCAGTATCTATGCCCAGTACGCCGGCTTACTGATGGCAAAAACTTATGTCGATCAAGACAAACTAGCCGAAGCGCGTAAAGAGTTGGAAACCGTATTAGACTTGGGCCCGAAAAAAGACCTGCAGCCGCTGGTTAATTTGCGCCTGGCGCAGGTGGTTTTCGCGCAAGGCGAAGCAAAGCAGGCATTGAAGATGCTCGGCAATGTAGAAAAGGGAGCTTTTAGCGCATCCTACGCCGAACTTGAGGGCGATATTCAACAAGACTTGGGTGATCTCGGCGCAGCCCAGGAAGCCTATGAGAAAGCGCAGCAAGGTGCAGATGACAACAATCAGTTGCTGCAGTTAAAGCTTGCCAACGTCGAAATGCAGCGCTCCAGCCCAGCGACTGACGCTGCCATGGCCAAAGGCGTCGCCGCTGCCGCGAGTGAAGCAGCCGACCCTAAAACAGCGGACTCTGAAGCAGCGGACTCTGAAGAAGAAGCAGCGAACAGCGAAGCAGGTACAGCCGAATGATGCCATTGCGTCGCACCACGCTGCTAATCGCACTACTAGCCTTGCTGACGGGCTGCGGTTCAAATGATATTAAAGACGAGGATTTATTCGAGCCGGCCGACCTGGTTGACTTCGAACCCGAGTTTAAGCTGAAAAAACGCTGGTCAGTTAGCGTAGGCAATGGGCAGGGTAAATCCTACACCAAAATCGCGCCCGTGCTGGATGACGACGTGATCTATGCGGCAGCCTACAACGGTCACGTGCTTGCCATCGACCCGAAAAGTGGCAAAAAACGCTGGCAGCAAAAGACCGGCTTACCGATTACGGGTGGCGTTGGTGCCGCCTATGATCGCGTATTCGTAGGTACTGAAAATGGTGAAGTCGTGGCCATGGCAGCCGAAGATGGCGCTATTGCGTGGCGCACGCAGCTCAGTAGTGAAGTATTGTCGGCGCCGCAAACCGATGGCGCAATAGTTGTGGTGCCAAGTTACGACGGCAAGTTGTACGGTTTGAATTTCGAAACGGGCAAAAAAGTCTGGGAGTACGACAGCAGCTTGCCGGTACTCACGCTGCGCGGCACAGCTAACCCGGTAGTTGACGGTGAGACGGTGATTGCGGCTTTTGCCAACGGCAAGCTGGTGGCTTTCGATATCGCCACCGGACTAGTGCGTTGGGAGCAGCGAGTGGCTATTTCGCAAGGCCGCTCCGAAATAGAACGCATTGTGGATATTGACGGCACGCCGCTGCTCGACGACCCGCTGGTTTACGCCGTGAGCTACCAGGGTCGTTTGGTCGCAATGGAAAGCAGCAGTGGTCGCCCATTATGGCGCAAAGAGGCATCCAGCTTTGTCGGCCTGGCCGAAGGCTTCGGTAATATTTATGTGGCAGAGGCAAACGGTAACGTTGGGGCCTACAAGGCGCAAGAGGGCACGCTGCGTTGGCAGCAGGAAGAGTTGGCCTGGCGTAAGTTATCCGCTCCGGCAACGCTGAGCAGCTACGTAGCAGTGGCCGACT
>RCMY010006104.1_pt1 | contig 10123 bp, 6 predicted proteins | sample 2041341 | NCBI WGS metagenome assembly RCMY01 (sample SAMN09708234, study PRJNA481090) | Marine sediment metagenome, whole genome shotgun sequencing project.
ATTGTCGCCGGACTCTTCGGGCCGCCCGAAGCGGTCTCGTACAAGCCGGTTCTTGACGCTCTGGGTCAGTTCATGCCCACGCCGCCTCCTGGCGGCAAGCCCGGCGGTCCGTTTCGTCTGTCTGCCCCAGGAGTACTCGCAGAGGGTTTCACTTCGGCCGGAATCGGGGTGTCGGGAACTGGTGACGTCAACTGCCCGTTCGAGTACGGAAGCTGGGACCAGTTTTGGCGTGGCACGAGGGCCGCAGGCCCAACCCAGATGGCCATCGGTCTGGCGGGTCTGGACGCTGTCGAGGCAGCGACTCGCAAAGCCGTCGAGCCACACACCGCCGACGACGGCAGCATCGCGTTCGCGACGAACGAGTTCATCTACGTCGTCGGGCAGGCCTGAGTATCCGTCATGCACCGATGTTCAGACCGGCACGTCGTAGATCGAGCAGTCGGTGCCGACCTCGATCTCGCCGCGCAGCACAGCTTGGGTCTCGGCTGACGGCACCAGGTCGACCGAGTGGGAACAGTTCGGCTGGCCAGACGAGCCGTACAACGCGACGTGCGACCAATGGCCGAACCCGGTGGACGAGGGCCAGTGATCGCTTGGTCGGAGAAATACACGAACACCGGGTGCCGCGGGCAGGGGGGTGGGCGATGCGACCGATCAGCCGAGCTCGAGGCATTCCTCGTTGCCGGAGAACGTGACGACGACGTCGACGCTTCCGTTGGCGGGAACGTCGACGACGAGCCGGCACTGCAGGTCGCCGTCGAGGTCGGGGACCTCGGCGGGCGGGCCAGCTCCGACGTTCGCCGAAGCGAGCACGACGACCTCACCAGCCGGGACGTGCTGTTCGAGCACGCTCTCGTAGAAGGCGCTGATGTCGGGGTCGCCCTGAGCAGCCACGAAGTCGGACCAGAGCGTCGAATCGATCACCTCGCCGTCGGGTGTCTCGAAACGGAGCCCGACTTCGAACCCTTCGATGAAGAACCCCTCGACCTCGTCGAGTCGGACGTTGATCGTTCCGGTGCTTGCCTGCTCGGGATCGGTCGTTCCAGGGTCGGTCGGTGGTGCGTCGACCTCGGGCAGGGTGTCGCCCACGGTCACCGGCGGAGCCTCGGATTCCGCACCGGAGGAGGTGTCGTCGGAGCCGCACGCCGCGAGGAGCACGATGGAAGCGAGTGGCACCAGCATGTACCGAGTGCGGGTTGAATGTCGGTGGTTGGTCATGCCTCTTGGACGTCGGCGGACGGTCACTGGTTCCCGAAGTCGGACCCCGCGATCCCAGGTTCTGACGACCGGGCGGCCGCCGACGGTCCGTAGCCTGCTCGCGTGGCCAGGTTTCGTCGGAAGAGAACGCGGACCGTCCGCGAGGTCCTCGAAGGTTTGGGCATGCAACCGGAGACCATCGACGAGGCCGAAGCGAGCGGCACCGCCGAGTTGCTTGCGATCGATGCGGTCGTGCTTCCGGGCAAAGCGAAGCTGACCATCGACGAGTTGGCTGCGAAGGTCGGTGTCGAGGCCGATGTCGTGAGGTCGCTGTGGCGGGCCCTGGGCTTCGTCGATACTGACGACGACGAGCGCTCGTTCAGCAAGCACGACGTCGCGATTCTCAAATCTCTGGTGGCGCTGACACAAGACGGCCTCGTCGACCCCGACATTGCGCTCCAGGTCGCTCGCGTGATCGGCATGTCGCTCGCCAACGTCGCCACTGCGGTCGTCGATGCTGGCGCAGCGCGTTCGGTCGAACGTCGTGAGGCGGCAGCGAGCGCCGACAACGGAGACGAGGCGGCGGATGACCCCAGCGCTCTCGCTGTCCGCGCGGGGGAGCTCGTGCCGTTCATGTCGGAGGTCATCGACTACTCGTTCCGACGGCACCTACGTGCCGCTGCTCGGCGGCGCGTCGTGCTCGCCTCGTCGCCAGGCGGCGAAACGCAGGTGATCGGGTTCGCCGACCTCGTTCGCTTCACCGAGATGAGCCTCCACCTCGACGACCGCAAGCTGGCCGACCTCGTCGGCCGATTCGACTCGATGGTCCATGACGTCGTGGTGAGCCACGACGGCCGAATCGTCAAGATGATCGGCGACGCTGCGATGTTCTCCGTCGTCGATCCGGCCCAGGGGGCACTCATCGCCCTCGAGCTGGCCGACGCCGTCGAACGCGACCCGCTCCTCAGTGGCCTGCGCATCGGAATGGCAAGCGGACCGATCCTGGCACGCGACGGCGATCTCTACGGACCCGTCGTCAACACGGCGAGCCGCCTCTCCGCGATCGGGCGGGCCGGCGCGATCAACGTCAACCAGAGTCTCCGCGACGAACTCGCCGGCGACCGGCGGTTCGCCCTCCGCAGCCTCGGGCAGCGCAATCTTCGCCACATCGGCGAAGTGCGCGTCTATCGCCTCCGCCCCGGTCCCATGGGCGGGCACCCCGCCGCGAGCTCCGACCAGTAGCCGAACGCATTGGGCAATTGAACGAGGCCCATCGAGATTCGGAAGCATGTGTCGGTCGACCCGATCTTGGGTACCAGACGGAGACGACGTCGCAGGAGGCTGGAATGGGAATCTTGAAAACCGTTGCGAAGATCACACTCGCCAAGAAGGCGTGGGACATGTTCAGGAACTGGCAGCGCAACCGCTGACCAACGGTCGCCGGGCCATACGATCTTGCTGTGTCTGTCCCGACCGCATCGCTACGGCTCCAGCTCACCCCGACGTTCGATTTCGCAGCAGCCGCAGCGCGATTGGACACGATCGCGACCCTCGGTGTTTCCCACGTGTATCTGTCGCCGATCGCGGAGGCCGTACCGGGCAGCGGGCATGGCTACGACGTCACCGACCACACATCGGTTCGGGCCGAGTTCGGCGGCGTCGACGGGTTGGACATGTTCCTCGGTGCCGCGCATGAGCGCTCGCTCGGAGTGATCATCGACCACATCCCGAACCACGTCTCGGTCGAGCATGCCGACCTCAACGAGCCGTGGTGGACGACCCTGCGCGACGGCGCCGACTCGCCGTCGGCGAAGTGGTTCGACATCGATTGGCAGGCAACGGGCGGCAAGGTCATCATCCCCAAGCTCGGTGCATCACTGGGGGAGATGCTCGCCGCCGGCGACATCACGAATGGCGCAAGCGACCTCGGCCCAGAATTGCGTGTCGGCACGCTGCGCTTCCCGCTCGCGCCGGGCACCGAGGATCTCGGCGTGGCCGACGCACTCGACCGACAGCACTACCGGTTGGTGCACTGGCGGAATCCGGAGCGAAACGTTCGTCGGTTCTTCACGATCGACGACCTCGTCGCCGTGTGCGTCGAGGATCGCGAAGTGGCAGAGATCGTCGACACCATCCCGCGCCGTCTCGTTGACCATCCCGCATTCGCCGGCGTCCGCGTGGATCACGTTGACGGGCTCGCCGCCCCGGGCGACTACCTCGAGAGTCTCCGCGATCTGATCGGCGATCGGCTCCTGTTCGTGGAGAAGATCGTCGCTCCCGGCGAGCGGTTGCCGAACCACTGGCCGGTCGACGGGACGACCGGCTACGAACAGATCGCTGCGGCGGAACACGCGCTGCTCGATCCGGGGGCAGAGGCACCCCTGATGCGGACGTGGCGCAGTTCGACCAACGCCCGGTCCTTCGCGGACCTGAACCGAACGGCGCGCTCGGAAGTGCTCGCCGGGGGGCTCGCGCCGGACTTCGATCGGCTGGCGCGAGAGATCGTCGCCGCCGACGGCACAATGCGATTCGCCGCAGTCCGACGGGCGCTTGACGCGCTCACGCTGTCGATCGAGCGGTACCGGACCTACCTCCCGGACGACGATGCGTCGAACACCGTGCTCGATGAGGTGGTCGAGAATGCAGCCAGCGGTGTCAACGGTGCGTCGCACGGGATCGACGCGGAAACTATACGCAGCATCGCCGGAGTGATCCGTGACAACACTGACGTGCTCGCTCGCTGGCAGCAGTTGACGGGTCCCGCCGTTGCAAAGGGCGGTGAGGATCGCGCCTTCTATCGCTGGTTCCCCCTCGCATCGCTGTGCGAGGTCGGTGGCGAGCCGGCGCAATTCTCGGTGCCTGTGACCGAATTCCACGAGGTGCAGTGCCAGCGCCAGGCCGAACACCCCACGGCGATGCTGGCCGAGACCACGCACGACACGAAGCGTTCGGCTGGCGTTCGCGCCCGGTCGCTCGCGCTCGCCGCTCGCGCGGAGGAATGGTCTGCGCTCGTGGCTGACTGGACCGCCGAGCACTCGGAGATGGTCGACGCCATCTCCGGCTCAGCGGCAGGCGACGGTGGTGGCCTCGTGCACCTGGCGCTGCAAACCGCAGCCACCGCGCAGCCGCTCGATGCCGAACGCCTCGGTGATTATCTCGTGAAGGCGGCGCGGGAAGCTGACCTCGTCACCTCGTGGATCGAACCCGACGACGCGGTGGAATCAGGGCTCCGCTCGATTGCGGCGCAGATCATCACCGACGTCACGTCTGGTCCGCTCGACGACTTCGTCGGCCGGATCGAGCGTGAAGGCGACGCCGTGGGCCTCGGACTCCTCGCCCTACACCTGACGTGTCCCGGCTTCGCCGACCTCTATCAAGGCTCACCCAAGCGGCTGCTGACGCTCGTGGATCCGGACAATCGATCGGCCGTCGATTGGGACGAGATAGAGCGACTGGTCGAACGGGTGCGGACTTCCGATTCGGCGACCGCGTTTGCCGACGATGACGTCGACCTCGCTCGCACGATCCTCACCGAACGACTCCTTCACCTGCGCGGGCGTCGACCCGAAGCATTCGGCACGGGTGCAGGGTACGAAGAACTGGAGTTGACGGGTTCGGGCGCCGAACACGTCGTGGCCTACGCCCGGACCGACGGCGACATGCCGCTCGTCGTAGTGATCGTGGCGCGGGCGCTCTCGCCGGACGCGAACCTCGACGATGTCGAGGTGGCCCTGCCCGCCGGTACGTGGCGCAGCCTCACGGTCGACGACGCCAAGATCGAAGACGGTGGCGGACGACGCCTGACCGATTTGCTGGAGCGGCCTGCGGGCGTCGAGGGCGTTCTGCGGTTCGAGGTCCTCGACCGCACCGATCGCTGAGCGCGGAGCCCAATCGTGTTCACCTGGACAGCGTTCGACCGCATCAAGTACCGGCTGAGCAGACTCTCGTTCGGGTTGGCGACGTGGAGCGGGCTCGATGCGCGCAAGTTGGCGGCCGAGACGGCGGCGAGTGGGATGACAGGGGCGGTCATCGCTTGCCGCTTCCCGCCAGGATTCGGCGCCGGCCCGCGTGCGGCGCCGGAATGGAGCGAGGTCGTGGTGACACTCGGCGACACCGCTCACCGGTTCAACGCAGGAGGCCGCCGGAAGCCGTACGTCGTCGAAGTCGAGCCCGGCACGCGCCGGCTGCGCGTCGCTCACAATGGACCGCCTCCCACACACGAGACGACCTTCGAGGTCGCCGCAGGGCAGACCCTGTTGATCGAGGTGCTGCCGGCGAGCGAGTGGGCCTCGAAACAAATCCGCCACGCTCGCCTCCGCATCCGCAGCAGTGACGATCAGTTGGTTCTCGAAGCCGACATTTGATCTCGGCGACGCCTGCGAGACGGTTGCTGTGGGATCAGCCGTGTGAGCTGACACGCAGCCGGGCAGCCCACGGGGCCACGGCGCCGCCGTCGGAGGCCGACGAATCGAAGACGACCGGGGCGTCGGACGCGTCGTCGCGAACCTCGTCGCTGAAATTCATCGTCAGCACCGACTCCACCTCGCCGAGGCGGCGGGTCACTTCCATCGCGTCACCGTCGACTTCCACGGTTTGGCGCGCATTCGGATCGGTGAGCACCCGATGCTCACGGCGGAGTGAGAGCAGCGTGCGGTAGAGGTCGAGCATGTCGCGATGCGCGCCGGGCTCGTCGGCAACCGACGGGTCCAGGACGGCGTCACGAAAGGTTGACTCGGCCGCCGGGTCGGCAACACCGCCACCCCAGTCGGCGCCGGAGAACTCTCGGCGCCGGCCGTCCTGAACGGCGCGAACGAGGTCAGGGTCGCCGTGGTCGATGAAGTACGGGAACGGTGCCTGCTCGGCGTATTCCTCGCCCATGAACAACATGGGGGTGAAGGGTGACAGCAGCGTGGAGGCCGCAGCGAGTCGACGCCGGGGGTCGCTCGGGCCGCCATCGTGCAGCAGGCGGTGGCCCAACGGCGTATTGCCGTTGTGGTCGTGGTTCCGGGCGAACGCGATGAACCGCCGGTGGTCGATCCGATCGGCGTCGGAGCCATGGCGACGCCCGAAGGTCGAGGAATGCTGGCCCCGGTAGACCCACCGATGCCGCCAGGCGTCGGCAAGATCAGCGACGCCCGAGTAGGCGGCGTAGTACTCGTGGCGTTCTCCAGTGAGGGCCACGCGCAGCGCGTGGTGGATGTCGTCGCTCCACACCGCATCGCAGCCCCAGCCGTTCGCATCCACGTCGGTCACGATGCGTGCGTCGTTCGAGGAACTCTCGATCGTCACGAGCACGGTTCGCTCAGCGTCGTCGGCCGCCCGATGGACCGCGGCGGTCAACTCGGCGACGAACGGGCGAGCGGTCGGGTCGACGATCGCGTGGACGGCGTCGAGTCGCAGCCCGTCGAGGTGGAAGTCGGTGATCCAGCCCACGGCGTTTTCGATGAAGTAGCGGCGGACCGAATCGCTGTGGCGGCCGGACACGTTGACCGCTCCACCCCACGGCGTCGAGTAGTCGTCGGTGAGGTACGGCCCGAAATGGGGGAGCACGTTGCCCTCGGGTCCGAAGTGGTTGTACACGACGTCGAGGACGACCCCCAGTCCCTTTGAATGCGCAGCGTCCACGAGGCGTGCGAGGCCGGCCGGGCCGCCGTAACTCGCCTGCGTGGCGAAGGGAAACACGCCGTCGTAGCCCCAGTTGCGGGTGCCGGGAAACGCCGAGACCGGCATGAGCTCGATCGTCGTGACGCCGAGGTCGATGAGGCGATCGAGTTCGGTGATCGCGGCGTCGAACGTGCCCCCGGCGGTGAACGTGCCGATGTGCAACTCGTAGAGCACGGTGTCGGCGAGTGCGACGCCGTTCCACGAATCGTCCGTCCAATCGAACGATTCGACATCGACGACTTCGGACGGGCCGTGCACCCCGTCGGGTTGGAGACGGCTGACCGGGTCAGCGAGCAGGTCGCCGCCGTCGAGACGGAACCGGTATCGATCGCCCGCTCCAATCCCTTCGACCACGGCGACCCAGGTGGCCTCGGCCGAGGTGGGTTCATCATGTGAGTTGGCCGCGGTCAGCGACGCAATGAACGGATCCCCACCCGGTCGCTCGGCCACGACGTCAACGCTCGATGCGTCGGGCGCCCACACCTCAAAACGTGTGCCGCCGTCAACCGGCGTCGCTCCGAGCCGCACGGGATCAGGCGACATCGGGATCGGTTTGGAGGCCGTCGACCTCGGGAACGAAGAACGCGGCCCCGAGCGGCGGGATCGATACAACGATCGAATGCTGGAAGCCGTGGGAATCGCCGGGCACGGTGTTGACCCCGTCGGACGGATTGCGCACGCCGCTGCCTCCGTACTTCAGGTCGTCGGAGTTGAGGACCTCGGTCCAGCGTCCCGAGGTCGGGACACCGAGCCCGTAGCCGTGACGCGGTACTGGCGTCGCGTTGAACACGGCGAGAACCGGCCGGGCCTCGCCCGAAGGATCAAGGCGGAGCCAGGCGTAGACACTCCGCTCGGCATCATGGCTTTCGACCCAGCGGATTCCTTCGGCGTGGCTGTCGCCGCGGTGCATCGCAGGTTCGGTTGCGTACAGCGCGTTGAGATCGGTGACCAGCGTGCGGACGCCAGCGTGCCAGTCGGCATTGTGGAGCGACCAGTCCAGCGTGGAATCGTGATCCCACTCGCTGCGTGTGGCCAATTCGCCGCCCATGAACAGCAGCTTCTTGCCCGGCTGGGCCCACTGCATGGCGTACAGCAGCCGAAGGTTCGCGAACTGCTGCCAGTCGTCGCCCGGCATCTTGTTCAGCAGCGAGCCCTTGCCGTGCACGACTTCGTCGTGGCTCAACGGGAGGACGAAGTGTTCGCTGGACGAGTACACCGTGCGGAACGTGATCTCACCGTGGTGCCAGCGACGGTTGATCGGATCCTCATGCAGATACTGGAGCGTGTCGTGCATCCACCCCATGTCCCATTTGTTGCCGAACCCGAGACCGCCGATGTAGGTGGGTCTGCTGACCATCGGCCAGGACGTGGACTCCTCGGCCATCGTGGCGACGTCGGGGAACTCGCCATAGACGGATTCGTTGAGTTGACGCAGGAAGCCGATTGCTTCGAGGTTCTCGCGCCCGCCGAACTCGTTGGGAATCCACTCGCCCTCGTTGCGTGAGTAGTCGAGGTAGAGCATCGACGCGACGGCGTCGACCCGCAACGCGTCGACGTGATAGCGGTCGAGCCAGCACATCGCGCTCGACACCAGGAACGAGCGGACTTCATTGCGCTCGTAGTTGAAGATCGCCGAGCTCCAGTCTGGGTGGTAGCCCTGGCGGGGATCGGCGTGTTCGAAGAGGTGGGTGCCGTCGAACTCGTAGAGGCCGTGCGTGTCGACCGGGAAGTGGGATGGCACCCAGTCGAGGATCACACCCACACCCCGCTGGTGCAGTCGGTCGATCATCTTCATCAGGTCCGTCGGGCTCCCGTAGCGGGCGGTCGGTGCGAAGAACCCGGTCGTCTGGTACCCCCACGAGCCGTAGAACGGGTGCTCCATGATCGGCAGGAACTCGACGTGGGTGAAACCGTGCGCCAGCACGTGGTCAGCGATCGGGTCGGCCAGTTCGTCGTAGCGCGGGAACCGGCGGCCCTTGCTCACGTGGCGTCCCCACGAACCGAGGTGCAACTCGTAGATCGATATCGGAGCGTCGAGCGCGACCCGCTCACCGCGCGTTGACATCCAGTCGTCGTCGCTCCATTCGTACTGGAGGTCGGCGATGATCGACGAGATACTCGGTGCGTCCTCGGCCGCTGCGCCGACGGGATCGGACTTTTCGACGGTGTTTCCGTGTCGATCCGTCACGCGGTACAGGTAGCGATCGCCGACGCCCACGCCGTCGACCCATCCGCTCCAGACGCCGCTGTCGCTGCCGGTCAGTTCGCGTTCGTTCGACCAGTCGTCGAACGACCCGGCCACCGCCACCCGCTCCGCGTTCGGTGCCCAGACGGCGAATCGGGTTCCCCCGTCGCCGGGTTGCGCGCCGAACGCGCGATGCAGGTACCGGTGCGTCCCCTCGCCGAAGAGAAAGAGGTCGAGGTCGTCGATGCGTTCGCTCATGAGGTGGTCCTTTCGAGGAGACCGAGGCGTCGCTCGACTCGTTCGTCGGCGAGCGTCTCCGTAGTCGGTCGGTCGAGTCGTCGTTGCCAGATCCCGTCGACGACGCGACCGGGCAAGTTGTGCGGTCGGGTCTCGTCGATCAGGTCGTCAAGGTCGGCAACCACGATCTGAGCATCGCTCTGTGCGAGTCGTTCGATGATCGCGTCGAGCAACGGCCGCTCCGGTTCGTCGTCAGGTCCGAGGAGCAAGCGGTATGCCGACAGGTCCTCGGCCGCAGCCGGGTCCTCTGCGACCGTGGCGAACGGTGCCATGTCGTGGGTGCGCACACCGGCAACGGAGCGGGCGGGGATATCGGCGAGGGTGGGGACGGCGAGGACGAATTGTTCCTCGTGCATCCCCAGCACGTTCCATGTGTCGAGCGCGGCGTCGACCTCCGGTGGGACCGTGCCGAGGTTCTCGCCCACGATGGCGACCCCGGAGCTCGCTGCCTCCGCAGCGATCACGGCGAGCAACTCTTCGTGCGGGTAGCGCACGTACACGCCGCGGTCCGCGGGGTGGCCGTCGGGCACCCACCACAGCCGGTGCACGGCCATGATGTGGTCGATCCGCAGCAAGTCGCAGTAGCGGCCCGCCCGCGCGATCATCTGGCGCCACAACTCGTATCCGGTCTGGCGCATCGCCGAGGGGAGCTGCGGCGAGAAGCCCCAGTTCTGACCTTCGGTGAAGAAGGTGTCGGGGGGCGCGCCCACCGACATGGATGTGGCGAAGAGCTGAGGGTGCGCCCAGGTCTCCCACCCCTCGGGGTGCGAACCGATCGGC
>RCMY010006105.1_pt1 | contig 10123 bp, 12 predicted proteins | sample 2041341 | NCBI WGS metagenome assembly RCMY01 (sample SAMN09708234, study PRJNA481090) | Marine sediment metagenome, whole genome shotgun sequencing project.
TCACCGAAAACACGTTGACGGTGGTTTTGCCGGTCATGACCGCGCCCAGCTTGCGCAACGTCGGCCGCCTGTTCCGCCTGTGGGGGGTGGTGTTGGCCGGTAACCTGGTTGGGGTCACGCTATTTGCGCTGGGACTGCTGAACCTGCATCAGTTCGATGCAGACACGCACGCATCGTTTGTCGATATCGGTCGCGAGCTCATGCACAACACGCCGTTCGAGATGTTCAGCAAGGGCGTGCTTGCGGGCTGGATCATCGCGATGATGGTATGGATGATGGCCGCCACTGAACAGTCGCGGCTAGTGATCATCATCATCTGCACTTATCTGATTGCGATTGGCGGCTTCACCCATATCATTGTCGGCTCGGCCGAAGCGATGTACATGGTGTTTGCCGGCGAAACCTCATTTGCCGATGCGGTGCTCCGCTTCGCCCTGCCGACACTTGCTGGCAACGTTGTCGGTGGCAGCCTGATCTTTGCCCTGGTCAGCCACGCACAGGTGCGCAGCGACAGCCACGAAAACTGAAAAAACGTGGCTTGGTCAGCCCAGATCTCTGCGTCGAATTGGCGTTGGCTATTACTGCCTTACTGCGCGGTGCACTGGATCGGCATCATTCGGCCGATCTCTACTGCCAGTGCATCGCCCTTGCCGCGGATTGTGTTGGGTCCGTTGCTGTAGACAAATCCAGAAGCGGCGGGCTGCTGCTTGAGCTCGATTTCGTCGCCATTGCGCATCAGGACAGCGACTTCGCGCGATGCGATGAAACGCACCGAGATCGACTCATTGTTGTCGCAAGCGAACGCAACCACTCGCTCATCCATTGATCCACCAGCAGGCGGCGTCGTGCTGACGCAACCCGCACCCATGATCGCGGCAACCGCCACAATCAGAATCTTCATGTGGTGCTCCTTCAAGTATTCCAGGTTTGATCAAACCTTCTAGCGGCCAACCGAACGCTCTACGATGACGCGCTCTGCCAGCCATTGATTGTTGCCAACTTGGCGTGCCTGGATACGCACGATGTCACCGCGCTGCAGGTTTTCCGGGCGGTAACTGCGACCCTGGTACTCGACCGTAGTGCGGGCGTCGTAACCCACCTGTACGTCGTTGCCATAACCGGCATTGTCCAGCCGAATCAGCCGCGCCCGCGTATCCACGAAAGCGACCGAGCCACGTAATTCATTGCCGTAGCCACCACCGTAGCTGCCGTCGCGGATATTGCGAACGACCTCAATCGAGCGCGCCCAGATTTCACGCCCCGACTGCACGGCCTCGAAGCGGATCACGTCGCCACGCTCCAGGCCTTCGACCGACTGCTCACGCCCTTGGTAGGTAAGGCGAGTGCGCTGGTCGTAACGCACTTCCACACGTTGTTCGCGACCGCTACGCGAATCGTCAATGATCAGGAAAATACGGTTGTAGCCTGGGTCGACGCCGTCCACGGTGCCTTGCATCTGGCTACCGTACTGAGATGGATAACTTGGTGCGGGCTGCCCGTAGCCACCGGGAGCGCCGCCATAGCCGCCCGGCGTGACGCAGCCGGCCAGTAGCAGCAGAACGCTCGTGGTCAGCATCAGCCCTACGCCGCGAATCATGTTGTGCATGGAAAACTCCCAAGGTGTGAGAGCGCCATATGAACCCATGCCGGGTGAACGCCGGGTCATTGCAGTGCGCCTGCGGTCCCTCTGCTCTACCTTCAATCACCGCCAATGAATCCGCGAAAGCGTACAACGCGTACATACGGTGGATTGATCTAACCCAAACCCTGAGAGACAGACCACGATGATCCATGCCAAATACGATCAGACAGATACGAAGAAAACCACGCAAGGGATCTTCGAGACCAGATCTGCATCCCTGAAAGCGGCCGCGAAGCGAATCGGCTTCCAGAACAAGCCACTCCGGGATCTTTTTCTTCAAAAATCAGTGCTGTGTGCACCGGCTGCAGTATTGGCCTTGATCATGGTCAGTGGCTGCGCCCCACAACCGCAATCCCAACAATCTGAAGTGACCGAAACCACCCCAAGGAGCGTCGCCGTGGCACCCGCCGAAGGCACAGTCGAAGCTGAGACTGCGACCGCTGCGGCAACCACTTCGCCTGCAACCGTGTTGCCAGCGACAAACACCCAAGGCGAGGCTGTTGCGATCTTTGCGGGGGGTTGCTTCTGGTGCATGGAGCCACCGTTCGACAAGCTACCGGGTGTGCTCGCGACCACGTCGGGTTACACCGGCGGTCACACCATCAATCCTACTTACGAACAGACCTCCGCGGGTGGTACCGGCCACACCGAAGCCATGCAGGTGCGCTACGACTCCAGCAAAATCAGCTATGAAAAGCTGCTGGACGTGTTCTGGCACAACGTCGACCCGTTCGCGGTGGACCGTCAGTTCTGTGATGGCGGCAACCAATATCGCAGCGGCATCTTCCCCGCCAACGCCGAACAGCGCCGCTTGGCCGAAGCCAGCAAACGGACGTTCGCGGCGCGCTTCGGGCGATCGATCGCCACCGAAATCACCGATGCCACCACCTTCTACCCGGCCGAGGAATACCATCAGGACTACTACAAGAAAAATGCAGTGCGCTACAAGTTCTACCGCTACAACTGCGGACGAGATGCCAGGCTGGAGGAAATCTGGGGCAAGCAAGGCTGATGCTGGCGAATGTTGATGATCGGCGTCATTAGGCGTCCAGTGCCTTCAGAAATGCCCGGATACGCGCGGCGTTCGCACCCACGTCGCTCATCCCCACCCTGGATACCGAACGCACGTCGACCCGGCTCCCCGTACCGTCTGCTTCAACGCGGATCACCACGTCATCCTTGAAACCGAACCAGAACGTGGTGTCGGTCGCCTCGATGCGACCAGCAGCGGGATCAGCTGCGACGATCTCCCAACCAAGCGCCCGCGCAGCGTGTAGCGCACGCTCGAAGGCCTGCGGGGGCGCAACGTCCATCCGGCGGGTTTTCAGGTCCGGATACGCACCAAATTGCGCGGCAGCAACTTCGGGGCCGCCATACTCAGCCGAATTTGGCGCGGCGGCGCGAAGCGGCAGTACAGCCACGAACTCAGGTGGTCGCATGGTGTCAGTGCTGATGTCATGGATCGGCGGTACCGAGCGCGCCCGTTGCAACCCGCTCAACGGCACGAACGCAACAACCGCTCCCAGCGCCAGCGCAACCACCAGACCAGTGATCCCGCGCCGACGCGTCCGCGGCAGCAACAGCATCACCAGCGCCACAACAGATGCGGCCAGCCCGAAATACACCGCCCAACGCAGCAACTGGAATCCGGTACCAAATTCCCATAGTTGCAGTCGCGTACCGGGGCCTGCCAACAGCAACAGCAAGGATGCAATGACACCTAACAGGAGCGGGAAATATGCGGGTTTCATGACGACCTCGATTTGTGCGGACCATACGCTGCAAAAGATACTTTAAGCGTGATCCCCAAGTTGAGTCGACTCACATCGCTCCGGGGTGACGGTCAATGCATCGCTCGACGACTTCGCAACACCTCTATGTCACCACGGAATGTCTTGTCCGTCCCAGGCGATGAACCGTCCGCTATCTTGCGGGACAGCTCCGGCAATGATGCCCAACAGCTGGATCGCGGCACGCCGTGGATCGAATAGTTGGTCTGCAGGCACGTTCGACTGGAAGGGCGCCGACAGCGGTGTATCCACCGTCCCCGGATGCAGCAGGAGACAGGTGCCGAGGGCATTACGGCGCTTCCATTCAATTGCGAACGTCTTCATCAACTGGTTCTGCGCCGCCTTGGAGGCGCGATAGGCATACCAGCCACCAGCGCGGTTATCGCTGATCGAACCCACGCGGGCAGATAGCGAAGCGAATACTGCTGGTTGACCTCGGCACAGTTGCGGCAGCAGCGCCTTGGCCAGCAGCAATGGTGCGAAGGCATTGATGGCGAACACGCGCTCGAACGTGGACATACTGGCTTGCTCGATCGACTTCTCGGGTGCAAGCGCATCTTCGTGCAGGATGCCCGCGGCGTTGATCACAAGGTGGAGTGCATCTAGCTCTCGCGTCGCGTCCTTCAATATTGCAAGGTCGTCCTCATTGGTGATGTCTGCATCCACTCGCTGCAGTCGCTCGCCGTGATGGCGTTTAAGCTCGTCCAACGCCACGTTGGACGTGGCTGATCTGGATACAGCGAACACACGCGCGACATGACGGTTCTCAAGAAGTTCGCGCAACAGCGCGTGTCCGATGCCGCTGCTGGCCCCGGTCACCAGCACGTTGGCTGCACACTCGAGACCGGCGACTGGAGGCGTATCAACACCGTAGTTCATGCGCTTACCCTCTATTCCACGCCAACCCAGTCCACGTCCAGCGCGAACGCACCTTCGCGTTTGTCCGCGATCAAAAACCCGATTTCCCGTATCTGCGACGCGTCCAGCGGAGGCCCTGGCAGACTGGTTCCGCGCACTGTCGGATCAAGCTGCGCCAACGGCAAGCGCACTTCGACCCACTCGCCTGCAGCCGTGTCGAATCCAGCTCCGTAAGACACCACGATGCCGCGATGACGCGCATCGGTAGCCAACCTCAGCTGGTACCGCCGTCCATCACCGCGAACACGCAATACGACTACAGAGATGCCACTCAGGTCGAAATCACGGCCCACGCTTCGAACCGAAGAGAAGCCTCCATTATTCTCCAGCGAAAGTACGCCCTTGAATGAGAGTGTGCCGTCAGCAACCGTCGGGGCGCCACTTGAGCGTCCGCCCATCACGCCATCATTGACGGCGATCCAATGTGGTTCGTCCGGACTGTTGTCGAAGGTAGTGAGGTAGCGCATGGGTGACTCCTGCAAAGATGCCGTGAAAACTGCCAACAGCTAGCGGCCTACCTGCACGCCCTTCCAGAACGCCACGCGTCCACGAATCTCTTCGGCGGCCTGCTTCGGCTCCGGGTAATACCAGGCCGCATTGGCGTTGACGGCATCCCCCACCACCACATCGTAGTAGTGCGCGGTGCCCTTCCAGGGGCACGTACTGGTGTGGCCAGATGGTCGGAAATGCTCATGAACCAGCCTATCGGCCGGGAAGTAATGGTTGTTCTCGACCACGACGGTGTCGTCGCTGCGGGCCACGACCGTGCCGTGCCATTGCGCTGTCTTCATGGTGCGTAACTCCAGGCGGGCCGTCGATGATGCAACCTCTGCCGGTAATTCGGTGTTACGGCGCCCATCCGGCCCGCTCCCAATTTTCCCCGGGAATGTATAGTTCTCAGGGAATGCCGGGCACGTTGCCTGGCCACGAATCGCGGAGAGATGTCATGGGTCTTATTCAGGCAGTAACGGGTGCAGTCGGCGGCATGCTTGGCGACCAGTGGAAGGACTTCTACACGGTTCCGGCTGGATTGCCCGCGACGGCAGCGCTGTTCGCCGCCGTTCCGCAGGGTACGAATGCAGGACGCGGTTCGAATACAACGGGTTCGTCGAACATCATCACCAATGGATCGAAGATCATCGTTCCCGAGGGTTACGGTTTGTTGCTGTTCCAGGATGGCGCGATCACTGGTTTCGCAGCCGAGCCAGGTGGCTACGAATGGCGCTCGGATGACCTCAATTCGAAGTCGATCTTCGCCGGCGATGGCCTGATGGCGCCACTCATCAAGCAGAGTTGGGAACGCTTCAAGTTCGGTGGCCAGCCGGGTTCGCAGCAGGCCGCGTTCTTCGTTTCGCTCAAGGAACTTGCGGACAACCGCTTCGGTACGCAATCCGAAATCTACTGGGACGACGGCTTCCTGGGCACGCAAGTCGGCGCTGTGACGCGTGGCTCGTACACAATGAAGATCGTCGATCCGATCTTGTTCGTGAAGAATTTCGTGCCGGCCAAGTATCTCCAGCCCGGCCAGGTCTTCGATTTCACCGACATCGACAATGCCGCTGCCAGCCAGCTCTTCAACGAAGTGGTGGGTTCACTCGCACCGGCATTCAGCCTGTACACAAACGACCCGAGCAAGGGCAATCGCATCACCAAGCTGCAACAGGATTCTGTCGGCTTTGCCAAGAGCTTGTCCGATGCGGTGGAGCATGCTTACCAGTGGAAATCGGATCGCGGCCTGGCCATCGTCAAGACCGCTATCGTTTCCATCGAATACGACGCGAACACGAAGGAACTGCTCAAGACCGTGCAGCGCGCCGACGCGCTGGCAGGTGCACGCGGCAACTCCAACTTGCAGGCCAGCGTTGCTGCAGGCATGCAATCTGCGGGCGAGAACACCGGTGCGGCAGGCATCATGGGCTTGGGCATGGCATCAGGCATGATGGGTGGCATCGGCAGCTTGCAGCAGCCCGTTGCACCGGCTGCACCGGCTGCCGATGACCCGATCGCAAAGTTGAAGAAGGCCAAGGAGATGCTCGATCTCGGCCTGATCACGCAGACTGATTACGACGCAGTCAAGACCAAGGCGCTGGGTCTGTAAACCGGCTACGGCACACCCATCATGTCGAACGCCAACACACCCAAGCCACCAGTGCCGGCACCCACCGGCCCTGGTTCACCGCAAGATGTCCCGCCGGCGCCTCGCAGTTTCCCGATCGATCCGGACACGCTGCCAGAACCGATTCGTGACGAATTACTGGCGCCCGATCCGGTCGCCATCGACACGTCCGCCGATGAGCTCAAGGACGGTGCCAACCGTTGCCCGAAATGCGGCGCGACCGACATCCGGCAAAAACCCGGCACCGACCTCCTCATCTGCATGTACTGCCGCAACGAATGGCATGGCGAAGGGGTCGAGGAGGAATTCGGGCTCGGCGAGGGCATCGACCAGCTGAAGGGCACGGTCATCGCGTCCGGTGCGCAGGACATCGAGGCCGATGTCGCCAGCCTGATGAGCTTCAAATGCACAGCATGTGGTGCCGAGGTGACGGTCAATACTGAAAGCGAGATGACCGCACGTTGCCACTGGTGCCGACACGTCTTCGGCGTCAACGAGCAAGTGGCGAACGGCGCGGTGCCCGATGCAGTACTGCCCTTCCATATCAAGAAAGACGATGCGGTAGCGCGCATTCGTCAGTTCGTCGGCAAGCGGAACATGTTCGCGCTGAAGGAATTCAAGGAGCAGTTCACGCCAGAGAACGTCATCGCCGTGTATCTGCCGTACATGATCATCGATGGCAACGCGAGCGTGGATGTCGCCGGCCGTGGCGAGATAGAGACACGTCGTTACACGCAGGGCAGCAGCGACAAGAAGAAGACTTACTACGATGCCGACGTGTACCAGGTAGACCGCCACGTGGACTTCACCGTGGACGACCTGCCGCTGGAATCCTCCACCGAACGCGGCAACCTGGACACGCGCACCAACACCAACAACATCATCAACACGATCCTGCCGTTCGACACCAAGAACGCGGTGAAGTGGAACGCGTCCTACCTGATGGGCGTCACCTCGGAGAAACGCAACCGGGACGTGGAGCACCTGCGACCGCGCCTGGAGGATCAGCTACTTTCGATCGCCCGCTGCGAAGTCGAAGCATCGGTGAGCCGCTACGACCGCGGCGTGCGCTGGGAACAGGAACGCCTCAGTGTTCACGGTACGCGCTGGGTGTCGATGTACCTGCCGGTATGGCTCTATTCGTACCACCAGCCGGGCAGCAACGGCGGCATGCTGCATTACATCGCAGTAAACGGTCGCACCGGCGAGACCATGGGCAGCGTGCCGGTGCAACAGTGGAAGCTGCTCACGGCGGCACTCACCGTTGGCACCTTCCTCGAAGTCATTGCACTCTGGATCGTAGGGAACTAATCATGAGCGACGATGGCGGACTAGCGATACTCCTGCTTGGCCCGGCCGGTGCAACAGGGCTGTATTGGGCCTTGTACCGGTATTACCGCAATACCGACAAATCACACGCCTTTGAACGCGAAACTGCGGTTGACGCCAAGCCTGTAACCGGTTCGGACGATAAGGTCGATGAGGTAAAGGGCACCCGCGAGACGCGAATAAGCGGCGACAACGTGCGTGAGTTCCGCAAGCGCGTGAAGCGGATCCAGGACGACACCGATAGCAGCTAGTGGCGACAGAGAGAGCCACCCGGGAACGCGTTCAAAGAGCGTTTCCGTTCGTCACGCAATGCGACGTGGGGCGGGGTCAAGGAAGCATTCTTTGGAGTCTTTCTTGCCGCCTACTTATTCTGGCGCGCCCAGCTGAAAGCGGGGGTGCGCAGCAGCAAACTCGGGTATCGCAAGCAGATGCTCGCCTACGGCGGCGGTACGTGGAAAGTCAGCAAGATCAACACCAAAACGCGCGACACCAATAAGGTGGCTTGCCAGTGCCAGGTCGGCGATGCTCAGCGCCTCGCCATGGCAGCGCGTGGCGCCAGGTGCAAGACGCGCTTCGTAAGCGACTAAACCTTCGCGAAACCAGTGTGCAGACCAAGCCCGCCCTGCGGTCTCATCCGATCCGAATTGCCTGGCAAGCCTCGCCTGCACGCGCGGCACCACCAGCGGATGCGTATCTGCGGCAGTCAGGAGGAAGAGAGAGCGTACGTTGGCGCGTCCTTCCGCGTCGCGCGGCAGCAGCGGCGGTGTCGGATAGGTTTCATCCAACCATTCCAGGATGGCCAGGCTCTGCGTCAGTGGCTGCTTGGTGCCGCCTTCCAGGGCCGGCACGGCAGCGGCGGCATTGAGCTTGCGGAACTGCGGCACGTGTTGTTCACCCTTGCTCAAGTCATGGGCGCGTTCCTCGAACGCAACACCCTTCAAATCAAGGGCGATACGCACGCGGTAGGTGGCAAGGGACAGCCAGAACGAATGAAGGATCAACATAAGGGGCTTCTATTTGCGTGGTCGAAACACTGGGGCGGACACTGAGCCTCCGCGTCTGGTGGGGTCTAGCACCAGGATAGTGCCGCAATAAACGGGTCAGACGGGAATTGCCAGCAGCGCACTTGCTCGCTGATGAGAAACCTCTGCGACCAATAGTTCTTCGTCATTGCCTTGGCTACGGCATATGACTTTGTCAACCGGGTGTGTGATCTGGGAACGGCCCGAAAGCGTCGCCTCACTCCCCGGCAAGCTCAAGGTGCCTGCGGCATTGCAGTACACAAGCACGATGTCGTTCTCGAACGCTCGTGCCGTGCATAACGAGTCGATCAACTCGATATCCTGCTGCTCCGCATTCGGGGCATCCGGCGTTCCTGGCACACCCAGCGGATGAGACCAGTAAGTCGGTGAAATCACGAGCTCAACACCCAGATGATTCATCGCGGTGAACAGGGGCGGAAAAGCAAGATCCCAACAGATCACCATCCCGACCATTCCGAAGCGTGTCGGGAAAACTGAAATTGATGAGCCGGGGGTAATGAGCGCCTTCTCCGTCTCCCACAAATGCGTCTTCCGATAAATACCCGCGAGAACGCCGTCACAAGTGATGTAGTGAGCCTGGTTGTAAAGCGCGATGCCATCGCTGACTGTCCACGTGCCAGGTACCAGATCAACACCATAGGTGACGGCGAGTTTTTGCATGTGCGCCAGATAGCCCGGCGCCTCAGCGACGAATGCACTTTGGCCGGATAATGGTCCACAAATCGCATCTTCGGGAAACACAACCAGATCGGCACCACGCTTTTTAGCAGCCTGGATAAATTGTTCCATCTTCACGATATTGCCAACAGGATCGTTGGGTAAAACCTGCATCTGTGCAATCGCGATCGATAACTTCATGCGTTGTTATAACTCCTTATTTCCGACGATCTTTCAGCCGGAGCGTGCGCGATGACCGTCGAACGTACCCACGAGCCCGACGTCACTTGGCTGGTCCACTGATATGTGCGTGTCGAAGTCGGGCACCCCGGCAATGCGGTGCACACCCCGGACGTTCCAAAAAGTGCCAGCCAGTTTTTCCATCAGTACAGGATAGGGATTGGACGTGAAGGCACGGTGCTGCAAGACCGGCGATTATCTGATCCCGAGTGCTTCCAGGAATTCATTGGGAAGCGGATCCTTGCCAAACCACCCCCTGCGTGTTCCCGTCAACACCTGCAGCGCATGCCCACCAGATACCACTGCGCACCCCAGGGATAAAGGCGATCAAGGCTGGCCTCGGCAACCGGCCTCAACACAGGCGCGCGTTCGAACACTTCGACGTGAT
>RCMY010006106.1_pt1 | contig 10123 bp, 7 predicted proteins | sample 2041341 | NCBI WGS metagenome assembly RCMY01 (sample SAMN09708234, study PRJNA481090) | Marine sediment metagenome, whole genome shotgun sequencing project.
ACCCACACTGAGCGCAGCCTGCTTGAACGCGCGACGCCAGAACGCAAACGTAACGTGACAAACGATCTAAACTTCTATGTCAGGGCCGTTGCGAGGCTCGGGGGCTACCTCGATCGCACATCGGATGCGCCACCAGGGACGACGGTCATATGGCGCGGCCTCTCCCGCCTCGCTGACCTTGCTGAAGGCGCTCGTATTGCAGAAACACCACCACCAAAGACTTATGGGTAATTGCAAGCTACGCCGGATGCTTACTCCGTAACGAATGAACCTGTTTAACAAAAAAGACCCTTGCTCGGCACATTAAGCCCGTCGGGCTCCCCATTGCTCATTCAGAAGCCTTGTCGGCATGGGCTGATATGATCCGTGACGGTCGCATCCATTCCCTGAAGCAAACTGCGCTACACGGGTAGGCTTATTGCGGAACCCCTTCCCAGATCTCCTCCAATCTTGGCGAAAGCAGGCGGAGCGCAGCCGTCTGGCTAATGTGGTCAGCATCAACATAGAGCGGCTTGCCGTCTAGGCTTAAAGTCCTGCAAAGGTTTTCATCACAAAACAGCTCCGATAACGGTATGAAATGGACGTTCGGTCTTTCTAACGCCACTTTTCGGAGTATTCGGTCACTTCTACCAGCGCGCTCCTCGAAGTCGTGTAGCGTAACACTCTCGGGAGGCTTCCAGCCTAGTAACTCATATCGAGCCAACACAGCGGGAACACGGTACCCAATCTCAGGAACAGAACCCAGCAAAATTACTTTTCGGCCTGAAGCTAAAATTTTGTCCACAGTGACGCTCAACCCGGTCTCTACGAAATCTGCATTGGTAGGACCCGCTGGAGATACATCAAAGCCCCCAGTCCATTCCAAGATAAGTCTACCCCCGCTCTCGCCTCTATAACGGGTACCCTCAACATACAGGGGCCAACGCGCAGCGAGGATCACAACGGGAATATCAGTTCGGCCATTCAGCCAAGACCAGATGGTTTCTTTGAAGGTTGTGCATCCTTGTCCGATCTGGGGCCGCTGGACGCCAAAGACTGGCGCGCACCCGGTGTATCCGGCAAAGACGCCGCTTTGTCCCACACGTTCAGCAGCCTGATCCATCCCGGGCATGAAGGAATTAGCGTGACTGTCGCCCCATAAAAGAAAGTCGAGCCGTTCGTCAGAGCCAGTCTGAGTTCCGATTGCGCACAATCCGTCCGCTGGCATGCGACGAAAACAGTCAAGATGTCGGTCGTCCCGATCAGAAATGGCTTCAGCAAGGGCCACAACAGACGCGGGTAGTCGGGCAGGCAAACCGCCAGAGACATAAAATAGAAAACCAACGCCCATAATAGCACTTAGCGAAACTGCTGAGACAAACAGAATAGCGCGGCGCCCGAGACCCTTTGAGGGATGCGCGCGGAACGGGCGTTCAACAAAACGAAATGATACCCAAGCCATCCCGACGGAACCGGAAATTGCGGCAATCGCCAATGTGTTCGATAGAAATGTGGTTCCTTTCACGATGCGAAGGAAAGAAAAAATTGGCCAATGCCACAGGTAGAGAGAGTAGGAAATCAAACCAATCCACACCAAGAAACGGTTTGCAAGCGCGACACTCACAAGACTGCCGCCGCCTTGCATCCCGATCCAAATAAGCACGGCTGCACCAATGACTGGCGGGACGGCTGCAGCTCCTGGGAATAGTGTTGAGCTGTCATAGGTAAAAACCGAAATCAAGATCGCAGCAAGTCCAGCCACAGCAAGCAATTCTCGGACGGTGCGATTTGGAGGCGGGCGCAGCGTGCATAGTGCCAGCATAGCGCCGATACCAAGTTCCCACGTGCGAAAGAAGATGAAATAGAACACCCAATCGGGCTGTGACGGCAATAAAATGACAGCGGCAAAAAACGACAAAACTGATAATGCACAAACAATCCAAAACGGCCGCCACAGGCGCATCCGCAATACAAGCGCCAGCAAAGGGGGAAAAAAAATATAGAATTGCTCTTCGACTGCAAGCGACCATGTATGCAGAAGTGGTGAAAATTCGGCAGCATCGCTGAAATAGTCCAGGGTGAACGCGAAGAACACATTGGACAGAAAAAGACCCGAAGCAAACGCAGATTGACCAAGGTTGTTAAGCTCGTTGGGCAAAAGAACAAACCACCCAACTGCGAACGTCGCAAAAATCACCACCGCCAAAGCAGGCAGGATACGGCGCGCGCGCCTCTCATAGAATGACAGCAACGAGAAACGCCCTTCGGCAATTTCTCTTGCCACAATAGATGTGATTAGGAAACCTGAAATGACAAAGAAGATGTCAACGCCGACAAAGCCCCCAGATGGTCCTGAGATCCCAGCATGGTAAAATACGACCGGTAACACTGCAACGGCACGCAAGCCATCAATGTCAGCGCGATATTTCATTTTTAGATCTCTCCAAATCTGCGGTAATCGCTTTGGCCGAACCACCATTCATAGGTACATCGCAGCTTCAACCAACCGATAAAGGTCGGTTGAAATCAGAACGCATCAATAATCATCTTCCATTGCATGCTCGCACCCATAGTTGATAGATGATTGTCGTCATTATAAAGCGGGTACCCGTCGTGTCGCAGCGCACAATTGATTGCGTCGCAGAAGAGCGATTTGGTCGGCAGGATTTCGACGGGCAAGCGGCTTTTGAGTTCTGCCATGAGGTCTCGTTCGACGCGGTGCCAATCTGAAAAATCCGCGCGCCTTACGGATTCAGTCATCAGCCTGCCGTGCGGCCCCAGAGATTGTAAATCGACGGGTTGGGTTACAAGATGCACATCAGACGTTTCGGTCAATCTCTCCAGTGTGCGCAGAAGCCCACGTTGTAAGGCCTGCGTCGATGACAAAGCGTTTATGGTCTTTTCATCGGCGCGATCCGTCACCCAACTTGTGCTGGGAAGCAACCTGCCCTGACGGTGCCATCCGTGCATGTACAAGGTCCAGCGGGCAACGAGAAACGCGGCGTCTGGCTTCAAATCGACAATGTATTTCAAGTATTGGTCCAGCGTGTCCAGCGACCGGCAATTGGATGCAGTTCTGCCTTTGTCGACTCGCATGAGACCAATGCTTGGGGGACACCCCGGATGACTGAGTACATAAACGGAGTAGCCAGAATTCGGTTGTATCGCTTTGGCAAGCGCCCCCGCATGGCTGTCCCCCCACACTACGGCGATCTTATCACCGGAGCCAAAGACCCGACAGCTTGCGGTGCTGACGGCGATACTATCGAACCCCGGGCAGTCTGTCGTTATGGTTGACGCGATTTCAAATTTTTCAAAAAGCCTTGGTTCGTTAATTTCGAGCCGCGTCGGAGCTTGCATGAGGAGCAGCGCCACCGCGACCAAACCCGCGCCTCCAAAAGCGCTGTTTCGGAAGACCGCACGCTGGAATGGTAAAGCTGCGGTTGTACCGCTCTTTCGGAATGGTTGTTCGACGTAGCGCCAGGTGACGGCTGCCAACAGCAGAGCCGCGATTGCAAGTGACACCATCAAGAGGTGGCTGGGTTCGCCAATGCTCTTCAGTCGCGCAAAGGCGAACAAGGGTTGATGCCAAAGGTAAGCGCTGTAAGATACCATTCCAATTGCGACCAAGGCCGGTGTGGACAATATCCGCGCACCCCAAGTCCCTGCTTGTGCGAAAAGGATGACAAGCATGGTTCCGCCGACAGGTAGCACCGCATAGAGACTGGGGAAGGGGGTTGCATCATCAAAGGCGAAGATTGAAACTATGATAAGCGCGAGGCCCAGAAGGCCTACAGGATTGCTGGACGGAACCGAGCGCCCTGTCGTCACAAATGCGCAGATCGACCCAGCCAAAAGTTCCCACGCGCGGGTTGGCGCAAGATAGAAATTGGCGGTCGTTGCGTTTCGCCAAGCCCATTCGGACAGCAAGAGACTGACGAGGGCGAAAACCACGATGACCCAGAACAGTTTCTTGCGCCCGACACGCGGCAGCAGCAGCAGGAATATCGGAAAGAACAGGTAATACTGCTCCTCGACCGCAAGACTCCACGTATGCAAGAGCGGCTTGAGTTCGGCGGCTTCTGCAAAATAGCCACTCTCGGACCAGAAAAGAACATTCGACGCAAAGAAGATCACCGCGACAATGCTCTCACAAAAATCCCTGAACAGCGCCGGTGTCATCCAAAACCATGCAAACGGAATGCAGGCCGCGATCACCACGAAAAGGGCTGGCAGAATGCGTCGGGCGCGACGTTCGTAAAAACGGAGTATGGAGAACCGGCCAACTTCCATGTCGGAAATCAGGATGCTGGTGATAAGGTAGCCCGAGATAACAAAGAACACGTCGACGCCGACGTAGCCGCCACTGAAAAAATCCAGACCAGCATGAAAGAAAATGACTGGCAAGACAGCGATTGCCCGTAAGCCATCAATTTCACTACGATATTTCATATGGCTTCAATGCTTTTGATACTTTTGCAATTTGCAGTTGAACAGGCACTACGCCTGGTTTCCGGTTGAGTGGCATCATGGTTGTTCCGTCCCGGCAGCTTCGAAATAAGGTGTTCTTCCCTCAACCCATGACGCATTCCCCGCCTAATCTGGCAGGTCACAAACGTACCTCCCATCAGGATCGAAAATCATAAAACTATCGGGCTGCCGATCGGCGTTCAGGACGCAATAGGAGGCTATCACGTCTGCAGTCTCTTTCTGGATCAATGCGACATGCCAGTTCTTGTGCCGCAACACGATATCACCGATACAGTCTTCCCCATCAGCTACACTCTTGCTGGGGCATGCTTGGGTCACCAAAGACCTGAAATTGGCGAAGGTTTGGGGAAGGTCAGACTGCAACCGATATCCCGTGATTGCTATTGCCCCAATGGCAACCGTAAATCCGATCACGCTGAGGTAGCGCGCGTTGAGTGAGCCAGAGAAAACGGACAAAAAGGATGCGGTGGCGATCACTGCAATAAAGTAGTACCGCGCCCCCAAAGGGATGCTCGCAACGCCAAGGCCAATGACAAAACACAAAAAGGCACCAACCACGAGCGGGGCCAGGATAACAGCATGTTCTGAAATCTCTCCCTTTGGTTTGAGGATGAGCGAGACCAGAAGATAGGCAACGACCAGCAGTACACAGACGAGCGAAAAGACCTCTGTGACCCTTTCCACGCTAATTGGGAGATTGGTGCCGCGCAGCGTCAAGAACGTCGCGGGATCGCTTGCAATGATCGACAGGTTCTGAGTGAAATCGCTGACCAGACTCGATGATCCAGTGCGGTTTCCTCCGGGATCCCTCAGTGCAAAAGGCACGACCAGCAGAATGAGTGAACTCAGAGCGACGTTGATCGAAATGCCCTTGCGCAGCGCAATCATCACGCACCCCGGAAGCATGGTGATCGCCAGCGGGGAACTGAGGGACAAAAACAGGATCGCGACTGAGTCCCGATATCCCAGATCATGGCTTTCCCGCATCCCCGACGCCAATATCAATCCGATCACCGCCACCGATATCCAGATTGAGTAGCTCAGGTTTGAGAAATAGCTTGAATCGAACACGCAAAGATATCCAAGCAAAGCCATCACGAAGTATGGCGAGATATCCAGAACAAACAGTCTTCTGACCATCCACAGTGAGAGTACACAGGGAAAAATCGCGTACATCAAAGCCTGTATGAGAAAGGGAAACTCTGAGGCTAAGTACCCAACAAGCTGAGGCAAGACAGAAATATATCCCGCATAATAGAAAAGTGGCCGAAGCTCTGAATAGTTGAAGACATGAAAGAGGACCGTCGCATCCTCTACATATAAAAACCGGGTGAAAAACCCATAAGCCGAGATATAGCAAACCAGCGCGTAACAGGTGAACTCAGAAGCTCTCATATTTTCATAACCTTGAATATTCTTTCCGGAATGTTGCAGATTATGGCCATGATCAATCGCCAGACAGGTCTGACATAGATGATGTTTTTCTTCTTTGTGACAGCGCGTCTGATGGCGTCGGCGACCTCGGCGGGCTGAGCCGTAAGTTTGGCAGGAAGATCGAGCCCTTCGGTCATTTGGGTGGCAACAAATCCCGGCAGCACGGTAATGACATGCACATTCTTTTTGGCCAACCTGTTGCGCAGCCCCGACAAAAATGCCGTGAACCCAGCCTTTGCGGACCCATAGACATAATTGGTTGCGCGGCCTCTTTCGCCGGCAACAGAACTGATGCCCACCAGCGTCCCGTGACCACGGTCTTCAAAGTGGTTGGCAAGACGCCCTAGGATACTGGCGGGCCCCTCATAATTGCTCCGCATCACATTGGCCGCCGCCTGCCAATCGTGTTGGTTTTCGGATTGATCGCCCATCAAACCAACAGCGCATACGGCAATATCCGGCATAACCGGCAAATTCTTGACGAAACTGTCATGCGTTGCGATGTCCAAGGCATCGAACTCGTGCAAAGACACCTCAATATTGTGACGCAGGGCCATATCCGCGCGGTCCGGCTCAAGGTTTTCGGCGCGTCGCGCGGCAAGCTGGATGGGATGTCCCTGTGCGGCAAAGCCGTGCGCGACAGCTTTGCCGATATCTGAGCGCGCACCCAGAATGAGAACAGAAGGTTTTGTCATAGGTCGAGTCTTTCGGATTGGGCAGAGGACAATGTCGCTTGCCAATTATTGTCTTTACGCTGGATACGAAATGCCTGAATCCGGGTGTCGGAGGCGGCAAAAGTTTCGGCGGACATCCGGCTGTCTTTGGCGAGGTAAAAACGCCCACCATGATCCAAAGTGATCCGGTCAAGCTCATTGAGTAGCCGCAATGATGCTGGGCTGATCGGAAAATCAAGCGCGAGCGTGTAGCCCTCCATCGGGAAGGAAAACGCGCTTTCTTGCGCTCCAAAGCGTTTGAGAACCGCAAGAAACGATCCTGCGCTTGCCTTGGAGATGGCTGAGATTAACGCAGAGAGGCCCGCCTCGGATGCATCAAGAGGCAGCACGCATTGAAACTGTGCAAAGCCTTTGCGCCCATAGATACGATTCCATTGTAAGATAGCGTCCAGTGGATAAAAATAGGTGTCCCAATCCACAACTTGACACCCTGTCTTTCGCGATCCCGCCCAGTAGTAGAGCGCATTGAAAGCGCGCACCGTCAGCGCGTTAAGCAAAAAACTGGGGGCATCAAACGGCACCTTGCGCTTGGTCTTTCTTGGGACTTCAAAAGGTTTGTGGCGTTTCGACTGTGCGAGATCGCTTACGCGGGCATGTTCACCAAGCATAATCAAAGAGCGGCCCAATGCGCCGCCCGCCGCGAGGCAATCAATCCAGGCCACGGAATAGGTCGCTTGGGGGTTTGCTTCGAAAACATCCATCGCCGCTTTGAGGTTCGCAGCGGGATGTACGCTTTGACGTACCCAAGCGGTTTCAACTGGTTGCAAACGGATCGCAGCCTGCGTGATGACCCCAGTCAGGCCCATGCCCCCAAGGGTATGATCGAAAAGCGTGGCATGTTCCGTCCGGCTGCACCGCAGGATTTCACCAGTGCCATCCATGACATCAATCCATTCCACGCAGGATCGAAAACTGCCGTCCTTGTGGTGGTTTTTGCCATGGACATCTGCCGCGATGGCCCCTCCCAGCATTACAAATTTGGTGCCAGGCGTCACCAAAGGAAACCAGCCCCGAGGAAGAAAGGCCGAGATCACGTCTCCCAGAAGAACACCGGGTTCGGCAATCAACAGGCCAGTCTCGGGATCAAAAGATAACATGCGGTTTAGGTGGCGTGTTTGTATAGTCGCGGCAGGATTGATGGCGCTATCGCCATAGGCGCGCCCATTCCCACGCGCGATCAATGTCGGCTTTGAACGGACCAAATCCCGCAGCGCGTTAACGCTGCGCGGCTCATGAACGTTCGCCTCCAAAACCGGATACCGCCCCCAACCTGACAGCTTCATGCCTCTGCCTCCAAGCGGCTGTTGGTAAATACATAACGTCGGTCGAGATGGTATTTCACAATATATCCAATGCTCAACCCGATCACCGCACCAAGTTCACGCATTATATCTGTTTGCCAGATCACCCAGAACCCAGTTTCGGTCCCCCAGAAAATCGCTGTCGTGATCACGCCCATCGCCATATATAGTGAAAATTTGTGACTGTGCGCCTTTGCGCCGGTTTCAAGGTCGTAAAAGATCCATCTTTTGTCGAGAACATATTTAAGGCTCAGCCCAACGAGCGTCCCCGCCAGAATAGCGACCGCTAACGTCACTCGGTCGTGGCCCCAAGAGAGCACTAAGCGCTGAACGCCTAAATTTGCGAAGGTCGCAAGGGCGGCAAAAGCCGCGTACCTGAGGACAAGCGCGCGCAGGGTCACAAGACGGCTCCGGCGATAACAAAGGCTAGGATGATCAAGAAGCAAAGTTGGCTGAGACGATCCTTCGCGGCATAGATAACAGGGTCGTCGTGCATCTCACCGCGGTGGGTGAGCAAGACCGTGCGGGTGATCCAATAAAGCAAAATAGCGCAGACGCCCCAAAGGGCCTCTGGATTGGCATAAAGCTTCACGACATCCGCTGAATTTACGTAAAGCGCCATCACGAGAACGGCCACATATCCGGCGCTAATTGAGATCATTGAGATAATAGGGAGGTCATCAACATGATACCCTCGACCAGAGGCCTTCAGGTTACCTTGCTTGACGTTGTCCACCAATTCTGCCTGCCGCTTCACCGCCGCAAGTGAGAGGAAAAAGAAAATCGAAAAAGCAAGAAGCCAGACGGATAGCGAAACCCCTGTCGCGGCACCGCCTGCAACAATGCGTGCAGTGTAAAGCCCAGCAAGAACGCAGATATCAACCACGATACGCCGTTTGAGATACAGCGAATATAGAGTGGTCAAGACATAGTATGCGAGCATGACACCAAAGAAAACCGGTCCCAAGAACAACGCGATAAGAGCGCCTATCGCCAAAAGCCCCGCTGCCATCCATGTGCCGGATGCAATTGGAATGCTCCCGGATGCAAACGGTCGTTGCCGCTTGCGCGGATGGGCGCGGTCGGCATCGAGGTCCAGCAGGTCGTTGAGAACATAAACGCTCGACGCCACCAGGCTGAAGGCAATGAACGCGAGTAGTGATGCATAGAAGCTGGATCCGTCCAGCTGGTGCGCCGCAAGCATGGGCAGAAAGACCAGTGCGTTTTTCATCCATTGATGGGGCCGGATGGCCTTGAGATACGCGCTGACCGTCGGTTTATGCGTCTCAAGATGCTCAATCTCGCTGGCGACCAGAGCGGCGCGACTTTTCACGCGCTCCGACGCGTTCACCATGATTGCCGTTTTGGCATGTTTCCAGACAGCAAGATCGGCCTCTGAATCGCCCATATAAGAAAACTGCCTATCGCCGTACGTATCGATCAGGAACCGTGCCTTGCGGTCACCCTTAAGGTTTTCGGTGCCGTCAGACCCGAATACGTCATCAAAAAGAGCAAGATGGCCTTCGATCGCGCGGGCGATCTGATCATCGGATGCTGTGACCAAAGCGGTTCGGCCACCCGCCGCACACCAAGCTTTGACATAGGCAATGACCTGATCATCGTAAGGAAGCGTTCTCACATCGACCCGAGAGGTTTCTGCAAGATGCCGTTTAAGCGCGGCCTTTCCCTTAGACAATGCAAGGAGCGACCGAAACGGGTTGCGCCAATCCTGTCCAAAGGCGGACCAAAAGCTCTCGAAAAGCATGTCGCTTCTTAGAAGCGTGTGATCCAAATCAACAACGAGAATTTCGCGCATCAAAAAACCTAAAAAAACAATTTCAAACCATCTTCGAGTTGGCTTATCCGAAAATACTGACTTTGTCGCCCCCTTCGCCCATAGACACCCGCATTTCCCAAGTAGCTTAACGGTTTCGCACGTCCGATTGCCAGTAATGTGTAATATTTCAGAATGTTAATCGGGCTGAACGTGGCGGATTATGGATCACCCAGAGGGTGCACACGAAACGGGTGATGGGCGGCTTGGTTTTGACCGCCGGGTGCGGCTGGAATTTCGTGGCACGCAGCTCAGTTCCGACGGCGGTCTTCCGGTGATGCGCGAGTTGGATGACGTGCTCGGGCTGTCTGATCTTGCGTCGGGTGCGCTCAATGACAGCCGCCGTGGCA
>RCMY010006107.1_pt1 | contig 10123 bp, 10 predicted proteins | sample 2041341 | NCBI WGS metagenome assembly RCMY01 (sample SAMN09708234, study PRJNA481090) | Marine sediment metagenome, whole genome shotgun sequencing project.
CCTTCGGGCAGCCTGCGGCTGTGCAAATCGGCTATCCTGTCGATTTGTCACTCTCGCAAAGGTCAAATGTGGGAGTGACTTTAGTCGCGAATGTACCGCAAACACCACCGCTTATCTGCTATCATATGGCGCTGAAAATACGCGTCCACCCGCATGAGGCCTTGTGTCCAGAACCAGGACAAAAATCTGTGGCATCACCCGAATCGACGACGCCCGTGCCGCAGCAGATGCAGGTGCCGACGCGATCGGCTTGGTGTTTTACCACGACAGCCCGCGCTGCGTTTCCATCGAGACCGCTACAGCAATCGTTGCGACCTTGCCACCGTTTATTACCACGGTAGGGTTGTTTGTCAACGCCGACGCCAAGCAGGTGGAAACAACGCTCAACGCCGTACCGTTGGGATTGTTACAATTTCACGGTGATGAAACAGCAGATTTCGCCGCCCAGTTTGGCAAACCTTACTTAAAGGCAATTCGCATGCGCGCAGACGTGAACGTGACGGCGGATGTCTGCGCACATCCACAAGCCTGTGGTTTTTTGTTAGATGCGTTTCAGGCTGAGAAAGTCGGTGGCACGGGACACACGTTTGACTGGAACCGCATACCGCATGAGGTGGCCAACCTGGTGTTAGCCGGCGGCTTGGGTGTGCATAATATTAGCCAGGCGATACAGCAGTGCAGACCCTACGCGGTTGATGTTAGCAGCGCAGTTGAGTCGGCACCTGGAATAAAGGATTCGGCAAAAATCCAACAATTTATCGCTGCTTGCAGAGCGGCAGACGACAGTAGAGCAGAGTAGCCATGACAAAGTACGAACAATTCCCGGACGCCACCGGCCACTTTGGTCGGTACGGCGGTCGTTTCGTATCAGAAACACTAATAAGCGCGCTTGATGCGTTGACCGAGACCTATAGCAGCTTGCGTGAAGATGCAGAGTTTCAGCGTGAATTCGATAGCGACCTGGCGCATTACGTGGGCCGACCCTCGCCGCTTTATTATGCCGAACGCTGGAGTGACATGCTTGGCGGTGCCCGTATTTATCTGAAGCGTGAAGATCTTAACCATACCGGCGCGCACAAGATAAACAACACGGTTGGGCAGGCCTTATTGGCGAAACGCAGCGGCAAAACCCGTATCATTGCCGAAACTGGTGCCGGCCAGCACGGCGTTGCCAGTGCTACCGTCGCGGCGCGCATGGGTCTTGAATGCCATGTTTACATGGGTGTCGATGACATTAAGCGGCAGTCGCTAAACGTGTACCGCATGAAATTATTGGGCGCAGAAGTAGTGCCTGTTACCTCCGGCTCGCGCACGCTGAAAGACGCGATGAACGAAGCCATGCGCGATTGGGTCAGCAACGTCGACGATACGTTTTATATTCTTGGCACCTGTGCCGGGCCGCATCCTTACCCTATGCTGGTGCGTGACTTTCAGTCAGTAATAGGCCGCGAAGCGCGTGCGCAGTGTTTGGAGATGACCGGCCGCCTGCCGGATACACTGATCGCCTGCGTCGGTGGCGGCTCTAACGCTATCGGTTTGTTTCATCCATTTTTGGATGATGAATCAGTCGCCATGATCGGCGTTGAAGCGGGTGGGCACGGGCTTGAGACCGGCCAACACGCAGCGCCGCTTAACTGCGGGCGACCTGGAGTGCTTCACGGCAATCGCACCTACCTGATGGAAGACGACAACGGCCAGATTATGCCGACCCATTCCGTTTCTGCCGGCCTCGATTATCCTGGTGTCGGCCCGGAGCATGCGTGGCTGAAAGATATAAAACGGGTCGACTATGTCGCGGTGAACGACGAAGAAGCGTTGAGCGCGTTCCGTGACCTGACTCAAATCGAGGGTATTATGCCGGCGCTGGAAACGAGCCATGCGCTGGCATATGCGAAAAAAATTGCCCCCTCGTTGGATAAAGACAACATTCTGTTAATCAATCTGTCTGGTCGTGGTGACAAAGATATTCTGACCGTTGCCGATATCGACGGCATAGAAGTTTAGGAACAAATACGTGAGCCGAATTAAACAAAAGCTGGCAAATCTCCAGGCAGAACAGCGCAAGGCCTTAGTGCCTTATATTGTCGCGGGCGACCCTAACCGCAGTGTCACCGTACCGTTTATGCACGCGCTGGTAGAGCAGGGGGCGGATATTATCGAGCTGGGTGTGCCATTTTCTGACCCAATGGCGGAAGGTCCGGTTATTCAGCACGCCCACGAACGCGCCTTAGCAGAACACGTTAGCCTGCGCGACGTGTTGCAAATGGTCACTGAATTCCGTGCCGATAATACCGATACGCCGGTGGTACTGATGGGCTATCTTAATCCAGTCGAGGCCATGGGCTATGCCGAGTTTGCAGCGGCAGCGCAAGCTGCCGGTGTCGACGGTGTGCTGACCGTCGACCTGCCACCCGAAGAAGCCAGCGAATTAAACGGCGAGTTAAAGCAGCAGGCGCTGGATACTATTTTTCTTGTCGCCCCCACAACGACGCCGGCACGTATAAAAGCCATTGCCGCACAGGCCACCGGTTATATTTATTACGTCTCACTAAAAGGCGTCACCGGCGCTTCCAGCATCGACACCAGTTCGGTGGCGGCGAGCGTTCAGGCCATCCAGGCGCATGCAAGTATTCCTGTCTGCGTGGGCTTCGGCATCAAAGATGCAGTCACTGCCCAGGCAATTGCCCGCGTTGCCGACGGCGTTGTCGTTGGTAGCGCGCTGGTCGAGTTAATGAGTCTTGGCGATGTCGGCCTTTACCAGGCAGAGGACCTAGTTAAAGAAATACGGTCCGCAATTAATAAAATTTAGGAGCCACAATGAGTTGGATTGATAGAATTCTACCCACCGGCATTCGTTCAGCCGAAACTAGTGAAAATTCCGGCAGCAACAATATGCCTGAAGGCGTATGGAAAAAATGCGCTAAATGCGATGCTGTTTTATACCGGCCCGAACTGGAGAAAAATCTTGAAGTATGTCCCAAGTGCGACCACCACATGCGTCTCGGTGCACGGGCGCGTTTGAATGTCTTTCTCGACCCGGAGGGCCGTGAAGAGCTGGCAACCGAAGTAGAGCCCGTAGACCAGCTAAAATTTAAAGATCTCAAAAGATATAGAGACCGGCTGACGGCGGCGCAGAAAGCAACCGGCGAGAAAGACGCCATGGTGGTGATGCAGGGCAAGGTCAACGGTTTGCCCGTGGTAGTTGCTGCATTTGAGTTTAGTTTTCACGGCGGCTCGATGGGCTATGCAGTGGGCGAAAAATTTACGCGAGCCGCCAACGCGGCACTGGCACAAAGAATTCCGTTGGTGTGTTTCTCCGCCACCGGTGGCGCACGAATGCAGGAAGCGCTCATTTCGCTGATGCAAATGGCGAAAACCAGCGCTGTGCTGGAACGCATGAAGCGAGCGGGGGTTCCTTATATCTCGGTAATGACCGACCCGGTATACGGCGGCGTGTCAGCCAGTTTGGCCATGTTGGGCGATATTAATATTGCCGAACCGAACGCGCGTGCAGGCTTTGCGGGGCCGAATATTATCGAACAAACTATTCGACAAACGCTGCCACCCGGTTTTCAGCGCAGCGAGTTTTTGCTGGACAAAGGCGCTATTGATTTGATTGTGGACCGCAACGATATGCGCGACACTATCGCGCGTTTGCTTGCCAAACTAACGCATTGGACCATGCCGTCGGAAGAAGTCGCTGAGGAAGAGCCTGTTGTTGTAGTGGAAGAGGAGCAGCCGGTAGAAGAACCGGCGTCGGATGACACGCAAGCAGAGACAACGTAAGCACTGTCCACATAACCACGGTCGACACAAGCTCCTCAATGACTGAACCAGACCTCGATGCCTGGCAGCAGCGGCTGGCAACACTGCACCCAATAGAAATCGAACTTGGTCTGGACCGCGTCGCCTTGGTTGCTAGCCGCCTAAACTATGGCGCGCTGGCCGACCGAACAATCACTGTTGCCGGCACCAACGGCAAAGGTTCGACCATCGCGATGCTGGAAAGACTGCTGCTGGACGCCGGCCAACGGGTTGGCGTTTACACCTCGCCGCATCTGATGCGCTATAACGAGCGAGTGCGCATTAACGGCGAAAACGCCAGCGATGCGGATTTGTGCGCGGCGCTGGCGCGGGTAGATGCAGCCCGTGCAGATACATCGCTGACCTATTTTGAGTTTACGACGCTGGCCGCGTTTCATCTTTTTGGCCAGCAGCCTCTCGATGTTGTGCTGCTTGAAGTGGGACTGGGTGGTCGGCTTGACGCGGTCAATATCATAGACGCGGATATCGCGGTGATTACCAGCATAGCGCTGGACCATGAAGCGTGGCTTGGAGATAACCGCGAGGCGATTGCCGGAGAGAAAGCCGGCATACTTAGAGCAAACGCTATGTTTGTGTGTGCCGACCGCGATCCTCCGGCAGCGCTGCACGCGGCGGCTGCGGCGTTAAAAACGCAAAACTATTTTATTGGCGAGCAGTTCGAGTGTAGCCGCAACGCCGACGCCAGCTGGAACTGGCAGGCGGGCGATCTCATGTTCAACAAGCTGCCGTTACCCGACTTGCATCTCGACTGCGTAGCGACCGCCTTGCAGGTGTTCACGTTACTGGGTAAGCCGATAAGTGCTACTAAGCTAAGCAAAAGTCTAGTTGACTGTCATTTGCCCGGCAGGCGGCAGCAGTTAGACTGGCAAGGTATTGCTGTTGTGTTAGATGTGGCACACAACCCTGCGGCGGCTGCCGCATTAGCTGATTACCTGCAAGCGCAGTCTTGTTCTGGTAAGACTTACGCCGTGTTTGGCGTGTTAAATGATAAGCAGTGGCGCGGAATGCTGCCGCCGTTACAGCAACTGATTGACGGCTGGTTGCTGACTGAACTTAAAACCAGCGAACGTGCCGAAGCCGCCGACGTCATTGCCGACGAGCTGCGTATTTGCGGTGAAACTGTCGTCAGCGTTAGTGACAGCCCTTGCCAAGCGCTGCGAGAAGGATTGAGCACAGCGCAGGCTGGCGACCGTGTGCTGGTATTGGGCTCCTTTCATACGGTGGGGCCGGTGTTGGAATGGTTGCAAAAGGAGCTGGTACCCCTTCAAGGTGATATTGCCTAATGCAGTCAATCCAAAAGCGGTACAGTGCGAGGTTGATATAAACAATGGATGAAGCACTGAAGAAGCGTTTGCTTGGTGCGCTTGTGTTACTGGCAATCGCCGCTATTCTGTGGCCGTTGGTATTCGACAGTGCCGAAGAAATCAAACTCAGCGCTGAGTCGAAAATACCGTCAAAGCCCGAAGTCGAACGGTGGCAGCCGGCGCAAGTGCCGGAGCCGGACGCCAGCAGCGTGGGTTGGCCTGACGCGAAAAAAACGACGGCGAAGACCGCGCCCAAGGTGACGGTGCGGTCGCCAAACAGCGAGCAACGAACATCTAAACCCAAAACCAAAGCAGCCATTGCCTCTAAAGCTGCCAGAGAAACTAACACGCCTGTCAATCGGACCGAGGAAAAGAAGGCAGAGCAGAAGCCAACGTTTCGACCTGCCTGGGTGGTGCAGGTGGCGACCTTGTCGAGCGGCGATAGCGCTAAACAATTGGTGGAAAAACTCAGAACAAAAGATTACCGCGCTTATAGCGAAGTCGCCGACCTGTCGGGCAAGCAAGCTTACCGAGTGTTGATTGGCCCGAAATTTGATAAGCGCAAGGCGCTCAGTATTAAGCAGGACATCGACAAAAGCGAAAAGGTTGATTCGCTGGTGCTGAAATTTCGTCCGAAATAATTTAGAATGCCCGCCAAAATTTTGACAGGCAGAGCTGTAAGAGACTTATGAATTGGGCTGATTGGTTTATCGTTGGCGTTGTCAGTTTATCCTGCATGGTCAGCCTGATGCGTGGCTTCGTGCAGGAGGCTATGTCGTTGGCGGTTTGGTTTTTGGCCATTGCCGTCGCCATGTTATTTGGCGAGCAACTCAGTGGCTTAATGGCAGATAAAATCGCCACGCCATCGCTGCGCAATATTATCGCATTCTCTGGCTTGTTCGTCGTGACCATGGTGTTGGGTTCGCTAGTGTCGAAACTGCTGGCCCAGTTGGTGACCTCGGTCGGCCTGGGCAGCACCGACCGTATACTAGGCACCCTGTTCGGCTTTGCACGCGGTATTATCATCGTGCTCGCGCTGTTGATTTTTGTACCCGCCGTGATCGATGTGCAATATGATGACTGGTGGCAATCTTCGCAACTCATTCCGCATGTATTGCGGCTGGAAGGTTGGTCTCGAGAAACGGCTGGAGCCGTTATCGCTTTTTTCTCTTCCATTAAACCGGACTAGTGTTCCGAGGACTTCAGCATGTGCGGAATTGTCGGCATCGTCGGAAAATCCAAAGTCAATCAAGCGCTGTACGATGCGCTGACCCTGTTGCAGCACAGGGGGCAGGACGCCGCCGGCATTGTCACCTGCCATGATGGCAAGCTCGACCAGTGCAAAGGCAATGGCTTAGTGCGCGACGTATTTCGCACCCGCCATATGCGGCAACTGGTTGGCAACATGGGCTTGGGGCATGTGCGTTATCCCACGGCCGGCAGCTCCAGCCCGGCCCTGGCGCAGCCGCTGTACGTGAACTCGCCGTACGGCATTAGCCTCGCGCACAACGGTAATCTAACCAATTCCGCCGCCTTGACCAAGGAGTTGTTCGAATCTGATTTGCGCCATCTTAATACTGACTCTGATTCGGAAGTGCTGCTTAACGTGTTTGCACACGAGCTGCAAAAAATCGGCAAACTAACGCCGGGTCCTGAAGATTTTTTCAATGCAGTAAGTGGCTTGCATCAGCGCTGCAGAGGGGCGTACGCGGTGACGGCAATGATTACCAACTACGGTATCGTTGGCTTTCGCGATCCGCACGGCATACGGCCAATCGTGTTTGGTAAACGCGAAACCAGCCAGGGTGATGAGTACATTATGGCGTCGGAGAGTGTGGCTCTCGATGTGCTCGGTTTCGAATTGATTCGTGATATTGCGCCCGGTGAAGCAGTCTATATCACCGTCAACGGCGAAGTGCATACGCAGCAGTGCGCTGCTAATCCGCAGCTTACCCCATGCATATTCGAACATGTATATTTTGCTCGGCCCGATTCAATCATGGACGGCATCTCAGTCTACAAGTCACGGCTGCGTATGGGTGAAGTGCTGGCGCATAAAATTCTTAAGCTGCGACCGGACCACGATATTGACGTGGTGATTCCTATCCCCGATACCAGCCGCGTTGCCGGCCAGGTACTGGCTTATGAGCTGAACGTGAAATTTCGTGAAGGCTTAATGAAGAACCGTTACATTGGGCGCACGTTTATTATGCCCGGCCAGGGCGAGCGAAAAAAATCAGTGCGGCATAAGTTGAATGCCATAGAGCTTGAGTTTAAGGGCAAAAATGTATTGCTGGTCGACGACTCTATTGTGCGCGGCACCACCTCGAAACAAATCATCGAGCTGGCACGCGAAGCAGGCGCGAATAAGGTTTATTTTGCCTCGGCTGCGCCAGCCGTTGTCTATCCTAACGTGTACGGCATCGACATGCCTTCGGTGCATGAGCTAATCGCCCATGGCCGCAGCGAGCAAGAGGTATGTGACCTGCTTGGTGCGGATTGGCTTATCTATCAGGATCTCGAAGATCTGATCGCTTGCTCGTCCGAGGGTAATCCGAATATCAGCCAATTCGACTGTTCGGTTTTCGATGGTAACTACATTACCGGAGATGTCGACGCAAATTATTTGAGCCGTCTGGAAGCATCGCGCAATGACAATGTAAAACAACAAACCAATGCGCGCTTTAACAATGACGACGACGATGTGATTGGCCTGCACAACAAACAGGCTTTATAAAAGGACCGCAGTGAGCAACAAAAGCGAACAACGCCGGCAAGCGCTGGCGACGGCAGAAATTGATACCCTGGCGATTCGCACCGGTCATGTGCGTACGTCGGAGGGGGAGCACAGCGAACCGATCTTCGTCACCTCCAGCTATGTGTTTGGTTCGGCCGCCGAGGCGGCCGCACGCTTTAGCGGTGACCAGCCAGGTAACGTTTACTCGCGCTACACAAACCCCACAGTGCGAACGTTTGAACAACGCATCGCCGCGCTGGAAGGGGCCGAGATGGCGGTGGCAACCTCATCGGGCATGGCCGCTATTCTTAGCACCTGCATGGCGTTGCTCAAAGCCGGCGATCATATTGTTTGCTCACGCGCGGTGTTTGGCAGCACCACGGTATTGCTCAACAAATATATGCAGCGCTTCGGCATTACCACCAGCTTCGTCGACTGCGCTGATATTGCTCAATGGCAACAGGCGCTCACTGCCAACACGCGGCTGCTGTTTTTGGAAACCCCTTCCAACCCCCTAGCGGAAATCGCTGATATCGGCGCACTGGCGCGCGTCGCACAGGAGCATGGCGCTTACCTCGCGGTAGACAACTGCTTCTGTACCCCCGCGCTACAAAAACCGTTAGATTTTGGTGCCGACATAATCATCCATTCTGCCACCAAGTATCTGGACGGCCAGGGCCGCTGTATGGGTGGCGTGGTATTGGGCCGGCAGGAACTGATGCAAGAAGTATTGGGCTTTGTGCGTGCTGGCGGTCCTACCATGGCGCCCTTTAACGCCTGGGTGTTTTTAAAAGGTCTGGAAACCCTGCGTCTGCGCATGGACGCACACAGCGCTAACGCGTTAGCACTGGCGCAGTGGTTGCAAGCGCAAGCCGGTATTGAAAAAGTGTTCTATTCCGGCTTGCCCGACCACCCGCAGCACGAGTTAGCCAGCCGTCAACAGAGCGCCTTTGGCGGCGTGCTGTCTTTTCGAGTAACGGGCGATCAACAAGCGGCCTGGCGCTTCATCGACGCGACCCGGCTGATGTCGTTAACGGCGAACCTGGGCGATGCTAAAACCACGATTGTGCATCCGGCAACAACCACGCATGGCCGCTTGAGCGCAGAAGAACAGCAGGCTGGCGGTATCACCAGAAATCTCATTCGCATTGCCGTGGGGCTGGAAGCTGTTGCTGATTTGCAGGCAGATTTACAGCGCGGTCTCGACGCGTTATAAAAAGCAGAACATTGCTCTACAGTCGCTAGCACGCCTGCAACTTTGACTGCTCGTGTTGGCCCTTTATCTTCTGTACGTGCATATGTTGAAAGCCAACGCGCGGATCGTCCAGGCCACCGCAATACAGCTTGATGCCGCGAATTGGGCCGACTGCTTTTATTTCCACCACGCCAGATAACAGTATTTGACTCGCGCCGCGCGCCTCGATTTCTTCTACCAGTACACCGTGGTCACCGGTGTTATCGGCATACACGGCGATCAGTGATACCGGCCTGCGTATTTCGATAGGTAAGCTAACCCAACCAGCGATATTAAGCGTGACGGCGGATAAACTCCTGTAACTGACGTTCGAATTTGCCTCATCCTGAGCGGAACGAAACAGATTCGCTATACCTTTACGTCCTTGCGGCAGCATTTGTTTTACGCTGCGGCTGTAAGTTGATGGCGGAACATCCATTAGGAAGCTTTTCTTGATCAAGTTGACCGGGATAAGTGCATACGACATTGGTTTAGCCTTTACTGCAAACATTACTAGCAAGATTACCAGCAATCTATAAATATACCGTGTGCTGACCGGCGGACTCAGTGAGAGACAACTCACAGTTTGCTTCAAAATGCCGAAAATCACCTGTCAATGTCGCATGAAGCTTAACCAGCTTCGCTGTTATCACTATTTGTACCTGACACTAGCTAACCTCAACCTCAACCTCAACCTCAACCACAAGTAAGTCAGCTTGCTGTAGGTCGTGAAGTTTAATGGGCGATCGACGGCAACAATCGCCTGTTATCGCGCTGATCGAATCAGCTTTTTTCTAGCAGCGGACAAAACCGCCGTCGACAAATTTGTATGAAAAAGGCCACTTATTGTGTAGAACGATCAATAAACATCCGGCTAGGAAAACTTGCCTGTAATCACAACTTTTCACTAGTCAGATCGTGCTTATTTCCTTCTATTTGTTTTACAATTGCAGCGTATTTGCTTGATTGCAATCAAGGAAATTTAATTGCTCAAGAAGTAGACTGAAAGGCATGCTTATCACA
>RCMY010006108.1_pt1 | contig 10120 bp, 7 predicted proteins | sample 2041341 | NCBI WGS metagenome assembly RCMY01 (sample SAMN09708234, study PRJNA481090) | Marine sediment metagenome, whole genome shotgun sequencing project.
CTGATCGACTGACGAGGCACACACTATGCAGACTTACCTGGATCTGTTGCAGCACATTCTGGACAACGGGGTAGATAAGGAAGACAGAACCGGTACTGGTACACGCTCCGTGTTCGGCTACCAGATGCGCTTTGATCTGAATGCCGGCTTCCCGGTGCTCACGACCAAGAAGCTGCACCTCAAGTCGATCATTCACGAGTTGCTGTGGTTTCTGGCAGGGGATACCAATGTTGCTTATCTGCAGCAAAATGGTGTGAAAATCTGGGACGAGTGGGCCGATGAAAATGGCAACCTGGGTCCTGTGTATGGTAGTCAGTGGCGTAGCTGGCCAACACCGGACGGTGGGCATGTTGATCAGATCAGTCAATTGCTGGAACAGATCAAGACCAATCCAGATTCACGTCGTCACATAGTCAGTGCCTGGAATGTTGCTGACATTGACCAGATGAAGTTGCCTCCCTGTCATGCGCTGTTTCAATTTTACGTGGCTGATGGACGACTGAGCTGCCAATTGTACCAGCGCAGTGCAGATTCGTTCTTGGGGATACCCTTCTTTTCCGGCATAGCGGCTAATGATGAAGATATTAGTCATTATAAATTAGCAGGTTAGATGTTTTCTGTAATCATAGCGCTATGATAAATGATTGAATGCTGAGTATAATGGGTTTTAGGTAGAGATCTTCTCCGCCAATAGCCAGTGAAGAGAACATCAGCATGAGACACCCCGAATATCAATATCTCGACTTGCTAGAACAGGTTCTGGATCGAGGTGATGAACGAGTTGATCGCACTGGTGTTGGCACACGATCCATTTTCGGTGCCATGGTTCGCTTTGATTTATCTGACGGCACCGTGCCTATCCTTACGACAAAGCGCGTCTACTGGAAGACCGCCGTTAAGGAGATGATCTGGTTCCTGACCGGCGGTACGAATATTCAGGCATTGCTGCGCGACAACGTGAAGATCTGGACCGATTGGCCGCTGGCGAGTTATCGCCAGAAGACTGGTGAGGAGATCTCCCAAGAAGCATTCGAGCAGCGCATCATCGAGGATGATGCGTTTGCCGCAAAGTGGGGAGAGCTGGGCCCGGTGTATGGCAAGCAGTGGCGTCGCTGGTTGGGCGCAGACGGGCGCGAGCACGATCAGATCGCTGACTTGGTACGCACGCTTCGTGAGAACCCCTCCAGCCGACGTATGCTTTTTCATGGCTGGAACGTCGCCGAGCTTGGAGAGATGGCATTGCCGCCATGTCATATGGTCTATCAGTACCACGTAACGTCCGATGGCAAGCTCAACTGCCTTTTGCTACAGCGCTCGGTTGACCTGTTCATCGGGGCGGCCTTCAATTATGTTGGTGCTGTTGCCCTTCAGCTTATGCTTGCGCAGCAGGCAGGCCTCGAACCAGGTGAGTTCGTGTGGGTTGGTGGCGATGTACATTTGTATCTCAATCATCTTGATCAGGCGCGTGAGCAGCTTACGCGTGAGCCTCGCCCGTTGCCAAAGATGCGACTCGCCAAACGTGCGATGAGTATTGACGATTATCGCATCGAGGACTTCGAGGTGGAGGGCTACGAACCTCACGCTCCAATCAAAGCCGACATTGCTGTTTAGGTGATCGCTGGTGACGGTCTTGACCCCACGTTCAGCGAGAGGTGACACCGCCTACGGCACGCTGAGTGAGGAACGACTGCGAGCCTTGATCGACAACGATCGCCAGAGGGGTGATGTTGTTGTATCCAGAGGAGGTAAGATCAGTCGCAAGCACTATGCACACCTGCTTGGTTGCACGCGAAGTGCGTTGACACGATTCGCTTTCGTCTTCAGCGAATACGAGAACGATATAGGCGTCGTGACCGGACCCATGCGCCACTTTCCAGAGATGCGCAAGTGGCTGCACGCCGCATACGACGCTCAGGAGCTGGGTGTTCGTGACGGCAAGCTGGATCGTTCCGCATTCATGGCGCATTTCAATTTGCAAGGTGGCACGTTTATCACACGGCATCCTCCCATTCGTGCTTTGTTTGATGAGCTTGACGCCCGTGCTGAATGCGAAGGCTATCTGCCATCCGAAAGGCTGAATGAGCTTGAGCGGGTAAAGGCGGTGCTGGCGGCGCGGCCGGTTCTCGACAAGGATCGGATGACCATCAATTTGGTTGAACTCGCGAGGGCGGCTCGTGTCGAGAAGAGCCGGCTTCGAGACAGGCCATTCGCCGAAGCAGTGGCTGCGCGACAAGCGGATATCATGATCGAAGTCGAAGCGAACAGGATCGATCCCTACGTCCACGGCCGAGTATTCCCGTTCAGCGAGTTGGCACCATCATGGCCAATACCTTTTCTGGAGCGGATTGGAATACGTTTCAAACAGATTGCTGCAGGTGTTGCACAGCCGTCAGCAAAGCGTCCGTATCTGCAGCTTCTGGCCTTGCTCGACTGGATCAGTGCAAACACGGCGAATCCACACTGCAAGGCTGTCGTCATCGAAGCCGGAGAGCGTGGTCGAATACAGTCGACTGACGACTGGGAAGAGGTGTTATTCGCCTACCGAGATCACCTGATCGCAAGTACCACGACGGATAGTTCGGTGGACAGTGCCATCAAGGCGCTGCGCATGATGCTTGGCGGTCTATCATCCGGAGGCGTAGTGCCGGTCACCTCGACACCGCTGCCGGGGATCAAGCATGCTCGACGTCGCAGTGGTCGTCGGCGAAGCGTTGCCGAAGTCGGCACCGCAAGCGATAACGAAGGTGAGTTCGACTATGTTGCTTTTGCACGCGACCGATTTCTCGTCGTATCCAGGCGATCGGGTGTCGATACTGGAGCTGGCGAGGCCGACGCGTTCGTCAACGGTCTTGCTGCCGAACTGAGCCGTTCCAGAGAGCTGCCCGCCGATCCTGCTGTAGCGATCCGTCTCACCCTGGAGCACCGCCTTGATGTGCTCCGGCAGCGTGCGATCGTGATCGTGGATGCGGCCATCAAGGCGCACCGGAACGGGTGCCGGCTGCTTTCCCTCACTGATATCGATGGGGTGGCGTTCGAGCGCGACTACTTCGATGACACTCTCGATTCGTATGCGCGGACTCAACTCGTGCGCAGTTTTTTTCCGCATCCCAAGGAGTCGACTGACGCCCAAGTCGAGAAGGGTATCGCGAACCTGCTGGGCCTGATCCGACAGCAGCACGGTGGCATCCCGCCGCTCGGCGCGGTCCTGACTCTGTATATCATTGAAAGTGGATCGAACATCGGTGTCGGTCGTACGTTGGACCGGGAGTGCATGGAGGCGAGCGATCTTGCTGAACATCGTCGTATCACCGGGCACAAGGCTCGCGCACAGGGCAAGCCGATCATTGTCGATCTGCTCAAGACTTCGCCAGCTGTACGTGCCATGGACTGGTTGCTGACGGCTGGCATCTGTCTTCAAAAAAGTGCTGGGAGCGATGCTGACAGACTTTTTCTCATGCAGATCGGTGGGCGTGTGCAACTGATGACATCACACTGGTACACGAACTGGTTCAAGCAGTTTGTCGCCTCGACTCCGGGTCTGGAGGGCATCTACCTTCTCCCGAGCATGCTCCGACCGAGCGTGCTGTTGCACGCCGCGCTTTCCAACGACGGCCGGCTCGCGACCGGCATGGCGATCGGCCAGCACGGTCTCGCTGTCACGCAGGGATACCAGCAGAAGTGGCCCACGCGGCTTCTGTACGACGAGAACATCCGGCGTTTCAATACTGCGTTCGAGACTCTCGTCATGTCGGGTGTCGAGGACGCGGCATCGAAGCTGGGAATCACGGTTGAGCAGTTCGAAGCGCGGTTAGGGGATCTTGGGGCGACGGGTCTCGGTACGTTCTGTCGGAACCGGCATGGCCGTTCCGGCGAGACGAGCGGTACGTGTTCGACGCTGGACTGCTGGAACGACTGCCCGCACCTGCTCATCGTGGCCGAGGTGGAAGCCATCGCGACGCTTCAGCTCTGGCAGACTTCCTTGCGGGCCGTTCAGCCCGAATGGGAGCGGGACCGGGCTGAGCGGTGGGACACGGTCTGGCTTCCGTGGCTTTGTCTGACTGATGTTGTTGAGGAGAAGATGGCGCGAGGCTCCCTGATCAAGGTCTGGAATGCTGCGCGACAACGAGCTGCTGAAATTGCTGCCCAACCCGGCTACGCCCCTCCCAGGCCCTGGTGATTGCATGACTCTCTCATACACTGTTCCGCTTCCGACTGTTGCGCTGCCTTCGATTCCCGATATCGATGAGCAGCGGCGTGTGTCCTGGCTACGGAGCGAGTACTCCGATCCGGTGTGGACCGTCGTCAGCACCCGTGATTCCGAAAGGCAAGCAACGATCGACTTCCGCCTGATGCTGGCCAATGGTCGGTGCCTGATTGATGTGGACAGGCTCTGCGCCACCGTCAAGGAGTACGCCTGGTGGGTGCGTGACCCGCGATACAGCCACATTGACGATGCAACTACTCACGCAGCCATGGTGGGGAATTTTCTGAACCTTACTCACGCGCTCACCATCCGGGGAATAGGGTCGTTCGCACATCTGCAGCCCTACGACCTTGAACAGTTGATTGAGGAATGCCGCTACGGCGCCGATGCGGTGCTCCGTGCCTCGGCACGGGTCGAGGCGTATCTGCAGGAGCTGCAGGCATCGAATGATCGTAATCCTCAACCCTTCGGTGGTCTTCCCCTGTATGTAACGCCTTCATCGGGAGCACGTCAGGGTAGGGTCCACTCCGCACAGATTGTGGCAGCCTGCCATTTACCAGCCAGCGCGAGCAGGCTACCACGCGTCTCCGCACTGATCAGCCTGGCGGCAAGAGCCAACGGTATACCGGCTCGCTCGCGAAGATCTTCCGTGGAGATCGCTCCCTTGTTGAACGTGACAGTCCAGTCGATACAACGCTGGCTCGATCCTCTCGAACAGCTCTACACCATGCGACGCCAGATCAGTGCGGAGGCGATCGGGTTCAAACCGTTTCCGCGCGGTGCGGCACGCGTCGCTGCTGTCAAGGGTGTTGGTACCCAACGCACGCCGATACCACCGCCGATGCTCGCGCTTCATCTGCTCGAACATGCTGCGTGCTGGATCTTCGAGCACGAACAGGCACTGACAGTCAATGAGGTCGACAGACACGATGTTGTCCGTATGGCTACAGCCTGCTGGATCGTCATTGCCGCATTCAGCGCACGTCGCGCTGGAGAGATCCACGATCTGCGTGAGGGATGCCTGCGTGGTGACGAAGCAACAGGGTGGTGGCTGCACGTGTATATCGAGAAGACGCTGCAGCGCAAGGAGTGGATTCCAGTGCCTGCGCTGGTGGCACGGGCCGTCGCGGTTCTGTTGTCGATCAGTGCAGCGGCACGGCAGGATACGGATACCGATCGGCTGTTCCAGTGGCGCAGTCCTGATGGTCAAATCATCCGTCTCGACATCAGCCAACGGCTGGACGATTTCGCCGCGGCGGTCAACGTGCCGCTGCATTGCCCGCAGGGTGAAGAGGCTATGGCCTGGCATTGGCACCCTCACCAGTTCCGCCGTTTTTTCTCTGTACTTTATTTTTACCGATTCGAGAGCGCAACGATCGAGGCGCTCTCTCACCACCTGCGGCACTTTAGTTTAGAGATGACGAAGCGCTATGTGACCCAGGACCCCGAGGTCGCTGCCCTGTGGGTGGATGTTGAATGGGGCTACACAGGTCACGTGGCCCGATCGATCGTCGCCGGGGAGCGTTCGATCTCGGGTGCCGCGGGCGAGCATCTGAAGAAGGCCGCTCGGCGTATTCTCGACATCTTTCGACGCAAGTTGCAGGTCACCTCTCCGGACAGAGTAGGAGCCAGTCTTGCGCTCGTCATGCAACGCCAGGGGATGGTGCTGACACCCAAGCCCTGGGTCACTTGTTCTTGTCCGCCAACACGGGATGCGGCGTTGAAGGCTGCCTGCCGTCGTGAGTCTACGGATGAGGTTGAAGTGGTCGGTCCCGATTTCGCTCATGCAGGCCCTTCGATCTGCTGTTCCTGTCCACACGCCATCATTGAAGGTTCACGCCAATCCGTCATCGACGAAGAAGTGACTCACCTGGAAGCCGTTGCCGCCTCCGATGCACGAGAAGGCACTCTTTTCGGCGCTCTCGAGGCTGCCCGAGTGGTTGAACTGAGCCATGTGCGGGATACACGATACGAAGGCTCGGAGCCGCTTCATTCGACAACGTTAACGGAAGAGGAACAATGAGCGATTCGCAATTACCATTGAGCGACCTTGTCGCTGATCCCGCATTGAAACGTCAGTCGGTTGAGCAGCGGATCGAGCGCAGACTGGACGTTCTTCGCGGATGGCTCAGTGATGGAGTGCCGGCGGGCCAGTCCATTCCAGGCAGCCTGAAGGCCGTACGCGTCTGGGAGGATACTGAACTTGGAATCCTACCCATCGTATCGCCTAACGAATTCACAACGACTCATCATTTGCACGGGGGTCTGGTCCGCGATATTGGCGGGCTGCTAACGGCACTGAAAAAGCGGTTTGACCGGCCGGCGAGTTCATCATCGACACGCTCGTCGGTGCCGGTTGCAACGTTCGACCGGAAAGCTTTCGACAGGCAGCTTGAGGCCGCTGTATCGCAGTGGCACGCGGAACGCGATCAGCGGCTGCACGAGAAGCGACGCGCCGATGCGGCGGAGGCCCGCAGTGTCATGCTGCTTGAGGAGAATGCGCAGAAGGATTCGATCATCGCGGATCTTCAACACCAGCTTGCGGCACGTGATGGCCTGCGGGTGGTGGAATGAGGTTCGCCGACATAGAGAACATCTGGAGAGTCGATCTCTGCGACCTGTCAAACGCTGATCGCGGTCGAGTGTTTTTCGAGCGGGCCAAGCAAGTGATTGACGAGGTGCTGATTGATCCCGTTGAGCAGGCGAGGGCTATCAAGGACAAGCGCTTTTTGCGCTCCTACCTGGTCGAGAAGATCGGCTGCCAGTCTGCTGTCACCTCGCAGAACCCGAAAATCAGACAACTGCTGATCCAAACCGATCAACACCTCGAACTGGAAGACGGTTGTTTGGCTGCTGTCGACTCTGTTTTACCAAAGGGTCGTATTACGGCGCGGTCCACAACGAGCAAGAACGCGGCACATTCGGATTTTGCTCACGGACTGATTATCGGTACCGACGCTAGCTGCAAAATTCACGGGCGATCATGGGCCGGTATCCCGACTTTACTGTGGCCTGAAGGTATCGACGAGGCCGCTTCGGACTGGTTTCGGGTACTCGTGGTCGACCATGGTGTGGCTACGAGCAGCGCACGTGAATACGCAAAAATCCTGCGGCCCTTCCTGCGCTTTTGTCGCCAGCGTAGCAGGGCCTGGCAGTCGGTCGACGACGAGTTCCTGATCATATGGCGCGAGCAATTAAGGCGAGGGCAGGAGGTCTCCATCGGTCGCGTGAATGCCTCTTTGAAGACAATATTTGCGTTCTATCGTTGGGCTGAGGAGAGTAAGTGCATCCGTTTTCAGGTTGGCATCTATGCTGAGTGTGAGCTTCCTGCTGCTCATGAGTCTGCCGCTTTTCCCATCAGTGCCAAACGCAGCTACACCAAAAGTAGGCACGGTGGCATCCATGGTGCGTGGACGACGCCGCTGACGTTGAGCGAGCCGAGTAAAGGGGCTCGGGTACGACATACACCAACGGAGGTTGAAATACGCGATCTGCACGAGGTTGCAGTCGAGCATGAACATGGTGAGCGGGATTCGCTTCTGTTTTCCTGGACAGAGGAAGCTGGGCCGCGACGCGCTGAATTGCTACGTCTGGGGAAATCGCACATGCCCACGGACTCTCAACTAGCGAGTTTGATTGAACGTGACGAGTCCTGGCTCATCTCGATCAAGCGAAAGGGCGGTGTTTCAAAGCCGATAAATGCTCCAATCGATCTCATTATCCGGACCCTGGATTTCATTCAATACGGTCGACGCGATGTCGTTGAGCATTGCCAGAAGAGCATCGTCGGTTATCGAGAACCTGATGAGATATTCCTATCCGGCACGACGGGTTTGGTGTTGCACCCGGACAGTGTCACATCGATAGGGCGGCGAGCTTTCAGAAAGGCTGGGATAGAGAAAGCCAACATCCATCGTCTGCGTGCACGCTTTGCAGTGCGCACCATCGAGACGCTTGTGGATGCCATTTTCGGTGGTGAAAGTATCGGATCGAATTCGAACTGGATTGAGACTATTCTGATCAAGGCTGCTGAGGCGATGGGGCATTCTAGTCCCCAGTCACTCAGGCCTTATCTGACGTATGTGCTCAATCGGCGGATTCAGGTGGCGGATGCGACGAAGGTGGAGAAGTTGGCCTCGCGGTTGAGGCAGCTCAGGTTGCATGAGGAGACATTGGTGCGACGGCTGGAGCAGCATCGTGGCCTTCAGACTATTGCACAGCAGGTGCAGGCAGGCAAAAAATTACAGGCTGCCGCGGCTCTTAGGGATATCGCCGAACAGCTCGACTGACGAGTGCAAAGGACTTGGGCGTGTTCATAGTCCTGGACAACCTGAGTACTCACGAAACCAAACAAGTGAAGCGATGGCTGGAAGAGAACCCTCGGGTTCACTTTCATTTCACGCTCACCCTCTTATCATGACTCGATGCAGGGAGGGATGGTTTGCTCAATTCGAGAGACGAGCACTGTATCGCGGTGTGCATGCCAGCGGGAATGAGTTGAACGATTCAATTAGTCAATTCATACGAGTGCGTGACAAGCAGACAGCAAGATCATTTAAGTGAATCAAGATAGCAGAGAAAATACTTGCCTGCGTTGAAGGTGCGAAGAAAAAACTAACTTAAAATGCGATCAACCCGCTGGAGGAACTAATAACAATGAGGTATCACTGTGAAGCAAGCGTCTGGTGAGCCTGGACATCGACGCGCAACAACCAGGCCGCTCTATCTGCATTCTCCGGCGTGAGGGTGTCTGGCCGAGGGTCTCCAGCCTGGGGTCTCGCCCGGTGTATGGTATGCAGGCAAGCTGCTCAGTAATTCCACATCGTCCCGTCTTCGAGCCGTACGACCGGGTGACTGCCGGGCTGGTCGCTGTAACGCTTGACTTCCGTTTCGTTGAGGTCGACTGCCAGCCCGGGTGCATCGCTGAAGTGCGCATCATCAAGGCTCCAACACTATTCCAATCAGCTAACACATAAAAAGCAACCTTTGGTGCTGAATTTGATTACTCAGGGTGATGTGAGTCGCTCGCCTAACGTGCACGCTGCTCTTCACGACTCAGACTGCGACGCCTGTTCAACGTGCGATCTGTAATCGCACGTCTCGCTCCATCACTCTGAATTCTTGTTCGTAGCTGAGCTTGGGTCCAGGGCGATGTGGTTCCGCACAGCTTGGCCTGGTCTTTGTAGGACGAGCGCAACCATTTTGCTCAAGGCCTTGCGCTTTTCGTCGATGACGAAGTTATTTCCAACCTGGTCGATCATGATTGAAGACCATAGCGAAACCGGCCCAAACAGGGGTGACCGGAAAACCGTTCAATATAGCAAGCTATGCGCTGATGACGATGATGATTGCGCAGGTTTGTGATCCTGAACTGGGTGATTTCGTGAGTACACTGGGCGATGCGAAGATTTACAGCAATCATTTCGAGCAGGTGAGTACACAGCTTGAGCGCACATCTGGCCCGCTACCCACCATGAAAATCAATCCAGCGGTGTCTGATCTTTTTACGTTCACGTTTGATGATTTCGTACTTGAAGGGTATGAGGCTCAAGCCTCTATTTCAGTGCCGATAGCAGTCTGATCACGTTTCCGAAAAACTCCCCCAGACCGGACAGGGTGTCTGGTGGTGATGCGTCTGACAATGTTCGCCACAAGCCAGAGCAAACGCTGCTTTCATCAGGGAGCGCAGGCGCTCCTCCGGGTTATCGGTTTGCAACAGTGGGCGCCTAAGTGCCGCCAGTTTTCTTCCCTGAGAATGGCCCCGCCGCCAGTGACCAGCACAAGACCCGTGCGGGCTGATCGTAATCCGGCTCCTGGCCGCTACTGCTGTGCATGGATAACTTGCCGGCCGGATTTCCACCCCAGACCGAGCCCTGCTGCATCGTCGAGCCTTTCATCAGGAATGAATCGTTGAGC
>RCMY010006109.1_pt1 | contig 10120 bp, 6 predicted proteins | sample 2041341 | NCBI WGS metagenome assembly RCMY01 (sample SAMN09708234, study PRJNA481090) | Marine sediment metagenome, whole genome shotgun sequencing project.
CTGTCCCCCGCCTGTGCATGGGCCAATAACCCCACATGTTCGGGCAACAGACGTTGGATATAGAACCGCGCAAGCCGTTCGCGTGGCCCGCCTTTGTCAGCGATGGCCGCCTTTAGGTGCAGTTGCGCGCCGAGAACACGGGCAAAGGCGCGCAGGTAAGGCACGGCACCGGCAAACCGGGTGTTCATACTATCTTGGGCCACCAGCCATTCCGTCGCCTCGCGCAGGCTTTCGCAAGCTTGCCAGACCGCATCCGCCATATTGGGGAAATCGGGGCGGGCAACTTCGACATCTGCTTCCATCTCGTCAAACAAAAGGGCTGCGGCCTCGCCGCCATCCATCATTTTGCGCGCCACAAGGTCCATTGCTTGAATGCCATTGGTGCCTTCATAAATCGCCGTTACCCGCACATCGCGGCAGAACTGCGCAGCGCCGGTTTCTTCGACATAGCCCATGCCGCCGTGCACCTGCACACCGGTTTCGGCCACCGCGATGCCAGTGTCCGTGCCAAATGCCTTGGCGATGGGCGTCAGCAGGGCGGCACGTGCGGCCCACGCCGGATCATTCGTCGCATGGGCCATATCAAGCGCATAAGCACAGCTAAGCGCGATGGCGCGGGCCGCAAAAACATCCGCTTTCATGCCCGCAAGCATCCGGCGCACGTCAGCGTGATCCACAATGCTGCCCTTACCGTCAGCGCCTGCGCGGCCCTGTTTGCGGTCCTGCGCATAGGCCACCGCGTGTTGATAGGCCGCTTCGGCTGCACCGATACCCTGCCCGCCAACACCCAGACGCGCATTGTTCATCATCGTGAACATCGCCGCCATACCGCCCTGTTCGGCACCGATCAACCAGCCGGTTGCATCGTCATATTGCATCACTGCCGTGGGCGATCCGTGCAGGCCCATCTTGTGTTCAAGGCTCACAGTACTGACGCCGTTACGCTTGCCCAGAGTGCCATCCGCGTTGGGGATAAACTTTGGCACGATAAACAGGCTGATGCCCTTGGTCCCTTCCGGCGCACCGGGGATGCGGGCCAACACCAGATGGCAGATGTTTTCCGCGACATCATGATCGCCCCAAGAGATGTAAATCTTCTGACCCGACACCGCATAGGTCCCGTCACCATTGTCTAAAGCCTTGGATTTAAGCGCCCCCACGTCCGATCCGGCCTGCGGTTCGGTCAGGTTCATGGTGCCGGTCCACTCACCGGAAATCAGTTTGGGCAAATACAGTTCCTTGATCGTGTCAGATGCGTGATGCTCAAGCGCTTCAATCTGTCCCTGGCTCATCAACGGGGCCAGTTGCAGCGCCAGACAGGCACCGCTCATCATTTCGTTCACCGCTGAGGATAGGATCAAAGGCAGACCCATACCGCCATATTCAGGGTTGGCCGACATGCCGATCCACCCCCCCTCGGCGATGGCCTTGAACCCTTCGGCAAAACCCGGCGACGTGCGTACCACGCCGTTCTCCAACCGCGCCGGATGCAAATCGCCGGCGCGCTGAACCGGTGCAATGACCCCGTCACACAGCTTGCCCGCTTCCGAAAGGATCGCTGCGGTCATATCCGCAGTCGCTTCTTCAAACAGTTTCGTATTGCGGAGCGCCTCGGCATCCAGAATATGATCAATCAAAAAGCTGAACTCGTTCACGGCAGCACGGTACGTCATGCAAGGTCTCCTGAAAGGGGCTGGTGTGGCTGGCACGAGAGCCACAGCCCTGTTAAGGGCAACTATGCGTGCTAGCATGGAACGGTGGTGCGGCCCACTGCAACCTGAACGCGGCGTCACGGGAATTCGGATGGACATGCAGACACGCAGATTAGCCCCCAATGAAGGCGGCATTGCCGAGGCGGCGGCCCTTTTATCAAAGGGCGCGTTGGTGTCGTTCCCGACAGAGACGGTATATGGTTTGGGCGCGGATGCCCGCAATGGTGTGGCAATTGCGGCGATCTATGCGGCCAAGGGCCGTCCAAGTTTCAATCCGCTGATTGTGCATCTGGCCGATACCGAACTGGCGCGAGACTTTGTGATCTGGTCGGACGCGGCGCGGGTTCTGGCAAACGCCTTTTGGCCCGGACCGCTGACGTTGGTGTTGCCATTAAAACCGGATCACGGGCTTTCATCGCTGGTAACAGCTGGATTGAACACTGTCGCGCTGCGTGTGCCTGCGCATCCAACGGCACATGCATTGTTGTCGGTTTTTGGTGGCCCTGTTGCCGCCCCTTCGGCAAACCCGTCGGGTAAGATTTCGGCAACCACTGCTGATCATGTGATGGCTGGATTGTCTGGACGGATCGCCGCCGTGCTGGATGACGGTCCCTGCCCCGTTGGGTTGGAAAGTACAATCATCGGATTGGCGGATGGCGCACCGACATTGCTGCGCGCAGGTGGTTTGCCACAGGAAGCGATAGAGGCCGCACTTGGCGCGCCGCTGGTACATGTCAGCGGGGCGCAGATCACTGCACCGGGGCAATTGACGTCGCATTATGCACCGGGGGCGGCGGTCAGGCTCAACGCGGCGCAAGCGCAGGGCAACGAGGTGCTGCTTGGGTTCGGCGATATGCCTTGCGATCTGAACCTCTCGCGCAGTGGTGATCTGGTGCAAGCGGCTGCAAACCTGTTTGATTTTCTGCATCAGTTGGATGCGATGGCGCGCCCCATCGCTGTTGCCCCGATCCCCAATCACGGGTTGGGCCGCGCGATCAATGACCGTCTGAAACGCGCGGCAGCCCCGCGTTAAGCGCGCCCTGCCGAAGCTGACAGCACCAGCGGATCAACGCCGAGCGAGCGCAATGCGGCCTCCCACTTCTGATCGTCGGGCAGGTCAAACACGATCTCGGGCGTTGCCTCTGCTGTCAGCCAGCCGTTCTGCGCGATCTCCGCCTCCAATTGCCCCGGCCCCCAACCGGCATAACCCAGCATCAAAAGCGCCTTGTCCGGTCCTTCACCTTTTGCAATATCCTCAAGCACATCCACTGTCGCCGTCAGCCCAAAACCGCCTTCGATCTTGAGCGTGTGTATGGCGGAGTGATATTCATCCGAGTGCAGCACAAAACCGCGCCCCGTTTCGACCGGGCCGCCAAAATGTACGCCCAATGTCCCTTTGGACGGGTCAACATCGCGCGACAACTGATCCAGAACATCCGACAGGGCGAGACCTTCTGCTGGTTTATTCACAATCAGGCCCATAGCGCCTTCGTCCTCGCAAGACGTCAAAAAGACAACCGAATGGGCAAAACGCGGGTCGCCCATGCCCGGCATTGCAATCAGCAGCTTGCCTGTCAGAGAAAGCGTTGCAGCACTCATGAGGTCACCTGTTTGATGTCATCCATGAGTGCCAGAATGCCCGCCCAAGGCCGCGCGTACAAGGGGCCAGAGCACAACCGAACCGCAAACTGCGAAACATCGGTGATGCAAACGTGACTTGGCACCGCGCCGGGATTGTCGCATTGAGGGCGGATGATAACACGCATCCTCTCCGCCCTCGTCTTGTCTTGCGCCACGGCCTTGCCCCTTGCCGCAGGTGACAGCTTCACGGTGCCGGTCACCGGCGAAATCATCGACGGCTGGCAACAGCCCGATGGCACCCGCATCGCGGCTTTGCGGCTGACACTTGCGCCCGGCTGGAAGACCTATTGGCGCCAACCGGGGGACGCGGGCATCCCGCCGCAGTTTGACTGGTCAGGCTCCAAAAACCTGCACGGGGTCGGCATCACATGGCCCGCGCCAAAGGTTTTTCTAACCGCAGGGGCGCGCACCGTCGGGTATTCCGGCGTTGTGACTTTTCCTCTGACGCTGGCCCCTCGACGCGCTGACGAACCGATCGAGTTGAGCGCAGATCTGGATATCGGGGTCTGCAGCGACATTTGCGTGCCGCACCAGATGCGGCTGACGGCAGTGCTGGAGGGCACCAATAAAAAGCCAACACCCGCAGTTGCCGCAGCACTTGCTGCGCGGCCCCTTTCGGCAAAAGAAGCGGGTGTGAAGGCAACCACCTGCGCACTTAGCCCGACTGCGGACGGCGTTCAGATCGAGGCGCGGATGCGTCTGCCTTCTACCGGTGGCACCGAGGTTGTGATCATCGAACCCGGTCAACCGGGGCTTTGGTCAAGTGAAACAACGGTAGTGCGTCAAGGCGGTATACTTGTTGCGAAAGGTGAGATTGTGGCTAATGGCGGCGGTGCCTTGGCGCTTGATCGTTCGGCGATCCGGATCACGGTACTGGGTCAAAAGCATGCGGTTGATATCAGAGGATGCACAGCCGGTTAACCTGCGCTTATCCGGCTTTTGACCCTCGGCGCATCGCAAAGGCCAACCCCGCGAACACATATCCCACAAGAGTAACCGCCGCCACGCCCAGGATGAACAGCAACAGCCCGGCGGTTGTCGGCGCAAGCCCTTGGAGTGCAGGCAATGCATCACCCGCAACCGGATGCAGCGCGCCAAACCAGGCGGCCCAGCCCAATGTCAGCGCGCCCCATCCGATGATCAGCGCCCAAAGCACAGCCAGCCCAAACCGCAACGCCGTTACAGGCGCACGCAATCCGCGCCGCATGGCGGTGATCTGGCGCGAGACGTCATTCTGGGCGGCCACCAGCGCAGGCACCACCAAAAGCACCAGCAGCATCCCGAACCCAAGACCATAGACCAGCGTGATCACCGTCGGTTTAAGAAACTGCGCCTGCTGGCTTTGCTCGTACAATAGCGGAGCCATACCCAACACGGTTGTCATTGTTGTCAACATCACCGGCCTTAAGCGATCCGCCGCGCCGTCAATGATTGAGGGGATCAGCCCGCGCGTCTCGGCATATTCATCAATAGTTGTCACCAACACGATGGAATCGTTGATAATAATTCCTGTCATTCCCAACAACCCCACAACCGTGAACATGCTGAGCGGTACATCCCAAAGGTGATGCCCATAGATCGTACCGACCAGCCCGAAGGGAATGATCGCCATCACCACCATAGGCCGCGTCCAGCTGCCAAACACCCAAGCCAGCACAAAGTAGATGCCCGTCAGACAGAGGATCAAGCCTGTCAGAGCATCGTTAAGGAACTCGTCCTCCTGCTCGCTCAGACCCGCCAGCCGGAATTCCACCTGCCGTTCTGATGCGATGCGCGGCAGGATATCGTTCTCCAAAGCGGTTTGGATTTCGGTCGCGCGGGCCGGATCATCCTCTGAAATGTCCCCCGTGACCGAGATCAGGCGAATGCCGTTTTCGCGACGCACCGTGCTGAACCCCGTGCGCCGCGTCACGCTGACGATATCCGCCAACGGCACGTAAAGCCCTTGCGGCGTGCGCATCTGGGTCCGGTCAAGAAAATCCGCCGTCAGCTCGCCCTTGGGCAGTTCCACACGGATTTTGGCCGAACGTGCGCCTTCGGGATAGGTCGCCGCCTCGATCCCGCCCAAACGGTGGCGCAAGGCCCGGCCCAACGTGTCAATGGTAAAGCCCAGCGCTTGACCCTGCGATGTCAGATCAAGGATCAGCTCTTCTTTGTCATAGGCCAGATTGTCCTGTACGGCAGAAACTTCGGAATACTGGCGCAAGGCTTCTTGCAGGTCTTCTGACGCCGCCTTGAGCGTATCGGTATCGGCACCGTAAAACTGAACATCAAGCGCATCGCCACCGGGGCCGGAACGCCAGCCACGAAAGCTGACGGTTTCGGCCATCGGATGATTGATCACGCGGTCTTGCAATTCCCCCACAAAGGCAAAGCTGGAGTAGGGGCGCAGATCAGCGTCGATCAATTCAATCGAGATACCGCCAAGCAGATCATTGTCTTTGGTGTCGGCACCCGCCAGCCCATAACCGGAATTGCCGCCGGTCTGCGCAATCACATAATCAAGCGGATTAGCACCATACTTCTCGGCGTATTCGGCACCCAATTCTTCAGTTGCACGCTGCAACTCGCGCATCATCGCCAAGGTGTCAGCGCGGGTGGCACCTTCGGCCATCATGAAATTACCAGTGACCGACCCACGTTCCGGCGCGTTGAAAAACCGCCACTGGACGTCACCTTTGATGAACAGGGCCGCTTGCGACGCAAGGATCGCCAAAGCCCCGGCAAGCACAACGTAACGCGCCGCGATCACGCCACTCATCAGCGGGCGGAAGAGCGTTTCGCGGAACCAGACAAAACCGATGTTCACCACGCGGCTGGGCAAATCGTACCAATGTTCCTTGTCCGCCGCCCTCATTGCGTGGGCCATATGGTTGGGCAGGATCAGAAAGCACTCCACCAATGACGCGGCCAGCACGGCAATCACAGTGAAGGGAATATCGCGGATCAGATCGCCAAACCGTCCGCCCACAGCAATCAAACCGAAGAAGGCGATGATCGTAGTCAAAGTCGCGGCAAAAACCGGCATCGCCATGCGGCGCGCTGCGTTTTCAGCGGCGGCCATCGGGCTTTCGCCCAACGTGCGAAATCGGTGATCGGTGTGTTCCCCCACCACAATCGCATCATCCACCACGATGCCCAGCGTAATGATCAAACCAAACAACGACACCATGTTGATGGTCAGTCCGCCAATATACATCAGTGCAATCGCGGCCCCCATGGCCACAGGAATGCCCGCAGCGACCCAAAACGCCGTGCGCGCATTGAGAAACAGGAACAGCAGGCAAATGACCATGCCCAACCCCATCAAACCATTGTCGATCAGGATATCGAGCCTTCCGGTAATCGCCGCAGATCGTGTCCGGATCAGCTCAACCGTGACTGAAGCAGGCAGGCTCGCACGCAGCTCCGCCGCAACACGCTCCACATCTTCCTGAATGCCGATGGCGTCACCCCGATCAGAACGGTCCACGCGGACCGACATCGCCGGATCAGCGTTAACGAAAAATTGCCTTTCGCGGTCCACTCCTTCTTGAGTGATCGTGGCGATATCACCGATAGTCAGCTTGGACCCATCCGGATTGGAGCGCAGGACAATCCCTGCAATCTGCCGGGCGGAACGTTTGGCCGTACCGGTGCGCACCCGCGCGTTGGCACCCGTCACGTCGCCCGCCGGATCGGCATCCACCTCGGCGGCAATCGCCGCTGCGATGTCAGCCATACTCACGTCATAAGCGATGAGTTGGGAGGAGGCGACCTCGACCATGGTTTGCGGCGCGGCCACGCCCTGAATGGAAGTCCGCGTTACTCCAACCGCAAACAATCGGGTGACAAGCTCATCCGCAAAACGGCCCAATTGTTCGGGCGCGACAGGACCGGTGATCACCACATCAGTCACGCGATCACGCCATGCGCCGCGCCGGACCGTTGGATCTTCGGCCTCGTCCGGCAAGGTGGAGATCGCATCCACCGCGTTTTGCACATCCGTCGCGGCCCGCGCCATGTCCCAACCGGGCTCAAAGTCCAGTGTCACCGAAGCCCCGCCTTCGCGCGATGTACTTTGCGAGCTTTCGACACCCTCAAGCGCCAATAAAGCAGGTTCCAGTACCTGAACAACAGCGGTGTCTACGTCTTCGGCTCCGGCCCCCTGCCAAACCGTGCTCACCGTGACGGTGTCCAGGATCACGTCCGGAAAAAACTGTGCACGCATGTTAGGGGTAGATACAGCACCCGCCACCAACAACACCAAAAGCAGCAGGTTCGCCGCCGTGCGATGGCGCACAAAATAGGACAGGATACCACCGGCAGTTCCGGCCATGTTGCGCGCCATGCCCTAGCCCCCCATCCGGCTTTCGATCCGGGCGACCATCTTGGCGGGTACTTTGGGCTCAGCCAAACGCGCCAGCACGCGGGCCTTGGCATCTTGTGGCATCCGCTTGTTTGCCTCAACAAAAGCCACCAGCCGCGCGCGACGTTCTTCTGTCAACTCAAGCATCTCGGGACCTACAACAGGGGCGGCACCCTCGCGCACCAGAGGTTTCACAGCAATGCCAGCACCCAACAGGGGCGAGCGCGCCTCAACAACCTGGCGTCCCAGAACAGGGCCAACCACCAGCACCTCATCACCCTGACGGCGCAAGACGGTGACCGGGATGGCTTCCAAACGGTTCTCGTCGTCCAGCACCAAGACTTCGCTTTGTGCGTTCACCGCTGCAGCAGGCAACCGGACAACGCCGATCAATAACGGCTCTTGCACACCAACAGTCACGAAATCACCGGGCTTAAACCCTTTGGCGTCTTTCAGAGCGGCAAAGATCAACCGTCCTGTCGCCCCTTCACCTACCGCAGCACTGGCACGGCTGATCCGGCCTTTGGCCTCAAGATCAACACCCGCAACATCCAACGTCGCAGTCAAATCTGCACGGATAAGCGATCCGTCAGCATCCAGAAGCCGCGCGTATTGAGCTGTCGACAGACGAAACGAGACCTCAAGGTCTTTTGGATCAATCAGTTCGGCCAGCCGTTCGTTGGCGGACACCAACCTGCCCACCACAACATTGGTGGCCGACAGCGTTCCGTCAAACGGGGCCGTGAGTGTGGTATCTTCAAGCCGCCGCTTGGCCTCTGCCAATGCGATTTCCGTGCGTGTCAGCAGTGTCTTGGTCTGATCCAACCGCGCCTCACTCTGTGCCACCGCCTGACGGCGCGAGACAACGGATTGGCGCGCCGCAGCCGCAGCCAGCTCAGCCGTTTCAGTGAGTGTCGCCGTGCCCACGCCGCGCTCTGCAAGATCACGCTGGCGCTCAAACGCGCGCATCCGCAAATCCGCCTGATCTTCGGTTGCGGCAAGTTCGGCCAGCGCCAATTCCAACGAGCGTGCCGCATCGCGTCCCTCGGCCAATGCATCCGCCACATCGCTTTGCGCGCGGTCCACTGCGGATTGCGCATTTGCCGGATCGAGGCGGATCAACACCTGACCAGAGGTCACAGCACCACCATCTTGAAAATCATCAGCCAACTCGATCACATGTCCGCCACCAGCGGCACGCAACTCAAGCGAGCGGCGGCTTTGCAATTCACCGAAGGTTTCCAGCACCGGCACAACATCTTCGGCCACGGCGGTCACCACATTAACGGCAAAAACACGTTCACGGGCCGGCGGGCCTTTGGGATCATCCGCGAGCCGTTCGCTCACCGCTCCGCTGATCAGCGTAACCGCGAACACCAACAGACCCAGCGTACAAGCCGCAAGGAAAAGGCCAATCATACTCTGCCGTAAAAACCGCATCTTCATCCGATCCAAAGAAACCGCATTTGCTCATTAACTTAAGGGCCTGACAGAAAATACCAAGTCACAAGTCTTTAACGTATGTGACAGAGATTTCTGTCGCGGGGTATGTAAATTTATTTCCGGCCCTACTATTTACGGCGCTGATGTTCATCCAGTCGCGGCATGATCTCGACAAAGTTGCAGGGGCGGTGACGATAATCAAGCTGCTTGAGCAGGATTTCATCCCACGCGTCCTTGCACGCCCCCGGTGAGCCGGGCAGTGCGAAAAGATAGGTGCCATTTGCCACGCCGCCCGTCGCACGGCTTTGTACCGCCGAGGTGCCGATTTTTTGCATCGACACGATGGTAAATACTGTGCCAAAAGCATCGATCTCTTTTTCATAGACATCGCGGTGCGCCTCTACCGTCACATCACGGCCCGTCAGCCCCGTACCGCCCGTCGAAATCACCACATCAATCGCTTCATCTGCACACCATTCGCGCAGTTGATCAGCGATCTGATTGCGTTCGTCAGGCAGGATATGGCGTCCCGCCAAATGATGACCTGCGGCTTCGATACGTTGCACCAGCACATCACCAGAGCGGTCCTGCGACAGGTCACGGGTATCCGAAACCGTTAGTACCGCAATGCGAACCGGAATGAATTCGGGGGCTTCACCAATCGTGCTCATGCGCGCTCCAATACTGCAAGACGGGCCGCCAGCCCAAGGAAAATAGCGCTGGATATCCAGCCAAAAGCGCGGCCATGCCGGCCCAATCTGCGCGCGAAATGAGCGGCAAATGCGCCAACGACGCCGTTGATCACAAAGCCGCCAAGCCCCAGAACCGCGCCAAATATCAAAAACTGGCCCAGAATGCTGCCTGCTTGCGGCACCACAAATTGCGGGATGAAGGCCAGTACAAACAGGATCACCTTTGGATTGGTCAGGTTCACCACAAACCCCGTCCCAAACGCGCGCCATACCGACAGGCCCGG
>RCMY010006110.1_pt1 | contig 10120 bp, 9 predicted proteins | sample 2041341 | NCBI WGS metagenome assembly RCMY01 (sample SAMN09708234, study PRJNA481090) | Marine sediment metagenome, whole genome shotgun sequencing project.
CCATGTCGGAATTCAAATCGACCGATTTCGCCACGCCAACGTCCCCTTTTTTGTGTCTTGGCAGGATCACCGGAAGGGCAGGGCGTTAGCAATGGTTAATCGAGGCGCCCGCTTATCATTTCGAGAACAGACGGCCCGATGTCGTCGACAATCAGAGCAACACCCGCAGCGTTTGGGTGGATGCCGTCGCCTTGCATGTAGGTGGCGAGCGTTGCGGCGCGGTCTTCGCGTGATGCCAAAGCGCCGAGAAAATTCGGATGCAGGTCAACTCCATATGCGTCGGCAAGATCGGGATACATTGCGTCAAAGGCTTCTTTGAAATCAGTACCATAGTTCGATGGTGATTCCATGCCGATTAATAGCACCGCAAGTCCGCGCGTCGTGGCGATCTTCAGAATGCCCTCAAGATTGGCGCGACTGGCTGCCGGGTCCATGCCGCGCAAAAGATCGTTGCCACCAAGTGCGACGATGATCGCGTCCACCTCGGGTGTCAGGGTCCAGTCGATCCGCGATAAACCGCCCGCGGTGGTATCGCCGGACACGCCTGCGTTAATCAAGGTTACCTCAACGCCTGCTTCGGTTAACCATCTCTCAAGCTGTGGCACGAAGCCGTCGTCCTGCACCAAACCGTACCCTTGCGTTAAGCTGTCCCCAAGGGCGGCGATGGTCACGGGATTTGCAGCGGCAAGCCCGGCGCAAGCCATCACAATCAATCCGGCGTTGCGAACCGCACGTATCACCCCATATGCAATCCATGAGCCACGCACCGGAGCACGCTTCATGACCGAGACGATCCTGTCCCTGAAAGACGCCACACTGTCGCTGGACGGCAATGCTGGCCGCGTCGATATCCTGAAGGGCATCACGCTTGGCATCGCGCGCGGCGAAACCGTGGGGCTGATCGGGCCGTCTGGGTCGGGCAAGTCGTCGCTCCTTATGCTTATGGGCGGGCTGGAACGTGCTTCGTCCGGGTCGGTGATGGCGCTGGGCCACGATTTGACGACACTCGGTGAAGACGCTTTGGCGCGCTTGCGCAGGGATCATATGGGTGTGGTTTTCCAATCTTTCCACCTTATTCCGACAATGACCGCGTTGGAAAATGTGGCGACACCCTTGGAGTTGGCGGGCGCCGCTGATGCATTTGATCGCGCGCAAGCCGAATTGGAGGCCGTTGGGCTTGGGGGTCGTGTTGATCATTATCCGGCGCAAATGTCGGGTGGGGAACAGCAACGGGTCGCTCTGGCGCGGGCTGCGGCACCGCGGCCGGACATTTTGCTGGCGGACGAGCCGACCGGGAATTTGGACGGGGCGACGGGGCAGGCAATCATGGATTTACTGTTTGGTTTGCGAGACCGGCACGGGTCGACTTTGGTGCTTGTTACTCATGCGCCCGAGTTGGCGGCGCGTTGTGATCGCGTGATCGGACTTCAGGACGGGGCGCTTTCGACGGATGACCTCGCAGAGGCCGCTGAATGAGCCTTGCGATTGCGGGACGCATTGCGCGGCGCGAACTACGAGGCGGCCTGAAGGGGTTTCGGGTCTTTTTGGCCTGCCTTGCGCTGGGCGTTGCTGCGATTGCTGCGATCGGAAGCGTGCGAGAAAGCATTCAGGGCGGTCTGGAGCGCGAAGGCGCGGTCATTTTGGGCGGCGATGCCGAATTGGAATTAACTTACCGATTTGCCGACACGGAGGAACGCGCCTGGATCGAATCGCAGGCTGTCGCAGTGTCAGAGATTGTGGATTTTAGATCCCTTGCGGTTTTTGGCACCGGAGAGACGTCTGAGCGTGGATTAACACAAGTTAAGGGCGTTGACGCAGCTTATCCGTTGTACGGTGCGGTGACGCTTGAGCCACCTCTGGCATTGGATGATGCCTTGGCTGTCGAGGCTGGAAAACCAGGCGCGGTGATGGACCCGGTTTTGATCGCGCGGCTTGGCATTGGGATTGGCGAGACCTTCCGATTGGGCGAGCAGGACTTCCGCTTGTCTGCTGCTTTGATCAGCGAACCTGATGCGGCGGGGGCCGGATTTGCGCTTGGCCCGCGCACGTTGGTGCGCACCGATGCCCTTGCGCAAAGTGGCTTAATTCAACCCGGAACGTTGTTTGAAACCGAATACAAACTGCGACTTCACGGCGACGCCGATCTGGACGTTCTGCGGGATGAGGCCCAGTCTGAAATCACCGGAGCACGCTGGCGTGACCGTCGAAACGGGGCTCCGGGTGTCGCCGAATTTGTCGACCGATTGGGGTCGTTTCTGGTACTGGTGGGACTGGCTGGTCTGGCCGTCGGCGGTGTCGGCGTGTCGTCGGCAGTGCGGGCTTATTTGTCAGAGAAAACCGAAATCATCGCGATCTTAAAGACATTGGGCGCGGATGGTCGCACGATATTTTTAAGCTATTTCATACAGATAGGGATATTGACGCTTTTGGGTCTTGCGTTGGGGTTGGTGCTTGGCGCGCTTGTGCCGATCGTCTTTGCGCCGCTGATTGAGGCACGTTTGCCAGTGCCAGCGGAAGTCACGGTGTACCCCGCTGCCCTTGCAGAAGCGGGTCTTTACGGACTGTTGGCGGCACTCATCTTCACCATCTGGCCGCTGGCGAAAACCGAGGACGTAAGGGCTGCAACTTTGTTCCGCGACGCCGGCGGAATGGGTCAGGGGTGGCCACGACCGCGCTGGATCGCGCTGACGCTGGTGCTGTTTGGATCACTTGTGGCACTGGCGGCGCAGTTCTCGGGACTGGTCGGTTTGACGGTATGGTCGGCCATCGGTTTGGCTGCCGCGTTCGTGGTTCTGGTCGCCGCCGCATGGGCTGTGCGCCATCTTGCACGATGGGCTGCGCGCGCGCGCGTTTTTCGCGGCAAAAGTGCTGTGCGATTGGCTTTGGGGTCGGTCGGCGGGCCAAGTGGCGAGGCCGTTTCCGTCGTGTTATCGCTTGGGCTTGGCTTGACGGTTTTGGCCGCTGTTGGTCAGATTGACGCGAACTTGCGCGGAGCCATCGAGCGCGATTTGCCTAAGATCGCTCCGTCGTTTTTCATGCTGGATATCCAACCCGGGCAACTTGAAGAATTTCGCAGCGGTCTGGAAGCAAATCCCGCCGTACAGGCAGTAGAAAGCGCGCCGATGTTACGCGGCATCATAACGAAGATTAACGGCCAACCGGCGGCCGAGGTTGCGGGCGATCACTGGGTCCTTCAGGGCGACCGTGGCGTGACCTATTCCGCCGCGCCGCCCGAAGGTGCAGTGGTCACGCACGGCACGTGGTGGGCGGCGGATTACACAGGGCCACCTCAGGTCAGCTTTGCCAACGAAGAGGCGCTTGAGATGGGGTTAGAGCTTGGGGACGAGATCACCGTTAACATTTTGGGCCGTGATTTGACGGCTGAGATCACCAGCCTGCGCGAGGTCGATTTTTCGACTGCTGGCATCGGATTTATCATGTCGATGAACCCAAGTGCTTTGCAGGACGCGCCGCATAGCCACATCGCGACAGTCTACGCGGATGTGGATGCCGAAGGGGCGATTTTGCGCGACGTTTCGAACACCTACCCCAACATCACGGCGATCCGGGTAAAGGACGCGATCGAGCGGGTCAGCGAAGTCCTCGGTGGTATCGCCGCCGCGATCACTTACGGGGCTTTGGCGACCTTGATCACCGGCGGAATTGTCTTGATCGGGGCGGCGGCGGCCGGAGTTCGGGCCCGCACCTACGAAGCCGCGATCCTGAAGACGCTAGGAGCCTCGCGTCGCACGATCCTAACAAGTTTCGCGCTGCGCTCGGCCCTATTGGGAGTCGCGGCCGGGAGTGTCGCGATCATTGCGGGCGGTCTTGCGGGGTGGGCGGTGATGACCTTTGTGATGGGAACGGACTACGCGTTCGAACCGGTCTCGGCGGTCATTATCGTCGTCGGCGGCATCGTGGCGACTTTGGCTGCGGGGTTGGCATTTGCATGGGGCCCCCTTGCTGCGCGTCCTGCTCAGGTATTGCGCGCCCGAGAGTAATCCAACGCTTGTCTTGGCGGGCATTGGCGCATCTGCAAAAGAAGGCGTGACGGGTCTGGACAATTCTGACCTGCGCGCCATGCTCTGCATTAGAAAATTCATTGGGGAGCTTTACGATGAAACTAGCAACAACAAGTGCAGTGGCCGTGATGCTGTCTGCGGGTGTGGCCTTTGCGGGCGGACATTGCGCAGCGGGCAAGACGCTGAAGGACGGCGTCCTGACAGTGGCGACCGGAAATCCAGCTTATTATCCGTGGGTTATGGACGACGCGCCGGAAGCCAAAGCCGGTTTCGAGGCAGCCGTGGCTTATGCCGTTGGCAATCGGATGGGTTTTGAAGACGGTCAGATCGAGTGGGTGCGCTCGTCGTTTGATCAAGCCATTCAGCCCGGCGCGAAGAATTTCGATTTCAATCTTCAGCAGTTTTCGATCACCGAGGAGCGTGAAGAAATCGTCGACTTTTCGCTGCCTTATTACTCGGCAGCTATGGCCGTGGTCACGCGCCAGCCGGTTGTCGACGGCGGAGCAGAGGCGACGTTGGCATCTTTGAAGGGCCTGCTTTGGGGCGCGCATGCGTCCACAACGGCTGTTCCAATGTTGGCTGAGATCGTACAGCCAAACGCCGACCCGCTGCTTTATGGTGACAACGCAGATGTTGTTGAAGCGATGAAAGCCAATCAGATTGATGCGGCTTTGATGGACTTGCCGACCGCGTTATTCACTGCCGGTGTGCTGATGGATGATGGCGTTGTCTTGGGGCAGTTCCCGCCAGAGCGCAGCGACAACCCGGACCAGTTTGGCCTTTTGATGGAAGAGGGCAATCCGCTCAAGGACTGCGTTGACGCGGCCATTTCCGAGCTGACGGCGGACGGCACGCTTGCCGCGATTGAAGCCGAATGGTTGGCCGAAGCCACGGGTGTGCCGGTCATCGAATAAATGACGCAAGCCGACTTTGACGGCCCGAACCAAACGCGTTCGGGCCTGACCCGCCGACAGATTTACGAGGCAAAAATTCGCCGCCGCTCGATGGTTGTGGCGGGCAGCTCGACGGCTATTGTCGTGATCACTTTGATGGTGCTCATCCCGCTTGCACCGGGGTGGGAAGGTGTCAAGAAAAGCTTCTTCAATCCGGATGTCTTCGCGCGCACTTTTCCCGGCCTGCTAGAGGCGTTTTTATTGGATGTCGCGATCTTTGCCTGGTCGGCGCCGTTAATCTTTCTTCTCGGACTGTTAATCGCATTGTGCCGCGACGCGCGGTCGCCAGCCCTTTATCCGTTGCGGCTTTTCGGGATGCTTTACACCGACATTTTCCGAGGCGTTCCGGTCATTCTGGTAATTTATCTCATAGGTTTTGGCATTCCCGGCCTTGGTCTGCCGCGCCCGTGGAATTCACCCTATATCTGGGGCACTGTGGCACTAGTGTTAACCTATTCGGCCTATGTGGCTGAGGTTTTGCGGTCAGGCATCGAAAGCATTCATCACAGCCAACGTGCGGCGGCGGCGTCGCTTGGGCTTGGGCACGGCGACACGATGCGCTTTGTGATCTTGCCGCAAGCTATTCGTCGCGTGGTGCCAGCCAACATGAACCTGTTCATTGCGCTGCAAAAGGACGTCGCATTGCTTAGCTTTATCGGCCCGGTTGAGATTTTCCGGCAAGCGGGCGTTTACAAATCGCTGTTGGCGAATTTCACACCCTACGTTGGGGCGGCGTTAATCTTTCTTGCGGTGACCGTGCCTGCGACGCGCTATGCAGATTACCTGATGTCGAAACAGGCGCGGGCGCGCAGCTGATGGCGACGCTGGAACTGAAAGGGGTCACCAAGGCCTTTGGCGACAACACGGTGTGTCGCGGGATCGATCTTACGATTGGTGACGGCGAAATGGTCTGCCTGATCGGCGCGTCCGGGTCGGGAAAATCGACGCTGTTAAGATGTATGAACCTGTTGGAACCCATTGATGACGGGGTGATCTTGTTGGATGGAGATGACATTTCCGTCCCCGGACTTGATCCACAGCCGATCCGACGGCGCATTGGTATCGTCTTTCAAAGCTTCAATTTGTTCCCCCATATGACGGCCGTCGAAAACGTCATGCTGGCGCCGCGCCGGGTGCATAAGACAACGCGCGAAGAGTTGTTGCCTGAGATCACGGCATTGTTTGAAAGCTTTGGTTTGGGCGACCGGATGGATCACTACCCGGATCAACTATCGGGCGGTCAACAGCAGCGCGTGGCGATCGTGCGCGCGCTTGCGATGAAACCCGAGATCATGCTGTTTGACGAGATCACCAGCGCGCTTGATCCGGAACTTGTGGGCGAAGTTCTTGATGTTTTGCGCACTTTGCGCGCCGCCGGTATGACGATGGTTCTGGCCACGCACGAGATGGGATTTGCCCGCGAATTGGCCGACAAGGTTTGTTTTCTAGACAAGGGCGTGATCCTTGAAGAAGGCCCGCCCGAACAGGTCTTTACCGCTCCCAAAGCCGAACGAACGCGGGCATTTCTGGCGCGGGTTCTCTAAAGCATTTTGGAATTAGTGCCCAAAGGCGAGAAACGGCACTTGACGGCTTTGGCGCAAGGTTCTACCTAGCCCTCGCTTCTGGCGGAGTAGCTCAGGTGGTTAGAGCAGCGGAATCATAATCCGCGTGTCGGGGGTTCGAGTCCCTCCTCCGCTACCAACGCCCCCTAATCTTAACAATGAGGAACAACGCCGCAACGGGTGTTAATGTCGTTTGTGAGCCGTTAGACCTTTGATAGTTAACGCGATGTGTGGGGGAGCGTATGGACCTGAAACCTCTCGGGCTTGATCCGACGATGTGCCTGATTGATGGCGCTTGGCGGCCTTCTGAGACGGGCGAGACGCTTCCATTGATTAACCCGTCGGATGGCTCGACCCTTTGCGAGATTGCGCGCGGCGGTGCAGGCGACATCGACAGCGCTGTGGCCAGTGCCGAGGCCGCGCTTTGTGGGCCTTGGGGGCGCTTCACGGCGGCCGAGCGTGGTCGCGTCCTTGCGCGGATCGGCCGGTTGGTGTTGGAAAACACCGAACACCTGGCGGAGCTAGAAGCCCTCGATGTCGGAAAGCCGTTGAAACAAGCGCGCGCAGACGTGATCGCTTTGGCGCGCTACATGGAGTTTTACGCCGGTGCGGCGGATAAATTGCATGGCACGACCATTCCCTATCTGGATGGCTACACGGTCTATACCTTGCGCGAGCCGCATGGCGTTACGGGGCATATCATCCCGTGGAATTACCCAATGCAGATCATTGGACGCTCGGTCGGGGCTGCACTTGCAACGGGAAACGCCGCCGTGCTGAAGCCCGCCGAAGAGGCGTGTCTGACGGCTTTGGCGTTTGGCGAACTTGCCCGGCGTGCGGGACTGCCAAACGGGGCGTTGAACATCGTGCCGGGTCTAGGGGCCGAAGCCGGGGCGGCTTTGACTGCGCATCGGCATGTGCGGCACGTGTCGTTCACCGGCTCGGTCGGGGTCGGGCGTTTGGTGCAGGCGTCGGCTGCGGCCAATGTCGTGCCGGTCACACTGGAACTTGGGGGGAAATCCCCTCAACTGGTATTCGAGGACGCCGACGTGGACGCGGCGCTGCCGTTTTTGGTGAACGCAGGCATTCAAAACGCCGGCCAGACCTGTTCGGCCTCTTCGCGCATACTTGTGGAACGCTCGCGATACGACGAAGTCGTCGCACGTATGGCCGCGCGGTACGCCACCTTGGTCGCTGGGCCAGCGATGGACGACCTCGACATCGGGCCTTTGGTGTCGGCGCGCCAAAAGGCCATTGTCGAAGGCTTCGTCGCCAAGGGCGGTGATTTAACCACCGCAGCAACCGGGCAGATCGCCGACGGCGCGCCGGACGGTGGCGCCTATGTGGCCCCGGTTCTCTTTGCTGATGTCGCGGCGGACCATGCGTTGGCGCGCGACGAGATATTCGGTCCGGTGCAGGTTGTGATCCCATTTGACGACGAAGATCATGCGCTCGCGATTGCCAATGGCACGGACTTTGGTCTGGTCGCTTCGGTCTGGACGCGCGATGGCGCGCGGCAGATGCGGGTGGCGAAAAAGTTGCGCGCGGGCCAAGTGTTTTTGAACAACTACGGGGCAGGCGGCGGCGTGGAATTGCCGTTCGGCGGCACTGGGCTTTCGGGGCATGGCCGCGAAAAGGGGTTTGAGGCGCTTTACGGTTTTTCGGTTTTGAAAACTGTCGCGGCTTTGCACGGATAGGGGACGATATGCGATTAAAGGACAAATGCGCTGTTGTGACAGGCGGGGCGTCGGGCTTTGGCGAGGGCATTGTGCGCAAGTTCATCGCCGAAGGTGCCCGCGTGGTGATTGCGGATATGAACCTTGAGGGGGCAGAGGCGCTTGCGAGCGAAGTCGGCGCCGTTGCGGTCGGTGTGAACGTTGCGCGCAACGACGAGGTTGCGGCAATGGTGGCGGATACTTTGGCGGCGCTGGGCCGGATCGATATCCTGGTGAACAATGCCGGCACGACCCATATGCCAGCCCCGATGGAAGAGATCAGCGAAGAGGAATTCGACCGTGTTTTGGCTGTGAACGCCAAATCCGTCTATCTGACCGCGCGCCACATTGTGCCGCTTATGAAGGCGCAAGGGTCGGGCGCAATCTTGAACGTAGCTTCGACGGCCGCTGTCAGTCCCCGCCCGCGTCTGTCGTGGTACAATGCCTCGAAAGGCTGGATGACGACGGCGACCAAAGGCATGGCGGTGGAACTTGCGCCCCACGGCGTGCGCGTGAACGCGATCAATCCGGTGGCTGGAGAGACACCATTGTTGAAGGTGTTCATGGGGGAAGACACGCCTGAAATGCGGGCAAAGTTTCTGTCGACCATCCCTATGGGGCGTTTTTCAACGCCCGAAGACATGGGAAATGCCGCCTGCTATCTGTGTTCGGACGAGGCGAGTATGGTCACGGGCGTCTGCATGGAAGTCGACGGCGGGCGCTGCATCTGACGATTATTCGGCCAGATCAAGTGCGAACTGTGCTTTGCCCCAGCCATCCGCATTGGTGCGCGCTTCGATAAAGACGCGAACCGTTGCGCCCGGAATGGCGAGGCCCGACAGTGACCGTGTAAAGGGCTGTTCGGTGACGTGTGGATGGAACAAAGTGCGGGTCCCAAGGACCGTGCCGTCCCCGTCAACAACCCGCCACCCATCGGCGTAATCGTCCCAACCCGTGTCGCCGTGGCGCAAAGTAACCGCCACCGTCCAATCGCCGCCCGAGGCGCGCGCCGTGGCGGCTTCGATCACGGCATCGTCGGCAAAAGTGGGCCCTGCGACAGAGAGGCCAGCCAAGAATATCAACGCGAGACGGAAGGTGCTTAATTCATGCATGCCGCTATACTGAGCGTGTAAACCGGACCATGCCAATCACAATCCCTTGCGTTGTCGATGAAATTGGTTATAAAAACTTACCAATCTCTATCATGGGAGTGTCACATGGAAATGCCAACACCAAATCCAAGGGTTCTGGGGCTGAAATCCCGGCTGGTTGCACGGTTGCGGGAAGTCCTGTCGCACGACGCGGTGATCGACGACGAGGTGGAAACCCGCGCCTATGAGTGCGATGCGCTGACGGCGTATCGCTGTCCTCCTTTGTGTGCGGTGCTGCCGTCGACAACGGAAGAGGTCGCGGCGGTTTTGAAAATTTGCCATCAGATGGGCGTTCCCGTGGTGCCGCGTGGCTCTGGCACGTCGCTTGCGGGTGGGGCTTTGCCGACTGCTGACTGCGTGATTTTGGGCGTGGCGCGGTTGAACGATGTGATTGAGACCGACTACAGCAACCGTTTCATCAAGGTGCAGACCGGGCGCACAAACCTAAGCGTCACCGGCGCGGTTGAAAGCGACGGCTTCTTTTATGCGCCGGACCCGTCGTCGCAGCTGGCCTGTGCCATTGCCGGAAATATCGCGATGAATTCGGGTGGCGCGCATTGTCTCAAATACGGTGTGACGACAAATAATCTTTTGGGCGTGACCATGGTTATGATGGACGGGACCGTCGTGGAGATCGGCGGCGCACACATGGACGCAGCCGGGTACGATTGGCTGGGTTTGATCTGCGGCTCGGAAGGGCAACTTGGCGTCGTGACC
>RCMY010006111.1_pt1 | contig 10119 bp, 8 predicted proteins | sample 2041341 | NCBI WGS metagenome assembly RCMY01 (sample SAMN09708234, study PRJNA481090) | Marine sediment metagenome, whole genome shotgun sequencing project.
CCTCGAGTGGGTTGCGCCGCAACCAGAAGATTCAACTTCCGGCTCATTTCCCTCGCGAGCACGACCTTTTGTTGGTTTCCACCGGAAAGTGTCCCAGCGGGCGTCGAAATACCTTGCGCCCTGATATCGAATTCGGTGAGCTTCTCTTCGGCAAATTTGGCAAGCGTCTCGAGCTGGAGGTTGCCAAATCGCACGAAGGGTTCGCCGTTTGCACGGTCGAGCATGAGGTTCTCAGCAACAGTAAATTCAGAAACCAGTCCGTCCTCGTTGCGGTCCTCGGGCACGAACCCAACTCCCGCGTCAAGAATCTTCCTGACGCTCAACCCAACGAGCGATTCGCCGTTGAGGCCGATCTTTCCCGTGACGTTGTGTTGAAGCCCCATGATGGCTTCGACGAGCTCGGTCTGGCCGTTGCCCTGCACGCCGGCGATCGCGACAATTTCCCCGGCCTTCACATCGAAACTTATTTTGTTCACGACGAGTTGACCAATGGGGTCGATGACGCTCAGGTGCTCAACAACGAGTGCCGGATCTCCGAGGTCTGCCTTGCCTTTCTCAATCATCAAATCAACTGCGCGACCCACCATCATCGAGGCGAGTTCGGTGTTGCTTGCCGTAGGCGATGCCTGCCCAACAACCTTGCCCAGTCGAATAACCGTGATTTTGTCGGCAACTTCGCGAACTTCGCGCAGTTTATGGGTAATAAAAACGATGGAAGTGCCGGTCTTTTTGAGCTGTCTCATGATTTCCATGAGCTCATCGGTTTCTTTCGGGGTGAGAACCGCAGTGGGTTCGTCAAAGACCAAAACTTTCGCGTCGCGCGAGAGCGCCTTGATGATCTCCACGCGCTGTTGGACGCCGACGGGAAGATCGCCTACGATCGCATCCGGGTCGAGGTCGAAACCGAATCGTGCAGAGATTTCACGAACTTGTTCGCGCGCGGCGGCGACATTCAATTGCCCGCCAAATTTCGTTGGCTCGTGGCCGAGCATCACGTTTTCAGCAACAGTGAAAACGGGGATCAGCATGAAGTGTTGGTGGACCATTCCGATACCGGCCGCCATGGCGTCGCCGGGGCCAGCAAATTGCTGCACCTTGTCATCGAGCAAAATTTGGCCCTCGTCTGCCTGGTACAGACCATAGAGAACGTTCATGAGCGTCGACTTGCCGGCGCCGTTTTCGCCCAGCAGGCAGTGGATCTCCCCTTCTTCAACGACGAGGTCGATGTGGTCGTTCGCCACGAGAGTGCCAAACCGCTTGGTGATGCCGCGAAGTTCAAGCTTCATGGTTTTACGTTCCTATCCATCCGGCAACACCGCCGGAACGATCCTCAATCCCTGCAGGGAAGACTACAACGAACTCGGGGAGACCAGCGATGCTGGCCTCCCCGAGCCCTACTGTGAAACTGTCTTACTTAGGTGACGACGGCGACTCGACCTTGATCTTGCCGCTGATGATGTCCGCCTTGACTGCGTCCAGCTCAGCCTGCAGGCCAGCGTCGACCTTGCTGTCGAAGCTGTGGAACGGGGCAATTCCCACGCCACCGTTCGCGAGCGTACCGACGAACGGGCTGCCGTCGAACTTGCCGTCAGCGGTGCTCTTCACGACGTCGGCAACACCAACGGCGATGCCCTTCATGACCGAGGTCAGCAGGATGTCTGCGATGCTCGGGTCGGTCAGGGTCACGTCGGCGTCAACACCGATGAGTGCGATGTCCTTGGCGGAGTCCTTGATCGCTTGGGCCGCGCTCTTGTAGATCGGGCCACCGACGGGAAGGATCACGTCAGCGCCCTGGTCGATCAGGTTCTGAGCGGTTGACTTCGCGGTGTCGTTGGCGTCGAAGCCACCGGTGAACGCGCCGTCCTGCTTCGCTACATCCCAACCGAGTGCCTTGACGTTCGTGCCATTGGCAGTGTTGTAGTAGTTCACACCGTCAACGAATCCGTCCATGAAGATGGTGACGGGCGGGATCGGGATACCACCGAAGGTTCCGACAATGCCGGTCTTCGAGTAGCTTGCGGCGGCGTAACCGGCAAGGAATGCAGCCTGCGCCGTGTCGAACACGATTGCCTTGACGTTTGGCAGGTCGACCGAGCTGTCGATGATCGCGAAGTCAACATCAGGGTTCGCCTCTGCGGCGGCCTTGGTTGCATCGGCGAGCAAGAAGCCGACGGTCACGATGATGTTGCAACCGTCGTTGATCAGGTTGTCGATGTTGCTGGCGTAGTCGGTCTCAGCCTGTGACTCGACCGCGTTTGCCTTGACCCCAAGGTCCTTGGCTGCTGCGTCTAGGCCTTCCTTACCGATCTGGTTGAACGACTTGTCGTCGAACCCACCGGAGTCAGAGACCATACAAGGCTTGAAGTTTGATGCAGCCGGGGATTCTCCTCCGCCGGGTGCTTCGGGTGCTGATGCGCAGCCTGCGAGCAGCAAGGTGCTGACTCCAACGACCGCAAGACCGCTTAGTGCGGACTTTCGCGAGGTGATTCTCAAGGTGACCTCCAAGGTGCTGCCGTAACAGGGGTGTCACGGCGATGTCCGTACAGGTTACCCAATGTTACGAGCGTATTGACTACCGAAAACCGGAGTAAATGCTGAAAGGTTATGAAGCTGCAACTGCAGCAAATCTCCGATTTAGAGGATGTCGCTGCGCCCTGACACTTTCAACGCGTCGACAACCGCCTTCACCCTTTGCGCATTCGCGCTTGTTGTCACCAAAAGAGCATCCGGAGTGTCCACAACAACGATGTCGGAAACCCCGATCAGGGAGATCAATCGGCCCGTCTGGCTGACCACAACTCCGCTGGAAGAATCGGCAAGAACCCGGGCGTTTTCGCCAAGAATTGCCAAGTCGGATGATCGACCTCCGGAGTGAAGTTTCGCAATCGCAGCGAAGTCTCCCACGTCGTCCCAATCGAAGTCCCCTGGTACCACTGCGAGCTTCCCCTCGAGCGCGGCCGGCTCGGCAACCGTGTAGTCGATAGCGATCTTCGCAAGCTCCGGCCAGACCTTGTCGACGACTGCCCCGCGACGGTCAGTATCCCAGGCCTCAGCAAGCTCCGTCAGGCCCTCCAAAAGTTCGGGCTGAGTTTTTCCGAGCTGCCCCAACAACTGGTCTGCACGGGAAATGAACATTCCTGCGTTCCACAAATAATTGCCGTCAGCCAAATAGCCCTGAGCAACTTCCGCGTTGGGTTTCTCCACAAAACGATCAGCTCGGACGGTATTCGGTGCCCCTGGAATTCCGAGCGAACCATCGCAGTGGATGTAGCCAAACCCGATGGCCGGCTCGGTGGGCGTGATCCCAATAGTGGCAATGTACCCGGCATCCGCTGCAACAATCGCTTCCTTAACCGCACGATGAAACCCACGGATGTCGGTGATGACGTGGTCGGCTGCGAACGAGCCGATAATGACATCCGGCTCACGGTGGTGAAGGATGGCGGCGGCAAGACCGATCGCCGCGGACGAATCTTTCGGCTCGCTCTCCAACACCACGTTCGGGTCGGTAAGTTCAGGAATCTGCGCCTCAACAGCGGCTCGGTGCGCTCGACCGGTGACAACCATGATGCGATCCGGCCCCGAAAGGGGTTCCAAACGTTCCCACGTTGCACGAAGAAGCGTCTTCCCCGACCCGGTGAGATCGTGAAGAAACTTGGGTGCGTCCGCCCTCGACAGCGGCCACAATCGGGAACCGATTCCCCCCGCGGGAATGACGCTATAAAAGCGGTCGAGCCCGTCTGAATTTTTGGCCATGGCGTTCACACTAGCGAACGCAGGAATAGACTGGCCCTGTTGGCAGCGCATAGGGTGATGCTGAACATTCGCTTGGACATCTGCAGGGAGGTTGGTCGTGCCTGACAATTCGGCGGGAACAGTAGAGTCTCCGGCCAGAGGCGGTCGGTACCCATTCCCCAAGTTCACAAAACCGAAAGCCCCAGTGGGAACGGTCTATCGAGGAAATCCTGGCATGTGGTCGTGGGTTCTCCACCGGATCACGGGAGTCGCCATCTTCTTCTTCCTCCTCGTGCACATCCTCGATACCGCACTTGTTCGAGTGAGCCCCGAGGCCTATAACGCGGTCATCGGCACCTACAAGAACCCGATCATGGGCGTTGGCGAAGTCGCACTCGTGGCTGCAATCGGGCTTCACGCGCTCAACGGACTGCGCATCATTCTCATTGATTTCTGGGCCTGGGGCACGAGAAATCAGAGGGTTCTTCAGTGGATTGTTTTCATCCTCTGGATCGTGCTGCTCATCGGTTTCACCCCACGCCACCTCATCAACGTGTTCAGCGAGTAAAGCCATGACCACAATCGAAACACCACACGCTCCCCGCGCCGTTCGCCGCAGAGGCATTAATTGGGAAAAGTGGGGCTGGATCTACATGCGCGTGAGCGGTGTAGCGCTCGTCGTACTGATCTTCGGCCACCTCTTCGTCAACCTCATGCTGGGCGACGGCGTGAAAGCCCTCGACTTTGCGTTCGTCGGCGGCAAACTTTCCAGCCCATTCTGGAAGGTGTGGGACACGCTTCTGCTCTGGCTGGCCCTCATCCACGGTGCGAATGGAATGCGCACCATCACCAACGACTACGCCCGCAACAAGCTTGTGGGGCTCACCCTCAAATCCGCCATCCTGGTGGCCACCGTCATACTCCTCATTTTGGGAACTCTCGTGATCTATACCTTCGACCCGTGCCCCGCAGGCTCACCCGCTGACCTGCTCCCGACGTTCTGCGCGGCGGGTTGATCATGGCGGCGACAGATCAGGGCGAAATCATCGACGGAGTGCACTACCACAAGCACGACGTCGTCATCGTGGGTGCCGGAGGTGCAGGGATGCGCGCGGCCATCGAGTCCGGGCCGAAAGCGAGCACCGCGGTCATTTCCAAGCTGTATCCGACCCGCTCCCACACCGGAGCGGCGCAGGGCGGGATGGCTGCTGCCCTTGCAAACGTCGAAGAAGATAACTGGGAGTGGCACACCTACGACACGGTTAAGGGCGGCGATTACCTCGTCGACCAGGATGCCGCAGAGATCTTGGCCAAAGAGGCCATCGACGCCATTATTGACCTCGAAAACATGGGACTCCCGTTCAACAGAACGCCAGAAGGTCGCATCGACCAGCGTCGCTTCGGTGGCCACACCCGTGAACACGGCAAGGCCCCAGTGCGCCGCGCGTGCTACGCAGCCGACCGCACCGGTCACATGATTCTGCAAACTTTGTACCAGAACTGCGTCAAGCACGGAATCAACTTCTTCAACGAGTTCTACGTTCTCGACCTACTCATGACCGAGGTGGATGGCGTGGAGCGCCCCGCTGGAGTTGTCGCCTACGAACTCGCCACCGGTGAGCTTCACGTGTTCCAGGGAAAGTCGATCATCTTTGCCACCGGCGGTTTTGGCAAGATTTACAAGACCACCTCCAACGCGCACACTCTCACCGGAGACGGTGTCGGAATCATGTGGCGCAAAGGGCTACCCCTGGAAGACATGGAGTTTTTCCAGTTCCACCCGACCGGACTTGCCGGGCTCGGCATCCTCTTGTCTGAAGCCGCGCGTGGTGAGGGCGCAATCCTGCGCAACGCTGACGGCGAGCGCTTCATGGAACGCTACGCGCCAACAATCAAAGACCTCGCGCCGCGCGACATTGTCGCCAGGTCGATGGCAACCGAGATCCGTGAAGGGCGAGGCGCTGGGCCGTACAAGGACTACGTCTACCTCGACATCACGCACCTCGAACCCGCCGTCATCGACGCGAAACTCCCCGACATCACCGAGTTCGCCCGCACCTATCTCGGGGTGGAGCCTTACACCGAGCCTGTTCCCGTATTGCCAACCGCGCACTACGCGATGGGCGGAATCCCCACGACGAACAATTCTGAAGTTCTCCGGAACAACACCGAAACAGTGCCGGGACTCTTTGCTGCCGGCGAATGTGCGTGCGTGAGTGTGCACGGATCGAACCGGTTGGGAACGAACTCGCTCCTGGACATCAACGTGTTCGGCAAGCGTGCGGGAAACAACGCGGTCGCCTACGCGAAAACGGCCGACTGGGTGGAGCTTCCTGAGGACCCGACGGCCGGCGTGCGCAACCTTCTCGACCACGTTCGCAGTGGAGACGGCAGTGAACGCATCGCCGTCATCCGTCGCGAACTACAAGAGGCGATGGACCGCAACGCTCAGGTATTCCGCACAGACGAGAGCCTTCGCGAAGTTGGCGACCTCATCAAGACGCTGCGTGCCCGCTACCGCAACGTGCAGGTGCAAGACAAGGGCAAGCGGTTCAACACGGACCTGCTTGAAGCTGTCGAACTTGGATTCCTTCTCGACCTCGCGGAGGTGGTCGTGTATTCGGCGCGCAACCGTAAGGAGAGCCGCGGTGCGCACATGCGTGAGGACTATCCAGAGCGGGACGACAAGAACCTCATGGTTCATACGATGGCGTATCTCACCGGGAATGCCGAGTCCGCTGAGGCGAACGACCACATCAGACTCGACTGGAAACCGGTCGTCGTCACGAATTACCCGCCGACCGAAAGAAAATACTGATGGTATCCGACGTTCTCGAAAAGAGCGGACCTCGCGCCCACGAAGAGGTCCCGACCTTCACGGTGACGATGATTGTGCGTCGCTTCGACCCCGAAGTTGACGAGGAACCGCGCTGGGTGGATTACGACCTCCAAATGCACGGCACCGACCGTGTGCTTGACGCCTTGCACAAGATCAAGTGGGAGATTGACGGGTCCTTGGCGTTCCGCCGCTCCTGCGCGCACGGCGTGTGCGGTTCGGATGCGATGCGCATCAACGGCCGAAATCGTCTCGCCTGCAAGACGTTGCTCAAAGACCTCGACGTCACGAAACCGATCTACGTAGAGGCCATCAAGGGTCTCCCGCTGGAGAAGGACCTCATCGTCGACATGGAGCCGTTCTTCGATAGCTTCCGCGCTGTTCAGCCGTTCCTGATGGCCGCGAGCAAGCCCAAAGACGGCAAAGAGCGGCTGCAGAGCGCAGAAGAGCGCGCACGCTTCGATGACACCACCAAGTGCATCCTGTGTGCCGCGTGCACCTCAAGCTGCCCAGTCTTCTGGACCGACGGCCAGTACTTCGGTCCCGCCGCGATCGTGAACGCACACCGCTTCATTTTTGACTCACGCGACGAAGGCTCGCAAGTGCGCATGGACATCCTGAACGACAAAGAAGGCGTCTGGCGCTGCCGTACGACCTTCAACTGCACGGATGCCTGCCCCCGCGGAATTCAGGTCACTCAGGCCATCGCCGAGGTCAAGCAAGCAATCCTTCGCGGTAAGCCGTAACTCTGAGAGAACAGAGAAACGGCGGCAACCCACCCGATGAGCTGCCGCCGTTGTATCCCCCTGTGGATATTGCTGCTTTCCCTCTTACAGAGAGAGACTCAGCACCCACGGGTTCGTGACGCGGTTTTGTAAAAAGATTTTTTGCGTCAATTCAACAGCTGAACAGTGATCCCGAGCGTGTCCGAAAGGAGCGTCAATGGGATGTTGATCGGAACCGGAATTCCGAGAACTTTGAGATTCTGTTTGAGCGTGATCGGGCCGACACCATCCGGGAGTGCCGTGAGGCGCAGAGCCCAAGTTCCGTTCGATGCGACCACGGTCGTATAAACCTGACCTGCGACCTGAGCTGAGACTGTCGCGCCCGGCATTCCGGTACCGTTCAAGTCCAGGTTGACGACGGCGCCGACAACACCCTCCGGTGCTACATGATCGGGAACCGGACCAACGGGAAGGTTCGGCAGGAGAGATCCGATCGGGTCGGTAATGTTGCCGACCAGATCAGTCACGGGACCAGATGTTCCGTCGCCGTTCGCGTTCGTCTCCCCAGTCCCCTCGAATTCGTTCGCATCAGGATCAGGGGTTGCGACAGGCTGTGACGAGTGCGTTGCCATTGTCGGGGCGGCCGCCGAAGTCGGTTGGAGCATGGCCGCTGTGCCGCCACCGAGAACTACTGTGACGGCGAGCGCACCGGCGAGAAATGGCACGCTGGCCCCCGTGGTTGCCGCAGTTCCCGCTGCAACCACCGCTGCTGGCGCCCCACTCGCTACGACCGTCTCGAAAGCTGCAGGAACAGCGGGCAAAGCAACCGCCGCCGCGGATTGCGCGGGGCCAACCATTGCCAGCAACGCGCCCCCCACGGTTGTACCAAGAAGTAGTGGAAGGAGAACGACAGCAATACTCGATCCGACTTCATCCACTTCGGAAGCGAGAAGGCCACAACGCTCGCATTCATCCAGATGCGTATCGAACCGCGACTTCTCTTTGCTGGTGAGCGAGTCTCTCGCGTTCTCGCCGAGTCGTCCGGTGACCCAGCGGCAGTCCGCCGTCGCACCAGCATCCGTAACATGCGCCTGGAGCCAGGCCGTGCGCAAACCCTCGCGGGCACGATAGGCGAGCGCTGACACCCCATTGGCGGTCAGCCCAAGGATGGGGGCAACCGCCTGAGGGTTCATCCCCTCGACCTCGGTGTACCAGAGGACCGACTGCCATCGTTCGGGAAGGCTTTGGAACGCGCTGGCCGTGAGGCGAGCATCAAGCGCAACCGTCGACGGGTCCTCAGGGATGTTGTCATCCCTCAAATCTTCGATGTCTTCGATCTGGATGTCGTTGCGACCGTTGCCCCACCGTCTCGCAAGGTTTCTGATCGTCGTGTAAAGGTAGGGGCGGAATGCGCCGTCCGGGCCGCCACCGTCAAGAACTCGTTGGTAGATGCGGGTGAATGCTTCGGCGACGAGGTCATCGGCGTCAAGGCTGGAGGTGAATCCACGCGCCACGACGATGCCCGATTGCGCGTGACGCGACCACAGTTCGCCGAAGGCTGACTTGTCTCCGCTGCGCGCCAAAAGGATGAGGTCCGCGTCGGAGACTTCGGCCTCCGCCGTTTCTTGCTGGTCCATACGCACCCCCGCACGCATCCGTGGAACGGTGACCCTCCGGTATACCGCTCCTTTCCTTCTAGTAAAGACTATTTTGACTAAAACGTCCAGACCGCTCTGTCTATCCAGACGACTTCACACAGTCGTGAACTTCACCCGCACCCCCTGCTAGGTAGGCTCGGAGTATGTCTTGGGTGACGAAGTCGATCGCGTGGGTGAGCGCGCTTCGGCCCGTTCGCGTCATCATCCATTTCGCTGAACATCGCGGCTTCTTGCTTGCCGCTGGACTGTCTTTCCAGTCAATATTCGCGGTCTTTGCCGGGATCTGGGTCGGATTCGCCACCGCCGGGTTGATCTTGAAAGGCAACCCCGAACTGAGCAACGCTTTCTTCACCACCCTCGCCCGCTCTGTTCCAGGACTTCTCACGTGGAACGGAAATCCCGGAGTCGTCGACCCCGAGCAACTCCTTCAGGTTGAAATTTTGAGCTGGACGGGTGCCGCCGCTGCCGTGGGACTTCTCTTCACTGCAGTCGGATGGCTCTCTTCGGCTCGCGACGCGATCCGCGCCCTGTTTGACCTCCCCGGCGAACTAGTCAACTTCTTTCTCCTGAAGCTCAAAGACCTAGGGCTCACCATTGGGCTCGGCGTCGCACTCCTCGTATCCTCCGCACTCGCGGTGCTCGGCTCCCAACTCTTGGAAGTGATCTTCAGCTGGCTCGACATTGGCGAAGACTCACCATTTACTGTCGTTGCCGGTCGCGCCACCGGGCTTGCCCTCATGTTTCTCCTCGACACCGTCGTGCTTGCCATGCTGTACCGGGTCTTGTCTGGGCTCAAAATTCCCTTGCGTCGACTTCTTGTCGGTTCGGTGTTGGGTGCGGCGGCTCTCGGCATCCTCAAGTTTCTGGGAAGTGTGCTCCTCGGCGGTGCCGGACGAAACCCGCTGCTGGCCTCCTTCACGATCATCATCGGGCTACTCATTTGGTTCAACCTCATTTGTGTCGTAATTCTGCTGAGTGCGAGCTGGATTGCGGTGGGGATGTCGGATGCCGGGATCGCCGCAGATCCGAAGGTCGCGGCGGAACGCGCGGAAGAGGACCGACTAGAGAGAAAGAGGCTGGAAGCCGAACGCACGGCACTAGCCGCCGAGCAGCGAAGTTGGCTTGCGAAGTTGTTTCGGCGACCGCCGCGCGAGTAGTCGCCACG
>RCMY010006112.1_pt1 | contig 10118 bp, 15 predicted proteins | sample 2041341 | NCBI WGS metagenome assembly RCMY01 (sample SAMN09708234, study PRJNA481090) | Marine sediment metagenome, whole genome shotgun sequencing project.
TTTTTGCAGGCTTTGTGGTCTGCCTGATGATTGCCAACCGTTGCAATGCGTATTTGCTGAGAAGCCACGACTCGCTGCAAATACTGCGTTGGGGACTTTATCTGGTCCTTGTTGCCGCCACCGCTTTGTTGATCGCCGCCCTCAGCTCAGGGCAGGGCTCCTTATGGGTGATGGGGTGTGTGCTGCTGGTGATCTCATCACTTGGTTTCGTCAACAGCAACAGTCAGGCTAATTTCCTGCATTACTTTGGCACCAACAGCGGTACGGCAACATCGGTGATGAGAGCATCGCAACTGATGATAGGGGCCTCCGCTGGAGCGCTGGTCAGTGCCTTCTATAACGGCACGCCGGTGCCACTAGCTACGGTGATGTTCATTACCGCGTTTCTTGCTTTCCTGAGTATGCGCAAGGTGACAAGCCGAACCGAGTTGTGAAGATGAGCCTCCGCTTGCGTCAGCACCATCGGACGCTTGCTCTGATCGGTCAAGCCTTTGATTGTCGCTCTTTCCCTGAAATCCAGTTCTCAACCTTCGGCTGCATAATCAATGACGGGTTTCGTATCTTTTACAATTGCCGCGATACCACCTTGACCTTCCAGTTGCTGGAGAGAGCATTGTGGTGCGAATGGGTGTGAACCCGTTCAGTTGGAGAGTATTGTGAAGACGCATCAACATGATTATTACTGATGCGCCTGACAATTGTCCCAAGTGCGGCATGGCGCTTGAACCGATGGGGGTTCCCACTGGCGAGGAGGGAACCAATCCTGAACTCGTCGACTTCACGCGGCGATTGTGGATCAGCGCCCTGTGCGCTGTACCGCTGGTTCTTCTGGTGATGGGGCCTATGGTCGGATTGCCGGTAAGTGAATGGCTCGGGGATCGCATTGCTATCTGGATTGAACTGGCACTTGCAACACCTGTGGTGCTGTGGGTCGCTTTGCCATTCTTCAAACGGGCCTGGCAGTCAATTCTGAATCGCAGCCCGAACATGTGGACGCTGATCGGTATCGGCGTTGGCACGGCCTACGGATTCAGTCTCATCGCCACGCTCCTGCCAGGAATATTTCCAGACTCATTCAGTACCGCTAGTGGTCAGGTTCCCGTTTATTTCGAGGCCGCAACCGTGATCATTGCATTGGTGTTTCTCGGCCAGGTGCTTGAGCTACGCGCCAGAGAGCGGACGGGTTTGGCCATTTGGGCACTGATGGATCTGGCTCCCAAGACGGCTCGAAGACTCACTGAGAAGGGCGGAGATGAGGAAGTGGCACTCGATCAGGTAAAACTCGGGGATCGGTTGCGCATACGTCCCGGAGAGAGTGTTCCGGTGGATGGTGAGGTGCTGGAAGGTCGTTCCTCCGTTGATGAATCGATGATCACCGGGGAGCCGGTACCCGTCGAGAAAAATCCGGGCGAGGAGCGCAGGCCGGGGTGTTGATCAAGGATGCCGAGGCGTTGGAGCGATTTGCTCACATTGATACGTTGATTGTCGACAAGACCGGTACATTGACTGAAGGTCGCCCCAGTGTGACTGATCGAATAATCGTTGATGATGGTTCCAGAGAGCGATTGCTGGAACTGGCTGCATCGCTTGAGCAGGGCTCGGAGCACCCGTTGGCCGAGTCCATTGTGCGTGATGCGCAGGATGCTGGAATCACCTTGCATGATACTCAAGACTTTGAAGCCATCACTGGAAAGGGTGTCATGGGTCAGGTGATGGGTGTGCAGGTGGTTCTGGGCAATCAGGCAATGATGGATGAACGGTCAATCGATACTGAAATGATTGCCGCTCAAGCAGACCAGTTGCGTGAGAGGGGCAAGACAGTGATGTTTGTGTCGGAAAATGATCGACTCGTTGGCATCATCGCGGTCTCGGACCCCATCAAGAGCACGACAGCCGAAGCGATTGATGCCCTGCACAAGCAAGGTTTGCGGATTATCATGGTAACCGGCGACAACGAGCGAACGGCTCGTGCAGTGGCGTCAACGTTGCAGATTGATGAAGTTCGAGTCGGTGTGTTGCCCGAGGGCAAGAAGCAATTGATTGGTGAGCTTCGACCTCAGGGGGCACGTATTGCCATGGCCGGTGACGGTGTGAACGATGCACCCGCATTGGCCGCTGCCGATGTTGGTATCGCCATGGGAACCGGCGCCGACGTGGCTGTCGAGAGCGCAGGTATCACTCTGCTCAAGGGAGATTTGAACGGCATAGTACGAGCACGAACGCTTTCCACGGCAACCATCCGCAATATCAAACAGAATCTTTTCTTTGCATTCATCTACAACGGTGTGGGTATTCCGATAGCCGCCGGTGTGCTTTATCCCGTTTTTGGTGTGCTGCTCTCTCCGATGATCGCCGCTGCTGCCATGGCGTTCTCTTCGGTGTCGATCATCGGCAATGCACTACGACTACGCAACGTGAAGCTATAGATTCTGCAAGTGTTTGATTCGTCGATGTGGCTTTGGATTTTCCGCCGCTGACAGGGGTAGCGTGATGCCAATAATGGTTACGCCATTGGCAGACTCAGCGAATGTCTGACCTGCGTGCATTTGGGCAATTCCGGCGACGATGGATAGTCCCAACCCATGATGCAAATCGGCACCACTTCGAGCCTCATCTACGCGAAAGAAGCGTTCGAACACCCGCGGAAGTTTGTCTTCCGGGATACTGGTGCCCTGGTTGGAGACAGCGATGGACACCTGGTGTTCAGCGATCTCACTGAAACTGATTACGATGGTGGTGCCTTTCGTGGCGTGAGTAATGGCATTGCCCAGCAGGTTGGACAATGCGCGCTTTAGCAGTGGTGCATCGAATTCGCCTGAGACGTCTCCGGTTATACCGACCTGCACAGTGGCTTCCGCGAGCGGAGCTTCATGATAATCGGTCACTTCTGCCGCCACTGAGGCAAGACTTGAAACGGGTGCGCAGCGAGCCCGTGTGCCTCTCTCTGCCTGCGAGAGAAAGAGCATATCGCGTACGATGCCGGATAAGCGATGGAGCTCTTCCAGATTTGACCCCAAAAGATCGATTACTTCGTCTGTTGGATGAGGCTTGCGAAGGGCCAGTTCGGTGCTTGTGATCAGTGTGGTCAACGGTGTATTGAGCTCATGTGCAACATCGGCATTGAAGCTCTCAAGTCGCTGGTAGGACTCAGCCAAACGCACCAGGAGCGCGTTGAATTGAGCCACCAGTGGCTGCAATTCACTGGGTTGTGCCGAACCGTCCAGTTGAGCTGCGAGCGAACGGACGCTCAGGGTGGCAGTCTGGGTAGCCAGGTCATCCACCGGTTTCAATCCTCTACGCACCAACCATTGCGCACCTCGAGACACCGCCAGGGCACCCAGCAGCGAGACGGCTATCAGAGTAATCGCTAATCGCTGTAACAGATCGTTGTCCGCATGGCCGTCGTGTGTGAGTATCGCGGTCGCGGTCGAGGAGGAGTCATTGAGCGAGAGTATGGAGAACTCCAGGAAGGTCTTGACGGCATCGGAGGCCATGGGGGGATCGCTTTGATATAGCGTGACCCCGTCGCCATTGATAATGGTCAACGCCAGTTCATGATGACCTGCCAGGAAATCATCCAGGCTATGGCGAAGCGCTTCCAGGCTACTGTTCGTACGAGTTTCGGACACCAGGTGATACACCAGGGCTTGCTTATCGGCGATCGAATCGTCTCGCCGATTCGAAAGGTGCGAGCTGATGACGTAGTAGACGATGATGGATACCAGTGCCAGCCCCACGAAACTCTGAATGGCAAGCCACATCGACAAGCGCTGACCCAATGAACGGGGTGCCATACCCAGGCTCACTCGACTCTCTGCTCCAGCACATACCCCATGCCACGCTCGGTGTGCAGACGCACGGTGTCGAATGGCACGTCCAGTTTGGTTCGCAGTCTGCGGATTGCCACTTCCACCAAATTCGTGCCGCTATCGAAATTCATGTCCCAGACTTGTTCTGCAATGGTGGTTCTGGACAGTACCTCTCCCTGGCGACGTAGCAGTAGCGTCAAGAGATTGAATTCCTTGGCCGTGAGCGTTAGTGATTGTCTAGCGCGTGTCGCCTTGCGACGAATCAGATCGACCACCAGGCCGGCCAACATCAGCGTGCTGGGTTCGGTGGTAGAGTTGTTGATCGGATGTTTACCCCGGATCAGTACGCGAATACGGGCCACGAGCTCGGAAAACGCAAAGGGCTTGACCAGGTAATCTTCAGCCCCAGTGGTCAATCCGGTTACCCGATCCTCCACGCCGCCGACTGCGGTGAGCATGATCACCGGTGTTGCCTTCTTGCTTCTAAGTGCTTTGAGCATCGCCAGACCATCAAGCCCGGGTAGCATCCAATCGAGCACTATCGCCTCGTAGTCCACGTCCAGAGTCTGGTGCAGTCCATCGATCCCGTTGTGGGCGACATCGACAGAAAATCCTTCTTCGGTCAGTCCCTTGCGCAGGTACTCAGCCAGTTTCTCTTCGTCGTCGACAACCAGGATCTTCATGAAACCATCCTCACAGGATTTCGGACATTGCTGATTAAGTTTTTGTAATCGCCGTGACAGTGAATGGTCATCGGCACCACGTACATTCGGCAGTCTATCTGCAGCTAACTGGACATGCTACCAACGCTTCATGTTAATTCACGAGTCAACATCAGCGATGCCACACGGTACTACCCTCTCAAAGAACTCACAATGAGTCTTTCTCCAAAGGGTCTTGACCGACCTCGAGTGGGTATCGCCCTGATGTGCGTGCTTCTCGCACTCGCCACACTTCCCCAGGCGTACGCTGATAATAAGCGCGATGTGAGTCCGCCAGTGGTAACTGATCCAGAGGCATCTACTCCTCGGCTCAGTGTGCCTGAATACCGATCACCATTGAGTGACTACAAACCTTATCAGGAGAGTGATTCTCCTGGTTGGAAGCAAGTCAACGACCGGGTTGGTGAGATCGGAGGTTTTCGAGTCTATGCGCGTGAAGCGTTTGAGCCAGAAGAGGGACCAGCCGACACCAGCGAAATGGAAAAGGACGGGAAATGATGCGAATTGTCAGTCAGACACTGAAATACGCAAGTCTTCTCTCGGTCAGTACAATGCTGCTTTCTGGCTGTGTATCGCTGGACATCGATGAGGCTCTGGGCAAGACCAGCAACACGCTGGAAGGATTCACCGGAGCTGAGCTCATCCTCAAGCGTACGTGGACTGACAACGAACACGCGAACACCATTGTGAACGAGCTGTTGGATGAGCCGCTGACACAATCGGACGCCATTCAGCTGGCTTTGGCTAACAGTCCGACCTTCCAGGCCATCCTGGCCAACAACTGGCCAACAACTGGGCAAGTACGGCGCAATCGGCCCAGGCTGGACAAATTGCCAATCCGATGCTGGCTCTCGAGCGCATGAAGATTGGCGGTGAGACGGAATTGAGCGCGCTTCTGTCGTTTGGCCTGCTCGATGTATTCACACTGCCAGCCCGTCAGCGTCGAGCCAGAAGCGAGATGGCTCGTGCGCAGATCACGCTCACCTCAGATGTGGTCTCGCACATCACCAGTGTGCGTCAATCCTGGATCAAGGCCATTTCGGCCGAACAGCGTTTGCAATATGCGCAACAGGTCTACGATAGCGCAGAGGCTAGTGCAGAACTGGCAGAGCGCATGCAAGCAGCCGGGAACTTCAGTCGACTGGACCGGGCTCGACAACAATCGTTTTACACTGATGTTGCTACCGGTTTGACCACCGCGACACATGACGTTCTGGCATCTCGTGAAGCCTTGATCCGTATCCTGGGACTCTCTGCTGAGCAGATTGAGCGGCTAAAGTTGCCAGAGAGGCTGCCTGAATTACCTGAGCAACAGCGTGTAACCGATGAGGTAGGACGTGTGGCTACCGCCGATCGGCTCGACATACGGCGGCGAGCGGACCAACGGGAATGGTTACGAGATTGGCGTGGAATTACCTCTGTTTGACTGGGGTGGGGCCAAAAGAGCCGCAATGAATGCGCGGACGCTGGCAGCGGCTAATACGCTAGAGGCCACATTGCGCGATGCCGCATCGACGTTGCGTGAAAGCTACTCGGCTTATCGAACGGCCTACGATGTGGCCCGCCTCTACAAGTCGGAAGTACTGCCTTTGCAGGAAATGATCGCAGATGAAAATGTGTAGCGCTATAACGGCATGCTGATTGGCGTGTTCGAGCTGCTGGCCGAATCTCGCCGGCAGATCGGCATCGTACGGTCAGCGATTGATGCCAATGAACAATTCTGGATGAGTGATGCTGCTCTTCAGGCCACCCTGATCGGTAACCCCACGATGGTTGCAGTCGGTGCCGGAGGCGCAGCGACGCTCGGAAGTGTCAGTACCTTCGCAATGGCAGCCCTGCCCGAACCTGTCATACAGAATGATTCTTCCACAATGGATCCATTGGTGCCCAACACCGGTAGACCCTACAATCCGGTTATCACGCCCAACGGTTGGACGTGTCCCTGGCGCATGAACAACAACGTCAAGGAGTTCCATCTGGTTGCTGAACCGGTGGTGCGCGAGATGTCGCCCGTCGACCCGGTACATTCATGTACCACCCTCATGCCGATGAGATGGTTCAGATGGCAATGGGCATGATGGGATTCTGGGTTACGCATCCCAGGGAGAAGCATCCTTTGATCAGTGATGTAGATCGCGATTATTGCGTGTTGCTCAATGCCTATGATGTAGAACCTGGCGCGGCAACTCCCAAGATCATGACGATGCTAAACTTTAACCTCTGGTCCTGGAACAGCCGCATATTTCCGGGTATTGACTCGTTCAACGTACGAAAGAATGATCTGGTGCGGATGCGTTTGGGCAACCTGACAATGACCAATCATCCAATTCACCTGCACGGCCATGAATTCCTGGTTACCGGCAGCGATGGAGGCCGACCTTTCGCAGCACCCGAAATTATGAGGTGACCGTCGATGTGGCGGTTGGCCAGATGCGGCAATTTGAGTTCAAGGCTGACGAGGTGGGCGATTGGGCTTTTAACTGTCATAAAAGCCATCACACGATGAATGCGATGGGACACGATGTGCCGACCATGATCGGGGTTGACCATTCAGGCATGGCGAAGAAGATCGGTAATCTGATTCCGGAACATATGGTGATGGGTGAGCGCGGCATGGCTGATATGACCGAGATGGAAATGCCATTGCCAGATAACACCGAACAGATGATGACGGGACAGGGTCCCTTTGGATCGGTGGAGATGGGCGGTATGTTCAGTATGGTCAAGGTACGAGCCGATCAGCCACATGGGGATTATTCCGATCCGGGCTGGTATGAACATCCTGAAGGGACCGTAGCCTATGAATACACCGGTGAATTGCCGGAGCCGGATCGCATTGCCACTCCGTCATCGCCGAGTAAGCCTGCCAGTCAGGAGTCTATTGAAATCGTTGTACGCAAGCCGGCTGCAAGAAAGTTTTGAAAATACGTACGCCTGGTCGCGTACACCAGATACACCACTCTCAAACCGCTCTAAGGAACTTCGACGCATGTTCAAAACACTCACACTTGCAGTAGCCATGGTGCTCACCACTATCGCGCCTGTCCTGGCAGATGGCATGACCGATGGTGTCGTTCGAAAGATCGATACGAAGAGCTCCAGGATCACTATCAAGCATGGAGAGATCGTCAATCTGGATATGCCTCCCATGTCGATGGTGTTCACGGTCAAAAATCCCTCATTGCTTGATGGTGTTGCCAAAGGCGACAAAGTCAGGTTTGTTGCGATTGAGGAAGGTGGAAAGCTTTTTGTCACCGAACTTCAGCCAGCGAAATAATTCGATCATACACCGCACCAGGGAGCTTGTCAGTCACATGCAATTTCCTAACAAATCACTCATATCTTCAATGCCGTTGACAGCCGTCAGTCTGTCTCTGCTCCTGACGCTCTCGGCGTGTTCCATGGGCGCTCACAGTGACCGAAAGGATCATGGGGAATCGGGACACCACGACGGTTCCATGGACGATCACCATTCTGGCAATGATCATCATGGTGAGGAAGTTGATCATCACGAGAGCATGGCTGGTGTGCCTGGTCTTGCCAAAAATGTTACTCGAACCATAGAAGTAAACATGGATGACACAATGGCCTATTCACCCTCCGCCGTTACCGTAAAGGCAGGAGAGACGATTCGCTTCACGGTGAAAAATAGCGGTTTGTTGGTCCATGAATTCGTTCTGGGTACGCATGAAGAGAACCGGAAACACCATGATCTGATGAAGCGTTTTCCAGGCATGGAGCATGACGATCCCAATTCGGTGTCATTGGAATCCCAGGATACTGGAGAGGTCATCTGGCAATTTACCAGGGCCGATACCTTTCAGTTTGCCTGTTTGCAGCCGGGTCACTATGAGGCGGGTATGAAGGGTAATATTGCCGTAAGTGCTGAATGAATATCGGCATTGCACTTGCCCAGTCGAGCTGAACCTTTAGTTCATACCCATTAATCAAGCTATGATTTTGGCGAAAGTTTACTCGACCACCATAGCGCTATTGCGGGTACCACAATCCATTGCGCCAGCGGTGAAAGTCCTGTGTCGATCAGCGGGACAATGGGCATGGCATCGGCATATTGCCAGGACTGACGAACCACGATATTCAACCATTCGCTGAAGACTGTATAACACACGCCTAGAACCAATGTGATTGCCCCGACGCTTGAAGTTATCGCTGACCGCGTTGGCCATGGCTTGTTTACTGTCAGTATTGCGACAAGCAGTACGCTCATGCCAATCAATATATCGCCTCCGGTGCAGTGTACAGCGGCGAATGCGATATCGCCCACTGTACCCTTACTCCACAGAGTGTATAGCGGCATGTGTACAAACTCCCAGACAAGGTGCAGGGCTGCAGTGGTAACAAGGTAGCGCCGCAATGCCGGCACGCTCACCATCGCAGCCGTATTCTCTGATTTCACAGATTTGTCGGGACCTGGTGTTTCACTTATGTTGTTCGTCATGATTACGATTCTAGTTAATGGATTTCACGCATTCAGGCACTCAACAAATGTACAGGATTCGAGCTGCCAACCTGACCATTGCAGGATTAAGTGCGGTTGCAATACTGGGCGCGCTGTACTTGGTACGAAGCCAAATCACCGTGCAGGATGTCTCCTGGATGAAAGCGATGATACCTCATCACTCGATCGCCATCCTGACCAGCGAGCGAGCCGGAATCGAAGATTTACGAGTACGCAATTTAGCTGACGGAATTATCGAAGCCCAGCGACGGGAGATCAAGGCAATGAACTGGCTTATTAAAGACATCGAAGCGAATGGTGTTGTGACGAACCAGCAAGATGCTCAAGAGCGCGCCGTACCTGAACTTGACTCGTAGGTCTGAGCCGCATCATTGCCGATTGCAGGTTACCCAGCAACACGTCGCCGAATAGTAGACTGACGCGCCTGAAGTTCAACGTCCACGGTCACGCGTTGTACCGTCCTGGATGAATTGGAAACAGAATCAGTCAGCAACTGCACTGTAATGCGGCCCATCGCCTCACGGTCAGTTTGCATGGATGTCAGTGACGGGGTGGCATGAGCACCAATGGAAAGTCCGTCAAAGCCCACCACGGAGATGTCACCTGGCACCAATAGCCCGCGTGCCTTAAGTTCCTGTATTGCGCCCAGCGCTACATAATCGCTGAGGCGGCGCGGCCTCTCCACGACCACGGTATCTCATCCTTTGTGCAATCCCGGAAATCCGTTCTCGCGTATCCGTGCAGACACCGACGAGGATCTCTTGATATTTTGCTAACATAGCAAATTATCTCGATCAGCCAACCGGTAGTTCTAGCGAATTGAAAATGCAGGCGTCTCTGGGTCTCACACCATCGGGAAAATTGCATGTGTTTATCGTCGATGGATTTGTCAAGGACGAACCGTCGCTGCAAAAAATATCAGGCTATTTCGATGACTATAACGATTGCCAGGGCTTGTTTGAACTGGCCTCGTTGAGCACCAAAATCCCGGTTGATCCGACATTTCACTACTGGCGCGATTTTGCCGGACAATACATGAAATCTCGTTGTCTCGAATCCGATGACGAGACGTTGCTACCCATGGATTCGCCGGACGACGCAAGCATC
>RCMY010006113.1_pt1 | contig 10118 bp, 8 predicted proteins | sample 2041341 | NCBI WGS metagenome assembly RCMY01 (sample SAMN09708234, study PRJNA481090) | Marine sediment metagenome, whole genome shotgun sequencing project.
CAATTTCAAGGCAAGCGAGGTGCACCGTTCCATGTCGGGAGGGAGGATTATGGCGCAGCTTTCTCGGAACAGGGGTACAGGAAAACCAAAAGAGGTGGGCAAATCGCTCCAGCTACTGGGAAAGACTGTGGAAATGAGCACCAATCTCGCCTCGAGCATTGCTAAAAGCTTGATCAAAAAAACGATTAAAAGAGCGTTCGATACAGGTATCGGATTTTAAAACAAAAACTATGGGATACAAGAAACTGGACGAGGTCATGGAACTGCTCCACGATGAGCTGGACGGGTTCAACAGGGCCGTGGATAGGTTGGAGCGATTGACAAAAAACGTGGACAACATCAATATCAAGCCCGATACCACGGAAATAGAGTCCATGCTCCGGGAACATCTAGCCGTGGAGAAGGACAAAATCTCTAAACTCAACGGCTCGATCCAAAATATCGGGGAACGGGTCTCCAAGGCCAGCTTGGTCCCGAAAGCAAAGTTTTGGCTGCACTATGTGATTTGGATAATTTCCTTAGTCATTATCGGGTATCTGGCTTTCAGGATATCAAGAATAGACGAAATTCGAAAAGAAGCAATTGCCGAAGGAGAGAGACAAGTCTTGTTCAGTCTACGGGGATATTTTGCCCAGAATCCCGAGCATTACAAGTCGTACCGGAAATGGAAAGATAAAAAAGATAGCGTTCCAGATTAAACGTAGGGTGCGCCCTATCCGGTTTTTGCTTGACGCTTATCTGCCGGAATCACTACAAAAACCGGACAGGATCCAGGCGCAAAGTTCTGGGGTAAGATTTGGGTAAATAAAAAAGAATAAATTGTACGAATACTATTACACTTATAATTATTTTTGTATTTTTGTTAACCCTTTACGTTAATAAAATTTATATCTTTGTGGAAATTAGATACAAAACTAACAAACTTGAAAAACAATTGACCAATCCACGTGATCTTGCCAAGACTTTTGGCATGCTCGCAAAAAAAATAAACCAAAGGCTTAGTGAACTTAAAGCTGCAGAATCATTAGCAATTATGCGCTTTATACCAGCGGCTCGCTGCCACGAACTTGCCGGGGCCCAAAAAGGCGAGCTTGCAGTTGATGTATCCAAGAACTACCGAATGATTTTTGAACCATACCATGACCCTTTGCCCAAAAAAGAAGATGGAGGTCTTCATTGGGAAAGTATTACGATGATTCAAATAAATCAGATAGAAGATTACCACTAAAAAGAACAGCACTATGACTATCACTATCGAACAGGCAAAATCACTTCTTTCTCCTCCCGGAGATACCATTCAAGAAACTATAGACATGATGGGAATGTCGCAAGCAGAACTAGCGGAAAGAATGGGCAGACCAAAAGAAAAGATTAATGATGTAATAAAAGGACGTGAGCCCATTACGACCGTGACCGCATTTCAGCTGGAAAATGTGTTAGGAACTCCTGCAAGTTTTTGGCTTAATCGAGAAAAGGAATACAGAAAACAGATTTATGAATTGGAACAACAAGAATTCTTTGATAAATGCTTGGATTGGCTGCAATTATTTCCTGTAAACGAAATACGAAAATTAGGCTGGTTACCTGAAACTAGAACCAAGAATATTTTAGTGGAGTCTACTCTTAAATTTTTTGGGGTTGCCTCACCAGATGAATGGGAACGAATCTATGTTGATGATGAAGTTTCGGTTGCATTTAGAATTTCATTGGCCAACACAAAAAATCCTTATGCCGTATCTGCTTGGTTGCGAATTGGAGAATTACAGTCAAAAGACATTCATTTGAAGTTTTACAACAAGAAAAGATTTAAGGATTCCTTAATTGAAATAAAGGAATTAGCATTTTTAATGCCAGATGATTTTGCAAAAAGGCTGCAAAATATTTGTGCTGAATGCGGGGTTGCAGTGGTTTATACTCCAAACTTGCCCAAAGCACCCATAAGTGGGGCTACTCGTTGGTTCCATAATAAACCTATCATTCAACTTTCGGGTAGATTTAAAACGGATGATCACTTTTGGTTTACTTTCTTTCATGAAGCCGGTCATATCATACTGCACGGCAAAAAGGATATATTTCTCGAAAATCTTCCAGGAACTCATGTAAACGAAGAGAAGGAAGAAGAGGCAAACAATTTCGCTTCCAAATTTTTAATATCTCCTGGACAGCTCAAAAAAATTGTAGAATCTAGTCCATTAAACGATGAGAAAATAGAATTCTTTGCAAAGAAGTTTAAGGTTTCACCAGGAGTGATTATTGGGAGACTGCAATTCATAGACTTTATGGGTTATTCTGATGGCAATCATCACAAACGGAAAATCAATTTGTTCAACTAACTAATCCTGAATACTGTATGCGAACTCTAAACCAAGCAGCTACACTATGCATATCAAAAGTATCGAGTTTTGGTGGGAGGTTTTGAATAAAAATATAACAACCCATGAAAATACTCCACACTGCAGACTGGCATATTGGCCAACTTTTTCACGGTTATGACCGAACCGACGAACATCGGCAATTCTTAAACTGGCTGGTACAGACTTTAAAGAATGAACAGATTGACGTTTTGCTCGTAAGTGGCGATGTCTTTGATCTTTCCAATCCTGGAACCACATCGGTAAAAATGTTTTATACTTTCTTAAACGAAGCCGTAAAAATAGCTCCCGAAATTCAAATCATAGTTACTGCAGGAAACCATGATTCCGGTTCCCGTTTGGAATCACCAAAACCACTCTTGGAATCTTCAAATATCCATATAATAGGACATGTAAAAAAAGATGCGGAAGGCAATATCAATTATGAACAGCTAATCGTTCCCCTACGTCATCATTCAAAAGGCACACAGGTGTGGTGCCTTGCCGTACCTTTTCTGCGTATGGGCGATTATCCCGCTATACCAGATTGCTCAAACCCCTATACCGAAGGTGTTGGCAAATTTTATAAGGAAGGCCTTGAACATATCTTAAACCGAAGGGAATCTGGACAGGCCATCATTGCAATGGGCCATTTACATACCCAAAATGCTGAAATAACTGATCTGGATAAAAAGGAAAGATTGATTATGGGCGGTATAGAATGCATTTCCGCTACTGCCTTCCATGACGAAATTAAATATGTCGCTTTAGGCCATATCCATAAAGCACAAAGAATTGGCGGAAAAAATCACATCAGATATTCTGGAAGTCCACTGCCGCTGTCCTTTTCAGAACTCAATTATCGGCACCAGGTTATACTCTTCGACCTACATGAAGATATTAGCGACCTAAAATCCATTGAAGTTCCACTTTTTGTGCCACTCATGAGAATTCCACCAGATCATCGGCCATTGAACGAGGTAGTCAGTTTGTTGGAACAGTTGCCTTTAGGAGACGGCAAATTAGCCCCTTATTTAGAAGTCAGGGTATTGCTGGATGGCCCCGAACCTTCATTACGGCACAAAATAGAAATGGCTCTAGCGGATAAAAATGTACGCCTCGCCAAAATTAATCCACAATACCCAACATCAATAGGTCAGACAAAAGAATTCATTACCCAAGACCAGCTTAACGAGTTGCAGCCTTTGGAAGTGTTCTCCAAAATGTACCGATCAAAATATAGCATTGATGTTCCTGAAGCTGTAATGAAGCTTTATAAGAAAGTAGCTGATGAAGTAAACCAAAAGGCGGTGTAACATGAAAATAATAGCCATCCGTATTAAAAACTTAGCCTCGTTAGAAGGTATTAGCGAAATTAATTTTACCGAAGAACCTTTGTCTTCCGCAGGAATTTTTGCAATAACAGGAGCAACAGGAGCCGGCAAATCAACCATATTAGATGCCCTTTGCCTTGCCTTATATGGAAAAACCCCAAGATATTTACACGCAAAAGAAATCGGAATTGAAATTCATGATGTACAAGGCAGTACTATCAATCAAGGCGATGTCAGGGGAATATTAAGGGACGGAACAGCAGACGGCTTTGCTGAAGTAGATTTTGTAGGCATTGATGGCATGTATTACCGAGCAAGTTGGAGCGTGAGACGGGCTAGGAATAAAGTCGAAGGCAATATGCAGGCCGATGGCATTTTATTAAAAAACATCACTTCTAATATCGATATTCCGGGCAGAAAAACGGAAACTTACAAAGAAATAGAGCGACTTGTAGGCCTGAATTTTGAACAATTTACACGTTCCGTATTGTTGGCCCAAGGCGATTTCACCGCTTTTCTGAAAGCCAATAAGGACGAAAAATCGTCGCTGCTAGAAAAATTAACGGGCACACATGTCTATTCCGAAATTTCAAGAAGGATTTATGAAAACTATAAGTCCGAAGAGCAACAATTACGTGACCTAAATATTAGAAATGACGGCATCAACACTTTAACGCAAGAAGATCTAAAAATCTTGCGACAAGAGCAGACGCATTTGAATGCCCAAATAAAAGTCTTGGAAATGGAAATAGAGACTTTGACCAAAGAAATTAACTGGCATGAGCAGTTGGCGAGGTTCCAGACCAGCCAAGATTTGGCTGATTCTGCTTTAAAAAAAGCAATTGAAGTAAAAACAAACGCTGCCGAAAGCAAGCAGAAGCTGAGTCAAGCGCAGCAAGCGCAACACACCAGAACATGGGCGGATGCCTTAAAACATACCCAACAACAGCAAGAGGGAAAAAGGAAGGCTCTAGGAAATTTGGAAGAAAGCAGTGCTGCGCTTCACCAGCAAATGGAAAAATCACAAAAGGAACTTTTTATCTGTAAAGTAGATCTTTCCTCCAAAAATAAAGCCTTGGCCGACGCCCAGCCGACGCTGGAACAAGCTAAAAAACTGGATACCCTACTCTTCGAAAAGAAGGAACAATTGCTGAAAGCTAAAGAAGACGCTGAAAACGTCTCAGAAAAAAACCGGAAACATCAAAAAAAGCTAGCAAACAGACAAGAAGAATTGACCGGTCTTTCAGCAGAAATTAAAAAGCAGGAAACCTGGATTGCCGAAAATTATGACCGCAAACCTATCGCAGACAACAAAGACATTATTCTTTCAAAGCTACAGGATGCACAGACTCTTTTGGATATTTTACAATCTTCAACAAGTATACTGAGCGATCTACAAAAGAACATCAAGACTAAAGAAGCCGAAAAAACAGGACTAAAAACCAATTTGGAATCATTGCGGCAGGAATGGGAAACATTGAAAAAAAACTATGACACCCACTCTAAAGAACTACTATTGATTCCGATCGAAACCCTTATTCTTGATAAGAACGAGGCAGATCTTGCATTACAAAATACCATACAAGCACAAGCACATTGGACACTACTTTCCAGTTTGCTGGCAGATTTTGACACTTTAGACCGGAAGCAGGTCAAAGACCGATCCGATTACCGATCCAAAGTGGAAACCCTACAACAAGTCAATCAACGTCTGCCGATAGAAAACGCACAGAAAGTAACATCGGCACAGTTTCTACAAAAAGCGCGCGTAGCAGCAACTGAAAATGTAGAAACCTTAAGAGCCGGCCTAGTTAATAATGAGGCTTGCCCTGTTTGTGGGTCCGAAACCCATCCTTATACATCTCACAATCCACAGCTCGAAAACGTATTGGCGGAGTTGGAAAAAGAGCATCTTGAAACTGAAACCAATTACCTTGCTACCTTCGGCCAGCATAATGCATTAGAGCAGGAATGCCAAACCCTGAAACGAACAGTTGAACGTCAGAACGAAGAGATCAATGCTAAAAAAACAGTACTTGATGCAAGGCAAAAGGAATGGGAAGAATTCGATATCACGAAAGAAATCCAAGTATTAGTATTGGCCAATGGAGAAAAAGCAAGCTGGATCGAAGAAAAATTACAGGCACTCCGAAAGACGCAGAGCGGGCTACAAATCAAAATACAGGCCCATGCCACCCAAAAACGGCAACTCGAATCTGATAAAACCAAATTTGATCAGCTAAAAGAGACTGTCGACACTCTTACCGACCAAACAAAAGATAACAAGAGTGCTCTTAATTTGCTTCAACAACAGTATGCAAGCATCCTACAGGAGCAGAAAAAAGCGTCAGAAATACTTGGTGGGGTAAAACAAATGCTCAATCCCTATTTCAGGTATTCGGACTGGATGGAAAACTGGAAAACGGCACCGGCCCCTTTCTTAGAAAGTATTGGCACTTTTACACTAAAGTGGAAAGAAACTACCAAAAAACAGGAGCAAAACAACAATCATCAAGAGGTAATGGCGGCAACCATAACAGAGCTGGAAAGCCAAGCCAAAAGCCTTTTAGCCGATACCATCAAAAAAACAGAAATATACGATACGCATAAAAAGAAGTATCACGAATTGCGGCAGCAGCGAGATACTATTTTCGAAGGACAAGATGTGCGGCATAAGGAAATAGAATTCAAGCAAGCCATAGAAGAAGTACAACAAAAATTCGACGAACACAAGCTAAAACAACAGCAGCTTACCCTTAATATTACCAAAGCTATCACCCAAAAGGAGCAATTTCTCATTGAAGTAGCAGCACTGGAAACAGATGTAAGAACTGTTTCACAAAAAATAAAAGTCTGGCTCGATAATTACAATCAAAAATGTAGTCCGTCATTGAACCAAGAAGAGCTTACAGAATTACTCTTGTTAAGCAACGATTGGATCGATGAAGAACGCAAAACACTACAAAGTATAGACGAAGAAGTTACCAAAGCGACATCAGTTCTTACCGAAAGAAGCCAGCTTTTAAACGTCCATAAACAAATACCTACATCGGAAAGACTGCTAACCGAAATCACCGAGCTGAACATAGCTATTAAGTCAGATGTTGAACAGAAAAAACAGGCCAAAAGTGAAATCAGGTTCAAACTACAACAAGACGAAGCTAACAAAAACAAAATCGGCGACCTGCTAAAAAGCATTGTAACACAATCGGCAGTTACGGAAAACTGGAGCAAACTCAACGATATTATTGGCTCTGCCGACGGCAAAAAATTCCGTCAGATCGCACAGGAATACACCCTCGATGTTTTATTGGGCTATGCTAATATCCACCTCCAAGTATTGACCGACCGATACAAAATCCAACGTATACCGGCATCCCTTGGCTTACAGGTAATTGATCAGGACATGGGCGACGAGGTACGTACGGTCTATTCGCTTTCAGGCGGAGAATCCTTTTTAGTGTCCCTTGCTTTGGCTTTAGGTCTTGCCTCACTTTCTTCGAGTAGAATGAAAGTAGAATCCCTATTTATTGATGAAGGCTTTGGTTCGCTGGATCCAACAACGTTCAACATTGCTATGGATGCGTTGGAAAGGCTACATAATCAGGGGCGCAAAGTAGGTGTTATCTCCCATGTGCAAGAAATGACCGAACGTATCCCGACCCAGATTCAGGTAAGCAAGATGGCAAGTGGTAAAAGTAAAGTGGAGGTGATTGGAATTTAGTAAAACAAGTGACCAACAACTAAGGACGAGAAAAAATAATTAATAATGGCAAAACAAACTTTCCCGCACACTGCTGTGCCAACTTGGAGTGGTTTCATTTATCAGGGTAGAGTTGGCTTATATCACGTCTTGAAACAACTGAACATAAAATCCGAAATTGAAATCAATGAACTATTACTTCAAATAGATTCCATTGAAGATTTCACTATAATGCAATCAAATCCAAGCGGCACTGATATACCAGTTTCTATACATCAGGTAAAAGCAGTGAAAAGTAATGCATATTTAACATATAAAGGTGATTTTTTACAGTTAAATACAAAGTGGACAAATCTAGGAAGCCCTACTATCGAGGCATTTTTTCATCTCTCAACTCAAAACAAAAAAACAAAAAAACAGATTGAAACTTTGCATCCAAATATCAAAGTTTACAGTTACGATGACAGTGCTGAATACTGTTCATTAGATGAAATTGATAATAAAATCAGGCAACAGATAGTACTTGCCATGCAAAAATATGGCGTGGTAGGACATGATAACCCCTCAACTGTCCAATTCATTAGTGAAATACTTGAAAAGATAATATCAGATAAAGTAATATACATCCACTCCTTAAATCATGGTGGTATAGCGATAAGGAACGCTGCATTCGACAATCCAATTCCGCTAAATTTATTTTTAGATACAATTCGAATTGATATATCCTCGCTTGTTCAAAATGAGCAATATTTTGAGACACAGATAAGAAGAAGCTTAAATCAATATTATCAGGAATACTGTTTTGATCTTGAAAATGATCAAATGTCGGAAGAAGTGAAGAAAAAGATGGATAAATACTTAGTTCATTTCAATTCCCTAGATTCCAAAAACTTCAAAACCTTTTTGCAGAAAATTCGGCCTCATAAAAAAATAGGTTATAGTTCTTTAATTGAATACAACGATGGTGGTATTAACAAAGATGAGATTAAAGACTCTTTTTTTGTAACACTCTCAGAAGTATGTGCATCCAACAATAATAAAGGCTTTGGATGGATTGATAAGGTTCAAAAAAACTATCATCCAACCACTATCAAAGAATCCAATACCGATGCTGGTAAAATTAGGATTAGCAAAAAAATACTAGACACCGCATTAAATTCAACTGTTGAAATACCATTCGATTCTGATTTTTTAATTACAGATGAATGCTCTGTTGAAAGTATTCAATTGACAGCCAATAATATTAGTGTGATAAAAGAATTAGAACCGGATAAAATTATCAATTGGAGAAATGTATCTCTCATTGATTATAAAACCGCAAAACAGAAATTAAATGGATAATATAATTACTCAGATATTTCAGGATAATAATCATGTGCTAAATGAATTACCTGGTTTGCGTCTATTCTCCCTTGAAGACAAATTTAATTATTGGATAGTTATAAATCGAGTGGATTTAAGTACGGTGCTAGACGAACAGATTGATCTTTTTTTGCTAGCAAAGAAAATAATTGGCGAGCCTCAATTTGACAAAAACGCAAATCTTTTGATTCTTCACAAGGTGGACAGCATTGATCAGCTTGAAAAAGAAAGTTTATTGCGAATTGAAGAAGATTTATATCATTTCAAGAAAAGCATTATCTACTATACAGCTCAAGAGTTAGAAAAGCTAAAAACTAAAGTCAATCTTTCTACACTGATCGATGATCTTGAATCAATGATTTTAGACGAGACAATTTTTGAGAAACACAAGGAAAGCTTTGATTATAATGATTACGAATCTTTATTGTATCGACTTGCTCATAAAATTCCTTTTCTTAAGATAAATGTGAAACAAGTTAACAACCTTAAGTCTTTAGAGGAAATAAACAACAAATCAATATTAGACAATAAGCTAAATGATCTTTTGGAAAAAGACTTTTTCACTATAACCGAGGAAAATCTCAGCGCAATGACTGATGATAACATCTTCCAAATCTTAAAAACCATACTGTCTAATGAAAATCAATAAAATTAGAATCAGGAATTTTAAAGTATTTAAAGACTTCTCTATTGACTTTGATTCTTCAGATACTATAGTATTTGATGGGCCCAATGGTTTTGGGAAAACCACTATTTATGACGCAGTTGAATTGGTGTTCACAGGCAGAATAAGACGTTATAACGCGCTAAAAAGTGGAATACTCGATAACAGACAAGCTTTTTCGGAAAATCCTTTCTACTATGAGAATGCCACTGAAGGAGAAAATATAAGTATTCAAATACAATTCAAGGCCAATGACGAAGTTTACATTTTAGAAAGGATTGCGCAATTTGATCAGATTAATGGAACTCTTGATTTTGGAATATACAAACTATATACAAAAACTGATTTCGATGCTGGCGAAAGCACCCTAATTGAAAATGAAAAAGTTTATCTATCAGAAATATTCGGCGCTAACTACCAATCCAACTTCCAGTTTTTAAATTATGTAGAGCAGGAAGAATGCCTTTTCCTATTGAAGAGTTCAGACAAAAACAGAAAAAATCATATTGCACACCTTTTCGATTTAAAGGAATTTGAACTAAAAATCAAACGTATTGAAACCCTTAAAAGAAGGATAGATTTACTCTGTAATACTACAAAAAAAATTGAAATTGATGAAGTGATTTAAACTTTTTTTGGATCGAAAGAAAGGGTTGCGGATATTTGTGTTGCGAAACATAAATAACTTCAAAACAACCCTTTAT
>RCMY010006114.1_pt1 | contig 10117 bp, 6 predicted proteins | sample 2041341 | NCBI WGS metagenome assembly RCMY01 (sample SAMN09708234, study PRJNA481090) | Marine sediment metagenome, whole genome shotgun sequencing project.
GAGATTGTCGGCTCCTTGATTTTAGGCGGCCTACTAGGCGCCCTCTTAAGCTACTTGGCAGAGAGGGTAAAATGCCAGGAGGAGCTTTTATCTTTGGTCTTGGCCTTTGTAATAGGGGGGGCGGGACTCGCCAACTACCTGAAATTATCACCGCTTCTCACCTGCATGATGGCAGGCGCTGTTTTGGTAAACCTGATGGCCAGCTCCAAGAGGGTTTTTTCAGCCATCAACCAGTTTACGCCTCCCATTAACCTATTATTTTTCAGCTTTGCAGGAGCTAGCCTGGATTTAGGTGTGCTGGCCAGCGTAGGCTTTTTGGGAGTTGGATATGTTTTTTCCAGAGCAGCTGGCAAGATTTTAGGCGCCACAGCGGGAGCGCTAATGGTGAAGGCCAAGGACAATATAGTAAAAAATATAGGAATGGCCCTTCTGCCTCAGGGAGGAGTTTCCATTGGACTTTCCATGATTGTAAGCCGTGAACTTCCAGCTTACAGTACAGAAATCATTACAGTGATATTGTTTAGTGTGCTGGTATTTGAAATATCAGGACCCATATTAGCCAAAATAGCCATCACCAGAGCAGGTGAAGTGAATGGCTTGGACAGGGTGAATGCGTAGGAGGTTATGATGCATATTTTATTTTTGGTACTCAATAAAACGGAATATCTAGATGATATTCTATCCGCCTTTGTAAAAATAGGCATAAAAGGTGCTACAATCATAGACAGCCAGGGCATGGGCAGTGCATTGGTTGCCAATGAGAATTTAAATATCCCCTTGGTAGGCTCCTTAAAATCTATTTTTCATCACAACAGACCCTTCAACAAGGTGATCTTTACCGTGTTAGAGGAGGAGCTCATCCCAATGGCGGTAAAGACCGTTGAGGGGGTTGTGGGAGACCTGAGCAGGCCAGGTATCGGGATGATGTTTACCCTGCCCCTGGGCAGTGTCTATGGGCTGACCACCCACAAAAAATAATAAGAAAAAAATCAGGTTCTTTAGCCCAAGTGAGGGGGCTAAAGAACCTGATTTTTTGTGCTTTATTATTCACTAATATCCTTTAAGATTAAATCTAGGTTTTCGATAAATATATCCACCATTTCTGGATCAAAATGTTTTCCTTTTTCGGATTTGACATACTCCAAGGCATCCAAGATGGGCATGGCGTCTTTGTAGACTCGTTTGTGGGTCAAAGCGTCAAAGACATCTACGATGGCCATCATGCGGGCAACAACTGGAATGTCCGATCCGGACAAACCTCTGGGGTAGCCAGTACCATCAAATTTTTCGTGGTGGGTATAGGCAATTTCAGCTGCCAGACTCAGGGCAGGCAGATAGGAGCTATTAAGGATCCTATGGCCGTGCTGTGTATGGGTTTTAATCAGTTCAAATTCCTCTTTGGTTAGCTTACCAGGCTTTTTGAGAAGATCGCTGGAAATGGCATTATAGGCTGCAAAAAAAATAATAATGATGAGATTGTGTAGAATGATGGTGGTCATGGCAGCTTTTATAGAAAACCTCTTTTTTTCATAGGCCCTCTTTTTCATAAGGACATTATATCATTTTTTTGAGGTAAAGGCTGAGTAATTAACAAATTGTTCCTAATATATTGCACAATGGTTGTATATCAAGTATAGTACAATTAAGGATATGATAAGGTTCTATTTTCTATCGAACCCAGGAGGAAATATGGACTATTTTAATAAAATATTTAAAAAACCTAGGAAAGAGTCAACACTCAAGGAAGAAAATCGCCACTTAAAAGCAAAATGGGATCTAGTAAAAGAAAATATGATCCAGACCCAAACCATGGCTAAAACAGGTAGCTGGACCTACCATGTCCAAAAGGCGGAGATGTTTTGGTCAGAAGGCATGGAAAGCATTCTGGAGGAGGCCCAGATGGATTTGCAAAAAAAAGAGAAGGGCCTCTTGCCCTATGTCCACCCAGAGGACCTGGAGATGGTCAAGCAAGCCCTGGAAAAACTCTTTGCAGGAATAGTATATAACCTGGACTATAGGGTCATAACCCCATCAGGCAAAATAAAATATATAGAAGAAAAAACCTCAGTTCTTCACGATGAAAACTCTGGAATAACCAAGCTTTTTGGGGTCATCAATGATGTGACGGACCAAAAAATAATCCAGAGAAATTTCAAGGTTTTTGGGGACGACTTAAGCATTGCCCAAAGAATAGCCGGCATTAGAAGCTGGAAATACAATTTTCAAAAAGAAAAATTATATTGCACCGAAGAGCTCTACAAAATACTGACTATTGAACCTTCTATGCTCCAAGATAATCTAAAAGAAGCCCTAGGGCTGATTCATCCACAGGACAGAAAAACCTATGAGGAGTTTTTGCAAAACCTAATGTCTGGACAAGCATCGATTGCAGAGTTTAGAATTCTTCAAAAGGACGGTAGTTTTAAATATATCGTCTCCAAGGGGGAGCCGGTATATGTGGATGAAGAACTGGCCGAGCTATTTGGAACCTCCCAAGATATGACGAATGAAAAGCTTTTGGAAAAAGAGTTGAGAGAGATGCAAGAAAAATACCAGATACTGATACAAGAATCTAGTGAGATTTTTGAAATACTCCTGCCAGACGGAACAATCAAATATATCAGCGAAAACAGCAAAGACATGCCCATCTACCAGTCTCAGGAAAGGGTAGGTGAAAAAATATTTGATGCCTTCCAAGGCGAGGCCCAAGAGAAGGTCAAATCCCTGATTGAAGAGGTGCTCCTAGAGCCGGGCAAAAGATCCCAAGGCATTGTCCAGTACTTAACCCAAGACAAAGAAACTATCTACGCAGAAATAGAGATGCATAATCTGCTCCATGAACCGGCCATCGATGGCATAGCAGTGAAAATCAGGGACATCTCCGAAAGACGAAAAGCAGAAAAAGAGCTGGAATACTTGTCCACCCATGACGTGCTCACAGGATTACCCAATCGGATATACTGCGAAAGAAACCTAAAGATCCTAGGGGAGGAGGCAAAAAGAGATGACAAAAAATTTGCCCTGATTGTGGCCGATATCGATGGGGTAAAATATGTGAACTACTCCCTAGGATATGACCTAGGAGATCAACTGATTCTAAAAATAGTTGAGCGTTTAAAGGAAAACCTAGGTGACAACACCACCTTAAGCCGGCACATGGATGACCATTTTGTCATTTGTGCCAAAGACATCAACACCCTAGAAGAATGTGAAGCGGAAGCTGAAAATATTCTTAGATTGTTTAAAAACCCCTTCCTAGTAGAAAACTATGAACTGGATATTTCAGTCAATTTGGGCATTGCCATGTTTCCCAAGGATGCCAAAGACGTCTTAAGCCTAAAAAACAATGCGAAGGCAGCTCTAATGAGGGCCAAAAAAGAGGGAAAAAATACTTATCAGATTTATGCTTCAAAAATGGACATTCAAAGCTATAAGGAATTTATCCTAAGGAGCGATCTCCACAAAGCCATAGAAAACAATCAATTGAGCATCCACTACAAACCCATTGTCAACATAAGGACCAATCAAATTCTGGCAGCAGAGGCAAAGGTCATATGGAACCACCCAGAATGGGGGACAGTGGCCCCTTACGAATTTATACACTTAGCAGAAGAAACAGGAAAGATTATCGATATTGGCAAGTGGGCCCTACAAGAAATTTGCAAGGACTATAGCCAGTGGCAGACAAAAAAATGGCCTAAAATTAAAATCCTGTTGCCTTTTTCTGGGGTACAGTTTCTTGAAAATGATTTTGTTGAACATTTCCATCGATTTTTAAAGGCCTACAAATTAGAATCTAGATTTCTGATTATGGAGATTGATGAGGATATCTTTAAAAATGATACAGAAAAAATCAGCACAGATCTGCAAAAAATAAGGGAGATTGGTGTAGAAATTGCCATCAAAAACTTTGGAACCGGCTTTCTCTCCTTGCAAACTCTCAACACCCTGAACATAGATATCTTAAAAATAGACAATAGCGCCACAAAAAAGATACCCCAAGACCAAGTTAATACCACCATTACAAAGGCTGTGATTGAACTGGCAAGAGAGCTCAAGATAAAACTGCTGGCAGACGGCATAGAAAATTTTAAGCAGCTTAATTTTTTTGCACAACACCACTGTTATGCAGGGGCTGGATTCATCTACTCCAAGGCCGTACCCAAACATGAATTTGAAAAATTACTGGTTCAAAAAACCCTCAAGCCATCAGCTCCTGATGGAGGCTATAAGATTCAGGTGGAGGAAAGAAGAAAAGTTTTCCGGGTGATTATGCCCCACCTTTTGGAGACAGATGTGACCGTACTGGAGCTTAAGGGTAAAAAAACCAATGTGGGATCCACCAAGGCTTTAATTAAAGACATGGGGCCTGGGGGACTAGGGTTTATCTCTGATATTAAGTTTCCAGTCAATAAAGCCATCACACTGCAGTTTACCACCCATCTTTTGAATGAAAAGCTGGTTCTCAATGGGTCTACTGTATGGACAAATGAAATAAATAGCCGGATATTTGAATATGGGATTCAATTTAATATGGACGAGAACGATAGAAGCAAACTCACTAAAATGCTAAACTCTCTGCAGATTAAAAGCAAAACACAACCAAACGCCATAGACGGGGACTTTGTCACGTCCACAAGCGAAGAGTATTTCCACAAAAAAGCAAACAATCCTTAAATTCAAATAAGGACAATCCTGGGGTCATCTGGATAAAATGCTGTGAATGTGCGTAAAGAGCCTCAAAATAAGGTATAAGTAAAATGTAAACTTAAAAATTAAGGAGAGAAAGTATGAAGAAAATAATCAGCCTGGTAATGGTGCTGGTGGCAGCACTGGCCTTAGGGGCGTGCAGCCTAGGTGAATCCTCAAAGCTTGAGGATTATCGTGCAACCCTTTACTTTGCCAATGAAGAGTATATCATAACAGGATCAGAAGATCTTGAGAAGCTAATTCCGGAAGAAAGAGAAATTCAAACAACCGAGGCAAGCCTGGGCATGGATATCCTGCAAGAGCTCAAAAAAGGAAGTGAAAATCCTGAACTAGAAACTTTGATTCCAGAAACTTCTAAAGTACTGGATGTAAAAATTGAAAATGCTCTAGCCACTGTAAACTTTGCAAGAGAAGGCCTCAACGGAAGCTCCATGGAAGAAGCCTTTACCATCAATCAGATTGTGGCCACCTTGCTGGAGCTTGACGAGGTGGATCGTGTTCAGTTTCTTGTAGATGGAGAAGTGGCAGAATCCCTCATGGGACATTTTGATACAGCCCAAGCTTTTGAAGACACTGTAGATTAGACATGCCAAATAGGCAAAAGCAAAATCAAAAAGCACCGTGCACAGGTTAAGGGCCAAGATATGGACGCCCAGAGCCCAAACCCGGTGTTTTTTATATTGTTTTTTAAAAATAGATTAAGTTATTGCATATTATGACGATATATAATAGAATTATATATCGGTTATTACAGATACGGAAAAAATAATTTATAAGTCAAAAGGAGACCTATGTTTGTATTAAGCAAGTCAAGGCCTTGTCATGAGGCCCTAAGTATCATATCCTATGTAGAAGATGTGGTAGCTGGAAAAAATGTCAGTGAGCCGGATGTGCGCTATGGCATCCACAAGGATATGTTGGTAACGGTCAACTCCCTTCTCAAAAGTGAAAGGCAGATGGCCTCTTCTACTAAGGAAATACTGGAGATTACAGCATCCATTAGTGAGTTTGATATGAATATGACCCACATAGCCGACCAATTGGTAGACTTTTCCAATGAAATAGCCAACCTCAGTGAATCAAATGTCGCCATTGTGGAAGAGACCACCGTCAGCATGGATTTAGTCAATCAAACCGTTCAAGAAGCCACGCAGGCCCTATCCAATTTATCGGATAAATCAGAAGATCTCTTGTCCAGCAACAATGAAAGTCAAAGGCAGCTGACAGAGCTGGTCAATCTTAAGGAAGAAGTGATGCAAGATGCCCTCCAGATGAAAAATCAGATTGATGAACTGGTGGAGATGACCCGAAGAATCCACCAGATTGTAGGAGGAGTGAGTAAAATCGCTGACCAGACCAATCTTTTGGCCCTCAATGCATCAGTGGAAGCCGCCAGAGCAGGGGAGCATGGAAAGGGATTTGCGGTTGTAGCCAGGGAAATACAAATTTTGGCAGATAATACCAAGAAAAACCTAGAAGGCATGAACCTTTTTGTCGGAAATATCCAAAAGACCGCTGGGGAAGGGCAAAAGAGCATGGATAACACCATTAACTCAACCAATACCATGAGTAGCCAGATTGACAATGTCATGAATACCATTAGGGCAAATATGGAGATGCTGGAAGACTCCATCAAGGATATAAGGGACGTCAATGTTTCTATGGATGGCATCAGGGGATCCACCGCCGAGATTAACACGGCTATGGAGGCCTCTAGCAAGGATGCAGAAAGACTGAGCAAGATGACCCACACCATCAATGAATACGCAGTCAAGAGCAAAAACTATGCTCAAGCCATTGCGACGATTGATAACAAGCTTTCCGTGACCAATAAGGATATGATGCATGCCCTAGAGGGAGGCGCCAATGCCCTAAATGATCAGGACATATACAAAATAGTATCCGATGCAATCTCCTCTCATCAATTGTGGATAGAGAAGTTGGAGGGCATGGTCCACAATATGGAAGTGATTCCAATCCAAACTGACGGAAATAGATGTGCATTTGGTCACTACTACAATAGTATCACCGTCAGCAATGAAAAGATTAAAGAAATTTGGGAAAGCATTGATGCAAAACACCACAGGTTTCATAGCCTAGGGAACGATGTGATTAGAGCGATTAAGCAAGAGGACAGGATGGCTGCAGAGCAATACCTAGGTCAAGCACAAGAAACTAGCAAGGACATCATGAGCATACTGAATAAGATTAAATCAATCTTAAGCCAGTAGGTCTTAAACAAAGAAAAAAGCGACTGATTGATTACCAGTCGCTTTTTCTATAGATAAAAAATGGCAAAATTTGCCATCTTTTACTTTATTCATTTATTTATCTTATTCTTCGTCGACTACCAGTCTATTGAGTGGCTTATCCAGTAACCATAGGATGATACCAGCACCAATAGCAATTGAAGCAATTACTAGGTATACAGTTGAGAATTTAAATTTTAAGGTAAACTCATAAAGCCATCCATAGGATTTTCCAGCAAAGAATACGGCCAGAATCCATACGCTCATCATACTAGAAAGAAGCTTTGGTGGAGCAAATTTAGAAATAAATGAGTTTCCAAGAGGTGAGAATACCATTTCACCTAGGGAGAGTACTACACCAAAAGCAACAATCCATGCCAGTGGAGCCAGGTTATCTCCTCTTGTGATATCAGCCATGGCAAATATGACATAGGATAGGCCCAGAAGAATCATTCCCAGGGAAGTCTTTTTGAACATACTCATATCTCCCTGTGGTCTTCTAGCAAGTCTTGTCCATAGGGCACCTAGAACAGGTCCTAAAGTAATACATGCAAAGGCATTTAGAGAATCAAACCATGCAGTTGGAACTTCAAAGCCACCAATCATCCAGTTGGCAAGTCCGCCTTCTCCACCCCAGTAGTAGTAAACTGGCATGTAGGCTAAGTACCAGAACACCCAGAATATAATAGAGAAGAATGATACCAGTACAATGGCAGCAACCCTTTTCTTTTCGATAGGGGTGAGAGGTGTTTTGTCTTCCTCTTCAGACACTGTTAAATCCTTGTTTTCATTGATTTTAAAAGGTTTTTTACCGGCTTCTCCAAGGAATCTCCATCCAAAGACAAACCATATGGCGTTAATGAACATCATTGCGGCACATACCATAAAGCAGAAGGAATATCCTTTTGTAGCCGCTAGTACACCGATGATAGTTGTTCCAATAAAAGAACCGATGTTAACAAATGAGTACTGGGTAGAGAATGCACTGTCCAGCTGGGCAGGGTCAGTAAAAAGTCTTCCTGTAATAGCATTGGTCTGTGGCTTAAATAGGCCTGTACCGATGGATACCAGCACAATCATAAGGTTTACCATGCCAGCAGTGGTGGCTTGCGATCCCACCAGGTAACCTGATCCCATAAGAACCATTCCAATAGGAACCAGATATCTAGCCCCTACAAAACGGTCGGATATGTATCCCCCAAAGACTGGAGCAAGATAAGTAAATGCCACAAGGTTTGCAGACATTTTGGCGGCATCCGCAGGCGTCATTTCCAGCCCGCCATTGGCAACTGATGCGACAACAAAAACGGCAATTAGCCATTTTGCAGAATAAAAGGCGAAGCGCTCGAAGACAAAAGCGATAGAGCACACATAAAAACCAAAAGGTCTTTTGTTACTAGTTGTTTCCATTTTGTACCTCCAATAATTGTTTTTTAAATTGATCTGGTGTAATGTTTAAGCCATTTCATCTCGCTGTCATTCAGATGGGGAGATATTTTCTCATAGACCATCTCGTGATAAGAGTTTAAATAATTTCGTTCTAGATAGGTAAGCTGAGATGGATCCACTGCATCTAAATCGATAGGAATAAAGGTGATAACCTCAAACTCCATAAATTGACCAAATTCATTTAAGTCAGATTTTTTGGCAATCAGCTCATTCTCAATCCTTATACCGTGGGAATTCTCAATATAGATACCCGGTTCATTGGTTAAAACCATGCCCGGTTCAATGACTGCAGTTTCGTTTTTGGAAGGGACAACCTGCCATCTAAAACCGCTGGGTCCTTCGTGGATATTGAGTAAATACCCGACGCCGTGCCCTGTGCCGCATTTGTAATCTATACCTAGCTGCCAAATCGGCTGCCTGGCTAAGACGTCCAGGTTGTAACCTTTTACGCCATAAAGAAACTTTGCCATAGAAAGGTTGATCATTCCCCTTAAGACCGCTGTGAAATGAGTTTTTAAGTCCTGGCTGATTTCACCTAGGGCAATCGTCCTGGTTATATCAGTGGTTCCTTCGTAGTAATTTGCACCAGTGTCTGTAAGATAAAGATGTTCAGGCTTGAGTGTATAACAAGACTCAGGTTCTGCGCTGTAGTGCATCATGGCAGCATTTTCCTTGTAGGCAGAAATGGGTGCAAAACTTGGACCAATATAATGGCCTTGCTCTGCCCTTAGCTCATCCAGTTTATCTGATGCGCTAATTTCTGTAATTTCTATCTTGCCGATGTTCTCTTTTAACCAGTACATGAACTTTGCAAAGGCAATCCCGTCTTTTATCTGGCTCTTTCTCATGTTCTCTAGCTCAACATTGTTTTTTATGGCCTTGAAAAGGTAGGTCGGGTTTGGCATTTCAATTTGTTTGACCCCGGGTGGAATATTCTTAGAGATGGCATAGTTGATTTTTTTAGGATCAATCATGACAACAGAATCCTCCTTCAGGTTTTTAACAAACTCATATACATCGTTGTAAGGTTTGATGGTGACATTTTCTTTGGCAAGTTCTTCTAGAATCTCAGGCCCTAGCTTATGATGATCTATAAACAGAAAAACTTCTTCTGTAGAGACAACCGCATAAGATAGCACAAGGGGAGAATAGGTCACATCTTCGCCTCTGATGTTAAACAACCAGGCAATGTCATCAAGACTGGTTATGATATGTACACTGGCCTTTTCCAAACTCATTTTTTCGCGAAGTCTTGCAAGTTTCGATGAAAAGCTTTCGCCTGAGTACTTGGTATCCAGCAAAAAGGCTGGCTTTACAGAAATGGCAGGTCGGTCTTTCCAGATATCTCCAACCAAATCCACATCGTAAACAATGTCAATGTCCTTTTGTGACAATAAGGCCTGAAGCGATTTACCTTCTTCAGCTGCGATGACTCTTCCATCAAAACCCAGCTTGGATTCCTTATCCATAGATGAATACAAAAACTCCTCAACGGTAGGCACACCAGGCTCGCCCATTTTGAACAGCCTGATTCCGCTGCCGGCCAGTTGTTTTTGGGCTTGGATAAAGTATCTCCCATCCGTCCATAGTCCCGCATCATTTTTTGTGATGACCACAGTCCCCGCTGAACCAGTAAATCCGGATAGGTAGGCGCGGGTTTTGAAATGCTCTCCAGTATATTCACTTTGGTGATTATCTGCAGAAGGAAC
>RCMY010006116.1_pt1 | contig 10115 bp, 8 predicted proteins | sample 2041341 | NCBI WGS metagenome assembly RCMY01 (sample SAMN09708234, study PRJNA481090) | Marine sediment metagenome, whole genome shotgun sequencing project.
ACTAATCAACGCACTCGACAGCGACCGCCTGCACCATGCCTATTTGTTTACCGGCACGCGCGGCGTCGGTAAGACCAGCGTAGCGCGCATTCTGGCCAAGTGCCTGAACTGCGAAGCCGGCGTCAGTTCTACGCCCTGCGGCGAATGCAGCGCCTGTACCGAAATCGCCAGTGGCCGCTTTGTCGACTTGTTAGAAGTCGACGCCGCATCGCGCACCAAAGTAGAAGATACCCGCGATCTGCTTGACAACGTGCAATACGCGCCGACCAAGGGCCGCTTCAAAGTCTACCTGATCGACGAAGTTCACATGCTTTCCGGCCACAGCTTCAATGCGCTGCTGAAAACGCTGGAAGAGCCGCCGCCGCACGTTAAATTTTTGCTGGCTACCACCGACCCGCAAAAACTGCCGGCGACGATTCTGTCACGCTGCCTGCAATTCAGCCTGAAAAATTTGCCGCCGCCGCTAATTGTTGAACACCTGCAGTCGATTCTTACCCAGGAGCACGTCACTTTTGAAGCGCCGGCGCTGTGGCATCTGGCGCGCGCCGCTGCCGGCAGCATGCGCGATGCGCTGAGTCTGACCGACCAGGCTGTGGCCTTTTGTAGCGCTAATCTCGAAGAAGCGCCTGTGCGGCAAATGCTGGGCAGCATTGATCACAGTAAGATGCTGGAGCTTGTTGAAGTACTTTGTGAACAAGACGCCGCCGCTATGCTGCAGCTGGTCGCTATGCTGGACCAGCACGGTCCCGATTATGAAGCGCTGCTGTCTGAGCTGTTGTCAGTATTGCATCAGATCGCGCTGCTGCACGCGGTGCCGGATTACATCGACCAGAACAGCGCCTATGCCGAGCAGCTGCCCGCTATTGCCGAACGCATGGGCGCAGAAGACGTGCAGCTGTATTATCAAATCGGTCTGGTGGGCGTGCGCGATATGCCGTATGCGCCCGACCCGCGCACCGGCTTTGAAATGAGCCTGCTACGCATGCTGGCGTTCCGGCCTGACACGGGCGAGTTTGAGACAGCCGAATCGCTGCAGGCAAAAAAAAAACCGCGTAAATTAGCTGCCGCAGCGTCACCAGTTGAACCAACGCCAGTCGCGCCAGCGTCGCCGGCTGCAGTCGAGGAGGCTGCGAACGAGCCGGTGTTAAAACCCGTTGCTGAGCGGTCCGAGCCAGCAGTTAAGCAAGTAGATAGATCGGAGCAGGTGGAGGAGGTAGCGAAACCACGGGTTGCAGTGTCAGAGCCGCTAGCACAGCAAGTGGCTGCAACGCCGAATCTTGCAGCGTTTGCAGCCGCCGACTGGATAGTGTTACACGATCAATTACAGCTACACGGCATGGCGAAAAACGTAGCGGCAAACTGCGTGCTGCTGGAGAATAGCGAACAACAGCTGAATTTCGCTTTGGACGCGCAAAACTGCCAGATTTTCAAGCCCGGTCACCGTGAGCAAATACAGCAGGCACTTTGCCAGCACTTTGACACCGAGCTGCGCGTCAGCATTGAACCAGGCCCGATAGAAACGGAAACACCACAGCAATACAGACAAAGAAAAATGCAGGAACGCCAGCAACAGGCGGTTGAATGCATCCTCAACGATCCCCATGTCAACGCGTTGATCGACAAATTTGACGCCAGCGTTATCATGGAATCTATTACGCCGAATAACGCGAATGAAATGAACAGTGAGTAAACAGCGATGAAAAAAGGTTTTGGAGATTTAATGCAACAGGCGCAGCAAATGCAGGAGCAAATGCAGCGCGCGCAGGAAGAACTTGCCTCCATGGAGGTCGGCGGCGAGTCCGGTGCCGGGCTGGTCAAGGTCACAATGACCGGGCGCCACGACGTCAAACGAGTCAACATCGATTCCAGCCTGATGAGCGAAGACAAGGAAATGTTGGAAGACCTGCTCGCCGCCGCTGTAAATGATGCAGTGCGCCGCATCGAAGCCGCGCAAAAGGAGAAGATGGGCAACGTAGCCGGCGGTATGAATTTGCCCGAAGGCTTTAAGATGCCGTTCTAGCTCACTCGCATGACATTTAGCCCGCTGATTAAAGAGCTAATCGATTCGCTGCAGTGTTTGCCCGGCGTTGGACCAAAAAGCGCCCAACGCATGGCCCTGCAGCTACTTGAGCGTGATCGCGCTGCTGGCCGGCGGCTGGCCGACGTGATGGCGCAGGCGACCGAACATGTGCGCCGCTGCAGTCGCTGCCGCACGCTAACCGAAAACGAGCTGTGCGATATTTGCCAGAATCCTAAACGCGACGCCAGCCTGCTGTGTGTGGTTGAGACGCCGGCTGACGTGATGGCGGTAGAGCAGGCCGGTGGCTATCGTGGCTTATACTTTGTGCTGCTGGGCCACCTATCGCCTATCGACGGCATCGGCCCTGAAGAGATCGGCCTCGATCAACTGTTTACTCAAGTGCAGGCAGCTGGCGTGAATGAGGTCATTCTTGCCACCAACCCAACGGTTGAGGGGGAAGCCACCGCATACTTTATTACCGAGAGATTGCAGCAAATGAATGTGACCGCTTCACGCATTGCCCATGGTGTGCCACTCGGTGGCGAATTGGAGTACGTCGACGGCGGTACGCTCGCACACGCATTCAGCGGTAGAAAAATAGTTGAAAACCTTTGAATAACGCTGCGTTACCTGCAGTGAGCCACGAGCTGGTCACCGATGCTGCGCGGCTGCAGAGTCTGTGCGCCGAGTGGCAGAAGCTGGATGCCATCGCGCTGGATACCGAGTTCGTGCGTACCAACACCTTCTATGCAAATCTGGGGTTGGTGCAGATTTATGATGGCGAGCAAGCGCGGTTAGTAGATCCACTGCAGCCTGATATGCAGGCACCGCTGGCCGCTATGTTAAGTGATGCCAGTGTGGTCAAAGTTCTGCACTCGTGCTCAGAAGATATTCAAATTCTGCAATGCTATTGCGGCACTGACATTGTTAATGTATTCGACACCCAGATTGCTGCCGCCATGTGCGGTTTTGGTTTTTCCCTCTCTTACCAAAAGCTGGTAGAGAGTATTTGCGGCGTGCAGTTGCCCAAAGATGCCACCCGCTCCGACTGGACACGGCGCCCGCTGACGAAAGTACAGCTGGACTACGCCGCGCTGGATGTGATCTACCTGCTCGATGTGTATCAGCAACTGCATAAACAGCTTGAATCGAAACAGCGCCTTGGCTGGCTGCAAGAAGATTGCGCCAAATTGTTGCACCAGGTACAAAGCGACATCGTGCCAAGCGAGCTATATTTAAAAGTAAAAGTTGCCTGGCAACTCGAACCGAATGAGCTGCATGTGTTGCGCGCGCTGTGCATCTGGCGCGAGCAGCAGGCGATGCAGCGCAACAAGCCGCGCAGCTGGATAGTAAGCGACACTGCTTTTGTCGCGCTCGCCAAACAGCAGCCGCTTGCGCTTGACCAACTGAAAACTATCGACGACCTATCTTCGCACGCGATTAAACGCTATGGCAAAGACCTGCTGGTAACAATCGAGCGCTGCGCGGCTGATGCAGAGGAGCAATATCCGCCGGTCTTGCCCAAGCCGTTGGGTCGCGGTCAGAATTCACTGCTTAAAAAGCTAAAAACGCTGGTGCGTAACAAAGCCGACCAACTAGACGTTGCGCCCGAAGTCATCGCGCGTAAGAAAGATTACGAACAGCTGCTGCGCGCGGCGGAAGGCAGTAGCAGCGAATTAGCAAACTATGCGCTGGAAGGTTGGCGCCAGGCTATCGTCGGGAAAGAGCTGGTCGACCAGGTGAGAAAATCGTATGAATAGTCGAACGTGCAACATCTACAAGAGTGAGCGCAAGTCACTAACATTCCTGTACGTTGACGCCGCCGATGACTTAGCGCCAGTGCCTGCTGAATTGCTGCAGAGTTTTGGCGACCCACAGCTGGTGATGAGCCTGGAGCTGCAGCCAGAACGGCAATTAGCGCTTGTGACGGGAGCGACCGTGTTAACCCAAATCGAACAGTGCGGCTTCTATTTACAGCTGCCGCCACCACCGCAGCATGCCGTCACGGAATGGCTGAACAGTGATAAGGTAAGCTAAGCATCGTGCGTGACAGATTTTGGGAGCGTTATCCTCTAGGCGAGTTAGACGGCGCCGAATGGGAAGCCCTGTGCGACGGCTGCGGCAAATGCTGCCTCAAGAAATTCACTACCAGCGATTGTGACACGAACACTGCAGCCGTACTCTACACCGCTGTCGCCTGCCGCAAGTTAAACACCGAAAGCTGTCGCTGCAGTAGCTACGCCACACGCCGTAGCGAAGTGCCTGATTGCACCGACGTTAACGTCGACATGAATTGGCAGTGGCTGCCGGCAACCTGCGCGTACCGCCTTCGCGCCGGGAAACAGCCGTTATTCGACTGGCATCCGCTGGTCTCGGGCTGTGCCGACAGCGTTCATCAGGCCGGCATCTCGGTGCGCGGTAAAGTCCTGTCGGAACAGCATGTACACCCCGATGAACTCGAACAATTTGTCATACACTGGGTAGAATAATGGTGGGTTTAACCACAGGGAATAAGCGATGAACGCATTGCAAGACAGCGGATTTATCAACGACTACACCATTGGCTGGAGCATTTACCTGCTGGCCGCCATTGGTATTTTTATGGTCGTGTGGCGCTGCAGCCGCAGCTGGCCCACATGGCTGCGCCAGGGACTGCGCTTTATCGTAGCGTGCGTGGTACTAGTACCAGCCCAGGTCGACACGGCGAAGGAGGCAATGGCACCGGCGTTTATAGTCGCCGTTTTTGACGGCGTAAGCGGCAATTCCGAGGGTGCTGCAACGGCACTATCGTCATTGGCTCTGGCGATTGTTTTGGGTTTGCTTTTTTACAGCGTCTGGCTGATCGGCAAATATTTCTATAATAAAAAGCGCACGGCGAAACTGCGCGTACGCGAACCCGAAGAAAACGCTGAACCAAGTGCACCTCGCGCAACTGACGAGGCTCCTACCATCGCTGCCTGATTAACGACGCTTACATTGGTATACACCGGGGTTGCGTTGACGGTTGCAAAGCAAAGGCCAAGCAGAGGGCAGGCAGTAACGTAAAACAAGAATTTTGACGGCTTGTGGTCTAACGATAGCGTTAAACTGTAGAATAAATCGGCCGGGGCTAGCGTGAGAGAATTCACTCAAAACCCGCACATATCGATTTCTGGCGATGCTGATGTTTGATGTATCCGGCTACCATATTCTGCTCGCTGCCTTAGGTGGTGCCATCATTCTGGCGCACTGGCTGCCGCGTTTTTTTTCAAATCGCGAGCCGGCTGCTTCGGCGCTGTTGATTGGCTTTGGCCTGCTGGTGTTCGGCGGGGTGCCCCACATGCCCGCAGCCATAGACCCGATTGCGCTGCCGAAACCCTGGGAAGTTGTTAGCGAACTTACCGTGACTATTGGTCTGTTCGGCGTTGGCATACGCATTGATCGACTTAAATCGCGCAAATTATGGATGCCAACGGTCTGCCTGCTGGCCATTGCGATGCCTTTGACGATTCTCGGTGTTGCGGTCGTCGGGTGGATTACAGGTATGACCGTAGCGGGCGCGCTGCTCCTCGCGGCGGTGCTGGCGCCCACCGATCCCGTGCTCGCTGGCGAGGTTCAGGTGGGTCCGCCGTTGGAGGGTGGGGAGCATCCGGTGCGTTTTACTCTTACCACCGAGGCGGGCATTAACGATGGACTGGCGTTTCCATTCGTGTATCTGGCTCTCGCTATAGCGGGCGCCGGCGCAGTCAGCGGCGAACTGCTTAGCGATTGGTTTTGGCGCGACGTGTTGTACAGGATTGTGCTCGGTATGACTTCCGGTGCCGGGTTGGGCTGGCTGCTGGGCAAGCTGATGTTCGGTTGGCCGCGCGACAACGCACTCGCCAAGACCCGGGCAGGTGTTGTTGCGGTGGCTGGTGTGTTCGTCACCTATGGGCTTACTGAACTGGTCGAAGGTTATGGGTTTATCGCTGTTTTCGTTGCGGGGCTTGTCATCAGACGGGCTGAAGCACAGCACGAGTTTCACAGCAGGCTTCACTCATTTACTGAATCGATTGAACACGCGCTCACTGCGGTGTTATTGGTCGGTCTTGGCGCTGCGATTCCCGCGTTGCTACCATCGCTTGACTGGCATGGCGTCGCGTTGGGAGTGGTGCTGATTTTTGTACTCAGACCCTGTACCGCATGGCTTTCGCTTGCGCGAGCTATGCCCAAAAGCCGACAGCGAGCGGTGGTTTCTTTCTATGGCGTGCGTGGCATTGGCTCCATTTACTATCTCAGCTATGCCGGATCGCATATGGACCTTATCAACGAGGCTGAGCTGTGGGCGACAGTGGTGTTCACCATTACGTTGTCAACGATGGTGCATGGATTTACCGCGGGACTTGCCCTGGAACATGCCACTAAAGAGGAGTGATCGGCAGCACATCACTAGCTCACTGCTTGTTAACTCCTCCAATCGACAAAACCGGGTTGTATTAAGCCTATTGAGCAGACTTGGATCGCGTGATGCCAGTCGAACCGCACTCGTTCCGCACTTAATCCGCATAAACAACCCGCTTTCTGGCAAGACGAATATTGTGCTCCTATACTGAATAAGACTGTTGATTTAAGGCGGCCGTAAGCTATGTAAGCTCAGGCTGGATTGCTTGCCGCACAGTGGCGCAAACTGCCATCAAAGTCGAGTAGGCTATGCTAGTAAAAGTCACCCCGTTAACCTCAAGGATCGAGATCAGCCACAGTGAATCAATCAAAAACTAAAACGGGTAACAGCGCATTTGTAAGCTGTTACCTTTGCACCGCGTTACTCGTTTTGTGCGCTCCGCTGGCCTTGGCAAAGCCGGCGGGCTTGCCTGACCTGGAGTGCGTCATCACCCCTTCGTCTACCACCGATGTTAGCAGCGCCGTTCCCGGCGTGCTGGTATCGGTCGCGGTAGAGCGCAGCGATCTGGTACAAGCGGGCCAGGTGGTTGCCAGTCTGGATTCCGGTGTTGAAAAAGCGGAACTGGAGCTGGCGTCGGCACGTGCAGACATCTTTAGTGAAATACGTTTAAACGAGGTCAACCTCGCTTATGATAGAAGAAACAAGGGGCGGTTCAACTCGCTTCACAAAGGTCATGCAGTGTCTGCGCAGGACCGGGAGCGGGCTGAACGCAATGTAGAATTGTCGCAGTGGAAGGTACACCAGGCGAAGGATATCAACCGCTTGCGCCGCCTGGAATTGAACCGCACAAAGGAAGTACTAAAGCGCAAGTCAGTCACTAGCCCAGTCAGTGGCGTGGTCGTGCAGCGCTATCATTCGGCCGGTGAGTATATTGAAGACCAGCCTATTATGCGCATCGTGCAACTGGATCCGCTGTACGTCGAAGCTGCCGTGCCGATGGAATATTTTGGGCAGATTACGCAAGATATGCTGGCGCAGATAGTTCCCGGGTTAGCATCCACTTCGGCGTACACGGCAAGCGTCACTGTCGTTGACCGCATGGGCGATGCTGCAAGCGGTACATTTGGTATTCGCCTGGAACTTCCCAACCCTGATTACGCGATACCGGCCGGCCACAAATGCAAATTGAGTTTCAGAGTAGACGATAAATATGTCGATGCCCGCGGCGTGAATGCTTTAGATTGACTCGAGATAGCCTGAATGAGTTGGCCCTGCAAAACAGCCTGCGCCACACGCGGCTTTGCCCAACGATAATAATAATACCGGCCAGCAACAGATTATTTTGCCTAACGCAACAAAATCTTCGAACACTTAGCGTCGCCGTCTCAGTAACCCTGCTGTTTACCAATAGTTTGACACTGTAAACCCCATAGAAATCAATCAAGTAAATCAATTTGCTGCACGTCTTCGCATTGTGCCGCAATATGAACATTGTTGAGCCAACTTTTTGACGCGCACTACAAAGAAAATGTTTGCTTTTACCTAAATTATTCAGCTACTTACCTATACTTAATTAATTATAACTATACACACGACGAGCCAGGTTGCAGCAATGCAAACCCGCATGAAAATAAATAGTGGTTCAACGAGAGCTGCATCCGTGACAGCTTGAAGGCGTTAGGCGAATAGCAATATGTTCAGGAAGAACAGTAAGCAGCAGCATAGCCCCCTCGTGTTTGAGGAGCTTGAACCGCGCCTGTTGTTCTCGGCCGATGGACTCGGTGCGCTCGCTGGCGCAACTGCTATTCCTGACACATATCCTGCCGCCCATGTGCTGGTAGTTGACTCCGATTTCAGGGTCGATGCGGCAAATGAGACCAAGGTGCAAGACCAGGGCAGCGACAGTTCGCTGCAACAACGCCTGGAGTTGGTCTTTGTCGATTCGAATACGCCCGACTACGAACTCTTGGTAGCCGACCTGCTTGGCCAGGAAGACGAGAACCGTCGCTTTGAAATTATTATGCTCGATGCCAACCGTGATGGCATCGAGCAAATCACCGACGTGCTCGGCCAGTACAACGGCATAGATGGCATTCATATTGTCTCCCACGGCGATGCGGGGCAGGTGCAGTTAGGCAATACCACCTTGTCGGGAGACAACCTGGCCGGTTACCGCAGTGAGCTTATGCGCTGGGGCTCTGCATTAGGCGACGACGCCGATATACTGATTTACGGCTGTAACCTGGCAGCGACCGATGCCGGGCAATCGCTGGTCAACAACCTGGCCAGTTTAACCAGTGCCGATGTTGCGGCCAGCGAAGACCTGACCGGTCATATCAGCCTGGGCGGCGACTGGGACCTTGAATTCCAGGTCGGTGTGATCGAAACCGATATTGCGTTTGGCAGCGATGTACGGCAACAATGGGACTCGATTCTGGCGGGCTCCTGGTTCGACGCGGGCACTGGCGCACCCATCGGTTCTCCCACCACCGGCGTCGACATCTTCGTTGGCGACGGTAGCAACGATACCGGCATTGATGGATTGGATGGCGATGATGTGTTGTACGGCGGTAACGGCGACGACAACCTGACAGGTGGCAACGGTGATGATTTAATCCTGGGTGGCGATGGCAATGATATCCTCGACGGTGGAAACGATGACGACATCCTCCATGGCGGACTTGGAGATGACATTATCAACGGCGGAAACAATACAGACATTCTGATCGGTGGCGGCGGCAACGACACCCTGAACGGTGGCGACAACAACGATTTGTTCCTGTTTTCCGGCGCGCAGACTGGCGATTTCTATACCGTGGATGGTGGCAACCACATCGATACGATCGATGTTTCCGCATTCGTTTCGGCATCCGATAACGGCTCGACCATTACCGTGCAAATGGGCGGTGGCGATTCATTCACCATTAACTACACCAACGTCGAAGACATCGATGCACCTGGCGACCCAGGCAATAAAGCGCCCGCTGCAGATGCGGGACCGGATCAAGCCGTCGGCACCGGTGTGCTGGTGACACTGGACGCATCGGCAAGCAGCGATCCTGATCCAGAAACGCCCACCTACTCATGGCAACAGATTTCCGGGCCCTGGGTAACGTTAAGCAATTCCACAGCGGAGATGCCAACTTTTACGGCGCCCGGTTCCGCCGCGGTACTGGAGTTCGCACTGGTTGCAGCGGATGCCTCAATCAGTGATGTGGGCATTGTAAAAATCACCGTCGGTGGCCCCGTCGATACGTCGAGCTTATGGCTCAGCACCAACGGTGATGCCTCTGCCACCGGTTCCCCACCGATTGCGCAGGAGGATGTAGTATCGTTCAGTGATCCCGATCTGGAACTCGGGGATGGCTCGGCTATCACGAGCGGAACCTTTTTTAGAGAACATGCGCTGGCCGAAAATGTCCGTGCATTACACTACGTCAATACCGCCGTAACGGTCGATACCTTAATTGGCGGAACCTCTGGAACTTATGACCTGCAGCCCGGGCAAATAGTTGTTTCAATGCGCGCTGGCAGCCCAATTGATTTACCCACGCTCGGTATGGGCATCCTTACGGCCAACAATACAGACATAGTGGTTTATACCCCGGGAACTGGCGAGTACGAAATGCTGCTGGAAGATGCGATATTTAAATCCGACGGTTCTACACCCGCAGACGGCAGTACACCCCCAGACGGCACTACAGCCGCAAATATTCATGCAATCTCCATTGTCGA
>RCMY010006117.1_pt1 | contig 10114 bp, 11 predicted proteins | sample 2041341 | NCBI WGS metagenome assembly RCMY01 (sample SAMN09708234, study PRJNA481090) | Marine sediment metagenome, whole genome shotgun sequencing project.
CGCGATGAGACAGGTATGGGGCTGGTGCTGATTACCCACGACATGGGTGTGGTTGCCGAAACGGCGGAGCGCGTTAGCGTGCAATACGCTGGCCAGAAGATCGAGGAACAGCCCGTCATACCGCTTTTTGACGCACCGCATCACCCGTACACTTCAGCGCTTTTGGATGCCTTGCCAGAACGCGCGACGGAAAAGCGATTGCCAACAATCCCGGGCGTTGTGCCGGGACAGTTTGACCGTCCTGCGGGGTGCCTGTTTTCGCCGCGCTGCCAGTTTGCCAATGCCAAATGCAAGGCGGAAACCCCGCCTGCACTGGGCGCTGATCTGGGCTATGCACGGTGCTTCTATCCATTGAATACCAACGAGAGGGTGGCATCATGACAGACCCCGTGATGACGGCAAAAGCCCTTGAGCGCCACTATCAGGTGAGTGGCGGGCTTTTCCATGCGTCCAAAACGCTTAAGGCCGTGGCGGGTGTGGATTTCGAACTCTACCCCGGCAAAACCCTCGCCGTGGTCGGCGAAAGCGGCTGTGGTAAATCCACACTGGCGCGGATGGTCACTATGATCGAGGAACCGACCTCCGGATCATTGACGCTGGATGGCAAGGCAGTTGTCCCAGAGAGCTGGGCTTCCTTGCGCAAATCGGTACAGATCGTGTTCCAAGATCCGTACGGATCACTGAATCCGCGCCAGCGCATCGGGACCATTCTGGAAGAGCCGCTGAAGATTAACCGGCCCGACATGAGCCGTGAGGAACGCACCGAGAAGGCCCGCGAAATGCTGGGGCTGGTAGGCCTGCGCCCGGAACATTTCGACCGCTACCCGCATATGTTTTCCGGCGGACAACGCCAGCGGATCGCGATTGCCCGCGCGCTGATGCTGGATCCCAAGGTGCTGGTGCTGGATGAACCGGTTTCGGCATTGGACCTCTCGATCCAAAGCTCGATATTGAACCTGCTGGTGGATTTACAAGAGCGGCTGCAATTGGCTTATCTATTCATCTCCCATGATCTGAGTGTGGTACGACACGTTGCCGACGCGGTAATTGTTATGTACCTTGGCCGCGCAGTTGAAAAAGGCAGCCGCGATGCGGTTTTCAGCAATCCATTCCATCCCTATACCAAAGCACTGCTTTCCGCGACGCCGCAGGCCGATCCGCGCAGCGTGAAGGAGCGCATCAAGCTGGAAGGCGAACTTCCTTCACCGTTGGCGATACCTCACGGTTGCCCGTTTGCGCCGCGTTGCTGGAAAGCACAAGACAAGTGCCGGACAGAGCACCCTGCCCTGTCGGGAGAGATGCATTCAGCTGCGTGCTTTTTTCCAGAAGGCGGCGGCATACCGGCCTGACCTCCTGGATCAAATTTCATTCTCTAGTCTTGATGTCCTACTGCTTGCTGTCACTGTCTGAGGTTGCCTTCGCCCTCTTTGGCTCTTTGGCTCGATGGCGGGAAGTCAGTTGGCAAGGTTGAATCTGCAATCTGGCAGAAGCTGTTGCTTTTAGCATTCACGCCGTAGTCCACGCCCTCACTCACCGCCAACGCGGCATCTTTGAACGCGGGAGTAGAGTGTCTTGAAAATCCCCCCTTCGCGACGAAGCATACGGTGATGCTTTTCTTTCAAGGACACATCCAAACCAGTAAAATAATCTAGTGACTGATCTCTTTTTCATTTTCACGTGCATCCAGAATAAATCAGGCAACCAGGTGCCCCGTTTGAAGTGATACCGGGGGGGGCAGTCGCATGCCCGGCAAAAACGCTGCCGCGACGGACGGGGGCCATGCCGCCGACAGTCTTGGGCCTTCTCGATCCGCTTGTGGTGTTACCGGGACATGGTGCGGTCATCGTCCCGAGTGGTGTGACCATTGACGGCCTCCTTGAGGCACATCCCCGTCTGCATAAGGGGTAACGAAAGCTTACCCGAGATCAGCAAAGAAATCAGTGCTGTTTGAGCCCATGCCGGTCGCGCGCGAGACATGTCTCATTAGTCCGGGCGGACGGGCGATGATTCATGTAAAGCGTGGCGTTCTACGGGAGCGCATTGAACCCGGCTATGCTCTGAGCGGGAAACATTCCGAGGCGAATCCTTGAGTGCAGCCACAGTCCTGTGTCGGCCTGCCAACTCAACGCACTTGTTAATCACCCCCGCATATCGTGTGTGGCGTCCCATTTTAAAGCACAGAGGGTTTCACATGTTTTGGTGCATTTCATACATAACACCGGGTCTGGGCTGAAGTTGGAGATTGGCCTCATTTCAACTGACTGTCCTTTGACCCGCGCCGGTTAATGCCCCCGCGATGGACCTGTCGTTGATCGCGTTCATTCACACAGTCGATGCACAGTTTTACACCCGGCAGCGCGCGGCGGCGGGCTTCGGGGATCGGTTCTTCGCATTCAGCGCAGTGGGTCAGGCTCTCGCCTACCGGTGCGCGGCGTGCTTTCAGACGGGCCAGTTCGTCGTTGATCGACGCCTCGATCTGTTCAGCTACCGCACCGTCCTTCGCCCATCCACCTGCCATGTCCCTGTGCCTCCCTGCCCGATACCTCTTCAACGTAGGCACGATACTTGCCCTTGCCAAGGGAGGGCCACAAAGCGGATCTGACGCGAAAGCCGAATGGGACGAATATCTGCGCTGGTTCAAACGCGGGCTGATCGCTCTGGTCATACTATTCGGGATCGGGCTGATGGGCTCTGGACCATCGCGCCGCCGATGGTTGAACGCGGATCAAACCCCGTGGCCACACACGCGCCCTACCCTGTCAGCGCCGCCGCAGCCGCCTTGCACGAAACGCTGATGCATGCCGATCCGCTGCTATGGTCGTGCGACTGAAGGCGCGCGGAGATCGCGGACAGGTGGATGTCCCTCGCCTGATCGAAGGCAATGTGGCGCTTCAGGTGTTCACCGTGGTCACCAAATCGCCCGCCGGTCTGAATTATGATCAAAACGGCGATCGTTCTTCTTGGCAAAGACCACGTCGCCCTCGGGTCTGACTTCGATGGGGCGGTCAGCACCCGGTTCGACACGTCCGAGCTTGCTGCGCTGACACAGGCACTGATGTACGAAGAGGTGAACGAGTGTCAGATTCGCAAGGTCATGGGCGAAAACATGATGCGCGTGTTTCGCGCGCAGCTGGAATGAAGCACACAAAAAGGGCCGCCCTTGGTCGAGGCGGCCCTGTTGTTCGTGGCAATGTAATCAGGCGTCCTCGGTCGCCATCATCCCTTTTTCCTTCGCCAAAACACGCATCTGCTCTTGCAGCTTTTCAAAGGCGCGAACTTCGATCTGGCGAATCCGCTCGCGGCTCACGTCGTATTGCTTGGACAAATCCTCAAGCGTAATCGTCTCGTCGCTCAGGCGCCGCTGGGTGAGAATGTCCTTCTCGCGGTCGTTCAGCACACTAAACGCCTCTGCCAGCATCTCGCGGCGCGTCTCGAGTTCATCCCGCTCCGCATAATCGCCAGCCTGATCGGCGTCTTCGTCCTCAAGCCAGTCCTGCCATTGCATGGTCCCCTCGCCTTCGGAGCCAACGGTCGCGTTCAATGACGCATCCCCGCCCGACATCCGCCGGTTCATCGAGATGACTTCGGCCTCGGTCACGCCCAACTGCGTAGCGATGGTTTTCACATTTTCGGGGCGCAGGTCGCCTTCTTCCAGCGCGCCAATCTTGTTTTTGGCTTTGCGCAGGTTGAAGAACAGTTTTTTCTGGCCGGATGTCGTGCCGAGTTTGACCAAGGACCATGACCGCAGGATGTATTCCTGTATCGAGGCGCGGATCCACCACATCGCGTAGGTGGCCAGACGGAAACCTTTTTCCGGATCAAAGCGTTTCACCGCCTGCATCAGGCCCACGTTCGCCTCCGAGATCACCTCGGCCTGCGGCAGCCCGTAGCCGCGATAGCCCATCGCCAGTTTCGCCGCCAATCGCAGGTGCGACGTCACCATTTTGTGCGCCGCTTCGGTGTCCTGCTCTTCGACCCACCGTTTGGCCAGCATATATTCCTCTTGCGGCTCCAGCAGCGGAAACTTACGGATTTCCTGCATATACCGGTTGAGGCCGCCTTCCGGCGTGGGGGCTGGCAGATTTGCATAATTAGCCATGTTTTCTGTCCCTTTCCCTATTCTGGGTGCCCATGTTACGGGGCTTAACATACCATATGGGTGCGAAAATCATCAGTTACAAGATGTAGCTGAACTGTTTCGTTCACAATGACACAACATGCTGCCTCGCAAAATGATCCATGTCATATGTCACCGTTTTGTGCGGATTATGTCAGCGCGGATCAGCCCTGAACCGGCGCAAGTGCAACCAACAGATCAGCCATGTCAGGCGGCAAGGGCGCTTCAAACCGCATCTCCTCGCCGCTGACAGGGTGAACAAACCCCAAAACCGCCGCGTGAAGCGCCTGCCGCGGGAACGATTTCACCGCATCGGCCACAACTTCTGGCAAGGCTGTTTTGGCCAGCTTGCGCTTGCCACCATAGGTCGGATCACCGACCAGCCCGTGGCCCGCATGGGCCATATGAACGCGAATTTGATGCGTGCGTCCCGTCTCCAGCCAGCATTCCATCAACGCCAGCACAGCCGGCGTGCCAAAACGTGCCACGGTGCGCGCCCGCGTCACCGCATGACGCCCGCCTTGAAACAGGACCGCCTGCCGCTGCCGATCGGTCTTGTGGCGCGCAAGCTGTGTTGTGAGTCTGAGGATATTGCCCGGCTCGAAGCTGGTCCCGCGCACGCCGCGCAGACGCGGGTCATTGGCATCCGGAACGCCGTACACCAATGCCTGATAATACCGCTCGACCGTGTGCGCCTCGAATTGTTTGGCAAGCCCGTGATGCGCGGCATCCGATTTCGCCACCACCAGCAGGCCGGATGTTTCCTTGTCGATCCGGTGCACAATGCCGGGGCGCTTCATCCCGCCCACGCCCGAAAGGTCATCACCGCAATGCGCCAGCAGCGCATTGACCAGCGTGCCCGAAGGCGATCCGGGCGCGGGGTGAACAACCATGCCCGCAGGTTTGTTGACCACGATCAGGTCAGCGTCCTCATAGACCACATCCAGCGGAATCGTCTCCGGCAGGATATGGCTTTCCTCCGCCTCCTCTACGTCGATGTCGATCTTGGCACCCGCCGCGACCACGGCGCGCGGATCGCGTGTGACCTCTTCGTTCACCATGACCGCGCCACGTTCGATCAGTTTACCGATCCGCGTGCGCGACAGCGACGCGTCCTCTGGCACATCGCGCGCAAGCGCCTTATCAAGGCGCGGTGGCGGCGCGTCTGCCAGGATGAATGTGATACGGCGGTGCGACATGGATGATCTTCCTGAACCGGGCAGCTTGCGCTTTTTGCGGCGGCTGGTGACGGTACTGACAGTTGTGATGATTTGCGGCGTGGTACTCGTTATCGGCCTGCTTGTCACCCGCCTCAGCCGCGATACTCCCGTTTTACCGTCCCAGATCGCTTTGCCCGGCGGCGCGCGCGCGATTGCGCTGACCCAAGCGGGCGATTGGTATGCTGTCGTGACAGATGCAAACCAGATTCTGATCTTCGACCGTCTCACCGGCGCGCTGCGTCAAACGGTCGACGTTATAAGCGATTGAACCGCAACTACCGTTTTCCGAGTGAATTTGGGAGATTTATGATGGTACCGCCTCCCCGGCTTGAACGGGGGACCCCTGGTTCCACAAACCAGTGCTCTAACCAACTGAGCTAAGGCGGCACACTTGGGGGGATTTAGCGGCCTCCATGACGGATTGCAACCCTTTTGATGGCCCGAAAGGCGCTCAAAATGAAATGGCGCAGGCCCGCGCGACGACGGCTTGCATTTCACCCCCCGCAGCGGTAGCGATATTCACCGCCAGACCATGAGGACACCGCGATGAGCATCAACGACGAACGCGATATCGAAGCCAACCTGCAAATCGGCCCGACCGATCTGGGCATGGTGCGCCTTTTCATCGAAGGCAACGGGATTGAAATCCCGATGGATTTCACGCCGGACGAGGCCAATGAGATCGCCGAAGAGATCATGGCAGCCGCCGCGCGTGCAGCCCAGATGGGCGGCAAGAAAAAGCGTTAATCCCATTCCGGATGCATGTCCGGATCGCGCAAGACCTGAAGCCTGCGCGCCGCCGTGACGGCAAATTTCTGCACCATTACCTTGCGCCTCGCTGGCGCGAGCTTGGCCTCGGGCGCCATACGCAGAATCTCGGCCTGATACCCGTCAGCGATGATAAGACCCTGATCGTCGGGCAAAAGCTCTGTTGGGAAATGTTCGTCCACCGCAAAGAAAAAGCGGTCCGCCCATTCCAGATAGTTCTGCCATTTGCCATCAGACGTGAAATCCACGCGGCTGGATTTGCATTCAACCACCCAAACCTCGCCCTTTGGACCCAGCGCCATCACATCCACCCGCAAACCGCGCGCGGGCACCAGCTCTTCGACGCAGGCAAATCCGTGAGATGCCAGATGTCGCGAGACGCCACGCTGCAAAAGCTGTCCGGGCTGGTACGAAAGAGGTGTCGGATCGGTCATGGCGCAAATATGAACATTTCATGAACATTCGCAAGCCCCTCGTCACGCCTTGGCGATCCGCGCGTGCGGCCCTATCTTAACCTCAAGGAAACAGGGGACGGTTTATGAGTAATACCGATGAGTCATCGACCCGCGCCCGCGGGGTGCGCTATGCGCGCGAGCTCGAAGGGCATTTGACGTGGCTCGATACATTCTCCGGCACCGCCCTTGGCGTGCTGGCGGTTGCATCGGGAATATATACCTATCTCGGCGTGTCCTCCCTGCTTGATGACAACGGGGCCATGTCGGCCTTCGCCGCCATCGCCTATTCGGTCGCGGTATCGGTCGGCATTTTCGTGTTCTGGTCCTACATGCTGCGGCTCTTCCCTGCGGTACGCGAGACGCGCGCACGGGTCGGGCTGATGGGCGCGATGGCGCTCGGCTCTCTTGCCATTATCGCGATGTCGAGCTGGCTCAATGCCGCCGCCCTCGCGGGATCGGCGGCGGTTGAACAGCATTTGGCAAAAACCGTGCAGGATTATCAGTCGTCGCTGGAGCGCGCCCACGAGATTGCGCTGTCGGCGCAAGGGCTTGAACGGGACGTGGCGCGCGTGCGCCAGTCTTTCGAGGATCTGAGCGAGCAGGAAGCCACCGGAAACCTGTCGGGGCTGGCGGGGCGCGGTGCCGTGTTCCGCGTGTTGCGTCAAAAATCATCCGAACTCGCAGGGCTTGAGGCGCAGATCGCCTCTCAAACGCCGTTGGTGCAATCCGCTTTTACCGAAGGTAACGCGATTCTCAGCCGGATGCGTGCGCTGACGGTAGAGCCGGGACCGGTCGAGGCGCGCTCGGTCGAGTTTTCCGAACAGGCCGTGAGACTGGCCGGGCTGATCACGCAACTGCGCCAGCTTTCTGTCGCCTCGCTGGTCGAGCGCGCGGCGCAGGATCTCTCGGCTTCTGTCGTGCTGCCCGAACTCGATGGCCGTTCCGCGCAGACGCGGGGCGATCAGGCGGCGACCATTTCCAGCGTGCTTGAAGTGCTTGCCCAACGCGCAACCACGCTTGAAAGCGCCGCACGGGACGTGCTTGCCCTGCCTGCGCCGCCCGACACGACCTATACCCCTATATCTGCCGCCGATGCGGTGATCCTGTATGCGCGCAACTTCGTGCCGTCGTGGGCTGGTGCGATCGCCATTGATCTGCTGCCGGCTGTGTTGGTCTTTATCGTTGCCATTACCCATGGCGCAATCCGGTCGGGACGCGAAGGCGTCGCTATCGAAGACAGCCTGACGCTGGCAGAGCTGCGTGCCGCTCTTGCGGTGATGAAAGATCTCGACGGCTCGGCCCAAGAAGCAAACGAGGTTCTCACTCCCCTGCCCAAGCCAAAGACCGCAGCCGAATGAGCGGAACAGCCCCCTCCAAAGGCTCCTCCGTGGGTCGTGTCCTGATGGCCGTGCTGGTGTTCCAACTGGCCCTCGCGGTGTTCCTGTTCATCGGCGATCTGCAAAGCGGTTTCCGCATGCCCGGCTTTGGGCCAAAAGCGCCGTCGCTGACAGAACCGATCCGCCCCGGCGACCAGACCCGCCGCTTTTCGCCGGATCGCGCGCCACCCGGCGGGCGGCCCATGCCCAGCGATCCCCTGCCAGAGCGTTTGACACTGACCAGCGTGTCAGGGGGCGAGGCTGTTCTGCTGGAAGGGACCATTGCAGGGGGCGATGCATCGCGCATTCTCAAGCAGATCGAGGAACTGCGCATCCCGCCCGAGCGTATTTTGCTGAACTCGCCGGGTGGCTCCGTACAGGACGCGCTGATCCTTGGTCGTGCGCTGCGGCGGGCAGGGTTTGACACCGAACTGCGCGAGGGAGATATTTGCTATTCCGCCTGCCCTTATCTTCTGGCCGCTGGTGTGAACCGCCGCGTGCCCGATTCCGCTTCTGTCGGTGTGCATCAGCACTATTTCGGGAAGAATGCTTTGCTACCCGCCTTTGTCGCCGTGGAGGACATCCAGCGCGGCCAAGGCGAGGTGATGCGCTATCTCGACGGGATGGGAATTGACCCGCTGGTCATGCAGCACGCATTGGTCACGCCGCCCGATGAGATTTATGTACTGCTGCCCGAAGAGCTGATCCGCTACCGGTTCATTCCCGACGCTGACATTTGATTTAACCAAAACCCTTGCCGTAGCCCCCCTACGTACCTATGTTTGAAGGGTGACGGGTTCTGCCCTGCTCGACTGACGTTTACATTCCAGTGGCCTTAAGCAAATCCGAGGGAGCTGGCTCTGTCCTGGCCCTGGCCTGGTTATCTGGCGCCCACCTGTACATACAGGTCCTCGGGAATAAAACTGACCCGGCAACGGCGGTCCCGTCACACATTGAACGCCTTAGCGTTCGCGCAACCCGTTCCCGAAAAGCCTTGCGATTTCCTCACGCGTGACCGTTTCCCGCATGTCGTGTCGGTCTTGAGATGTCTGATGTAGATCACTGGTCTCGGATACTGGATAAACGTGATCCTTGGCAGGCAAATCGTCGGCCTGACGTGACATCCAAAACAACAAAATATTCAACAACCAAACGGCCATCACACCCCTCTTGCCTGAGCCGGAAAACACGGTCAGGTTGTTGTCATTCCTACTTGCTCGACAGTGCGACGCAACAAAAACACTCTTTTGGCGGGAAAACTCCAAGCTGGTGTATTGGTTGATCGTCAGGTTGGCAGGCATCCCGTTTACAGCTTGAACTGGTAAAAAACCGCTATTGCCTTATGTGTTAACAAAGGGTTAACGATGCAGATCGCAAGCCCAAGGTGCCGCCAGCCGCGACATATTGTGTGCGGCTGGATGAAGGATCGTGACACATCGGCATCACCTCTCCACCACTGCTACCGTGACGTCGATCGTGAAATACTCAGGGGGTTTTTCAAGAAACGCAGGCAATCACGCCGCGCGAGGGGGAGCGGTCATGCGAATCACATAGAATCCGATATCGTTGACGGCGCGTTGGCACACCGCTCAGAAAGCTTCGGGTCGCGCCTCGCGCGCCATATGATCAAGCACGGCATTCACAAAACGCGCTTCCTTGACTTCGGTAAAGAAAGCGCCGGCCAGATCAAGATATTCGGCAATCACCACCTTTGGCGGCGTCGCATCGTCGCGCAGCTCTGCGCCCGCCGCACGAAACAGGCTGCGCAGCGTTGGATCAATACGCCCCAAGGGCCATTTCGCCACAAGCGCGCGGTCCGTCATCTGGTCAATCGCGGCCTGATGGGCCACAGCCTCTTCCAGCACACGGGTGAAATGGGCCTCGTCACCTTCCAGCATCTCCTGCCCGTCGAGCATCTCGCCAAAGCGGTGGTTCAGAAACTCAAGCCGCACAAAATCCAGCGTCTGGCTGGAATGCTCCATCTGGAACAGCGCCTGAACAGCATAAAGCCGCGATGCCGTCCGCATCTTGCGCTTCATGTTGCCGGTCATGTTATCAGTGCGCGAAGGCGTGGTCATGCGGTGGGGTTTCCGTCCGTATCTGCGGCCATCAGCGTGTCTTCGCCCGCAGGTCTGAACCCGATGTCCTTGGTTGTGGTCGCCCATTTACGGCCCAGAG
>RCMY010006118.1_pt1 | contig 10113 bp, 10 predicted proteins | sample 2041341 | NCBI WGS metagenome assembly RCMY01 (sample SAMN09708234, study PRJNA481090) | Marine sediment metagenome, whole genome shotgun sequencing project.
TGTCGCAGAAGCAAATAACACCGGCGTGCGGCTGTTCGTGTTTGGGCATGGCGTTGTGGGGAAGAAGCACGGCAACCGGTTATCGCCCCGCCGCACCATCTGCCGGGGATTGCCGGCCAAGTCTGGACGAGGAAGTCGAGCCATGCGTCCAAGCTTGCTCGCAGCCCACGACGTGGGCCATCAGTGCGACCTGCCCCCTCGTCCCCAAGGGACCCACCGATGCAGGGTAAGAAATTGACCCTGACACCATTTTTGCCGACACCATTTTTATTCTGTCAAAGCGTTTTAAGGTACTCCACCAAGTCACCTTTCTGCTTGGGCGTGAGCCGCAGCTTTTGTTTCGTGTTGTATGCCTCCACGACATCGGCAAGCGTCTCGGCAGAGCCATCGTGGAAGTATGGAGCGTGCTGCCACAGACCGCGCAGCGGCGTGGTGCGATACATCCCGGTCGCTGAACGCATCACATAGAGCTTCTCGGGGGCGACAGAGTCTGTCGGCGCATGCAACCTCACATTGGCATCGGTGAATTGCGGACCGCTATGGCAGCCTGCGCAGCCTTTCACTTTGAAGACCAATTTCCCTCGCTGCGCCATTGCCTGGTCAAAGCTGCCTGCCGGCGGTGGCGGCGCAGGGATCGACAACTGATAGGCCTGCAACGCAGCAAGCGAATCACTGACCCGATCCACCGTGCCGTTGGCTACCGACATGCCGGGGCGCCAGTCGGGTGCCAAACCCGGAGTATCGGGGCTCAAATGCGTGCCGACCCGCGGGTCCGAGAACACGCCTTGCCCGCCCATCTGCGTCACCGCGACGTAGCGATTCCAGTACGAGAGGTTGGGGCCGTCGCCGGTAAAGACGACCCTGTCCACTCCAGCCAGGCCATACGCCGGTGGTATCACTACCGGGATGCTGAGGCCGTCGACGTTCCAACGCGGGTCAAACTTGCCAGGACCCCACGAATTCAACTGTGCCTTTTGCGCGGCCGAAAGCGCCGGTGACAGCGCGATGATGGCACCTGGGTTCAAGTCGAGGTTGGGCCAGCCATCGAGCCGGTGGCCGATGCCCGGCGCAAACGAGTCATCCACGGTCGAGTGGCACAACGCACAGGTAGTGCCGACGCGCGTCAACGTGTCGACATCGTTCACTTTCTGCACCGTTCCCTGGAGACCGACTACTGCATTGAGGCTTAGCAGAGCAACCGTAACGGCTGGGTCATTCAGATTGATGGATCCGTCCGCGATGCCCTGCTTCACCGATGCGGGCAGTGCATCTACATCGACTTTCAGGCCGACCGCCAATGCCGTGCTTGGGCTGACCTGGGTACTGATGACATCATTCATGTGTAACTGGTCAGTCCACTTGATTTCATCGCCGAACGTGTCGTAGCGGAAAACCTGCTGACCTTCATTGACCAATGCCGCGCCACCTGACGAGTGGCGCGGGTTGGACGCCGCATAGATCACGCCTCCTGCAGCGGCCAGCAATGAAACACTGCCGGCGACCAGCACCGAAAGAACCTTCGCTTTGTGTTTCATCGCGTTACCCTCCAAGGTTGAGTGACGTCCCGACGATTCAATGCTTGCGTCGAAGGCGCATGGATCCATGCCGTCCTGCTAAAACGCAGGGGTTGGCGTTAGCTCGCAAACCTGCAGATCACCAGTCACGTCCAAGCCCGGGATGCGCAGCTTGCCCTGCCTGGCTATCCTTGCCTTACCGGCGTGCAGTGATCTGGCCGTTGAACTTCTGCAAGAAAATGGGTCGATAACCGAAGCCGATGTTGTTGCGGGGGCCGCGTCGAGCGCCAAACCCGATGTCGAGCGGGCCGCTGTTGCTGCCCTGCATGAACGAGCCACCGCTGAATTCGACCAGCGAACCCACTGGCGTGCCAAACACGGGATAGGTGGCCGGAGACTCCATGGTCGTGAACTGGATCTGCACCTGCTGGCCTCTTTCGTTGAGCAACGTGACGTCGTACTTGAGAGGCGTGATGCCGCTGATCTCGGGACCTTGCGTGAGTATCGTGTTGAAGGCCGGGACTCTCCAAAGAAGCGGAAAATTGATCGAGATCGAAGTCACGCGACCCACATGGCCGAAAGACGTGTCCCTGAAATCAGGATCGACGCTCATGGTGCCGATGAAGGGCGTGGTGAGTCGTATGGGGCCGTCAAGGACCTGCGCCTGGCCGGCGATGGAGAACGATTGGGTCGCAGGCGCGGCTAGCGCCAAAACCGGAAACCACGCGCCGATCATCAGGACCGAAAGCAATAGAGGTTTCCAGGATTTCAAACTGATCGTCTTCATTACCCTGTCTCCTGGTGGATCACGATGCGTTGGCTCGTGTAGTGGTGGTTTGCAATTGGGTTAAGTGCTTTGGGCTCGCAGTTGAAAGCGGAATCCTCAATGTGTACTGGCGGCTGCGGCTGGACACTCGGTGGGCCGATACCGCAATGCACCCTGGAAAACATCGTTGGTGCCGCGCACCTGGATACGCGGACGCATCACTTCACCCTCCGCCTCAACCAGGGTTGCCACTGGAACCACGATCCCGAATGCTTCATGGAAGCCGCGCCTGACGTAATCGACGAGTCCAGCGTCGGCCGGCGCCAAATAGGCGGGTTCAGCGGATGTGCCGTAGCCGTTCATGACTTACTCCTTCCAATACCCATCCGATGCAGCAGGGCCAAAAAGGTTCCCGGAGGCTGCCAGCCGATCACCAAATAAGCTCCGAAACGGGGTCGCAATCGCGATCAGTTCATTCCCAAACAAAAAAAATATGCCAGAGAACATTTCCGTTTAAAACGCTAATGTTCTCTGACCCCATTTCCGGACCCCATTTCCGCCGACCCCATTTCCGCCCAGCTGCCGAGGTGGTGCATTGGGCAGGAACTACCAGCAGCGATCCACCGCCACGATCGCCCTGCCTCCCGAACGGACCTAGAATGAAGTAATCCAGCAATGGCCTATTCAGGCCCGTCGCCCATGAAACGCGCCCATGTCAACCAGCAGCGGATCAGCCTGGTCGCCGGATCCATCCTGGTGGCCATCACCCTTTTGGTTGGTGTGCTGGTGTTCCATGTCATGCAGCTTCAAAGCGAAACCCTGCTGCGAAACAGCCTGCAATCGTCCCTCCAAGGGCGCGTGCAGTCGATCCGGTTTGACATCCAGGGCGGCCTGGACCGGATATCGGCGATCGCCAGCCGCCCTCACCTGCGTGAACAAGTGCTGCGACTCAGCGAACAGGCCGACGATCACGCAGGTTTGGACACGTTGAATCGACTCATCGCCCCAGCCATTGTCCAGACAGAGACCGGGATTTCGGCGGTGGTGATTCTTGGCCGACAGGGGCAGGAACTTGCACGGGCCGGTGCCACGGTCGAGCAACCGGCGCTGGCAGTGCCGCTCAATCTTCCCGGGCAGCCGCGACTACTGTGGAAGGATGGATACGTGCTGCAGGCCAGCACCGACATCGTGAGCGCCGGGCAAGTGATTGGAAGGGTAGTTGCGGAGACACCGCTGCCCGCGATTTCCGCCACTTTTCCGTCCGCCGCGAGTTTGGGCAGCACCGGTGAGCAGGCGCTGTGCGTATCCGCCGGCACCCGGATGCGCTGCTTCCCGACAACCCTGACCGCACATGTCCTGACCTTGGAACAACGATCGGCCACGGGCGTGCCGTTGCCAATGGCACGGGCGCTGGAAGGCAACACCGGTTTCGTCGTGGCGCGCGATTATCGCCGCCATACCGTGGTGGCGGTGTACAGCCCGGTAGGCGATCTCGGGCTCGGGATGGTGCTGAAAGTAGACAGCGCCGAATTGTATGCGCCGATCTGGCGCCAGCTTCGCTACCTGTTGCCATTGATGCTGGCGTCCCTGATCCTGGCGCTGTTGCTGTTGCGCTGGCTACTTACTCCGCTGGTGAACGAACTGACGCAGTCGGAACGAAAAGCGCGCGAAGCCTTGCAACTTCTGCACGACAGCGAAAGCCACATGAAGGCCGTGGTCGATAACGTGGGCGAAGGGATCGTGACCATCACCGCCAACGGATCAATACAACTGTTCAATTCGGCGGCAGAACGGATGTTCGGCTACCGCAGCGCGGACCTGATCGGCCAGGACGTTGCCCTGCTGGTGCCGCAGGTGCATCGCAGCGATCTCGCCGGACTGCTGAAACCTGACGAATCAATCAACGAGGCGCAGATGCCGGATGATTGGCGCGAAGTGGTAGCGCAGCATCGCGGCGGCAACTGTTTTCCGATTGAGCTGCATATCTCCGAGTACTACCTCGATGGACACCGTCAATTCATTGTCATCATGCGAGACATTACCGGGCGCAAGGCGGCGGAGGCGAAGATCCTCCATATGGCGCTGTCCGACGCGCTGACCGACCTGCCCAACCGGCGCATGGTCCGGGATCGAATCGAGCGGGCCATTGCATCGGCAGCGCGGTCACGAAAACAGTTTGCCGTGCTGTTCATCGACCTGGATAAATTCAAGCGCATCAACGACACCTTGGGCCACGACATCGGCGATCGCTTGCTGCAGTTGGTCGGCAAACGACTCGTCAAGACCTTGCGCGCCGAAGATACGGTGGGCAGGCAGGGCGGCGACGAATTCATCGTGCTGCTGGCCAGCCTCAGCGACGCCGAGGCCTCTGCACGGGTGGCGGACAAGATCCTTGCTGCGCTTACCGCACCTTTTGCAATCGATGGGCAGGAACTTCGCACCGGCGGCAGCATCGGCATCGCGGTCTATCCGCAGGACGGCACCGATTTTGAAATGTTGATCAAGAACGCCGATACCGCGATGTACCACGCCAAGGAAGCAGGCCGGAACAACTTCCAATTCTTCGCAAGTGCAATGAACACGGCCGTCGCGGATCGGGTCCTCATGGAGAGCCACCTGGCCCAGGCAATCGACCGCGACGAGCTGCTGCTTCACTACCAACCCCTGGTGCGCATCGCGGACGACAGCGTGATCGCCACCGAGGCACTGGTGCGCTGGCAGCATCCCCAACTGGGCCTGGTTGTCCCCTCGCGCTTCATCCCCGTGGCGGAGGACTCCGGGCTGATCGTGCCACTGGGCGAATGGGTGCTCAGGCAGGCCTGCCGCCAGCTCAAGCAGTGGCGGGACGAAGGAATACCGTTGCGACGCATGGTAGTCAACCTGTCGCCACGCCAGTTCCGCCAGAAGCACCTGGTGCGGACGTTCTCCCGGATCCTGGACGAGACCGGAGTGGATCCGCATTGGCTCGGGCTGGAAATCACCGAAAGCGTGATCATGGAAAATCCGCAGGTCTCCATTGATACGCTGCGGGAAATGAAGGCGCTCGGCATCGAGCTTTCACTCGATGACTTCGGGACTGGATATTCGAGCCTGAGCTATCTCAAGCGATTCCCGATCGACAAGCTCAAGATCGACAAATCTTTCGTGCGCGATATCACTACCGATCCGGACGACGCAGCGATGGTGTCGGCGATCATCGTGATGGCGCACCAGCTGGGGATCCGCGTCGTCGCCGAGGGCGTCGAAACCCAGGCGCAGCTGACGTTCCTGCGCGAACGTCGTTGCGACGAATACCAGGGCTACCACTTCAGCAGACCACTGCCCGCGGCCGAGGTACAGGCAAGAATTGGCGCCATGAGCAGCCTTGCCTGACCCCATTTCCGCAAACAAAATCTTTTTTTCAATTGAGCAAGCGCACCGCCCCATACACCAGCCCGGCACAGGTGAGCGCAGCGACTGCGAGGATCATGTAGGCGCCACTACTCATCTGCCGCAACGTCTTCTTGATGGCAGCACGGTCGTTGACATTCGGGAACGGCGTGTCCGGCACCGGTACGCCGAGGAAATCGCACAGCGGCTGCCAGCCCTGGTCGGCGGAGAACACCAGCAGGCGCTCCGGCGGCACCGTGGCTTTTACATTGACGATGTGCTGGTGGTAATAAGCGATCGCCTGTTCGCGATGCTCCATCGTGCCCTTGTGCGAACGCTGCCAAATCAGCTTCCGCGTCATGTCGCCAAACTTGCGCCCGAACGGCGTCGCGATTTCCAGCACCTTGAACTGCCACATGCGGTTAGCGGCATAGATCGTATCGATCGTGCTGTCGTACCAGGCTTCGGCTCCACGCGGATGCAAGGTCAACAGCACCTTTGCCTGCGGATAGGCCTGCATCAGTTCACGCCAGACGCAACACGCCGGATTGTCGACCGCGGCGGTGTAGTTTGCGAACACTTGTTCCCAGTCGTGCTGTGCACCCGGCTCGGCATTGGCTACGCGACGCCAGAAGTCCAGGTGCGAGGCGTTGTCCTTGTTCTCCAGCACCTCGAACATGTGATAGCACGGAAAGCCGAGCTGGTTGAGCGCGGCATAAGCCGACAACGTGCCAGTGCGGCCGAACCCGGCGCCGATGATTTTCAAGGCCATGCGCACCCTACCCCAGGCATTGGACAGCCGTCATATTACTGCACAGTGTCAAAGAAATGGGTGTTTAAATCAGGGACGGTAAAAATGGGGTCAGGTACATTTTTTTTGGCGCCAATGTGCTGGTAAAACCAATAGCAAGTCCATGCAGTTGTGCCGACGAAGGTCTGAAAGTCACCACCGAACAAATACATGGCCGCATGCCTCGTATCGATCTACCTGGCATCGCACAGCACATCTTCCAGCGCTAAAACAACTGCCAAGTCTGCTTTGCCGATATTGCCGATACCCTGGGTAAAATGCGCCTGACCCTATTTTCCGCCAATACACCGCCGCCCGTTAGCGGGCAAAAAACGGAGACAGCGGTTTATTCTCGAATATTTCCCGTCACGGTAATTTTGTACTGGCGATGCAGATATCGGCGTTGAAAGGCATTAACCGCACGCCACCTTTCTTGTGCTTTGTCAGCAAGTTGAACGCGCGCTTGGTGTTGGCGGCATAAGAACCCACATTCGCACCGCTGATACCAATAATCTGCAACTGATCGTCGACCGGCTGCATTTTGAACGTGTTGGATGCATTGCAGTCTGTACTTGGGGGGACCGTGAATTCAGGGATATTAAATTCAATCCATACGTTTCCAGAGCTGCCCCGGCCACATTTCCGGTTCCCGGTACAGTCCCGCTCGTGAGCAGAAACCCTCAGAATAACTGGTACCAGCCCTCCGGTCGGCAATCTGGTGCGGCGGCTATGAATCCACAAATCGCGCGTGCCTTGGGGAACTGCCCGCCCAGCAAAAGTAACAAAGTCATCGACCTTGACCTCAACCGGATTTGCTCCTGCCCCCGAATTTCTCGTCCTGTTATAAATTGTTGCCTGGTCTTCCGTATATCCATCCGCCTGCACTCTATTGCCCGGCGGGATGTTTCCGGAATAGGAAGACAATGTCACGACCAATCGATCCAGTTCCGCGGTGCCATCACTATCTCCGGTTTCCAGCACTTTGAAGAGAGTTAGGTTGCGTATTTCGATGCGATAGACATCGGGCGCGGACCCCAATGTCTGGTTCTGTTCGGTTGTACGGGCGACGGCACTTGACAGCACGCAGAATGCGGACATCGCAAATAGTCCGACCAACCAACCATTTCTTTTCATGTATTTCATGGCATATCCCGATGTTGAATTTATCGTTGTCCCTGCAACCTGCTTCTGCGGGGTATTCTGCGCGGTTCTGGCCTGACGTCTGGAAGGGTTGGCAGCATCCTGGTTGCGGCAATGCATATCTCCCCGCTTTGCAGAGCCAGATGCGGTCCACTCACTGTTCCGGAGGCGGCACCCGGTCCGGTGCTTGAACCGCTATATTGCGGAACCGCAGTTACAGCATTTTCATCTCTACCCCTTACAATTGGGCTCAATTTCATGGTTGCGCCGTTCACGACAGATATGCGGTATTTGTTGTCTGGGAGGCAAGTCAGCGACCGATTCGCAGGAACCGGCATATTGAAACTATAAGTGACAATGCCGGTATCACCGCGACGACACACGTTGTCGCCTCTACAATCCAGTTCGCGCGCAGTCACGATAATCTGGAAATTTAGCGCTGGGCTTCCGCCCTCAACCTGTTTGGTGTGCACCCAAAGATTGTAGGTGTCCGGATCCCGCGCGCTGACGTTATCAAGCTTCACCCTGTCACCTTGCCGGACGCCAATCCATTCGCCGACTTTGCGGGGGCCATCATTCACCCTGAACCAGGGATTGGCCTCGGTGAAGGAGTGAAATTGGCCATCGGTTCCGGTGAGGCGTATTTCTATCTCATGTAATTCGCTTACGCCGTCTGAATCGCCAGCTGACATTGCAAGCAAGTGCTCAGGATATTTGAGCTCCACCCGCCATACATCGGTCGCGGATCCCAAATTGTGATTGGCCTGATGCTCCTGCGCCTGTGCGTAGGGGACGATGCTCAAAAGCATGGCTACGGTTAGGAATTTCGGGATTTGCTTTGTCATTTTCTGGCTCCAGAATTCGAAAGAGGTGCGACTCGGAAGCTCAATTCCGGTCACGCGTTGCCTGCCGTACCTCCACTTTTCCACCATCATCCACATTGATCGTTTTGCCGGTAACAGCGCCTTTGATCAACCGGTTTGCCTGAAAGCTGCCATTTTCAGATTTCACGGAGAAGGTGAGATATTCCCCGGCTGAGAAGTCAAAGGATGTCATCAGTTCATAGGCTCGACCGCTTCGACCTTCTCCGGACCGCGATGGCCTTCCTGTTTGTGGACGCAAGATTTCAAGCGAGAACCCTGACCCCATCGCTCTTACCTTTATGGCTGCCCGGGAAATCTTCTTGGTCGTACGCATATTTACTGGTTGTTGAAATGGGAAGAAAAAAGCTTTTGCATTGGGTGACCAAGTCCGGATTTGCTCAATATCTGCAGGGATGTCGAATTTGATCGATGTCGGTTCTTCTTCTGATAGCTTGCGGTCAACCCAGGTGCATTCGCCCGGGTTGAGAGAGGGCTTCTTTTGCCAGTCGCTATTGGCTGCCTTGAAATTGACAATTATTTGCGTCGACTGTTCCAGCGGTTGGATGATTGGGCTCATGCTGCCTCCGCCCCTGCAAATCAGGTAGTGGTAGCCCGGAGTCACAGAGCCAAAATCGTGATCGGCCTGGCCCTCTTGCGCCTGTGCGTGTGGAACGATGGTAAAAAAGAGGGCAGTAATCAAGAATTTCTGAATTTGCTTTGTCATTTTCTGGCTCCTGCATTCAAATAGTGGAATCATTCGGAAATTAATGGCCAGTCTCGAGGCACGTGCCGCACTTCCACTCTCCCGCCATCAACCACATTGATTATTTCGCCAGAAAATGGGTTAGAGAACATTTTTGGTTTGAAACGCATATGTTCTCAGACCCATTTTCTGGTCAAGTCGTTCGGACGAGGACCCTCGTCCGCTGTCATAATCAATCCACGCCGGAAACAAGGAAAACCGGACGCGATTCCGCGAAATGACACAGCAAAGCCAATTCAAGGGGATTCCGGCGCGAAATCATCGATGAGAACGCCGACGACAGGATCGATACCTACCGCTGCTGAGTGAAGCTCTGCTGGCCCGCACAAACGGGGTCAGGTTGAGGCGGCCCGGTTTTTTCGGACACGTTAATTAAGCACTCATCGCCTCGTCATCCACAACAACCGGCGTTCGATAGCCGAGTGTCTGGTGCAGCCGTTTGCGATTGTAGAAGCCTTCAATGTAGCTGACGATCGCTATCTTCGCGGCATCACGTGTCGCGAAGGTTTCTCCATGAACCAGCTCATTCTTCAGCGTTGAGAAGAAGCTCTCCGCGCACGCATTGTCGTAACAATCGCCATGACGACTCATGCTCGGCAGAAGGCCGTGGGCCACCATCAGTCGACGATAGTTGCCCGAGCTGTAGAGCACGCCGCGATCAGTGTGATGGATGAGGCCGGCCGCTGGCCGTCGGTGGGTGATCGCCATACGGAAAAAATGGAGTCAGGTACATTTTTTTGGCGCCAATGTGCTGGTAAAACCAATAGCAAGTCCATGCAGTTGTGCCGACGAAGGTTTGAAAGTCACCACCGAACAAATACATGGCCGCATGCCACGTATCGATCTACCCGGCATCGCACAGCACATCGTCCAGCGCGAAAACGACTGCCAAGTCTGCCTTGCCGATT